>SWCC01008912.1_pt1 | contig 9986 bp, 3 predicted proteins | sample 4692971 | NCBI WGS metagenome assembly SWCC01 (sample SAMN10267277, study PRJNA491770) | bioreactor metagenome | isolation source: DHS bioreactor inoculated with subseafloor sediment | place: Japan: off Shimokita Peninsula | collected 2006-08 | reverse complement strand
GTATCTGCACCGGCGGCGATCGCTTTCGGTACATCACCGGTTTGCTTGATTCCGCCGTCTGCGATAATGGGAACGTCGTATTTCGCGGCCATTTCCGCGCAGTCCATGATGGCTGTAACCTGAGGTACGCCTACACCGGTGACTACGCGCGTGGTACAGATGCTGCCTGGTCCGATACCTACTTTCACCGCATCCGCGCCGGCTTTGATCAGATCCTCCACTGCGTGGGCGGTGGCGACGTTGCCTGCGATAATCTGCAGATCCGGAAATTGCTTTTTCACCTTTTTTACCATTTCCACCACGAAAATCGAATGTCCGTGTGCGGTATCGACAATAACAACATCAACTGAGGACTCGACGAGCGCCTTGACGCGATCCATCGTATCAGGAGAAATGCCGACAGCGGCGCCAACGCGAAGACGGCCGAAGGAATCCTTGGCCGCATGCGGATGGTGCTTTTTCTTCATGATGTCCTTGAACGTCAGAAGTCCGCGCAGATGGCCATTTTTATCCACCACGGGAAGCTTCTCTATACGATGCTCCTGCAAGATCGATTCCGCTTCTTCCAGCGTTGTACCGAGAGGTGCCGTGACAAGTTTTTCCTTCGTCATGATGTCGTACACAAGCATCGACTGATTCGGTTCGAAGCGAAGATCACGGTTGGTAAGAATGCCAATGAGTTTGCCGTCATCGTCGACGATGGGGATGCCTGAGATGCTGTACTTTTCCATTATTTCGTGCGCATCGGCAACCGTTTTATCCGGACGCATCGTAATCGGGTTGACAATCATCCCGCTTTCCGAGCGTTTGACTTTGTCGACTTCCTCGGCCTGCTTGTGAATGCTCATATTCTTATGAATAATTCCTATCCCGCCTTCTCGCGCGAGGGCGATGGCCATCTCGGATTCCGTAACGGTATCCATTGCGGCGCTGAGGAGAGGGATATTGAGATCGATTTTTTTTGTAAGCCGTGCTTTCACTTCGGCTTCACGCGGCAGGACTTTCGACTTTTTGGGGACGAGTAATACATCGTCGAAGGTGAGTCCCATTCTGATGCGCTTCAGCGGCATGATATTCTTCCGTGTATGGTGGCTAACTGTATGCGGGGATCCCGGTGATCTCGTGGCCGAGAATCAACGTGTGAATGTCATGTGTGCCCTCGTAGGTGCGGACAGATTCGAGATTGTTCATATGGCGCATGACCGGATATTCGTCGAGAATGCCGTTTGCACCGAGCATGTCGCGTGCTGCGCGGGCGATAGTCAGGGCGATATCAACATTGTTTCGCTTGGCCATTGACACATGCGCAAATGTCATTGTCCCGTTGTCCTTCATCCGGCCGAGATGCAGCACAAGCAGACGGGCCTTGGTGATCTCGGTTTCCATGAATGCAAGTTTCTGCTGAACGAGTTGAAAACTGCCGATGGGCTTCCCGAACTGCGTGCGGGTTTTTGCATAATCGAGAGCAGTGTGATAACAGGCTTCAGCGGCGCCGACCGCGCCCCAGGCAATACCGTAGCGTGCCTGCGTGAGACATCCCAGCGGGGCCTTGAGGCCTTTGCCGTCCGGGAGAATGTTTGCTTCCGGGATGCGGCAATCCTGAAAAACGAGTTCTGAAGTTACGGAGGCACGCAGTGAATGTTTGCCTTTCATCAGCGGGGCAGTGAAGCCCGGAGTTCCTTTTTCAACAAGGAAGCCTCGAATTTCACCATCCAATTTGGCCCAGACTACGGCCACATCGGCAATTGATCCGTTGGTGATCCACATCTTTGCGCCATTGAGCACAAAGTGCTCTCCATCCCTGACCGCGCGTGTTTCCATGCCCCCGGGGTCGGAGCCATGATCGGGTTCGGTAAGACCGAAGCAGCCGATCGCTTCTGCACGGGCAAGCCGCGGCAGCCAGTGCAGTCGCTGTTCCTCCGTGCCGTAGCGGAAAATCGGATACATGACCAGCGAACTCTGTACACTGGCGAAGCTGCGGATCCCGCTGTCGCCACGCTCAAGCTCTTGCATCATCAGTCCGTACATCACGTTGTTGGCACCCGCGCAGCCATAGGTTTCAGGCAGCGTTGGTCCGAAAATTCCCAGGTCCGCCATCTTTGCTGGCAGATCCATCGGGAAATGCTGTTCGCGGGCGGCTTCCTCAATAATCGGGAGCACTTCGCCTCGTACGAAACTACGGACGGCGTCGCGCACCATAAGTTCATCTTCCTGAAACAGACTGTCTATATTGTAGAAATCTCTTCCGGTTTGCATACGCGATCCGAATTCATGAATAGGAGGGGAGACTGGGAAATCCAGAGTATCTTCAAAGCTAAGGAGAAGCCTTGCGAAATGCAACCCACGGCAAGCGGCAGACTCTGTGTTCATTCGCGAAACACCGTCCGCCAATTCTCTTTTGATCCGTCTTTTTTGTATCATTCTGCAAATAATTTCATACACGGAGTCCCACATGAAACAATGCTTCCTACTGTTGTTTGCAGGTTTGATTATTGCTGGTTCCGCTCACGCACAGCTGCGCTTCACGCGTGCCGATATCGAAGGTGAACTTCAGGATCGCACGCTCACGATATTCTCTACGCAGGAGCTTTCCGGCGTTACCTTCAATCTCGGTGCCGCAGGTTCGGGGCAGGTCTACGATTTTACCGGGCTTACTTTTACGCAGACCACATTCGAGACAGTATTTCTTCCTCCCGACGCAACACCGTATGCTGTCGACTTTCCAACGGCGACGCATGCACAGATTCTCGGTACTTCCGAGCTCGCATTCAGCTATACACGTCTCGACGACAACGGATACTATGATCTCGGGTTTGCAACGGAAGTTTCAGGAGCGCCTTACATTCTTAAAAGCGATCCGGAGACGCCATCATTCAAATTCCCCATGCAGCTCGGATCGTCGTGGAGCTATTCCGGCAACGAAATTTCGCCGTTGGAAGGATTCTATGAGCAGACAGAGATGCAGACCGAAGTTGTCTCAGAAGGAATACTCATGACCGGGCAGGGAAGTTGGGGAGCAATTTGCATCAAGGAAACAGAAAAATATACGAATCGCATAGAATTTGCCGGGTCGGTGATCAGCGAAGATGTGACCCTCACGGTGAGCTACATGTTCCTTACCAAGGATGGTGTAAGTGCCTCGTTGACAGTCGACACGGTTGATGCAGCGAGTTGGAACCCGCGCATTACCACAGCAGGTATGACCCTTGACGGAACGACTTCTGCCGCAGCTCCGAATTCAGCGGCCAACGCCTTCGGCATCACATCCGTATATCCGCATCCCGTCACTAACGGAAACGCCGTGGTCACCTGGAAAACCGATGCTCCTGCCCTGCTGACGCTGCATGACAACTGCGGACGTGAACTGCGGCGTCTTGCCTCTGATGCGGTCCCCGGTCAGCAGCAGACACATCTGTCAGTACAGGATCTCCCGCCGGGCATGTATTTCCTGTGGCTTTCGCAGGGTTCTGCGGCAGCGCAGAAACCATTGCTGATTATTCGATGATGCGTTCAGGGGGCCTTCGCTATTGGCCCCCTGAATGTTTCTATACCGCAGTTCTATGACCGCGGCGGTTCTGGTCATTCAGGCACTTTTTTTGTACATTTTTTTATACGGAAGGTTATTCCGTGCTTTCAAACACTGATGGCACCAATGTGAATTTTAAGACAAGATTCCTGCCTGTTCTCATCGCGATGGCAGTGTCCGCGTTTTGTCCTTCCGCTCTGAGTGCGGAACAGGCAATACGCGCGGTCATTGTACCCGAGAGCCTTCCCATGACGCCGTTTCACCTCGTGGAACAACGAGGGCAGTGGGCACTCGGTGAAGCCGAGCCGCTTTTGGCTGTCAGTACGCCGCTCAATAACGCACGTCTGTTTGTGTTCGAGCGCAGTCTCAGTCTCGTGTATTACGGCACTATTCCTTCCTCGGTGGAAAAAAATGCGGAAACACGCAACACTCTTACTCCTGCTGAGATTGCAAGCTATCGGGTAGATATAAGCTTCGACGGATGCACTCCGGGACAAACTGTACTGACAGGAAGGCAGGCAGCTGTTCAGCATTGGTACCTGCCAGGAAGCGCGATGCGCGGTGAAGATGCCGCGACCTTCGCTGGAGTGATGTTTGAAAATCTTTATCCCGGGATCGATCTGGTTTGCCGTCTGGAATCCGATGGCGTCAAATATGAATTCGTCGTTCAGCCCGGTGCTGACCCTTCCCGCATTGCTATCCGTGTCGATGGTGCCGGTCGGCCGGCACTGAATCGGGATGGCGGCCTGAATTTCCGGCACGCCGCCGGTATACTCAAAGACGCAGCCCCCTTCGTCTATCACCTGGCGGATGACGGCGCTACGGAGGCGCTGCAGTCGCAGTGGTTGTTGGAGGACGGGGTTCAGCGTCTCCACATCGTCGGACGCGATCCGTCGCGACTGACGGTTATCGATCCGTTCCTCCAGTGGAGCACTTTTCTCGGCGGCAAACTTTCAGACTACGCAAGGGATGTCGTTGTCGACGCGCAGGGGACCATCTTTGTCTGCGGGTATTCCGCCAGTACGGATTTTCCCGTCTCGGCGGGTGCATTGCAGGGTAGTTCGCGAGGCAGTTTCGAAGTGTTTGTTTCCGCTTTCTCTCGCGAACGACGGCAGCTCTGGTCGACGTATTTCGGCGGCAGTGCTTCTGAAGAAAACCCCCAAATCGCACTTTCCAAAGACGGTGCGCTCTACGTTGCGGGTTCTACGTCGAGTACGGATCTGCCAGTGACCGACAATGCTTTGCAGCCGCGAAACGGTGGACGATACGATGCCTTCATCCTGGCGCTCAATGACAAAGGACGCCGCAAATGGGCGACGTACTTCGGCGGCAGCTATTCGGATGAATGCGGTGATATTGCGTTGGGCCCCAACGGGTCGCTTTATATTACCGGCGGTACGTACAGCACAAATTTTCCAGTCACGCCTGACGCCATTCAGACAAGCAACAATGGGGACTATGACATATTCCTCGCACGCTTCTCTTCAAAAGGCGTGCGTGAATGGGCGACGTATATCGGGGGCTGGAGTATGGATTTTGCTGCAGCAGTGGCGATTGACAAGAAAGGTGATATCTATCTCGCAGGCCGTACGGAAAGCTCCAATCTCCCGGCAGTATCGCTCGAACGGCAGTCTGCCTACGGCGGCGGCAGTTTTGACGGTTTTGTGATGCGCCTGGACGGCAGACAGCGGAAAATTCGCTGGAGCACCTATCTGGGAGGAGAACAGGAAGAAAGCGTCGAGCGCATCGGTTTGGACAGTGAGGGGAATATCCTTCTCACCGGCTACACTGCGAGCACACAGTTTCCGTTGGCGGGCAACTCAAGGCAGAAACGTCTCGGCGGCCTCATCGATGTGTTCGTTGCCAGCATGAATCCCAATGGCGTTCTGCGCTGGAGCAGCTATCTCGGCGGGGTCGAAGTAGACAAGGCGAGCGGCCTCGTCATCGACGAGCAGGACAATATCCTCATTTCCGGTTTTACCGGCAGCCGCGATTTCCCACTCTCCGGGAAGCCGATTCTTGATCGGAAGGGCGGCGGCTACGATGTTTTTATCGCACAATTCAGTCCGGGCGGAGGATACCTTTGGGGAACGTTCTACGGCGGTGAAACCCATGACATCAGTTATGGTCTCGGAATGGATCCGAGAGGGAATGCCGTAGTCGTCGGTGGTACGGAAAGCAGAGGCTTCCGAACCGTGGGTAATATTTTTCAGGGTGATTTGTCAGGATTAACAGATGCGTTTCTCCTGCGAATAATTTTTAATGAACCGGTCGCATTTGCCGGTGCTGACACCACGATCTGTCGGGACGGCAGCACGAAACTTGGCGGGGAAGCCTCGGGTGGTACCCCGCCCTATAAATTCGAATGGAGCCCCGCAGCGTCACTTTCGAATCCGCTTGACAACCGTCCGGTCGCCTCACCGCGAAAAACGACGACCTATGTACTGACAATCACAGATGCCGAACGCGCGGTGACCACAGATACTGTCGTTGTCACTGTTGCTGAACCTCCGGTTGCGCAGGCGGGAGCAGATCGTGCGGTATGTCCCGGAAGCAGCGTCGTACTCCAGTCGCGAGTGGAAGGGGGCCGCGGTCCATACCGGTTCTCCTGGACCCCGATCAACGGACTGAATAACCCGGAAGCACCGAATCCCATCGCCGCACCATCGCGGACGACGCGATATGTTCTGACCGTGACCGACGCACTTGGCTGCTCGACGAGCGATTCGGTTACGGTACGTGTCTATCCGGGCATCGAAGTTGATGCAGGAGGAAACATCACCGCATGTGCCAATGCGCCTACACCGCTGCTTGCCAGAGTAACCGGTGGAAATGGACCCTATCGCTATCTGTGGAATCCGGCGCAGGGACTTGACAATCCAACCGCGCAGAGTCCGCGTCTCACCGCCCGCAGCAATGCAACGTATTTCGTGACAGTGACGGATGCCAATGGCTGTTTCGCGGCGGACACGGTACGAGTCACAGTATACAACCCGCCGGTTGTTGATGCCGGGAACGATCTGGCACTTTGCGCGGGTGCTTCGTCACAATTGAAGGCGCGTGTCAGCGGCGGCAAAAAACCCTATTCCTACGAATGGACGCCGCGTGCCGGGTTGAGTTCAGCAGCGGCACTCTCGCCAAAGCTTCGGCCGGAGCTCACAACTATGTATGTGCTCACCGTTCGTGACGGCAATGGCTGTGCTGTGTCGGACTCTGTACTCGTCACCCTGCATCCGCAACCGGTACTGCAAATGCCTGCGGATGTGACTGTGTGTTCGGGCAGAACTGCACAAATCGGAACCGAAGCTGTCGGCGGAACCGCCCCGTACAGGTATCGCTGGACGCCGACCGCCGGGATCGACAATCCGAACATTGCCATGCCGCAGGTCTCGCCCAGGCGAAATACAACCTATGCCGTGACCGTTGTTGATGCGAACGGCTGTACCGTTGGCGGAAGCGTTCGTGTCACTGTCCAGCCGCGTCCCGAACTTCGCTATAAAGATCGACATCAAATCTGCTTCGGCGCTGCCGTCGACCTCGCCGGGAGCATCCGCAGCGGATCGCCGCCGTTTGCGTACTCATGGACGCCTCCTATGGGGTTGAGCAATCCGAACACCGCAAATCCGACAGCGAACCCGCAAATCAGTTCGACGTATACGCTCCGCATTACTGATGCCGCCGGCTGTTCCGACGAACAAAAGATCGACGTCGAAGTAATCGCACCGCCGATCGCACAGGCGGGTGAAGATGTCGTCCTGTGTGACGGAACACCAACGACACTGAGCGGCAAAGCTTCCGGCGGCAGGCCGCCATATAAGATTCTCTGGAGTCCGACCACCGGTCTGAGCAGTGTGCGTGAGTTCTCTCCAACTGTCCGTGTTTCTACTTCATGCGTATACACGCTGACGGTGACCGATGCAAATGGCTGTGTCGCTACCGATGAAGTTTCAGTCCTCGTCGCGCCATCACCCGAGGCGCATGCCGGAGCGGACGTCCGCATGTGCGCAGGCACAAGTACGCCGATAGGCGAGACCGCTACCGGCGGGACCCCGCCGTTCCGCTATAGCTGGACTCCGACATTCGGATTGGATAACCCTAATTCAATGAAACCAATTGCCAGCCCCAATCAGACGACGGAGTACACCGTAAGCGTGACCGATGCACGCGGGTGCACCGATACGGACGCGATCTCGATATTCGTATATCCGCGACCGATCATTTCCCTCCCTCGCGAACTGACCATCTGCCGCGATCAGGGCCGCCGTATTGAACTTGGAATCAGCGGCGGGAATGCGCCGTTCCGTTATGACTGGACTCCGCGAGAAGGACTCAGCGACGGCACCGCAGCAAATCCGATGGCGAATCCGATTCAGACTACCACATATACCGTGACGGTTACGGATGCCAATGGATGCAGGGTCAACGCGATAATTACGGTAACTGTGCAACCCTGCAACAAATCGGATGCCGGAGACGATCAGGATATTTGTTATGGCGGAGAATTGAGGATCGGTCCCGCGAGCGTCGACACCGCCTATGGTGCGCGCTACTCCTGGTCGCCCGAGACCGGTCTCAGTTCTGCAAAAACCGCCAAACCTATTGCGCGTCCGAAAAAGTCAACCACGTATGTTCTTTCATTGCGAAACCGCTACGATTGTATCTCTACTGATACCATCAACATCAAGGTCTATCCGGTTCCCACAGTCAATGCCGGCAAGGATCGCCTCATCTGTGCCGGAGGAGACACGGAACTAAAAGCCGTGGCAAAAGGCGGACAGCCACCGTATCAATATCGTTGGGAGCCGAGCGAGGGAGGAGTGGGTGTGCGCGGCGCAGTTACGAAAGTGCGTCCAGCTCACAGCGGAACATACCGTGTGACGCTCACAGACGCGCGCGGCTGCATAGCCGTGGATTCGCTTCGAGTAAATGTTTCCGAGCCGCTGCAGATCGCAATGGCACGGAAGGTCGAAGCCTGCGAAGGTCAGTCCACCGGTATTGGCGGAAACATCACGGGCGGAAACAAACCCTATAAAATATTCTGGAGTCCCGCAGGCGGCATCAGCAACCGCAAAATCGCCACCCCTGTACTCACGCCAGTCGGAAGCCTTACCTACAGCGTGACTGTGACAGATGCCGAGGGCTGTCAGCTCATAGACAGTGTACAGATCAACATGCTCAATGCGCCACAGGTTGCAATCACAACAGATGGCAGCACTGATCTCTGCAAGGGACAGACTGTACTGCTGCAGGCACCCTCCGGGTTTACGAACTATGTCTGGAGCTCAAAGGAAAAAGGGGAGATCCAGCGCAGCAGTTCCGCGAGATCACCAGTTGCTGGCGGCGGTAATGTGAAAAACGTTGAGCCGGACCTGAAGGCTGCATCCGTCTCCATCAAGGAAGCGGGTGAATATGCTGTCACCGTGACAGACGCCAAGGGATGTACGGCGACCTCCACTCCGGTGAACGTCCGTGTGTTTGATCTCCCGCAGCCGCGTATCGCAGCACTTGGTCCACTCACGTTCTGCGAAGGCGACAGCGTTATACTTGATGCAGGAAAAGGATTCATCGCCTACCAGTGGTCGACAGGCGACGTCGGGAGATATGTTACTGCACACCAGGCGGGAACCTTTTCCGTTCGCGTGACTGGAGAAGGCGGCTGCGAGGCGGAAGCGACGCCGGTCAGTACATTTACCCGGCCGATGCCTCTCGCGACGATGCTGCAGCGACACGATACGCTGACAGCTTCGCAGGCACCGCGCTACCAATGGTTCCGTGACGGCAAGGCCCTGCGCGGAAAGAAGGCAAGGCAGCTCGTTGCCAGCCGCAGCGGACGGTATCAGGTGCGGACCGCAAACGAGACGGGTTGTGAAACCATGTCCGATATTCTGAATATCCGTTTTGGATCGACGACGGTCAGTCTCCCTCGATTGAAGGCCCGTATCGGCGACACGATTGATATTCCTTTACGTTTAATCAAAGCATCTGGTCTCGACGCAGCCGGCGCCGGCAAATGCACCGCTGTTGTCGCGGTCAAAAAAAAAACGCTGGACGTGATTTCCGGCGGAACCGTTCTGTCTGAGACGGAAAACGAGACACGTATTCGGATTGAAGGAGAATACCGCAAGGGCAGTGCGACAATTGCGGTTCTTCGCGCAGTCATTCGGAATGGCAAGCGGCGCGTCGCTCTGAAACTGAAGGATCTGGAATGGGGCGAAGGATTGGTCCGCAGTAAGTTCCGTCATGGCTGGCTGCAGCTCCCTCGCTGATCAGACACAATTTTTGACATGCTCTCCGACGAAACTCAAAGTTGCACGAGGTATGAAGTGAAACGCAGTATTCTCTGCCTGGCTCTCGCTGTAATCATGACTCTGCCGCTGCAGGCGCAGACCGACGAAGGTGAAAACGCGCCGCGTGCACGCTATGGGGTTTTTGGGGATTTCTCTTTGAACTACCATGCAGC
>SWCC01000701.1_pt1 | contig 9987 bp, 9 predicted proteins | sample 4692971 | NCBI WGS metagenome assembly SWCC01 (sample SAMN10267277, study PRJNA491770) | bioreactor metagenome | isolation source: DHS bioreactor inoculated with subseafloor sediment | place: Japan: off Shimokita Peninsula | collected 2006-08 | reverse complement strand
GCCCAGGTGCTGGAGCGCCGGCACAATCCGCGCTGGTACGACCTGATGCTGGAGCTGGAAAAGCTGACCGGTAACGGCGTGTCGCTGAACACCTCGCTCAATCGCCGCGGCGAGCCGATGATCTGCTCGCCGACCGATGCGCTGAACATGTTTTATGGCTCAGACCTGCAGTACCTGATCATGGAGGATATCCTCGTGGTCAAGGAGGGCAAGGGTTGGTATGACGCCGTCTGAGCAGTGGGTACTGCAGTTTTGCCACAGCTATGACGGGCCCTTTCTCGATTGCGCGCGGCAATACGCTGCACTTTTCGTAGGCACGCCGTACAAGGTCTGCACTGTCTACCTGACTGGCGCTCCGAGCGATGAGGTGGTTCAGGGCTCTGCATCTGACGAGGTGATCTTTCTCGATTACAGCAGTCGTGACGTGCGCGGCCTGAAGTTGCGTGCGATCCGGGATATTCGAAAGCTAGCCGCGACGCGCAATTTCGCTTTCTGTATCGCTCATCGATTCAAACCGATCTACGTAGCGTTGTTGGGCACTAAGTTGCCGGTGATGGGCGTGCACCACGCCTTTGGCGATTACCAGCGTCGTTCGCGACAGCTGTTCGCCAACTTCTTCCACAAGCGCCTGGCGCTGCTAGGCGTGTCCAACGCCGTGCGCGACGACATGCGTGCCTGCTTGCCCGCTTGGCCGGCTGAACGCATCGAAACCCTCTACAACCGCATCGATATAACTGCCGTGCAGGCTGAACAGGTCTCACGTGAAGAAGCCCGGACATTCTTAGGGCTTCCCCAAGAGGCTTGGGTTGTCGGCAACGTCGGGCGGCTGCATCCTGACAAGGACCAGGCAACGCTGATCCGCGGCTTCGCCCTGGCGTTATCCCAGCTGCCGACTGGAAGTTATTTGGCGATCATGGGGAGCGGTTCGCTGGAGGCCTCTTTGAAGGCATTGGCGGCGAAGCTTGGGGTGGGTGAGCAGGTGCGCTTTCTCGGTCAGGTGCCATATGGTCGCCGCTATTTCAAGGCATTCGACGTCTTTGCTCTCAGCTCCGACCATGAGCCGTTCGGCATGGTGCTACTAGAAGCAATGGCAGCGGGGTTACCGGTGATCTGCTCGGATTGTGGTGGGGGTAAGGAAGTCGTCGACGGCGTTGGGCTGCTGTTCACTCAGGCAGACGAACATGAATTAGCACATGCCCTGAAGCGCGGTGCGACGTCGCCGCAAGACGCCTCTCGAATCGCCGAAGCTCTGCAGCGTTTTTCTGATCAGCGGGTTCGTGCCTCTTTCTGGCGGTTGCCGATGGTGACTCGCCTAGGCCTGTCGGCAGCCTAGAGGGCTGCGGTGCACCAGTAAAGCGCGCCTTGCTGTACACGCCATGACGTAATCGGGTTTTTCCAAGGGTATCTATCGTGTTTAAGGCGTTGAAGGCCTCTCTTTGCAGGCGTTGGTTACGCAGGCGCGGTTTCAAGTTGGCTGTCGACATTCACACCTTGCCCGGCAAGGCCCTGCTGGTGTTGGAAGAGGGCGTTTCCATCGGTGATGTGATGGGCGCCTTCGAGCACTTGCAGGTCGGAGCCTTGAGTTATGTGCGCAGTGCGTCTGAACTGTTGAATGTCACCCGGATTGGGCGGTTCTGCTCGATTGGCAACTCAGTCGTTATTGGCCAGGAAAGGGCCGGTCATCCGCTGAGCTGGGTCAGCTCTCACCCCTTCCAGTACACCGGGACCTCATTACACTACGCCGCTTCCGGCAAGTCGGCCGAGATCGGTCACGACGTCTGGATTGGCCGCGAGGCGATGATCATGGAGGGTGTGCTTGTCGGTACGGGCGCGGTGATTGCGGCACGCTCAGTGGTAACGCGCGATGTGCCGCCGTATGCAGTGGTCGCTGGAACGCCAGCGCGCATCCTGCACTATCGGCATCCGCCGGAGATGATCGAAGCGTTGCTAGCTAGTGCCTGGTGGGAGCTGCCGGTCGGTGTTCTGCAGGGCTTGCCACTGGATAAGCCCGAAGCGTTCCTGAGCGCTGTCGCCGAGCTGCAGGAGACCCAACGGGTATCCTACAGGCAAGTCGAGGTCAGCCGTCGGGGGTGGCGCGAGCTGCCGCCGGCCGAGTGGCATCCAAACGAGTGCATATGATGAGAGTCCTGTTTCTGGTTCAGGCCGAACAGCGGGCGATCTTAGATCGTCTCTACGAAGGCATTGAGCAACATTGCGATTGCGATATCCGCTGGCTGGAACGCGAGGAGCAGGCGAACCTGCGTCGTTACTTTCGCGACCAGGTGGACGTGGCTCGCTATGATCGCATCCTGTTCTTTCTGCGCTTCAAGCAGGAAATTCGGCAGGTGAATTTCATTCGTAGCGTGCCTAACCTCGTGATCCTCGAGCATGACGCCTACCAGAACTACATTCCCTGCAAGTACACCGGCAAGTTCACGGCGCACTACCGGAAGTTGCCTTGGGCGCGGGTGATCAGCTCTGGGCAGGTAGTGGCCCGGCGCTTGCGCGACGAAGGTGTAGATGCAGTGTTCGTGCCCAAAGGCTACGACCAGGCCTTGCTGCGCGACCTCGGGTGCGAGCGTGACATCGAACTGGGTTTCGTCGGCAGTACCAAGAGCGTCGCCTACAGCGGCCGCAAGGCGCTGCTGGACGAGCTGGCGCAGGTGGAGAACCTGGTGGCGACCCGCACCAAGTCCGGCGAAGACTACCTCAATGCCCTCAACCGCATCCGCTTTTTCGTCAGCGCCGATGTCGGCATGGGCGAGTACATGATCAAAAACTTCGAGGCCATGGCCTGTGGCTGCGTGTTGCTGGCGTACGATCAAGGCGAAGAGGAAAACTGCGCGCTTGGCTTCGTCGACATGGAAAACCTGGTGCTGTACCGGACGGTTGACGAGCTGTGCGGCAAGCTGGCGCAGCTGCGCGCCGATCCAGCCTGGGCGGCACGTATCGCGACCAGCGGCCGGGTACTGGCCGAGTCGCGCTACAGTTTCGCTCGCATCGGTGCCCAGATCGTGCAGGCCATGCAGGCGCCCTTGCGGCCCGCGCCAACACCCAGCTGGTTCTGCCGGTTGCGCAATCGCTTGGGACGCTGAGCATGACCGCGCCGCGCCTGCTGTTTCTCATTCCCTATTTTGGCCGATGGCCGTTCTGGATGCCGTTCTTCCTGCAGAGCTGCCGTTTCAATCCGGACGTGCAATGGCTGTTCTTCACTGACTGCGGTACGCCACCCAATGCTCCCGACAACGTCCGCTTCCGGGCCATGAGCTTTGCAGACTATTGCGCCATGGTATCTGCGCGGCTGCGTATCGACTTTCGGCCACAAAGCCCTTACAAGCTCTGCGATCTGAAGCCGGCGCTGGGGTACGTGCATGCCGACGAACTGGAGAGCTTCGACTTCTGGGGGTTCAGCGATATCGATCTGGTGTATGGCGACTTGCGAGACTATTTTAGCGCCCAGCGTCTGCAGCGTTTCGATCTGCTTTCCACCCATGAGCGGCGCATTTCTGGCCATCTGTGCCTGCTGCGCAACAACGTACGAATGCGCGAGGCCTTCAGGCAGGTACCTGGTTGGCAGGCAAAGCTGGCAGCCAGTGACCACAATGCCTTCGACGAGGCGGCCTTCAGTCGCCTGTTCATTCGTCACAAGAGCTGGCCGCAGCCTTTACGAAGGTTGGCAGACGTCTGTAATCCTTGGCGGCGCTGCAGCGAGTTCATTGAAGCCTTCAGCACGCCCAATGGCCGGATTGCATGGCACGACGGTAGTTTCGATTTTCCAAAACGCTGGATTTGGCGGCGTGGCAGGCTAATCAATGACCGCGACGGCGAGCAGCAGTTTCCCTATTTTCATTTCATCGGCTGGAAGAGCGATGCCTGGCCAGCCTATAGCGAACAGTGCCTACTTGGCGATGCCGAGCTGGCTGCACAGGATGCTTGGAGCATTACTCCCCAGGGTTTTCGTGAGGTTTGAATCTTGATTTTTTCCAAGGACAGTGAGGTCACCCTGGTGGTGACTAGTTGCGGGCGCTTCGACCTGCTTACTCGGACGTTGGCCAGCTTCGATGTCTTCAATACTTTGCCGATCCGTGAAGTGTTCATCACAGAGGACTCGGGCGAAAAGAAGGTGGAAGCCTGCATTCCTGAGCACTGGCGCGAGCACACCACTTTCTTCGTCAACGTGCCGCGACTCGGGCAGATGCGCTCCGTGGATCTGGCCTATTCCCACATCAAGACACCATGGGTCTTCCACTGCGAGGACGATTGGGCATTCTACCGGCCGGGTTTCATCGAGGATTCACGGGTGCTGCTTGAGGCCGATCGGCAGGCGTTGCAGGTTTGGTTGCGAAGCTTCGCGCACGATCTGGCGATTCACAGCCCATATGTTTATCTGGGCGAGCGCCAAGTGGTTCAGGGCATCCCCTGCTATCGGGTCTGTTCGTACAAAGAAGACTGGCAGGGCTTCTCCTTCAACCCCGGATTGCGCCGCCTGGTTGACTATCAGCAACATGCGCCCTATGCACAGCATGCCGGCGAGAAGGACCTGTCGCGACTATATGCGAACGAGCAGCGCCATGCGTTGATCTTGGAGAACGATGCTGTGCTGCATACGGGTTTCGAAGATCATGTCAGCGTGCCGGAGGAGCGGGCCAAGAAGGCACGGCGCAAAAAGCATGAGCGGCTGCGACTGGTTTTGATGTTCATTGTCGGTTTCTTGTGTGGAGTAATAGTGTGACTGCCGTGCAGTACCTGAAGGGATTGGAGGGGCGGTTCGGCTATTTCGCACCAGCGTTGCTGCTGTTCATCGCCAGTTTTCTGTTGTTGCCGACCAGCAAAATGGTCAACAACGTCTATTATATTTTTCTGGCGCTGCCGGCCCTGGGTGTGTTGTTGGTGCGCCGGGGACGCGGTATACAGCTGTCTCCCGCATTGTGGCTTTGGGGCGCTCTGTGCGCTTGGTTCGTGCTTGTTGGCGCTTTGTCAGCGGATGGACAGTATTTCAAGCACGTGCTCTATACGGCCCTGTTTGTGCTGTTGGTCAGCCAGTTTGTGCAGCCTGAGCCATTGCGCATTCCGCTGTTCTTCCGCGGACTGTTCTGGATTTTGGGCATCTATGTATTGGGCTCCGCCATCATCTATTGGCTCACTGGTCGCTATGTGCCAGGCGAGCGGGTGCTTTGGCTGCCGGGGCGGATGACCGGGCCGATTTACACCAGCATGTGGCTGGCTTGTTGCTTCGCCCTGGCGCTACCGACCTGGCTGACTCAGCGGCGTTGGCTGGAGCTGTCCGCAGCGACGCTGTTGGCGGTGTTCTGCATGGCTTATGTACTGCAGAGCCGCTCTGGGCTAATTGGCATGCTGGCGGTTGGCGCCCTGATCGCCGGCTGGCTGGTGTTACATCGGGCGCGCTATCTGCTGTGGCTGGGTTTCGCGAGTGTGCTGCTTGTCTTATTGACGCTATTCGTCATGCGCGAGGTACCCGAGGTCGCGCGTCTTTTCGAACGTGCCGATTCTGGTCGTTTCGAGCTGTGGCGCATCCTTGCTGGAGAGTGGTTGGAATGCGGCCTGTGGCTGGGTTGCGGCATGCAGCATGTCACCGAGGCAACCATCCGCGGCGGCGCGCCGATCCAGCATCCGCACAATATCTACATGGCCCTCGGTCTTTACAGCGGCCTCGTGTCTTTGCTGATATTCCTCGCGCTGATGATCGTGGTGCTCCGACGCGCCTGGCAACAGCGTGATCCCTGGGGACTCTATCTGTTTACCGCCTTGGTGGTGCTGAACTTCGACGGCAGCAAGCTGGTCGGCAACCCTGACGAGCTATGGTTGCTGGTGTTGCTGCCGGTGGCGTTGATCATTAACCGCCGCACGGTCGCCTCGTAATCGCTTCTGTTGGACGGAGGCGTCTCAGCGACGCCCGGCCCGTGTAGCTTCGCAGCAGGCCCAAAGAGACGCGCTGTCGAAAGGGAAACCTTCCTTGCGCAGATACTTGTCGAAGTGCTCGCGGTTGCGCCGGACCAGGCGTGCTCCCAGCGGGCGCCGCCGGTTTTTCAGGTCAGCGATGTCGATCAGGCCGAGTTGGCCTTCCGGGGTGCGGACAATATTGCCCAGGTGCAGAGAGCGGAAGTAAACACCGTTGGCGTGCAGGTGATTGATGAAGCGTGCCAGCTCGGGTTGCAGCTCCGTCCAAGAGATGCGCTCGTCGCGCAGGAGCTGGGACAGAGTATCGCCGGGCAGTGGTCGATAGAGCACGGCTGTCCAGTCTGGATCATCCAGGCGGTACAGGTGGAGTGGTTGCAAGGTCGGAATGCCAAGCGCCTGCAGAGCGATGGCGTTGGCGCAGAAGCGTCGTGAGTGGGGGCGCAGCAGTGCCGAAGAGAGCAGGCGTTTGCGTCGGAACAGCTTCAGCATGTTGCCATCACGCAGTCGGTAGACCTTGGGACCAAAGCTGTCCTGCTCCAAGATCCGGGCGCCGTCGATCATTTCGTTCAGCATGGCTGCGGGCAGGGGGGTAAACGTCAGCACGTATCGGCGCCTCAATAATGATCGGGGGCGGCATATGATGCCCGATGTCGGCGGGGCGCGGCCATGCCAGCGGGAGTGTTAAGATTGCCGCCACTATTCCGGGCGAGATCCGTCATGACAGAAACTCCCAGGCAGGAGGCTGCTTCCAGCCTCAAGATCTATTTCCGCCTGCTGGCCTATGTGAAGCCGTACATAGGCTATTTCCTGGTCAGCATCATCGGCTATGTGATCTTTGCCTCGACCCAGCCGATGCTGGCGGGAATCCTCAAGTACTTCGTTGACGGACTGAGCAACCCTGACGCCGCACTTTTCCCGGGTGTGGCTTGGCTCGCTGAGCTCCCGTTATTGCACGCGGTTCCGCTGTTGATCGTGCTCATCGCTGCCTGGCAGGGTTTCGGCTCGTTTCTCGGCAACTATTACCTGGCTCGCGTCTCGCTTGGCCTGGTGCACGACCTGCGCGTGCAGTTGTTCAACAGCCTGCTGACACTACCCAATCGCTATTACGATCAGCACAACTCAGGCCACCTGATTTCTCGGATCACCTTCAACGTGACCATGGTCACCGGCGCTGCAACCGATGCGATCAAGGTGGTGATCCGCGAGGGGCTGACAGTGATTTTTCTGTTCGCCTATCTGTTGTGGATGAACTGGATGCTGACACTGGTAATGCTGGCGATACTCCCGGTCATTGCCGTAGTGGTGAGCAGTGCCAGCAGGAAATTCCGTAAGCAGAGCAAGAAGATCCAGGTGGCAATGGGCGACGTTACCCACGTCGCGTCGGAGACCATCCAGGGCTATCGAGTAGTGCGTAGCTTTGGTGGTGAGCGCTACGAGCAGCTGCGTTTCGTGGACGCCAGCCAGAGCAATACCGACAAGCAGTTACGCATGGTCAAGACCGGCGCGGTGTATACCCCGACCTTGCAACTGCTGATCTACAGCGCTATGGCCGTCCTGATGTTTCTGGTGTTGCTTTTGCGCGGCGACGCAACCGCAGGTGACCTGGTCGCCTATATTACCGCCGCCGGCCTGTTGCCAAAGCCGATCCGCCAGCTGTCCGAGGTTAGCGCCAACATTCAGAAAGGCCTGGCCGCCGCCGATAGCATCTTCGAACAGCTCGACGAGGAGCCGGAAATCGATCGGGGTACGCTTGAGCGCGAAGCCGTCAGCGGCCATCTTGAGGTACGTAACCTCGACTTCGTCTATCCGGGTACCGACAAGCAGGTGCTGCGCGACATCAGTTTCACCATCGAACCTGGGCAGATGGTGGCGCTGGTCGGGCGTTCCGGCAGCGGCAAGTCGACACTGGCGAATCTGATCCCCCGGTTCTATCACCATGAGGCCGGTCAGATATTGCTCGACGGTGCAGATGTCGAGTCCTACACGTTGCGCAATCTGCGTCGGCACATTGCGCTGGTGACTCAGCAGGTGACGCTGTTCAACGATACGGTGGCCAACAATATCGCTTACGGCGATCTGGCCGGCGCGCCGCTGGACGACATCCGCCGTGCGGCCCGTGATGCATACGCCGACGAGTTCATCGAGCAGATGCCGGAGGGTTATCAGACCCTGGTCGGCGAAAACGGCGTGCTGCTGTCAGGCGGTCAGCGCCAGCGTCTGGCCATCGCCCGTGCCTTGTTGAAAAACTCGCCTGTGCTGATTCTGGACGAAGCCACTTCGGCGCTGGATACCGAGTCCGAGCGGCACATCCAGGGCGCGCTGGATCATGTCATGCAGGGCCGTACCACGCTGGTCATCGCGCACCGCCTGAGCACCATCGAGAAGGCTGACCAGATTCTGGTGATGGAGCAGGGGCGCATCGTCGAGCGCGGTACCCACGCCGAGCTGTTGGCCGTGAACGGCGCCTACGCCAGGCTCCACGCGACGCAGTTCAAGGACGAAGTGCCCGAAGAGCAGGAATCCTGATGTTGCAGTTCCTGCAGAGCTGGCGCGAGCGTGGCTGGCGCGTTATCGACGCATCGACGTATGCCGAGGTCTGGCAGCGCTACGGTGGCAGCGTTGCGACTCACCCTGGCGTCATTGAACGCCTGGCCCGACTCGCCGATATACCGGTGCGCTATCTGGCTTGGGAGCAGCAGGGCGAGTTGATCGCAGCGGTTCCCTGCTGGGGCCGGCATCTGGCGCTTTCCAAGGATGTGCTGAAAAAGACCGGCAAACGCGGCCTGTTCGATATGGGCAACGCGGAGATCATTCTGCCGGTTGCCGAGCGGGCCGATGTGCCGGTACGCCAGCGTATGCGCTACGTGTCCGAGCTGAATGCTGCTGCGATCAGCACGTTGCGCGAGCAGCCTGAGGGTCTGGCGCTGGCGCGCGAGCCGGAGGCGTATTCGAAGAAATTCCGCTACAACCAGCGTCGTGAGCAGCGTTTGCTGGAAGAGGCCGGCGGTGTACTGCGCCCGCTGCTCGATTTCGCGCCGACCGAGCAAGCGGCAATGTACGCCGATCTGTTCCAGCGCCGATGGGGTTTTGAGGCGCCCGGTAAGGCGCATCTTCATGAAGTGTTCGAACTTTTGCGCGAATTCATGACCGGCTCGGTGGTCCTGCTCGACGAGCAGCCCATTGCCGTCCAGGTGCTTTACCGGGTCGAGGCACCGAAGTGGGTGTCCATCGAGTACATCAATGGCGGTGTCGATCCGCAGCAGCGGGATTTCAGCCCCGGCAGCGTCCTCAGCTTCGTCAACACCCAGACGGCCTGGGCCGAGGCACGGGCGCTGGGCAAACCGCTGCGTTATTCCTTCGGCCGTGCGGACCGCGAATATAAGGACCGCTGGTGCAACCGAGTTCCGGTCTATCAGGTGTGATCCATGAGTGCACGCAAGCAGCAATTGCTTAAACGCCACCGCAAGCACAAGCGCATCGCGTTGCTCATCGCGCTGGTTGTGCTGCTGCTGATTGGCACGCTGGTCGCCTGGTGGCCGGTGCCGCTGCTGGTGGTTCTGGGCTGGATCGCCCATGAGGCATGGTTTGCCGATCATCTGTTCTACCGGCCGCAGGACGACTACCGCTACGCCTTTCCTGAAGATGCCAAGCGCTATCCGGTGCGCATCGAGGATGGCCGTCTGGTGCTGGCGGACGACTTCGAGGCTGCAGATACGCTGATTCTCGAGGTCAATCTGAAGGGCAGCTGGCTAGGGCGCTGGCGCGACCCACAGGTATGGATCGGTGAGGACCGTCAGGATTTCGAGCGCGGTGTCGCGGGTCGGCGTTACCTCAACCTTTCCGGTCAGCACGAGCTGCTCGTCCAGGGTAGGCTGAGCGTTCGCGGGCGTTTCTGCCAGCTCTCGAATGATGCGACCCTCTATGCGATGCGCAATCCGGACTACGCCGAGCGCCGCATTCTTATCATCGCCCCCCACGCCGACGATGCCGAGCTGGCCGCTTTTGGCCTGTACAGCCGAGCGCGCGACGTCGCCATCGTTACCCTGACTCAGGGGGAGATCGAGGCGA
>SWCC01002807.1_pt1 | contig 9991 bp, 6 predicted proteins | sample 4692971 | NCBI WGS metagenome assembly SWCC01 (sample SAMN10267277, study PRJNA491770) | bioreactor metagenome | isolation source: DHS bioreactor inoculated with subseafloor sediment | place: Japan: off Shimokita Peninsula | collected 2006-08 | reverse complement strand
ATTATTGCCTCGTTCGTCGCGGGTTCAATACCTTTCGGCTGGCTCTACGTGAAGCTGTTTAAAAAGAGAGACGTGAGGGAGATCGGTTCCGGCTCCACTGGCGCTACCAATGTTTACAGAGCCGCGGGATTGCCCGCTGCTGTTCTTGTTTTCTTTCTGGATTTCTCAAAAGGTTTTCTGTTCCCTTTTTTCTTCGGAGGAAGTTATGTGTTGAAGATTGCTCTGGGCCTGGCGGTTATATTCGGCCACAATTTTTCGATTTTTCTTAAAGGCCGCGGAGGCAAGGGCGTTGCCTCTTCCGCCGGAGTGGCGGCGGCTCTCGCGCCTCTTTGTCTGCTGTCAAGTTTCGGCGTGTTTGTTTTTATTTTTGCGTTGTCACGCATAATTTCGCTTTCATCCATTATAGCCGTGGGATTTTTCCCAGTTTTCTGTTTTGTTTTCGGTATGCCTCCTGAGATTAAAATTTTCGCGCTGGCGGTGTTTGGCTTTGTGCTGTTTTCGCACAGGGCAAACATCAAAAGGCTTTTCCGCGGCGAAGAAAAAAAAGCGGTAAAAATATGAAATATCGGCTACTCTTAACAGCGTTTTTCATTTCTTTTGTTCCCCAGTTTTTGTATGGGACGGATTATATAAAAGTTTTCTACGTTCTCTGGGGTAATGGAGCGAGAGGCGATTGTATGTTTATTGAATTGCCGGGGGGGAAGAATGTTTTAATCGATGGCGGTGGTCATAGCGGCGCAGAGTCTGGTCTTCATAAATTTCTAAGAGATGATAGAGGTATTTCAAAGATAAATTTTATGGTGTTGACACATGCAGACTGGGATCATCACGCAGGACTTAGAATGGTTATGGATAATTTTGAAGTTGAAAATTTCTACTGCACTGGCCAGGATGAAGTGGATATAATGAACGAAGATAAACCGAATAGAATGTCAAGTGAAGGATGTGATGTGTGGCGAATTTCTACTTTTACGGCAATAACTTCAAAACAACCATATGAATGTTATTTTAGCGGTTCCCAGTGTAATTACGGTTCAAATTGGGACGCTGCTGTTGATGTGAGGGTTCTTTGCGCTGATGACAATGCGCCTGAACCCAATTCAAGGTCGCTTGTTATAAAACTTTCAATGGGTGAAAGTTCTTTTTATTTCGGCGGCGACGCGAGGGGTACGGAGGAAGATTATATAAGAAGCAATGTGCCGGAAGAGAGAAATATTGATGTTTTTAAAGTCGAGCATCACGCTTCAAATACTCACGACAGCAACAATCAGAATTTTATTGACTGGATGAATCCGAAATTTGCAATTATTCCTTCAGGGGGAAGAAGCGCTCCGCCACCAGCCATTGAAACAGTCGAACGATTGATAAACAGCAAAATTATAATTTATACAAATTATCTTGATGGAACGGTTGTTGTAAAGGCGGATGAATACGGCAACTATGATATAATCAGACTCAAGGCAGTTACTAATATTTCTGTTGACGGAGATGGGTATTATGTGCCGTTTCCTGAACCTTTAGCTTATCCGTCTCAAACTCCTTCAGGTGATTTTAAGATTAGTTCGGAAATGCCCTATATTTTATCTCCTCCGGCTATACCGGCAGGCCTTACGGTGGCGGCCCGCTCTCGGCATGAGATTACGCTTGACTGGACGTATGATCCATCCCCTTCAATTGAGGGTTATTATGTTTTTTATTCCACCCGTCAGGGCGGGGATCCCGGCGCTAACAATGGCTGGAAAAACGCGGGGATGGGAGAAGAGGCGGGAATATATCAGAGATACAACTCCACTCCCATAACACATCATCCTTATAACCTGACCGGCCTTGTAGCGGACACGTCTTATTATTTCCGATTATCAGCGCTTACGACTTATTATTATGAGAGGAGATACTCAAACGAAGCTTCTACGACGACGCTGCCGCCTTTTCTGCCTGTTACTATTACCGCGCTCAGCGGCATGGTGTTAAACGGTGACGGTGATATAAATCTTTCGTGGATAGCGCCGTCTGTTTCAACTGAAACCCCGACAGTAGCCTGCCACCGTTACAGAGTGATATACGCGTCATATTCTTTTTCGGCTTTCAGCAGCCCGTTCACTTATGAAATTGATTATGGCGCGCCGGAAGAATTCGGCATAGATTTTTCAACGGTGCCGCCGAAAGATCCCGGCCAAAGCGAAAAATTTTACATAAAAAATGTGCCCCACGGCATTAAATATTTTGCGGTGTTCGGCGAAAATGGATATGGAGACAAGGGCTATATATCCAATATCAGCACGCTTACCGTGGTTGACAGTTCTTTCCCCACATTTATTTCAAATACATCGGTCTCCCGGTCGGGCAGTGACGGGCTTTATCTGACATGGACCATGCCGGGAGATAATGGTGACGCTGGACAGATTGATTCGGCGGACATTATCTATGCTCAGGACAGTTCTTTTTCTTCGGTTTCAACAACAACAATTTCGGAGTCGTCATTTCCGCAAGGTTCTAAAAGCCAGACCCTTACTCTGAGTGAGTATACTCGCTACTGGATAAAAATAGAGGCCCGTGATGAGGCGGGGAACACTTCGTCGTCAACAATTGTTTCCTGCTACACGGGCGCGAATTTAATAACCACGCCGTCATTTTCGGATTCAATAAGCGCCTCCACTTCCGCGGCGCTGAATGTGACGTTTAAAATAGAAATAGACACCGTGTCCGCCGGCGCTCCCGGGGATTCTGTTGAGATATGGGACATGAGGGATAATCTCGGCGCCATTATTTCTACGAAATTAGCGACGGATCAATATCAGCTGACGGCGGCGGCAGATGCCCGAAGCTTTACCGTTTCACCGAATTCGCCGGAATTTGATTTCAATCACAAGTACGCTCTTGTTGTTTCCTCGTCGCTTAAAGATATAGACAAAGAAATTATGATGGTCAATGCCACATATTATTATTTTGTGACAGTGTGTTCGCCGTCGGAGGATAATATTTTCATCGCATCCGACGGTTCATCGGTCACTGTCCGCTCAGGTTCATTTTCTCAGCCGGCTTCTTTGACTTTTGACTTAAGTCCGTTATCCGATTTAGCAGTTCAATCGGCATATAATGTTTTAATGGGGACTTATGTGCTCAGCGGCGCGGTCAGAGGCTTTAGCGTATCCCCGGGTACGGTTACGGCTTTGATCCCTGTTTCAGGAGGAATACCTTATGTTTATAATAAGGAGACAAAAGTTTTTGAACAAGAGACTTCTTATATTTCAAACGGCGAAGTTGTATTTGGCGCGGAAAGTCCGGCGGTGTGGCTTTTTGTCACGCGGGATTCTTTCATGGCGTATAGAGCCGCGTTCCCTTTGCTTAATACGCCGTCGTTTTCGGATTCAGTTAGCGTTTCAACATCTCCAACGCTTGATGTGACATTCAAAATAGAAATAGACACGGTGACAGCCGGCTCTCCGTCAAATTGTGTTGAGTTATGGGATACGAGAGATAATCTCGGCGTCGCAGCGCTCACAAAATTAACTACGAATCAATATCAGGTGACGGCATCAACTGACAGCAGGGGTTTTAGCGTGTTGCCGGGTTTTGATTTTAATCATAAATACAAAATTGTTATTTCCTCATCGCTGAAAGATATACACAGGGAGATGTTGATGAACGCCGCTACATTTTTTTATTTTGTGACTGTTTGTTCACCGTCGGAGGATAACTTTTTTCTTGATGAGGTGTCGGGTTCATCGGTGACGGTGGCGGCAGGGCAGTTTTCATCTCCCGCTTCGGTTAGTTTGACTTCAACTTTACCTGCGGACTTGGCGGGGGCTTTGTTAACAGCGTACAATTTATTACCGTCCACATACACAGCGACTGTTTCTGCTATAAAAGGTTTTACGGTTTTGCCGGGGACAGTGACGGCGGTGATTCCTGTTTCCGGCGGTATACCGTATGTTTATAATAGCGATACGCTGTCTTTTGAAAAAGCGTTGTCGTATATCACAAACGGCGAAGTTGTTTTTGACGCCGAAAGCCCGGCGGTGTGGCTTTTCGTCACGCAGGATTCTTTTACAGCAAATAAAGATCCCGGCATTTACGCTTATCCGGTGCCGTGCACGGGAAACAGCATAACTTTTACAAATCTCGGTGCGTCGGCCGAGGTGGGGGTTTTTACGATATCGGGAAAATGCGTGATGAGAGAAAAGGTTGTTCCCGATCCGGTTAACGGCGAATGGGTGTGGAATTTTTCCAGAGTGTCGCCGGGGCTTTATTTCTGGGCGGTGGACGGTACGAGCAAGGGCATGCTGATGATAAAAAGATGAAAAGATTAAAGATTATCGCGCTGCTTTTTTGTTTTGCCGGGTTTGTTTCGGCAAATCCGGGCAATAGCTGCTTTGATTTTCTGGATGTGCCTTTTTCGGCCCGTTTGGCCGTGAGCCCTCTTCAGACAGGCCCGGCGGCAATCGGGAGTAATCCCGCCCTTGCGGGGGTTGACAAAACGGCGATGGAATTTTCGTATGCCAAATGGCTGGGTAATCTGAATATTACATCCGCGGGTTTCGGGCAGCGAATTTCGGGTAAGTTTTCTCTAGCGGCTTATGCGGCTGTGATGGATTTGTCGGAGACCTTAAAGGCTTACGATGAGGAAGGTATTCCCGCGGGTGAAGCCGAGTATTCCAATTACAGATATTCGGCGGCCGTGAGTTTCCGTTCTTCAAATGCTCTGAAATTAGGTATGGCTGTCACGGCGGCGGGTGAAGATTTGGACGGCGATGTCAAAAGCGCCGTTGTGCCGTCGGCAGGTTTTGAAATGAAATTCCGCAGGACTGTGCTTTCTGCCTGGCATCAGGCTTCTCTGGGAAAGATAGATTACAGCGGTGATAAATTCGCACCCTTATCCGTTTCCGAAATAAGCGTCAGCGAAAATATAGGGCTTCTCACTTTATCCCTGGGGTTGCGTTCTTCGGAAACTTCCGGATTCCGAGCGGGAGTGAAATACAAATTTGAAAACATAGTTATGGAAGGCAATATTCTCTCGGAAGCTGAAAGCGATCTTCTTGTTTCAGCGGGAGTTTCTTTTGAATTTGAGCCCGTGACTGCGGATTTGAGTTATCTCAGCCGCGCCGATGCCGGGAGTTCCATTTTTACAACGGTGAGATATGAATTTGATATGCCGGGGTTCGCGAAAAAGATTTCCAGAAAAAGAGTCGCCAAGAAAAAAGAGGCGAAACGTTATGTTAAAGCCGGAAATATCAGCGATATGGTAAGGGGCGTGAGTGATGCCGGAGAAAAGCAGATCTGGATAAATTTTAATTCCGAAATTCCCGTCAGCGGAAATTTTATAGTATCAAGAGACAGCAAGATAATAGCGCGCGGCGTGGTAACGGATTGTTTGTCAGAAAAACCCTTTGTTTATGAAGCGCTTATTATGGGACAGGATCTTATAAAAGAGGTTCGCGCGGGAGACATTGTCGCGGTTTCACAAAAGCAGATTAAAAAGAAAAAAGAGCAGAAGAAAAAAATAAAAAAGAAAAAAAGCGGCGCTCTTGAAAAACGCATTGAGGAGCAGAGCGCGCTTCTTAAAACAGCGGATTTAATGCGTTGGGATTGCGCCGGTCAGCGAATGATATTAGAGCGCGTCTCGGCGCTGCGCAAAGAAGGCAAATTAAAAGACTGCGAAGAGAAAGTGCTGATTTTAGAAAGTTCGGTAAAAAAACTTTTTGAGGCTAACATAAAAGCTATGATTATTGACGCAGGCGCTCTGGCGAAGGACGCGAGAAATGTGGGAGTTAATGTGTCATATCCGGAATCGCTCACTCTGAAAGCTGAAGGCGCTCTCAAAAAGAAAAAGTATAAAGAGGCGCTGTCCTATATCAGCGAATCACTGAGCTGGCTGAACAAAATACTTGATGAAATAGAAAATGAGTGAGCGGCGGGGTCAAGACCTGACCCCATTATTTGTGTTTGAAAAAAGCCCTGAAAAATGCTTTTATAGACAATGATTATAAAGAAAAGTACCATAAAATTCGCCACCAGGGGGAATTTTGATATTGTGGACATCACATCCAGACTTCAGAAAGCGGTTGCGGCCTCGGGCGCGGAAGACGGGATGGTGAATGTTTTTGCCCCCGGAGCCACCGGCGCGATAACGGCAATAGAGTGCGAAAGCGGACTGCTGGAAGATTTTAAAGATTTTTTTGAGAAGATAATACCTTCCGGCGGCGAATACAAGCATAATTTGTCACACGCGGGCAGAAACGGCCATTCCCACGTGCGGGCTTCTCTCATAGGCCCGGATATGACCATTCCCGTCAGAAAAGGAGAAGCCGTTCTCGGCATCTGGCAGCGCGTTATATTTATAGACACTGACAGCTGTCCGCGCGACAGGGAAATTATGGTCACGGTGATAGGCAGTGGAGGAAATGATTAAAATGGCCAAATTACAGGTAGCTCTTGATTTTGTTGATTTGCCGCGGGCTCTTAAAGCCGCCCGCGCGGTCGTTGCCGGAGGCGCGGACATTCTTGAGGCGGGAACGCCGCTGATAAAAAGTTGCGGCCTTGAGGCGGTGCGGGCGCTTCGCGCGGAATTTAAAGATATTCCCATTGTCGCAGATATGAAGATAATGGACACGGGGCGGATGGAAGTGGAGATGGCCGCAAAAGCCGGCGCGAGCATAGTGACGGTCTGTTCTTCCGCGGGCATTGCGACGGTGAAGGAGTGCGTTGAAGCCGGATTGAATTACGGTTCGGAGATAATGCTTGATTTTATAGGCGCCGGCGGCATATCTGAAATAGAGAAGTTTCTGGGCCTTTCGGTGAATTATCTAGGCATACACATTTCCATAGACGAGCAGATGCGCGCTGAAGAGGGGGGCTCTCTGCTGGATGAAATTGTCAGCCGCACAAATATTCCGGTGGTTATCGCCGGCGGCATTAATTCGCAGACGGCCGCATCTTACGCTTCCCGCGGGGCGGGCACCGTCATTGTCGGCGGCGCGATAACAAAAGCCAAAAACCCTGAAGAGGAAACAAAAAAAATCAAACAGGCCCTGAAAGAAAACATAGCAATCCCCAGTGAGTTTTTCGTCAGAGTTGATGAAAAAAATATTAAAAGTGTTTTGGAAAAAGTGTCGGCGGCAAACATGTCCGACGCTCTCCATCGCGGTTTGCCTCTTAAAGGAATAAAGCCCGTCACAACGGGAAAGCATATGACAGGCCGCGCTTTGACAGTGAGGACATACCCGGGGGACTGGGCGAAACCGGTTGAGGCCATAGACAGGGCCGCGGAAGGAGACGTTCTTGTGATTGACGCGGGCGGCGGCACCCCTGCGGTTTGGGGAGAGCTTGCCACGCACAGCGCTTTACAGAAAGGCCTGTCCGGCATTGTTATATATGGCGCCGTCAGGGATACGGCGGATATAAAGAAAATGGGGTTTCCTGTTTTTTCTTCCGCCGTCACACCTCAGGCGGGGGAGCCCAAGGGCTTTGGAGAAATAGGCGTTCCCGTTGTCATAAGCGGGGTGAGGATAAAGACGGGCGACTGGATTGTAGGAGATGATGACGGCGTTATGGTCATTCCCAAGGAGAAAGCCGCCGAATTTACAAACAGGGCGATGGATGTTCTGGAAAGGGAAAACAGGATAAGGGAAGAAATCAAGGAAGGTTCCACGCTGGCCTCTGTCACGCAGTTGCTTATGTGGGAAAAGCAGAAATAAAAGGACGGTAAAAATGAAATATCTGGTAACGGGCGGCGCGGGTTTTATAGGCTCGCACATAGTGGAGAAGCTGATTAAAAGCAAAAACAATGTGACGGTTCTGGACAATTTTTCATCCGGTAAAATGACCAATATACCTTTTACCAAAGGAAAGAAGAATTTCCGGCTTATCCGGGGGGATATCAGGGATATTAAAACATGCCGGAAGGCCTGTAAGGGCGTGGATTATGTTCTGCATCAGGCGGCTTTGCGCTCTGTGCCGAAATCAATGAATGACCCCTATGCTTATAACGACGTCAACATAAACGGCACGCTCAATATGCTCTACGCCTCAAGAGACGCGGGAGTGAAAAAGTTTGTGCTGGCTTCATCAAGTTCCATTTACGGCGACACGGACAAATTTCCGCAGGCGGAAAGCGATATGCCTCTGCTGATTTCCCCTTATGCTTTATCCAAGCTCGCCGGCGAATATTACTGCCGCATTTTTTCGGAACATTACGGTCTTGCGACGGTCGCTTTAAGATATTTTAATGTTTTCGGCCCGCGCCAGGCGCTGGATGACGAATACGCCGTTGTTGTGCCGAAATTTATTCATTCAGTGATTAAGGATGTGCGTCCGCCAATATTCGGCAACGGAAAACAGTCCCGGGATTTCACCTTTGTTGAAAATGTCGTTGAAGCCAATCTTCTTGCCGCGAGAAATAAAAAGGTGTCGGGAGAAGTCTTTAACGTCGCCTGCGGCAAGGACACGACCGTTCTGGATTTGGCGCTCAAAATAAACAAGATTCTCGGCAAGAACATAAAGCCGGAGCTTCTGCCGGTAAGGGCCGGTGATGTTTTCAAAACCCTGGCCTCTGCCGCCAAAATAAAAAGAAAACTCGGTTTTAAGGGTAAGGTTTCTTTTGACGGGGGTCTTAAAAAGACAGTGGAGTATTTTAAGAAAAAATATGCTTAGCGCTGATAAACAGTTTGAGATTTTAAAATCCGGCTGCACGGAAATCATAGAAGAGAAAGAGCTCAAAGATAAACTTTCTCTCGGTCGTCCGCTGAGAATTAAGTTCGGCGCCGATCCGTCCGCGCCCGATATTCATCTCGGCCATATTGTGGTGCTGGATAAGCTGCGCCGCTTCGGCGAGCTCGGCCACCAAATAATTTTTATAATAGGCGATTTCACGGCGCGGATAGGCGATCCCTCCGGACGCAGCAAGACAAGGCCTGTTTTGTCAAAAGAGCAGATAGATGAAAATTCAAAAACTTATCAGAAACAGATTTTCCGGATTCTGGATAAAAGTTACACACAGGTTGTGCACAATTCCCAATGGCTGGAAAACATGAATCTTATGAAAATTTTTGAGCTTTCTTCCATGTACACCGTTGCCCGAATGCTTGAAAGAAGAGATTTTAAGAACAGGTTTAAAAATAACCTGGATATTTCAGGTGTTGAGTTTCTTTATCCCCTTCTTCAGGGCTATGATTCCGCGCATCTTAAGGCGGACGTTGAAATAGGCGGAAACGATCAGAAATTCAATCTTCTTATGGGCCGCACGATTCAGCACAAATACGGTCAGGCCCCGCAGGCGGTTATGACACTGCCTCTTCTGAAAGGCCTTGACGGAGTGAAGAAGATGAGCAAAAGTTACGGCAATTATATAGGCCTCGACGAGAAAGCTGAGGATATTTACGGCAAGGTCATGTCGGCAAGCGATTCTCTCATGTATGAATGGGCTGAGATCCTGTCTTTTGTTGACAGTGACGCGATTGCCCGGCTTGACCCCCGCAGCGCGAAAGCTCTTCTGGCGCGCGACATAACCGGATACATATGCTCAAAAGAGGAAGCCGATGCCGCCTGTGAGCATTTCGAAAAAGTTGTGGTGAGGAAGGGCGTTCCGGAAGACGTGAAAGATTTTTTTACGGATGAGAACGAGATGCCCCTGGCCGCTCTTGTTTTCGCCGCGGGCGGCGCGCCGTCAAAGACCCGCGCGAAACAGCTCATAGAACAGGGGGCGGTTTCGCTTTCGGGGGAGATAATTAAAAATTTCAGGGAAACGGTTAAAATAAAAGATGGAATGCTGCTTAAGGCCGGAAAAAGATTTTTTGTAAAAATAAGGAAGGGGAAATGACTGAAGAAAAAAAGGAAAAAGCGCCGGAAAATTTAGTTGAGCCGGACGTTGAAAAAGAGTTGGAAAATAATTCCGATATGGTGAAAGAGATAACCACGGAGCTGAAAAGGTTTTTCACCTTTGACATACTCAACTACATACACAAGCCGTGGAAGCTGATAGGCCTCAATTTTTTTA
>SWCC01004469.1_pt1 | contig 9994 bp, 10 predicted proteins | sample 4692971 | NCBI WGS metagenome assembly SWCC01 (sample SAMN10267277, study PRJNA491770) | bioreactor metagenome | isolation source: DHS bioreactor inoculated with subseafloor sediment | place: Japan: off Shimokita Peninsula | collected 2006-08 | reverse complement strand
ACCTGGCACCAGTGGCTTCGCGATGCGATCTGCCAGGCGCTGGGCCTCGCCCTTTCGGGATTGCTCGGCCTCGACGATCCGCACGATTCTCGCCAAGGAGTTGTCGTCGGCCGAAGTTGTCACGTCCACCTCGAGCACGCCCGAACCGTTAATGGAACCGGCGTAGACGGTCTGTCCCGGTCCGGCCTCCACGGGCACCGACTCCCCGGTGATGGCCGAGACGTCCAGGGCGGTGCGGCCGGTACGAATCACCCCGTCGGTGGCCACCCGTTCCCCAGGCTTGACCAGCATCAGGTCCCCCACCAGCAGCTCGACCGGGGCCACGGTCATCTCTGCGCCGTCGCGCAGCACGGTGGCCCGGGCGGGGACCAGGCTCAGCAGAGCCCGCAGTCCGTGGCGCGTGCGGGCAAGTGAATACTCCTCCAGGCCCTCGCTGATCGAGAACAGGAACGCCAGGACCGCGGCCTCGAACACCTCGCCCAGCAGCACGGCACCGACCGCCGCGATAGTCATCAGCGTCCCGACCCCGATCTTGCCCCTCGCCAGACGCCGCACCGTACCTGGCACAAACGTCCACGCACCCACGAGTAGGGCCGCCCAGTTCAGCACGATGGCGGCCGTGGGCTGCCCCACGGACCCAGTGATCAGGCCCGCAACCAGCAGCACACCAGCGATCGCGGCGAAGCGCAGCTCGCTCACTTCCCACAGCCGCTCCGCCCCTTGCTCCTCGCCGGTCTCGCCAGCAGGTGTGGTCTCGTTGTCTTCGCATCCACATGCATCGCTCATCGCGCGGTCTCCTTCGTTGCGTCGTTCGCCTTCGGGTCGTCGGCCGTGGGGCGCCCATAGGTCGGGCACAGCGCCACGGCGTTGCCGGTCGCGGCAAGGAGGTCCTCCGCCGCCGCCAGCAGGTCCATCAGTTCAGGGCGGGTCAGGTGGTATACAGACGCGCGGCCCTCAGCGCGGTAGTCGACCAACCCACAATCGCGCAGGCACGCGAGGTGCGAAGAGACCGTGGACTGGCCCAGACCCAACTCCGAGCACAGGTCCACCACCCTTGCCTCACTCACCGCCAGGCGCCGGACTAGTGCGAGACGCGTCGGGTCGGCCAAACTCCGGAAGAGGGCGCCAGCCGAGGCCAGCTCCGCCCTTCCTTTATGATCATGACTGACAGTTATCATCGGCATGGGACGATACTAGCGTCGCGACGGCTTGACCGGCAACCAGGAAGACGACGGCACCCTCACCTGCCGCGCACCACTTGCCCTAGCCTCGATCCACCGACATGAGCGAGCGGGCGTTGTCTCGGAGCGGGCTGCCTCCCGGACCTCCACGCAATCACCCTGTACCGACCTATTCCGTCTTGGGTTCGGGGTAGGCGAGCAGGCGGAGAGCATTGGCCACCACCAGAAGGGTGGATCCCTCGTGGACCAGGACGGCTAGCCCGATTCCCGCGAATCCGAACATGGTGGCCGGAATCAAGAAGACGACGACGCCCAGGCTTGCCCAAAGGTTCTGCCGGATGATGCGGCTGCACCTGCGGCTGAGGTTCACGGCGAAGGGCAGCCGCTCAAGGTCATCACCCATGAGCGCGACATCGGCGGTCTCCATGGCCACATCCGAACCGGCGGCGCCCATGGCGATCCCGACGGTGGCGTTAGCCATGGCGGGAGCGTCGTTGACACCGTCACCGACCATCGCGACTTTGCCTTCCCTGGTGCGGAGGTCGATCACGGCCTTGACCTTGTCTTCGGGCAGCAGGTCTCCGCGCGCCTCGTCGATGCCGAGTTCGGAGGCCACGGCATCGGCGACGGTCTGGTTGTCTCCGGAGAGCATGATCATGTGGTTGATGCCCGCCTCTCGCAACTGCGCGACCACGTTTGCCGCCGAGGCGCGCGGAGTGTCCATGACGCCGAGAACGCCCAGGTACCGGCCGCCACGGCGCACGATCATCGTTGTTCGCCCTGAAGCCTCGAGCTTGCTGGCGGTTTCCGTGATCGCCCCGGTCAGCGGTGCTCCGTCGACCTCGCTGAAGAGTCGCTGCTTACCGATGTGAATCTCTTCGCCGTCGATCATCGCACTCACCCCGCGGCCGGTGATGCTGGTGACCGCGTCGGCTTTGAGCACGAGCGTCCCGTCGAGCCGGGCGCGGGCGCCGGCGACGATGGCGGCGGCTAGGGGGTGATCACTTTGTGATTCGACCGCGAGGGCGACGCTGAGCAGTTCGGATTCCTCGATCCCGGCCGCCGCCGCAACGTCGGTCATTTCTGGCTTGCCCAAGGTGAGTGTGCCGGTCTTGTCGAAGGCGATAGCGCGCAGGGTGCCGAGGTTCTCCAGCGGGCCGCCGCCCTTGATCAGCAGTCCGCCGCGTGCGGCGCGCGCCAAACCGCTCAGGACCGCGCTCGGAGTGGAGATCGCGAGGGCGCACGGGCTGGCGGCGACGAGCACGGCCAGGGCGCGGTACAGGGTGGCGGAGAACGGTTCGTCGATGACGAGGCCGGCGAACAGCAGCACGACGACAAGGATCAGCACGGCGGGGACGAATACCCCCTGAAACCGTTCGGTGAAGCGCTGGGTGGGAGAGGTCTGGGCTTGGGCTTCGCTGACCATCCGCACCACGCGTGCGAGCGTCGAATCCTTGGACAGCCGGGTGACCTCGATCTCCAGCGCCCCTGGCCCGTTGACGGTCCCGGCGTAGATCCGGCTTTCCGCGGGGATTTCCTCCTCGCCGCGAGGTGCCTGGGGGTCAACCGGGGCCTTGTCGACCGGAATGCTCTCCCCGGTCACGGCCGCCTGATCAACGCTGCTGCGACCGACGATGACAAGACCGTCCGAGGGGATGCGTGTGTTCGGTTTGATGATGACGGTGTCACCGAGCAGGATTTCCTCCACGGGGATCTCCTGCTCGGTGCCGTCACGCCGGACGATCGCGGTGGTGGGGGCGAGTTCCCCCAGCGCCTCGATCGCCCGCCGGGCGCGCCCCATGGCGTAGCCCTCCAGGGCGTGGCCGATGCTGAACAGAGCAAGCAGGAGGGCGCCCTCTGCCAGTTCCCCGAGCACCGCAGCGCCCGCGGCGGCAACCAACATCAGGAAATCGATCTCGAACCGTTTGGCCCTCACGCTCCGGAGGGCCTCCTTGAGCGTGTAGTAGCCGCCGAAGAAGTACGCCGCGATGTAGAGCGCCGTGGAGACGCCGTCCGGCACGGCCGAGCTCCGTCCGAGCAAGAAGCCCGCCGCCAGTGTCACGGAAGCGAGAATCGCGAAGACCAGTTCGCTGCGCTCCCCGAAGATCCCGCCGTGCCTATGGTCGTGATCTTCATCCTTTTCAGGGGCCTCGGGCGCGGCCGCCTCTAGGGCACGGGGCCGGCGGGTGCGCGGCGGTGTCCCGAAACGCTCAAGCAACTCCCTGAGGGCCTGCTCCGAGGTCCGGTGCGCGTAATACTCGACCCGGACGGAACCTGTTGGGGAGACGTGCGCCTCTACGACGCCTGGGGCGTCGCGCAGTCGCTGTTCGAGCAGCTGCGCAGGGGCGAGCCTTGACACGCCGTCCACGTCGAGACTGAGGTGTCCGAAGTCGCTGTCAATCCGGGCTCCCAGGGACACGGCGAGCTCGCGGATGCGCTGCAGGCTAATGACGTCCGGTTCGAAATGCACGCACAGTTGCGCCGCCGCCGCTTCCCCCTGCTTGACGTGGGCGCTCATGATGCCCTCGCGGGCCTGCAGGCCCGCGGTCAGCCGTTGGACGCAGGCGTCCCTGTCGTCAAGCGCCTCCGGAAGCACGGCGTTCAGGTCAAGTTGTGTGTCGGTGGTCATGTTGTCGTCCTTCATAGTCGGGAACCGAGATCCACAGGGAATGAATCAGCGGGACCGCTGGAGCCTAATCAAAGAGTTCGCCGAAGAAGCCGCCGCGCTTGCGGCCGCGTCCCGAGCCGTGACTACTCCCGCCGTGGCTGTCCCGCCGGTCGTAGCCGTGGCCCTGGGGCTCAGCGGCTCGTGGTCCAGGTGCTGGCGGGGCGGCGTAGTAGGCGTTTTCGGCGTCGATCAGCGACTCGAGTTCGCCGCTGTCGAGGAAGATTCCCCGGCATCCAACACATTGGTCGACGATGACGCGGTTGCGTTCATAACTACGCATTTCCGCTCCGCATTTGGGGCAGGTCAGGGCCGTGGGGAGGCGTTCATAAAGACTCCTTGGTTGATGGGGTGGACGGGAAATTCGGATTCGGTCGTGGCGGCAAACCGACGACGGGGGCGTGGCCGATGTGGGTGATCGCCAGGTCCAGCAGCATTCTGACGTGGCTGTCATTCAGCCGGTAGAACACGTGGCGACCCGAGCGGCGAGTGGCGACGACCCGGTGTGCTCGCATCAGGCGAAGCGCCTGGCTCACGGAGGACTCGCTCAACCCGCTCACCGACGCCAGATCGTGCACGCAGACCTCACCTCCTTCAAGCAAGGCGGCCAGGATGCGGACGCGGCCGGGATCGGCCATCAGACGGAACACATCGGCCAAGCGCTCCACGTCGGCCGCAGGGGGCAACGAACGCCTGAGGACATCAACTGTGTCGCCTTCGTCGGCCAGCCGGTGCCTGGACACTCCGTCAGGGGTCACCGAAGCACTTTCTTGTGTCATCACACAAACATATTATCACCTGATTGCATATGCTGTAGAGGGTGCAGTGCACCGCGCTGGGTCGAGCCGACAGAACGTGATCAGGTCAGGGCCAGTTAAGGAAGCGTCGACCCATGGCCGGTGGTGCCATAGCGTCGGAGCAACACTCGACGTTTGGGAGTTGCCTCGACCCCGGTTGGTGGACACGGGATTATGCGGCTTGTTGAAAGGCCGCAACAAGCGCGGAGGAATGCGTCGATGTTGCTGGGCCAGCGCGACGATCGCATTCGCGATCGCTGTTGCTCCAACAGCCGGTGGGGCGTGGTGCAGGGATAGGTGACAACTGATCTGTGGTCCCGGGAGGGTCACGCGAGAGGATGTCGTCATGGCGAAGGCTTATCCGAGTGAGTTCCGTGAGGACATTGTCGCGGTGGCTCGCCGCCGTGGCAGAGGCGTGACGTTGCGTCAGATCGCCGAGGAATTCGGGGTGTCGGCGACGTGTGTGCAGCGGTGGGTCCAGCAGGCCGACATCGACGACGGCGCCCGCCAGGGCACCTCAAGCGGGGAACCGGCCGAGAATCGCGACCTGCGACGGCGGGTGCGACTGTTGGAGCAGGAGAAGGAGGTACTGCGTCGCGCTGCGGCGTATTTGTCGCAGGCGAACCTCGATCTCGGGGGTTCCCCAAAAGGGATCTACCCGCTCGTGGTCGAGCTGGCCGCGAACGGGATTCCGGTCGCGGTGACGTGTCGGGTGCTGAAGATCGCTCGCCAACCGTATTACCGGTGGCGGGACGCTCCGGTTAGTGAGACCGAGTGGGTGCAGGCGCACCGCGTGAACGCCCTGGTCAACGCGGATCGTGACGACCCGCAGTTCGGCTACCGGTTCCTTGCGGACGAGGCGGCGCGGGCCAGCTTGAGGATGTGCCGCAGGACCGCGTGGGCGCTGTGCTCGCAGCAGGGTCTCGTGTCACGGACCCAGGGACGCCGGGGCAAGAACCACCGGCCTGGGCCTCCGGTGTTCGACGACCTCGTCAGGCGGGTCTTCCGCGCCGACACGCCGAACCAGGTGTGGTTGACCGACATCACCGAGCACCCCACCGCTTGGATTCCAGTGCTCCGTGATGTCTGTCAGCCACACCTGGTTCGGGGCGGAAGCGGTGAAAACACGTTGGACGTGGTCGTCGTGGACCGGTGGGCCGACCTTCTTGCCCGAGCCACGTCTGCGGTGCACAGCAGCGACGATGTCTGCCTGACGACACAAGGAGTGGACGGTGTTGCGTGACACCTGAAGGCCCTTGTCCTCGAGTTCGTCTGCGATGAACCGGTACCCGAACTCGGGGTCGTCGCCATGGACGTCGAGGACGGCGTTGATCAGATACGCCCGTTCAAGGTCAGTCGTCGTGACGGGGTGGGCTTTCCACTTGTAGAACGCCTGTTTGGAGAATCCCAATACCCGGCAGGTCACCGTGACGGGGATCCCGTCAGCGGCAAGGTCAAGGACCAGCGGGTACGTCATTTTGGGGAGATGTCCTTCGCGAAGTACGCGGCGGCACTTCTGAGGATCACGACTTCCTGCTCGAGTTGGCGGTTGCGTCTCTTCAGTTCTCGCATCTCGGCGACGTCCGCGTTGGTGACGCCGGGACGGTTGCCGTCCTCAATGTCAGCTCTGCGTAACCAGTTACGTAAACACGACTCGGTGATACCGAAGTCTCTCGCAATGAGCGCGACAGCGCCGCCCTGACGGGCGACAGCGACCACATCACGACGGAACTCGGATGGGTAGGGCTTGGGCATGATGAACATCCTTCCAGCACGGACCACGTCCGCACAGAACAAGAGTCAACCGATGCTGGGGCAGTCCCGATACGTTCCGGGGTGCCACCACGCGGGCTGCGTCTTTGAACAGGTATGCGTATGTGGAGGGGGCCCCTGAAACGTTTGTTGACCATTTGGGGTTCTTTAGGGCTGCAGCAGCGATCCAGGCACAGAAACTGGCGGCGGCGCAGGCGGCGCATGACGCGGCCTTGGCGGCGTTGAAGCTTGCCAGGGGTGAGTATTTGCGTGGTTCGACGTCGGTGCCAGGGTTGGGAACCCTTCCTCGGTACATCGCTGAAGGAATCATGGGTACGCCTAACTATCAGGCGTACTTGGATAACTTCAACCGTGCCGCCCAGGTGAAGCGGGAAACCGAGGCTGCGATGGTGCGGGCGCAGGCTGGACAGCGGGCCGCTAACGCGCAGGCCGCTGCCAAGCGTGAGGCTGACAGTCACAAGAACTGGTGGGACCGGACTACCGGGGCGGTGTCCAATGCGGTGTCAACCGTGGCGAATGCGACCGGGGCTGTCGTTTCGGGTGCCTGGGACGTTGCCACGTACGCGAACTCCGTGGCTTGGAATTCCACCAAGTGGGCGGCGTCGACTGCTTGGGATGCTACTACGTGGGCGGCGTCCACGGCTTGGGACGCCGACAAGTGGGTTGCCACCGCAGCTTGGGATCGAGGAACAACGCTTGTGCAATATGGCGTCCTGGCGGGGTGGCGACGATTGAAGAACATTCCGCAGACGGTGGTTGACGGTGCCTCTGGGACTTTGTTCGCGGAGGGTTCGGCAGCGTTCTTCCAGATCGTCGGCGGTGACGCTGAGCTGTACAACGAGGGCCAGTATTGTGGAACGGAAGGCGAGTGTCTCACCGGTGGTTCTATGCCGCCGTTCTCGAACGCTGACGCGATCACTATCGGCCACACCGTGACATTTCAGGGCGAGCGCCCCCCGGACAAGAGCACGATCAAGCATGAGTTCCAGCATGTGTTCGATTTCGAAAATCTGGGCGGAGCCGGGTTTGGGTATCTCTACTATTCACAATTGGCGAATGGCACCGTTGTGAGGCTCGTGCAAGGAAAGGACTGGGCGACGGCGACCGATGATGCGTACCACGCGATTTGGACCGAGCAGATCGCCTATGGAATTCAGGACGATCCCACGCGACGTCCACGAGGCACGATTTCGGCCATTCTTTGGGGGAATAGTGCTGAAAACTAGCGGAGGACACCAAGGCGTGAATCGAATGGATAGGAGCAGATTGCCGCCATCTCCCGCACATCGTGCGCGACGGTGGCTGTTCTCGACGACGGCGGTTGTGACGTTAGTAGCGACTATCACTGGTTGCGACGGTGGCCCCGGGTTTGGCACACGCGTACTGGTGACAAATGAATGCGGAGTTGACGTAGCGATAGCCGTTAGCGGTATGCCCTCACCGCCGCCGGACGGGGATACGTCTCAGGAGATTGACCGCTTGAATGCCGGTCAGTCAGACGAATGGTTGTTGAGGCCGCTGAAGTCTTCCGGGCCGACCACCGAGTATCTGTGGGTGGCGATACCGGGCGCATCCATGTGGGGTAGTCCGAAGGAGATCGACCTCGGCGAGCTCCCAAAAGTAGACGGAACGAACGAGCGGGATGCGCGCGCGCTTCGGATCGCTGACGATCTTTGCCCTGGTTGAGGGACAGAGCGATGGGCCAGTATTGTGGAACGGAAGGCGAGTGTCTGACAGGAGGTATCATGCCAACTTCCAACGCGAACGCGATAACGATCGGGCATACAGTGACGTTCCGAGATGCGAAACCCGATGACATCATCATCAAGCATGAGTTCCAGCATGTATTCGACTTCGAGAATCTTGGTGGGGCGGGCTTCGGTTATCTCTACTACTCGCAATTGGCGGATGGCACCGTGGTGGGGCTCCTACAGGGCAAGGGTTGGGCGGAAGCGACCGATGATGCGTATCGTGCGATTTGGACAGAACAGATCGCTTACAGCATTCAGGACGACCCCACACGACGTCCACGGGGCACCATTTCAGCCATTCTGTGGGGGCGTGATGCTGAAAACCAGTAGGAGGGTTGCTGGCTCCGCGCGGGGAAGCGACTGGCTCTTATCGGACGCCCGCCGCAAGTTCACGTTGAGGTGGTGGCTTGCGAGCCTGATGGGCGCCACGGCCGTCGTGGGGCTCACCGGCTGCGACGGTGGGCCGGGTTTCTCCACCTCGATCGAAGTCTCGAACCACTGTGGCGACGATATTGCGGTGGCGCTATCGGGAAGTGTTAAGAGCAGTAGGCCGTCAAACTCCGTTCGTAGTGGTCTGCTCCGGCCCGACGAGACAGTTTCATACGGAGTTTCGGCCACCCAAGAGCCTGGCGGTGACGTCGGGAATGTATGGGTGGTAGTTGCCGTGGCGGAGGATTGGGGTGATCCCGTCCAGTTCAGTGTTGACGACCTCCTCGAGTCGAAGAAATCCAATGGGCGCGTGTACAAGGAATTCCCCATCGAGGGAGACTGGTGCCCGGCGGGCTAAGGGTGGTGGGCCACCTGAGAGGCACCGACGATCCGCGCGGCCCTTTGACGATGTCCGAATCACCACGGAGTTCGTGGAGGGGGAGTTCTTCGTTGCCCTCATGTTGGCTGCTGTTGTGGGTGCCGCACGTTATCGGCCGTGACGTCTGTTGGGCCTGAAGCCAGCATCGGGCAGAAATGAGCGATGGCGTGTCGGCGTTGGATGCTGTGGGGCGGCCGGTGGTGGTGACGGCGGGGGGACTGCCCCCGGTTTGGTTGACTCCTGACCTGTGAAGATTCGTCTTCGCTGGGAGGATGTTCAGCATGCCCAAGCCCTACCCATCCGAGTTCCGCCATGATGTCGTCGCGGTCGCCCGGAAGCACGAAGCCCCGCTGAATCAGATCGCGAAGGACTTCGGAATCTCCGAGTCCTGCCTGGCGAACTGGCTGAGGAAAGCCGACGTCGAAGAAGGTGTGAAGCTCGGTGTGACCGAGAAGGAATCTGCCGAGTTGCGGGAAGCGAAGAAACGGATCCGGCTACTCGAGCAGGAAGCGGAGGTGATGCGCCGAGCGGTCGCCTATTTCTCCCGGGACGTCAACCCAAAATGATGTACCCGCTGGTCCTTGAACTGGCCGTCGACGGTGTCCCCGTCACGGTGACCTGCCGGGTGTTGGGCTTCTCCAAACAAACGTTCTACCAATGGCGCGCCAACCCGATCAGCCAGCGGGATTGGGACGACGCCCATCTGACCAACGCCGCCTGGGACGCCCACCAGGACGACCCCGCGTTCGGCTACCGGTTCATCGGGGACGAGCTCCACGACGCCGGCCTGAAGGCGGGCGAGAACCGGGTCTGGCGGCTGTGCTCCCAGCAGCGGCTCTGGTCGGTGTTCGCGAAGAAACGCGGTCTCACGCGCAAGGCCGGCCCGCCAGTGCACGACGACCTTGTCGAGCGGGATTTCACTGCGACACGCCCGAACCAGTTGTGGTTGACCGACATCACCGAACACCAGACCGCTTGGATTCCAGCGATCGTCGCAACGCTCGCGGTCACGAGGTTTC
>SWCC01004206.1_pt1 | contig 9998 bp, 10 predicted proteins | sample 4692971 | NCBI WGS metagenome assembly SWCC01 (sample SAMN10267277, study PRJNA491770) | bioreactor metagenome | isolation source: DHS bioreactor inoculated with subseafloor sediment | place: Japan: off Shimokita Peninsula | collected 2006-08 | reverse complement strand
CAAACGCGACTGCCGCATGTGTGGGCTTCCTGTCCGCCAGAAGCGTCGCCATCATCGCCGTAAAGCCGTAGACACCGTTGGTGGGGGCGCCATCCGACGTGGCGAAGTTCTCGATGGGAAGCGCGAAGAACGCGCGGAATGCCATCGATAGTCCGTCAACAAGTAGCAGTGTCTCCTTGGCTGATTCGCTCACAGGTGCCAACCTATCTCTTATGACGGACACCGAAGCGGGGAACGACCACGCCTATGAGGGGCTCATCGCGAAGTTGGGGATCACAGTGGAGTCGGTCTCGGCCGACCGCGCCGTAGCGACGATGCCGGTGGAGGGAAACACTCAGCCTTACGGATTTCTCCACGGCGGCGCGTCCGCTGCGCTCGCCGAAACGGTCGGTTCACTCGCTGCAATGGCGCACGCGGGCCCCGGGCGGATGGCGGTGGGGGTCGACCTCAATATCACCCACCATCGGGCGTTGACGTCTGGGACTGTGACGGCCATTGCCACCGCTTCTCACCTTGGGCGGACCATCGCAAACTATGAGATTGCGATCCTCGGTCCGGACGAACAGCGGATAGCCACGGCTCGCCTGACATGCTTCATGAGAGACGCCCAGCACACATAGCGGAAACATCAATGGTCTACATTGTTCCAAAACCGACTGGGAAGGCCGAATGTGAAAGCAGCGCTCGACACCCGTGCCGTTGTCCGCGCCGGGGCAGTCCTCGTCGTCGTGGCATTGGCGGTGACTCTCTATACAACGTTCATCGGCGGTGCAGGCAATGATGCCGGCAGTGCGATCTCCGCGGCAGGAACTGTCACCAATTCCGTCCCCATGACCGCCACTGACGACGCGGCCACCACAGAATCCGCCGATGCCTCGCAGGCCGATACGTCCGACGCAGAAGTGACGGACGGCGAATCCTCCGATTCAGCAACATCGGCTGCTCCAAGGCAAGGCAACCGGCTTGCACAGAACCTCGTCAATGGGCTGGCCTTCGGGCTCCTGCTCGCGCTCGCATCAGTTGGACTGTCGCTGATCTACGGCACCACGGGCCTGAGCAACTTTGCTCACGGAGAGCAAGTGTCGTTTGGTGCAGTGCTCACCTACTTCTTGGCGACCAGTGACAAGGTTTCACTTCCGCTGGTTCCCATAGAGTTCACGGTCGGGTTGCCTCTCACCGTCGCCGCGATTGTCGCTGTCATCATCGCCGGGGGCGGGGGCTGGCTGCAGGACAAGTTCCTGTGGCGTCCCCTGCGGCGCAGGCGAGTGGGCACGGTTCAGCAAATGATTGTCTCGATCGGCCTTTCGCTCGCGCTCGTCAACCTGATCCAATGGTGGATGGGCGGAGGCAAGCTACGTCTGTCGACGTCGATCGACGTCCGTCACCAGTGGGGCCCCATCGCCGTCAGCAATCAGACGATCATCTCCTCCGTCATCGCGGTCGTGTGTCTGCTCGCGGTGTCCGGGTTCCTGCTCTACACACGTCTTGGACGCGCAACGCGCGCAGTGTCGGACAACCCCTCACTCGCAGCAGCATCTGGCATCAGAGTTGACTCGATCGTCCGGCTCGTCTGGGTTCTCGCAGCGGCGCTCGCGGCGGTCGGTGGAATCCTTCTAGCGCTGTACGAGCAAGGAACTGCTTTCGATTCGGGAGCACGGCTGCTCTTGCTCATGTTCGCCGCGGTGACGCTCGGAGGGCTCGGCCAGCCGTTTGGAGCATTGGTTGGCTCGCTCGTCATTGGCGTCGTCGTTGAGGTCTCAACGGTGTGGCTCCCGCCGGACCTCAAGTTTGCGACCGCCCTCGGCATTTTGATCGTGGTGTTGCTCTTCCGGCCCCAAGGATTACTCGGACGATCGGAAAGGGTGGGCTAGCTCATGGACTTCGTTGGACTACTCACCGATGCTGGCCGCGAATTGTTCGCGCCAACCACGGCCGCGTTCGCGCTCGCCGCAATCGGCCTCAACTTCCACTTTGGCCTCACCGGGTTGCTCAACATGGGCCACGCAGGCTTCATGTTGCTCGGAATGTACGGGTACGCCATCACAGTGCGGGAAATCACTGAGAACGGGAATCAGTTCTTCGGGATCGATATGGCACCTGGCGCGACAATCGCGTTAGGCGTGGCCGCTGCCATCCTGCTCTCCGTGATCTTTGGGCTATTGCTCGGTTGGCCCACGCTCAAGCTACGTGGCGACTACCTCGCGATCGTCACGATTGCCGCGTCTGAGATGGTCCGCTTCTTGGGCCGTTCGCAATCCTTCAAGAACCTCACCGGCGGTTCCACAGGGATTCGCGGTAAGGACTTCAAGGGACCCTTCGAAGCACTCTCACCCTTCCCTGACCGACAGGTGACGATAGGGCCCTTCACGATGCACGGGTCGATCTCAACCTCATGGTGGCTCGTGGTGGTCTCGTGGTCAGTCGTGGTGCTCTTCGCGTTGTTGTTCTGGAGACTGTCTCGCTCGCCTTGGGGCCGTGTACTCAAGGGCATCCGTGAAGACGAGGATGCCGTACGGTCGCTCGGCAAGAACGTCTACGGCTACAAGATGCAGGCTCTCGTGCTCGGTGGCGTGATCGGGGCGCTCGGAGGCGTCTTGTGGTCATTCGGAAACGCCGTCTCGCCCGACTCGATGGGCAGGCCAACGACGTTCTGGGTGTGGACGCTGCTGCTACTCGGTGGAGCCGCGACTGTCTTCGGCCCGCTCCTCGGATCGGCGCTCTTCTGGACGTCCCTCGTGCTTGTCAAGGGAATTGCCACGATGGTCATTCCCGACTCATGGCTCGCCCCCACTGAACTCGAGCCCTTCTCACTCATGCTCGTAGGAGTCACCCTGATGGTCCTGGTGGTCTTCAGACCACAAGGAATTCTTGGAGATCGAAGGGAGCTGGCCATCAATGACCGATAGCAACAACCTCTTCGCTACTGTTGAGTCCACGCCCGGTGCGGCCAAGCCAGACCCCATCATCGTGGCGCATGGAGTGCAGCGTAGCTTTGGTGGACTCACCGCGGTCGATGTCGCGCACCTTGAGGTGCAGCGCAACGCCATCACCGCGCTGATCGGTCCCAACGGGGCAGGCAAGTCAACGTTCTTTAACCTGCTCACCGGTTTTGATAAGCCCCAAAAGGGTGAGTGGTTCTTCAACGGCAACTCTCTTCAGAGCCATTCACCCGCCACAGTTGCGCGCGCAGGCATGGTGCGGACGTTCCAGCTCACCAAGGCGCTCTCGCGCATGACTGTCATCGAGAACATGCGGCTGGGCGCGGCGGACCAAAGAGGCGAGAAGTTCTTCGCGGCGCTCGTCCCTGCGGTGTGGCGCGGCAAAGAGGCGCAGATCACCGAAAAGGCGGAGGAGCTGCTGACCCGCTTCAAGCTCATCGACAAGAGAAACGACTTCTCTGGCGAGCTTTCAGGAGGTCAACGCAAGCTGCTCGAGATGGCGCGTGCCCTCATGTCAGATCCCGAGATCGTCATGCTCGATGAGCCGATGGCGGGCGTGAACCCCGCGCTGACCGAGTCGTTGCTCGAACACATCGTCGAGTTGCGCGAGCACGGCGTCAGCGTGTTGTTCGTCGAGCACGACATGCACATGGTGAGGCGTATTTCGGACTGGGTCGTCGTCATGGCGGAGGGCAAGATCATCGCCGAGGGACCACCGGAGACCGTGATGCAGAACAAGGCCGTGCAGGATGCCTATCTAGGCTCGCACCACGACACCGATCTGTCGGAGGATCTCTCATGACCGGTTCACCCGTACAGCGGGCAGAAGCCTCGACCGACGTCGTCCTAGAGGCGACCGACGTCTTCGCGGGATACCTGCCTGGAATCGATATCCTCAACGGTTGCTCGATGACCGTCAAGGAAGGCGAGCTCATTGGCATCATCGGCCCAAACGGGGCCGGAAAGTCGACCTTCCTCAAGGCTCTCTTTGGCCTTGTCCCTGTGCGTGAAGGATCTGTAACGCTTCGGGGTGAGGACATCACCAACGTCAGGGCCGACGAACTGGTCCGACGCGGGATCGGCTTTGTGCCGCAGAACAACAACGTCTTTCCCTCGCTCAGCATCGAAGAGAACCTCGAGATGGGTGCCTTCCAGCACCACAAGCAGTTCAAGGAGCAGTTCGCCAAGATCGTCGAACTCTTCCCTGTCCTGGGCGAACGCCGTGGTCAGCGTGCGGGCTCGTTGTCGGGCGGCGAGCGTCAAATGGTGGCAATGGCGCGTGCGCTCATGATGGACCCCGCCGTGCTCCTACTCGACGAGCCGAGCGCTGGCCTCTCGCCCGTGCGTCAAGACGAGACGTTTGTCAGGACCCGCGACATTAACCGCACCGGCGTCACCGTCATCATGGTGGAACAAAACGCGCGCCGCTGCTTGCAGATCTGTGACAGGGGTTACGTGCTCGATCAGGGAACCTCCGCATACGCAGCAAGCGGCCAGGAGCTCCTGAGAGACCCTAAAGTCATCGATCTGTACTTGGGAACGCTCGGCGCTTAAAACGCCGCAGAGGGCCCCTGACCGCCGTGGTCAGGGGCCCTCTGCGTTCCACTCGACTGTTTGGTGCGCTTGGCCGCGCCACACGTCGCCCCCAAGAGTGCCTTCCCCGTAGGGGCGCCACACGCGGGGCGATGGGGTACGCAAAAGGGCCCCGGCTTGCGCCGGGGCCCTTCCGCTCTTGGTCTTTAGACCTCGCCGAAAACGGCCTCAACCCAGTTGGGGACGTTCGCGTCGTCGTAGACGTAGACGCCGATGAAGGCGCTCTCGGGGTCATTGTCCGCGTTGAACGGGCCAGAACCAGAGATCGACTTGTAGATGATGTCTTCGCCTGCAAGGACCAGGTCAGAGCACTCGACCCAACCGGTGCACTCGGTGCCACCGTTGGAGCCCGACACTGCCGCCATGTTGGCCTGGATGGTGGGGCCGTCACCGGCACCACCCTTCAGTGCCGCGAGGGCTACGAGCATGGTCGCGTCATACGACTCGGGCCCGTAGGCGTACGAGTCGAGAGTGCTTCCATTGGCGCCGTCAAGGAGTGCCTTGAAGTCGTCACTCGCGTTGGCTCCGGGGATGGTGCCCTTGGAACCGGCGAGAGTGCCTGCGTCGAAGTCCTTTGAGAAGTCCGTCGTGTTGCCGTCAACCATGTAGATCTTCGAACCATCGAAGCCAGCACCCACGAGCTCGGGGATGATCTGCTTGGCCTGGTCGAACGAGATCAGCGCGATCGCCTCGGGGTTCGTGGCGAGGATCGCCTGAACGTCCGAGGAGAAGTTGCCGGCCGCGGGGTCAAATTCCTGACCTTCAGAGCCGTACGTGATGGAGCCGCCTTCGGCCTCGACCGTCGCCTGGACTACATCGCGGAGCGACGTTCCATAGTCGTCGTTGAAGACGAGGATGCCGATGTCCTTGTAGCCATCAGCAAGGATCACGTTGGCGAGGGCGTTGCCCTGAACCGTGTCCGGCGGTGCCACGCGGAAGTAGTACGGCGAGTAGCCGCTCAGAGCCGTCGAGGTGTTTGCGGGAGAGATCATGACGACCTCGGCAGCAGCGACGTCGTCGACCACGTTGAGAGTCACTGAGCTAGAAGCCGCACCCACGATCGCTCCCACGCCGTCGGCGACGAGCTTAGAGACTGACTGTGAGGTGATCTGGGGCTGAGTGGTGTCCGACGAGTCGGTGTTGATGACCTCGACGTCCTTGCCAAAGACACCGCCAGCGGCGTTGATCTCATCCGCAGCAAGCTTGACGCCTGCGACCTCGGGCGGGCCGAGGAATGCGAGCGAACCGGTCAAAGGAAGAAGGGTGCCGATCTTGAGCGAGCCTTCCACGCTTGGAGCGGACGTCATTCCCGGACTTGCGGAAGTCGTGTCGCTGTCTCCGCCTGATGAGCAAGCGGCGAGCGCAAGGGACGCGACCGCGCCAAATGCAATGCCGCGTGCGATGGTGTTCCATCGAGCCATGTTTAGCCTCCATACGGTGCGGTGGGGGCAAGCCCACCGGGGCCGCCACGAGGACGGTCCTCGTAGGCAACTGACTACACCGTAGCTGGATGGGGTTTCAGATATGCGTCACACTGGTCACGATTTTGTGACAATTTTAGGTAAAACGGGACTTAGGCCCCTTGGTCTACCAGGGAAATCTCTGTTGCGATGCGCTAGCCCATCTGCTCGATAACGGCCTCGGCAACCTCACGCATGGTGAGGCGCCTGTCCATCGACGTCTTCTGGATCCACCGGAAGGCCTCTGGCTCGTTGAGCTGCATCTTCTCCATGAGGATGCCCTTGGCGCGTTCGACGGTCTTGCGGGTCTCCATGCGCTCGTTGATATCGGCGATCTCGTTCTCGAGAGCCCTGATTTCCACGAAGCGTGATGCCGCGATTTCAACCGCCGGCAAAAGGTCTGCGGGAGTGAATGGCTTGACTACGTACGCCATCGCGCCTGCATCGCGCGCGCGTTCCACCAGCTCCGTCTGCGAGAACGCCGTCAGTAGCACCACCGGCGCGAGACGCTCCTTCGCGATGTGCTCGGCCGCCGTAATCCCGTCCATGACCGGCATCTTCACGTCCATGACGATGACGTCGGGCTTGAACTCGCGCGCGAGGGCCAATGCCTCCTCGCCGTTCGACGCCTCACCCACGACGTCGAAGCCGCCCTCACGGAGAGTTTCGACGATATCCATGCGGATGAGCGCCTCATCTTCAACGACGATGGCACGACGCTTGGTCGATTTTGTGTCAATGGGTGCAAGGGAGTCGTTCACAATTGATAGCCTAGTGGCCGCGCCCCGATAGCCCAACCGGCAGAGGCATACGGCTCAAACCCGTACCAGTGTGGGTTCGAATCCCACTCGGGGCACACGTGTCACGCTTTGCGTGTGAATTTCGCGTTCGCGGGCTCGCATGCTTAGCGGTCGACGATCCCCAGGTCGTAGGCCAAGATGACGGCCTGCACCCTGTCGCGCACTGCCAGTTTGGCCAAGACACTGCCCACATGAGTCTTGACGGTCGCATCGGACACGAACAGCTCTGACGCTATTTCGGCGTTGGACAATCCCCTGGCGACGGCGTGAAGCACCTCCGTTTCGCGTGGGGTCAGTGTCGCTAGCCTGGGATCCGTCGCGGTCGGGGGCTGGGGTCCGCCAACCGGTAGCTGAGGAGCAAAGAGCTCTAGCATTCGTCGGGTCACTCGGGAAGACACCACGGCATCGCCCGACGCTACTGTGCGAATCGCGGCGGTGAGGGCAACGGGGTCCGAAACCCTTGAGAAAAACCCGCTCGCGCCAGCGCGCAAAGCAGCGAAGGCATACTCGTCAAGGTCAAATGTGGTGAGGACGAGCACGCGAACTGCGGGGTATTCCGATGCGATGCGCTCGGTGGCCTCGATGCCGTTCATGACGGGCATACGCACATCCATGAGCACCACGTCGGGTGAAAGCGCGCGTACTTGCGTCAGCGCGGATTTGCCGTCACCAGCCTCGCCCACGACCTCGAGGTCATCCTGGGCTTCGAGAACCATCGCAAACCCCATCCGCATCAGCGGCTGGTCATCGACGATGAGCACCTTGATTGGCCACTTCATTGCTCTGCCTCCTGGTGAGGGATGACGACGTGAACACGCCAGCCGAGTTCCCACTGACCGGCCTCAACGCTGCCGCCAAGTAGGCCGACCCGTTCTCGCATACCTACGAGCCCCAAGCCAGAGCCGCCAGCATCGTCGACCGGCGCGACTCCCCCATAGTCGGTCACTGTGGCCTCCCAGTGATCGGGGAAATCGCGCAAGTCAACGTCCACGCGCGCCGTCCCCCGCGCGTGTCTCAACACATTGGTGAGTGCTTCTTGCACCACTCGATACAGGGCCAGACGCACCCCTGTGTCGGACTGCGGATCGAGTTGCAGTCCCTCCGCGCGCACTGGGAGCCCTGCTGTACGGAACCTCTCGATGAGGGCAGGCAAGTCTTGGACCTGACCAGTTGGCTCTAAGGGCGCGTCGTCATGCAATGCGCCTAAGACCCGCCGCATGTCTCCCAGCGCCGCACGTCCCGTCGACGCAAGCTCCCTCAAGGCGGCTTGGGAGCGGTCCGGCGCCTTGACCAAGGACGCCGATGCTCCGTCGGCCAGCGTAATCATCACTGACAAGCTGTGCGCCACGACGTCGTGCATCTCCCGCGCTATTCGACTACGTTCCGCGGCCCTGGCGAGTTGGGCTTGCCTGTCCCTATCGGTCGCTAGGGCGTTGGCCCGACTCAAGAGGCTAGCCAGGTATTCGCGGCGGTTTCGCACGCTCGTCCCAAAGGCCATGCCAGCAAGAACCAGGATCAACACTCCCGCTGTCGTAGCCACACGGTCGTCCATCATGATGACGCTGCCGTCTGCGGCGCGCTCGATGGGATCAGGGCTAGCGTCAGCCCAGAGCCATTCGGCGCCTACTGTGAGCGCCACGGCGACCGACGCTGTCATCCACGCACGATTCCCAGGAAGTGACACGGCGACCGCGTATAGCGCGAACGCCAATGGGAGTTCGATCCCACCAAGGGAGCCTGTCGCTGCTAGTGACACCACCCCGAGAGCGACGGTGGCGCCGGTGACGGCGAGAGGATGCGAGCGGCGCCACCCTAGGGCGAGACCTGACAAAATCCCGAAAGCCACAGCAACGGGGACTTGTCGCGTCGATACAGTCCCCACGTCGGACGTGCTCACGGCGAGGGCGACAAAGATCATCACGAGCGCGTCCATCGTGCGCGGGCGCCTCACGAAGAACCGGCGTACCGGGCCCATGCGACGCGAGTTCAACTCGGTAAAGGGCCCGGTAGCGGTCACAATGTCACTCTCCCACACAGCCGACCAGATCGGTGTTAGGCATCACGGCGACGAAGGAGCATCATCGCTGAGGTACCCAGGACGACGACCCACGCCATGAGGACGACGTAGCCAAGCCACGGGTTCAAATGAGCGCCAGCGGTGCCCGAGTCAATCACGGCGAGCATGTCGGCGTCGATCAGCACACGACGGCCTGCCGTCGACGGGAGGAACGGGCTCACGAGCTGGATCGCACGGAGCGGGATAATCGACAGCACAGTCTCCACGACAACAAGCAACGCGATGACTGCGGTCAACGCAGCTGCACTGTTGCGCACAAGTGCGCCCACTGCGAACGCAAAGAGCGCGATGGCCACCAAGTACAAGGGGAGCCCCACCGTCATCCGGAAGGTCTCACCGTCAGCCAAGTCCAACGTCGCGCCCAGTTGGTCCTGCCAAGGCATCGTGGCAACGAAGGAGAGCGCCATGGTGATGACTGACACCACAAACACCACAACGCTCAACACCACGGCCTTGGCTGCGAGTACCTCGGTGCGCCGGGGTATGGCCGTCAGTGTGGACCTCATCATCCCGGTCGAGTACTCCCCCGTGATGGTCAACACAGCAAGCACTGCGATCGCGAGTTGACCCATCTGGTAGCCGGCACTCAGCAACTGAGCCGTGTTCATCGACCCCGAACCTGAGTTGAGATCCGCAACGGTGGATCCCCACGCCGCGAGCGTGCTGATGCCGACCATGACGACGACCAAGGATATGAGGGTCCAGACCGTGGACCTCACGGTCCAGAACTTGATCCATTCCGCGTGTACGGCTCGTGCGAACCACAGTGCGCGAGCATTGGTCGCTGGGACGGGTCCTGTCAGGACTGGTGTGTAAGTCATGGCGCTCATCGAGCTACTCCTTGGTTTGCTGGCACTGCGCCGGATACGGAAGATGTACCGACAGGGGTCGAGTGGTATTCGACCTCGTCGGCGGTCAGTTGAAGGTAGGCGTCCTCGAGAGAGCCTCCCACCGTGGTGAGTTCGTGGAGCGGTAGTCCCGCTTCGGCAGCGGCGTCGCCGATGTGTGCTGCTGTGCGTCCTGTGACCTCGAGCAGTCCAGACTCCAGCGCGACCACTCCTGCGCCGCCCCGACGCAAGAGCTCCTCAAGGCTGGCTGAGCGCGGGCTGCGCACCCGTACCTTGGATCC
>SWCC01008585.1_pt1 | contig 10036 bp, 7 predicted proteins | sample 4692971 | NCBI WGS metagenome assembly SWCC01 (sample SAMN10267277, study PRJNA491770) | bioreactor metagenome | isolation source: DHS bioreactor inoculated with subseafloor sediment | place: Japan: off Shimokita Peninsula | collected 2006-08 | reverse complement strand
TTTTCAGTTTTTCCCAAATTTCAAGAAAATGTGGATCGGCTTCAAAACCTTTGCGGTATTTTATTTTTGTACGGTCTTTTGAGTTTTTAATTCTGCCTTTAAACTCAACTCCGCAATCGTCTTCTATTTCTTGTTGCAAGGCTTTGGCAAAGTCGTCATAGGCTTCATTTGCTATTACTGTCAATCGGTTTATATTTTGGTCGTAAATCCGGTTTCCGTTTTGGTCAACCGACAAACGCAAACCTCGCCCTATTTCCTGACGTTTTTTTATGTCCGATTTTGTTTCGTTGAGCGTACAAATCTGAAAAACATTTGGATTGTCCCAACCTTCACGCAATGCAGAGTGTGAAAAGATAAAACGCAATGGGTTTTCAATATCCAAAAGCTTCTCTTTATCTTTCATTATCAGGTTGTAAGTATCATCGTCTGCCTGTGTTTCGCCCGATGTGTCTTTTAGTTTCCCTTTTTTATCTTGTGAAAAATAGCCGTTATGTATGTCTTCAATGGAGTATTTATTTAACTTCTGAAACGCTGGCTTAGAAATAAACTCTTTGTAAATCTCCTCGAACCATTTGGCAAATTTTCCCTGCAACGGATTTCCCGCTTCATCGTATTGCCTGTAATTGGCAACTTTATCAATGAAAAACAACGATAAAACTTTAATTCCTTTGGGATTAAGGCGTAATTCTTTTTTTAAGTGTTCTTCAACGGTTTTCCGTATCTGAAACTTCATTACTTCGTCAGTCAATCCGCCTTGTGTATCACCTTTGTAAAGAATATTGCCATTTGAAAGTGATATGCAGTTGTTAGATGCGTCTATTTCTTCAATGATGTAACCGTCTGCATAAATTTCACGTTCGTTTGATAGTTTGTAAAGGTCATCGCCAACTTTTACGTTCACTGCCTTTTTCTTTACTGCCCCTTTGTCGTTTACATTGATTGAAAGTTTTGCCGTTACTTTTGTTTTAGTCGCTTTAATAGCTTCAACCGAAACAAAAGCATCATTAAAGGAATTCTCTTCAACAATAGAATCTACCTCAATTTGTTTTACCAAACCTAAATCGTAAGCTTTTACAGGGTTAAGGCTGTAAGTAAGATTATAACGATTTTTATGGGTTGCAGAATAACGCAAAGTACAAAGCGGATTTAGATTTTCGATTGCCGAAATACGCTTTTCTGTTTCCATGTTCTGCGGTTCGTCAACAATTACAAAAGGCTTTGTTGACTGGATAAATTCAATGGGTTTTTGTCCGTTTAATTTGTCGTTGGGTTTGTTTATGATGTTTTCATCCTTTGCAAACGAATCGATATTAATCACCAACACTTCAATAGTATTACCATTAGCATATCCTCTCAAAGTAGAAGGTTTCGAACTGTCATAAATCTGAAAATGAATAGGGCAGTTGTCGTACAGGTTTTGAAAATGTTCATGCGTGATTTCAAGGTTTTTTAAAACTCCTTCACGAATGGCCACCGATGGCACAACAATTACAAATTTTTTAAATCCGTATTGGTTAAACAGTTCATAAATGGTTCGCAAATACACATATGTTTTACCTGTACCTGTTTCCATTTCAACGGAAAAATTCATTCCGTCAAGTTCGGTAGACTGTGTAACTTCGGTCTCGGCCTGTACTGCCTGCAAGTTCTTTAAAATCTGTTCGTCCGATAATACCAAATTGTTGCCAATGCCATTTATTAGATTTAAAACCCCTTCTTGTTGCTTAAAACTGTATTCATTGATGGAATCTTTAAGCGGTTGCCCTTCAAACAAAGCAGTTATCGACCGTATAGCATCTTGCTGATATTGTAAGTTTGATTCAAACGTTAATTTCATAGCTTCGCCTATATCGTTTTAAATTTAATACCTGCATCTTTCATTTGCAATGCTGTGTTGGTTTTCAACTGGTCGTTTCCTTTAAATAATCGGTCGAGTGCAATTACTTTTTGCGGTTTTTCGTTCAAAACAGAAGTTACAATTTCCTGTGTTGCTTTTTCAAGCATCAAAACCATTTCATTAGTGTTTATACAGAGATATCCGCTTTTTGCTTCGATGGTTGAATTAAGGTCTTTCCCGCTTTTGAGCAATAACTCATAAACCATATTCTCGATGGTAGCATGTTCCGACACAGGGTCAACAAACAGTTTCATTTGTTCTTCCAATGCTTTGGCATCTTTACCGGCGATCTGTTGCCATTGTTTGAAATTGCTGTCTGATAATTTTAGGACTTTAAAACCTAAGTCAAGCCCCTGCCCGACTCTCCCCTTTGGGGAGGGAGTTTGTACCTCAAAGTTGAGCTGACCTTTTTTCTTTTCGTTCTCGGCTTTTAGTTCTTCGGCTATTTTCTTTGAAGCCCGGCGGATTCGCTCTTTAGCAATATCGGCGATGGTTTTGTAACCGGCTTTGTAGGCTTCGCTATTTTCATCACATAATTCGGGAAGTTGAACGCAAATGTATTTGCGGTTGCCGCCGTCTTCTTTGTTTAAGCCCATAACGGCGTGAGCGGTTGTACCGGAACCAGAAAAGAAATCAAGAACAATATCTGAAGCTAGTGTTTTCCCAATTCTTACCAACGTTTCAATCAATGAAAATGGTTTAGGGAATGAAAATACTGAAGCTCCATCAAATAAATCTCTTACAACTATTGACCCCTCGGAAGTGGCTTTTACCTTATCGAGCCATGATCTGTAAGGTTTTTCCCTGTTTTCTATACTTCTTATCTTTTCATATACTACATAATTCCCATTTTCTCTTCTAACAAATTCAACATTTCCTTTTTCGACGAAATTCAGCATATTTTTTTTACCAAATCGCCAACACCCTTCTGTCCCGTCATTTTTTATCGGATATACATTTTCACCTCCAGGTCCAGGAATAGGAAACCACATAGTAGGTCTATCTTCTCTTCTAGAATTCGAACCCCATTTATTCAGTTCCCTGCCTCGCCTATACTTACCTTTTTCATCTTTTTGATCAAGAGGTTCTGCTTCAATTTCAAGTGACCCCAATTCTAAAGAGTTATATGATCTTGAGTAGCATAAAACATACTCATGATCCTGCACAATAGTATTTGAATCACTGCCTCCGCCTTTTTTTGATTGCCAGACAAATTCAGATATAAAATTCTCCTCCCCAAAAATCTCATTCATCAATAATCGAAGGTTATGAACCTCATTATCATCGATTGAAACGAAAATCACACCATCTTGTCTCAATAGATTTTTAGCTAGGAACAAACGGGGATACATCATATTCAGCCAGTTGCTGTGGTATTGTCCGTTTTCTTTGCTGTTCTTTTTGAACATGCCGTCTTTTGTCATGTAGCCTTCTTCATCTTTATCGCCTACACGCTTTTGGTATTCGTCTTTGGTTTCAGAAAATTTGTCGGGATAAATAAAGGAGTCGTTGCCTGTATTATAAGGTGGGTCAATGTAAATCATCTTTACTTTTCCGAAGTAGCTTTTTTGCAATACTTTCAGTACTTCAAGATTTTCACCTTCAATAAAAATATTTTCGGTTGTGTCAAAATCAACAGATTCGTCTTTTGCAGGAATCAATGTTTTGGCTGTAGGAGATTGCAAGGCTTTAAAAGCATCGCTTTTCCCCGCCCAATTCAACACGTAACGCTCGTTGCTGAAATTTATATCTTCTCCGAGCGTTGCTTTTAACCGCTCAAAATCAACTTTGCCCTCGCTAAATACTTCGGGCATCAACTCCTGTAACTGTTTCATTTTAACCTCTTGGGGCGTAAGACTTTTCCCGTCCATATATTGCGATTCTCCTTTATTATCAAATTTAGGGTTCAAAATTCTGCAATTTACAATTTTCATCGGTTAATCTGTTTGTTGAGCATCGGCAAAAATTGCACTCTTTGGCAAGTTTTGGTCTGAAAATCGGCTCGTGCGACTTGCCAATGTGTGCAATGTACGTTGGCCTTCACTTTTATTAATAGGGAGGCGGCAAAACAAAAGCTCTGTGAACTTAGTACCCTTGTTTAATGCTTATCGGTAAGTCAACTTAATAAACTCTCATTCAACTTTGCAATTTCATCCATTCCAAAGCTTTCAAGGTATATCTGAGTAGTTTTGATATCGGCGTGCCCCAGTGCTTCACTGATCTTTTCTATTTGAGCACCGTTCCTCAACAGAGTAGTTGCATAAGAGTGACGGGCAAAATAGGCACTGATATTTGATAGCCCTTCTGGGAATTCGAGCCTTTCTACGATTGTTCTAAGGTGCATATTAAGTCGCTTTCGCCTTTGGGTAATGTGGTTATTAAGTTTTTCTCCTGTTAGTTTTTTGTTTGTAATAATAGGTAGGAGATATTCGTTGTCATTGGTCGAATTTGCTTCTGCCCACTCCAAAATGCGTTTCAGATTTTCTGTTATTGGAATCGATATACTTTCGCTAGTTTTTCTTCGGCTTAACTCTATGACTTTCATATCTACACCTTCTCCCAGTACTTTCAAAACGATATTTTCCTTTTTAAGAAATGCCATATCTTTAAAGTTTACTCCACTAGCAAAGAAGGAAAACAAGAATATTTGCCTTGCCCAATTCAAATGAGGTTCCAGTATTTCTGCATTTACTAACTTAATCATATATTCTTTAGGAATAAACCGCTTATTTGCACGCTTCTCGAGCTTTGAAATTTTAAATGTTTTTGTAGCTCCATAAATTTTGGAGAATGGGTAAGCCTCCTTGCTTCCAACACCTCGATTTATTGCTTCGTTTAATATCGCACGAACTCCTCTAAGCGTTATGCCAATCGTTGAATCTTTATTACCTCTTTCATTTTTCAGATAGTGATAAAAATTTTCAATAAACGCATAGTCAATATCTTGGAAATGAAGTTTCTTTAGATTAGGATTGAATTTTTCCAGGATAATTAAGGTTTCACTCAGGCCAGTTGCAGAATTATATTTCCCTTGATTTTGAAGCTCAATTATTCTGGATTCTATAAACGGTTTGACTTTATTGATTTTAGGTTTCTTTCTATATTCTTCCTCAAACATATTGAATGTCCATGCAATCCCTTTCTCCTCAAAATTTTCAAGTACTTTCAGGCCTTGGTTATGCTTTTTCTTAATATAGCTATTTATGACAGCATGTTCCGGATTTAGCCTTTTGTCTGCTTTAACAAGTCCAAATTCAGCATTCCATTGCTTAGGGATGATATTGAACCTTTCATCTCCAATTTTGAAATACTTTAGCTGCCTATTTTTCGTAAGCCGCAGCATGATCGGGGAACTACCATCTTTGTATTTTTTTGAAGTGTACAAAACGACCGTTAATTTTGCCATAATATGTGAGTTTAAATTTAGTTTAAACTTTATTGGATAAATATAATAAAATTTGATAACTTTAAAGCCCTTTAACAAGGGCGTTTTATTACATTTTATAAAGGATTATTAAATGGAGAACCCCTGACTCATAATCAGGTGGTCCCTGGTTCAAGCCCAGGTGGGCCCACACTAATAAACAAGGCACTTTCAGCGATGAAGGTGCCTTGCTGCTTTTAGGCCGGGTACAACATAGGTACAACAAAAGAAGATTCCCCAAGAAGACAAAAGTGAACAAAAAGTGATTGCATTTTTCTCGAATACATTATTTCAGACTGTTTGCTTGTAGGATATTCCTTATAATTTCCATTTTCTCCTTTTCTCTTCTTATCGGCATATAGGACGGTGACAGACGTGACATTCCCAACAAGCAATACATTTGAAGGAAAACACTGTGGCAATGACAAAACATGACAATAATGCGATTTATCCAAAAGTTTTGATAACATCATAGAGCAATGGCATAGTTCCTTTCATCATGGATAGAAGCGTAGCACTGAAATCCGAATTGAGGAAGTTGCCAAGTGGTACTATAATCGACAGATTTGACTAGGTAAAATGGTTACTGCCGAAGCCCGGAAAAATGCCCATTTTATCAGGCAAAACGCTAAAGCCTCAAATGTACGTTACAACAGCTTAAGAACTGCCGTTTTAAATGTGTTCCCGTTTATGGTTCATTATACTATTGGGAGTGAGTTCTACCTAAGCGAAAGTAGCAATTTGTTTTACTTCAATGATTTCATCGGTTCTCAATGTAGGTTTCTTAGGCAAAAATGAATAAGCAATCAGTCCGGCTAGCAGATTAGTCAGGAAGTTTTCAAAGCTACGATGCCTTGTATGTTCGATTGACAGATGTTATTCAGTTCGTCTTTTACCGTTTCAATCAATGCTCTTTTTCGAAGCAGTATTTTATCCTGGAGTAACATCAGCGAGTTTTTCATGTTTTTTGAATCTTGGTAATCAGGTGGATCCCGCCAATAAATAGCTCGTCAAACAGTGTTTTGGAGATGTATCCTTTGTCCTCGACCAGTCTGCCAAAAATTTTGTCATGGAAGTTTTTGTTCTTCAGCGGTTCTCTGTCATCGACATTAGCCTGGGTGAAAAGAAAATCAAGGATTTCTCCTTTGTCATTAATCACAATATGAAGCTTGAATCCGAAAAACCAACCCATTGAGCATTGTCCCTTTGTAGCCAGCCCCTTGAAGGTTTTATGTTGAAACTCACGCTTTATATGACAAACCCTGATTGGAGTAGAATCAATAATGGATACGCCTGTACATTTGCTCAGACAGCATAGCTGAAGGAAAACAGCCATTGGCATCAACGCTTTTTGTTGTAACTCCACAAAACGATTGTATGATACGGTTTCCGGAAAATCAGATTGCATATATTTCTGAACGTGCATGGTGTAGAAGTGCTTTAAACACCGATAATTTTTGAGATGAAACAGGATTACAATGGTGATTATTTCGCTGTCGGACATGATAAATTTACGCTTTCTCCGCTTTACAGAGCTTTTTTCATAAAGGATATGCCCTCCCTGTTTCGCTCAAATTCTTTGCAAAATTCATCAACCAGATAGGAAATTTCGGTAATTTTAGATTCCATATTAAAACAAGTTTTTGTTTATTAAATATTTAAATGTCAGATACTTAAATATAGACAACGCCTTGTTTATTTTCAAATCATTTTATTGATTTTTTACATTGAACTCACGTTATTGAAGAAAAGAACAAAACTATAATTGTTTCGGCTGTACAGCATACAAGTCATGATCCAAAACTTTCGAAAACCATATAAAAAATAAAACCCGGAGCGAGAGTTCTGGGTTTATTAATCCTTTTATGTCTTTATCATAAACAGCTGCAAGCTGCTGAGTACAAGGGAATGCTTATTTCATTTCCCTTCTCCTCAATTTTCTTATCATTATCTTTTAAATATCTGAGATATCATATCTAATAAGATACCATTTGTTGTTTTGCATCTCAAAAGTTCTATTCAAATAAAATCCAGAATTAGGTATGTAAATCTTTTCCATTACCCTTGATTCTTCTTTTACAAAGTCTTGAATAGTTTTCTCCATGCTTTCATGTATTTTATCATAGCTTGTAACTCTTGGTATCTCTTTTTCTTCCCAATTAGTAGTTACGATAACATCTTCATTATCATCCCAATACTTTTTTTCACCTTTTAAGGGTGTGATAATTCGATTCATTTGAAAAGAAGTGTCAGAATAAAATTTCCTAACAAACTCATCAAAATTTTCAACTACTTCAGAATTATTGCTTTTCAGACTATTATCCTTATCATTGGAGGTATTTCCAGAACAAGAAGTTAAAAGTAAAGTACTTGCTATAAATAATGCTATTCTCATAATTATTATAATTTATTAAGGATGATAAAGCGGAAATACAATTATGGGATTTACTTTTTGACCATCTAACCTTACAACAAAATGTAAATGTGGTCCAGTTCCATAAGTTCCTGTATAACCTATAATTTGCCCCCTTGTCACAGGGTCACCTGCATTGACTGACATTTGAGATAAATGCGAATAACTTGTTGATAGTGATTGTCCATTAAAACTATAATCATGCTGTATAATTATAGCCTGTCCATAACTAAATTCTTGTGCAGTTGTAACAATACCACTATAAGGACTAACAATTGGTGTTCCTAGAGGAGATGCAATATCAATAGCTCTATGTGGACGACTTTGATTAAGTTCAGCTATAGTCCTATTGTTTTCGGTGTGACCACTTGAAATACGGTAATCATTACTAACAGGATAAAGTAGCCCTTCATCACCCCCACCGTTTGCGGCTCCCTTCGTTACTGTTGCTTCGTTATACGTTAGTCTAACTCCTCTCAGATAACGTTGTCCGTTTTTTCTTGCATAGTCCAGTTGGCGACTTTCGGTGATCGTCCTAATGGGAACCCCTGCTGAATAATACCGGTCGAAATCACTCAGGGACATCAAGGAACTCAACCCATTGGCAAGCCAGGCATCAACCGCCCCATCCGAAGGACCCCCATATTGGATTGATCCGTCCGGTCCAAAGGTCGTTCCCAAATACTGACTATCCGAAAGGTATATGCTACCACCCGAACGATATGATCCACCTCCTCCGCCAAAGAGATTTTCTGCCCCCGGGCTAAACCAGGGTTCTTCCATTTGATAATATTGATACCCACTCGGGTCGGTATATTTCAGCGGGTTGTTCAGCACATAGGAGTAGTGGTTGTAGTTTTGCAGGTTGCCGGGCGATTGCAAAATGGGGTCAGGGCTTAAGAACCGGCCAACAACCGGGTCGTACATTCGCCCGTTCATGTTCACCAGCTCGAACCCGGGCAGGTGCTCGTGGCCGGTATAGCCCCGGTCGAATTTTGGTACGGGCAGGCTGGTGTAAGTCCAGTTGGTGGCGTTGCGTTGCCGGCCCTCCCGAACCGCTTCGCTTAACGGGATTAGTTCAACTATACTTTTTGTTTCTCTTCGTTCACAAAAAGCAAGTTTCACTGAACACGCATCGAAGCCCAGTTCCTGCACCGTTGCACCAGCCGAATTGGTGATCAAATGCACCGAACCTAAATAATCGGGATGTTGGTAATACATAGCGCCGCTGCTGTTCATTTTTTCATAGAATTGCTCACCAAGTTAGTATAATTTAAAAGAAGCCATTGGGTGGTCGCCCGGACAGCTTCTTTAGTTCGCTAAATTAATTTCTCATACATTATCGTTACAAACGACTACCAGTTTACCCGTCCTCGATGGCGTTAAGACGAAGGGGCAGGTGGGAAAAGGTAAAACAAAAATAAGGATGATACCTCTTGAAAAAGATATCATCCCTAAAATTCAATGCTACTGAGTTTCGAACACTCATGATCACAGATCAGCGTCAGCTTAGGGTGCAAACAAGGGAGTAGTTGGATGGAAAATTATTGTTTAATCCATTTTAAAGTATTTACTGATGCAGTAATTCCAAATGCTCCCCAATATAATAGTAGTATTAACCCAAATTTTATTTGGTCATCTAACATATAGCCAATTCCTATTACCATGTTAATTAAAGTCACTAATAATCCTATTATCAATGTTATGTATTTCCAAGGCTTCTTATCTGTAAATATTGGAATTATAGAAGGAATAAGCATAAAAATAAACCAATATATTCCTGTAAGAAATATTCCATAGGTTAATTCATAGGGAGAAATTACAGACTCAAAAAAATAGAATATTATTCCTAATGAATTTATTAAAAAAAGTGCAAATAATTTTTGATTTTTCATAATGTTACATTTTTATTTTTCTAATTACCTACCTAAAAATTCATACCATTTAGGAATAAATAGCTCAATAATATTTTGTTTTACATCCATATTAATCTCTAATCCTTGCTCCATCCTTTTTTCTACTCCATAATTATAACCTCTAACATAGCCATAATATTGGCTATCAGTAAAACCTGAATTCCATCCAGCTGACCATTTATCGGAATGTATAAGTGGCCAGAATGTCCGCCGTAACCGTAGAGGATAAGAACTTCCTTTAGGCCAATGAAATGCTTTACTTTTGTACCCAGCCCACGCACTTTTTGTCCAAATCTCTTGGTAGTGCTTGTCCCAAGCCGCTTCATATCCTTCATCAAATTCATTATTTGAATTTCTTCTATTTGGATAAAAATTATCTGCATTGT
>SWCC01013434.1_pt2 | contig 10062 bp, 11 predicted proteins | sample 4692971 | NCBI WGS metagenome assembly SWCC01 (sample SAMN10267277, study PRJNA491770) | bioreactor metagenome | isolation source: DHS bioreactor inoculated with subseafloor sediment | place: Japan: off Shimokita Peninsula | collected 2006-08 | reverse complement strand
TCGGTATAGATTAAATCTTCGCAAACCTCACCGTTGACGACGGCCTCGATCACTCGGGGTACGTTCTCCATCGTCAGCTTCGGATAAAGGTGCTTGCCCGGTTCCACCAGGATAAAAGGTTCAATCTCACAAAAACCCTGACATCCCGTTACCCTGAGCGACACCCGTTCGCCCAGGTTCTTCTCGATGATGTACTTTTTGGTTATCCTGATGATGTCATTGGCGCCGCTGGCCTGGCCGCAGGTACCGGCGCTGATTACGAGAATTGGCTTTTTATCCTCAAGGGTCTGCTCGTTGAGGATGCGCTGCCGAAATCCGATGAGCTCATCAAGAGACGCGAGTTTCTTCATGAAGTAATCTTCCTTATTAACCGCTTTGGATCACACATCAATCAATTGCTGCTCCACCCAGGTCCAGCATGTGGCCTTTGCAGCCGCGACGCGAACATATCTGAATAACGCCCCCACCCCGCACGATCATCGGCACCATCGGTGCGCTGCATTCGCTGCACTTGGCGCCGCCGATGAGCTGGGAATGACAGTGCGGACAGAAAAAGTTGGCGACCGTATCTTTGGGGATCGGGTGCAAAGACTCCACCCGGTAGCTTCCGTAAAGACTGGAGAGCGCCAGCCAGCCGTGCTTGTTGCCGAAAGAGATAGTGACTCTGATTCCGGGCTGGCCGTCGATCATAAAGTCGCCATCCATGAGACTGTGGTTGCATCGTGAACAACTTACTTCGACCGGGAAGATGCGTTCGTCGGTGTCCACCTGGGTCACACCGATGCCTTCGCGGGCCTGGGTCAGGATGTCTTTTACCTTGGAGGTAGTAACCTTGGGGAAATAGTGCCCATCTACAACAACCACCGGGCCGATGGCACAGGCCCCCAAGCAGTTTACCGTTTCCAGCGTGAACTCCTTGTCAGGGGTCGTTTCTCCCGCCTCGATTCCCAACTGACGCTTCAGTTCGGCCGCCACAGTCGGGCCGCCACGAACGTGACAGGCGGTACCCAGGCACACCGATACCAAGTGACGGCCGCGAGGCTGCAGGCTGAAAGAACTGTAGAAAGTGGCTACACCATAGACGTCGACCATGGACCGTCCCGTCTTCTCAGCAACTTCCTCCAGGGCCGGCCGGGGAAGATATCCATACAATGACTGGATCTCTTCCAGAATGGCGATTAGACCGCCGTGTCCCTTGCCGTATTTCTCCAGAATACCCGCGATATTCTCTGAAATCATGGTAATCCTTCCACATTCGGTGCGCGAATCGTCGTCAAGACTAGAACTTCGCACAGAAGTTCTCAGTCTTACACGTAATAATTGACAATAGAACGTACCTTATCCCGCAAACATCATGCCAAAAGCTGTGACGGTCGACATTTTCGCATGTGATGGCTCAATCATATCCGGTGTGCGATTGATTCACGGTTGACCATCAATAGCTTAGACGACACTGCCCATTTCGTAATATGAGTGATAGTTCGCATTGCCGATCAAGCCGTTACGATGCGATGCGACCAGAAATGTGGGGAGTTATGTACCGGTGGGGAGAGATTCCCCACTTGGTACCATCAGGCCTCGCCGTTATGCGATGCTTTGAGTTTCTCGCGAAGGGTCTTGCGGTCAATTCCCAGTATCTGGGCCGCACGGGTCTTGTTGCCGTTCACACTGGCCAACACATTCTGGATGTGCTCTATTTCCACCTGGGCGAGCGTGCGGTCGTTACCCGTGTCGTATGGGACAGAGTTTTTCATGAGTGATGGAAGATCGTGGGCTTCTATTATCTCACTGTCACTCATTATCATCACCCGCTGGACGACATTCTGCAGTTCCCGCACGTTGCCGGGCCAGTAGTAATCTTTCAGCACACGGATGGCGTTCGGAGAAAACTGAACGGTCGGGTGGTCAAGTTCTCGCGCATATTGATCGGCGAAGACATTGGCCAGAAGCAGGATATCGTTTTCTCGGTCTCGCAGAGGGGAAACATTTATCGTAACCACGCTCAAGCGGAAATACAGATCTTCCCGGAACAGCTTCTTGGTCACCAGATTCTCAAGATTCTTATTGGTCGCGGCCACAATGCGAACATCCACTTTGTGCTGAGCACTGTCGCCGACCCTGACGATCTGCTTGTCCTGCAGCACCCTGAGCAGTTTCACCTGCATGTTCACACTGGTTTCACTGATCTCATCGAGGAACAACGTGCCGCCATCGGCCGCCTGGAAAAAGCCCGTCCGCGATTCGGTGGCCCCGGTGAACGAACCCTTGACGTGACCAAACAGTTCGCTCTCCAAAAGCCCTTCGGGTATCCCGCCGCAGTTGACCGGCACGAACGGAAAAGCCGCCCGGTGGCTGTTGTAATGGATGGCGCGCGCAACCAGCTCCTTGCCGGTGCCGCTCTCACCGGTTATGAGGACATTGGCTATGGTCGACGACGCCCGGTTGATGGCGTGGTACACCTGCTGCATCGGCTTGGATTTGCCCACCAGACCGTGAGGCTGGGACAACTCCAGTGCCTGGGGGTGACGCGCCGCGCGCCGCTCCGAGAGCCGTCGCAAGGCACGCTCAACGGCATTGAACAACTTCTCGTTAGTAAATGGCTTCTCCAGGTAATCACCCGCGCCCAGTTTGACCGCCTTGACGGCCCGGTCGATAGAGGGGTAACCCGTTATCATCACGATCTCGATATCCGCAAAATTGTCACGGACATAGCGCACCAGATCGAGGCCGTCAACCTGGGGCATTTTATAGTCGGTGATCACCAGGTCAATGGGCGTCAACTCCAGCGTCCGCGTTGCCTCCCCTACAGAACGGGCTGTAATCACGCTGTATCCCCGCGAAGTCAGGTTCCTTTCGACCACTTCCAGTGTGTCCGGGGCGTCGTCGACGACCAAAATGCGAATCTCATTCGGGTTTTTGTACGACACCATTTGCCCTTTAGTTATCCTCAACAGGGTTTATCGGCAGACAAATCGCGAACTGGGTGCCTTTGCCGGGCTGGCTCTCGACATTTATGTCGCCGCGGTGAGCGGCGACAATGCCGTGCACTACCGACAGCCCCAGTCCCGTACCTTCGTCTACATCCTTGGTCGTAAAGAACGGATGGAAAATGTTCTCGAGAGTTTTTTTGTCCATGCCGACGCCGGTATCCTCAACAACCAGCAGTATATTCTGATCGTCGTGACTGGTGCGGATAATCAGGTTGCCGCCGTCGGGCATCGCCTGCACCGAGTTGACGACCAGGTTGGTGAGCACCTGAAGCATCTGCGCGCGGTCAGCCGTGATATCCGGCAGGGAGTTATCAATATCGCACCGCAGATTGATTCCGGCCTTGACGAAGCGGGAATCCAGAAAGAACAGGCCATCCTCGATCAACTCATTGAGATTAAACGGAAGTTTCACCGGGCTCGTCTCACGGGCGAAAACTAAAAGACCTTTGATGATCTCCCCGGCGTGTAATGCCGACGAGACGATCTTGTTCATATCCCGGCGGTTTTTTCCCGATATGTCAGGCTCGGATGCCGCCAACTGCGCGAACCCGACAATATTCGACAGAGGTTCATTGAGCTCGTGAGCGACCCCGGCCGCAAGTTGACCAATCGTTGCCAGCCGGTCGGCATGACGCAGTTGGCCCTGAAGTTTACGCTTCTCTTCTAAATAGCTTTTCTGCTCAATGGCGAATGCCAGCTCCCGCGCGACAGTGTCAAGCAAGTGACTTTCTTCCAGCATGAAAGGCCCCTCGTCAATCGGCGGTTTCTCTACTATGTAACCTACTTCGACAAAGCCCCGCTTCTGGCCGTCGATCACGATATCGGAACTCATTTTCTGTACGATCTCATCAACCCCGGCCGTGGCAAAACTGCGCACATCCAGAACTACGCGCGCCGCCGCATCCTTTGGATACAGCCACCCCGGCGGAAGCAATTCAACGGCGCTCTGCAACATCTCTTCCAGCGACAACTCGGCATGGGCCACCAGCCTGGCAATGCCGTACAGACAGGTAAGTTCCTTCACTCGCTCACGCAAGGCTACCCTGATATCCCGGAGGTCCACTGCGTACCCAACTGTCTGAACCAGACGTTCATATCGTTCGACATTACGGCGAGTGAAGAATCCCATCTGGCGCGATTCCATCTGCAGAAGTCCGAGCCGGCGATGCGTGCCATCGACCGGGGTTATCAGGGTCGATCGGCAATCGGGAGAAACATAAATACCCTGGCAACCGTTGGCCTGAACCTCGCGTATACTCGCATCCGGGAAAGCATCCATGTCCTCAATCCAGAAGCTGCCCGATTCGGTGAACCAGGGTTTGGTGGCATCCACGTGTGATGCCACCATATTCCGACAGACTTTTTCCAGGCTCTCGTTGCCGGAGGCTGTCCACGAGAAGCGCACCGGATTGGCAGGATCATTCATGGTAACTTCCAGACGGGCCTCGTCGGAATCATCACTCCAACGCTCGGTAAAAACGGACCGATGTTGATCCCGGATGAACATCCTGACTGCATCGCATCCCGTCACCCTGAGAACCAATCCCATCGCGTTTCTAAGAAACTCGGCCCTGGGGATACCACTGTGAGCCATCTCAAGCATCTCTCTTGAGCTTTGCTGAACGGCTTGGATCTGGTCTTCCAAACTCTGGCCGGACAGGTTTGAGGAGTTTAGGTCATTCATGAGCAAAACGGCAGAAATTACATGTGGTCTCAGGCTCGGTGGCCAAATGCGACAGTTAGTGCAAAATAGTCAAGCGTTCCGTTGCGAAGGCTTCGATAATCCGCCTACCTCTATATCTTATAACAAGATAGCGAATATCGGCGTGGGTTGTCAAGTCCCAATTTGATCTGAAGCGCAACGTCAACCGCTCGTCATACTGGTGACCTAACATTATTTGATTTATTTAATAAATACGATAAATATTCTTGATATTCTTAACTATATATGTAACATTTCTAATGTTTGTGCGTACAACATATTGAACAAGCCAATAAGGAGCGGATATGAAGAAAGATTGGACATACCTGACCAGGCTGACCGGCGGCAAGCCGTTTACGGTGCGACGGGTCGAGGTCGGTGATGAAGGGATCGCTATCGAGGGCAATTTTGAACTTCCCCCGCTGGCGAAACTTCAGACCGAGGACCAGGTGTTTGTGGCCGTGTTCGTCAAGTGTCACGGCTCGATCAAGCAGATGGAAAAGCACTTCGGCGTCAGCTACCCGACTATCAAAAGCCGTCTAAACCGCATCGGCGGCCTGCTGGATTTTGTCGAGGTCGAAACTACTGCCGACCACGGCGATGTCCTGGATCGTCTGGAGCGGGGCGAAATAAATGTAAACGAAGCTATCGAATCTTTGAATAAAGGAGATGATCATGAGTGACGAGAGAAAGAAAATCCTGGAGATGCTCTCCGGCGGCAAGATAACCGCCGATGAGGCCGACCGGCTGCTCACGGCCCTTGACAACCGGGCATCATCGACGGCAGACGCGGAGAGCATCACGGTTACCAGAAAGCCGAAATTCCTGCATGTCAAAGTCCACGCCGAGCCGGGCAGCCATCACAAGCACGAGAATGTAGATATCAAGATTCCGATCATGCTGCTTAAGGCCGGGATGAAACTCGGGTCGCTGGTTCCCGAAGACGCCCGCGCGAAATTCAATTCACACCTGAGCGAGAAGGGTCTGGATATTGACCTGAACCAGTTGGATTCGGAGAAGATCGATATTCTCATTCAGGTGCTGACCGAAAGCGCGATCGATATCAACAGCGACAAAGAGCAAGTCCGAATTTTCTGCGCCTGATTTTAGCAAGCTAAGAATCAACCCCGGCCGCTACCTAAAGCGCCGGGGTTTTTCTTTGCTTCCTGGTGCTGTAGAGCATATATTCCATTATAGGATATTGTAGCCACATACGGGGTGCGTTGACATATTCCTATTCTCTCACTTCAGAACAAGGGGAGGATATGAAATCAGAGAAGGAACTGCAACAGTACAACGAGCATCTGGCATATGAACTCTGGATGCTCTATGCGACAGCCAGAGAATTGCTAACGCCTGACATGCCTTGCACCATAGAATCCGGTGCCGAAACCACAGGCGTCACTACAACCCAGACCACATGGTCTTTGACGATCTTCTCCAATAGTGCCATGTTGAGCATGCCCGTAGTCCGAAACGCGCTCGTCTAATCCTTTGCCATTCACGTAAGAGCCTTATATGATTTCGTTAAGCCTATCCCGAGACCGCGAAATGACGACATTACGGCACTTGATTATCTTGAGGAAGATTCGGATTGGAGGAACGTCCAAGACCAGCTAGTACGGGACTTGTCTCAAATACGAACAGACATTCACAAGAATGTCGCCCACCTTACCTCAAAACGTGTTGAACGCATAGCATCCGGAAAGGAATGGCCGGTACAGAAGATAGTGACGGACCTGGGCGAAGCATTAGCGGAATTCGTAGAAAGGGCCCCAAAGGAGCGCTTGAGTGACGACATCATCGAGTGTGTCGCACGAATCCGAGCGTTGGCAAGCTCGGCGGATTGAGTTCCGTGCGTGGCGGACGTCCCCGTCTGCCACGGTCTCCATAATCCTACCGGCCGTTGGGTTGATTGCCCTGATTTGTCCTTGCTAACTGGATCGATTCAAACGGTGGATGAGCGACGATATTGGACTGCGGCATGGCAATGTGCGATGATTTGATATAGGGAGGAATAAAGATGATACTGCGATGGATCATTTTGGTGGCTATGATTGCCTTCTGTATATGGAGGCTAATAGCAGAATTAACTGCCCCTGGGCCTGCATACCTTCCTCTGGTGTATATCGTCTGTCCAATACTGTTGTTGACTGGACTTGGCAAAAGCGGCATTATCACATGGCCGTTAGCGACGATTCTTCTCTTACTCGAAGGCCATTGGATTGTAGGCTGGATTCCAGCAGCATTACTGGTGTTCACCTTAATCGGCAACAAGTGGCTAGACAAGAAGTATCCCACCCGCTGTCCTGTTTGTAATCTCGATTTCGAGGAGGGTCAAGAAGTCGTTAAGTATAATGATATCCTGGTACATTCTGGAGAATGTTTGACGAGACTGATATCTCAAGGTGGCGATATTCGCGCTTCTGCCTTTGACGACGAATCACCTGAGTGATTTTTCCGATAGCCATTCCATATGTAGCGAACCTTCCCATCTGCCACGTTCCACCACGCTGATACACAGGGACGTACACCAGCCACTGAATCAATCCAGCCAAAGGCGGCCCCAAAAGACCTTTTTTCTACTTTGATATCCACCCACCAGACCCTACCTTTCCGGTGAGTATCTCTCAAATATGCAGGACTAAATCAGGAGGACAAAATGTTTAAGCAGATGACATTACTCGGGTTCATCAGTCTGATTCTCTTTTCGCTCGCAATATCAGCCCAAGCCGAGCAGCGACCGGTGCAGGTGGCCTTGATTGCCCCGATTCAGATCTTCCCCGATAACTACACTATCGCCGGCGTTCGCATCAACCTGCTCTACGGGCGCAATGCCGCTGTGACCGGCCTTGATCTGGGACTGGTGAATCACACAACTATGGGGGTTTCCAAAGGATATCAGCACGGCCTGGTGGGCCTGACGGAAGCTGATTTCGTGGGTTGGCAAAATAACGGCATCAATATAACCAAGGCGAATTTCGAGGGATTCCAGAGCGGGATCGTAAACTATGCTCATTACGCCAATGGCGTTCAGTTCGGGCTGGTAAATTATGCCGTGAGCATGAAAGGTTTGCAGATCGGGCTGGTCAATATCATCCGGCAGGGCGGCCAGTTTCCGGTTTTCCCTATCGTCAACTGGTCGTTTTAGCATACCCGCATAGCTCAACAGCTCAGGTTAGGCCAAAAACCGGGCAGGTCACCCGGGTTGAATAAACATTAGCGCCTTATTCTATTCCAGACTCACGCAATAGCCATCGATACCAGCAAATCGCGATATTTTGGTCGAGAATTTCTTCATCATAGACTATAGTAATCTACTAAGTTACCGATATAATATCTAAGCCCGCTTCGGCGGCCCCCAACCCCAAGATCGCAAAGAAAGAATAACCTATGTTAGCCTCTATCAAAGGCCAGTTGGCCGTATTTGACTTAGACTGGGAAACCCCCCTCAACGAGAAACTCCAGGACCTGCTCGCTATCGGCTGTGAACAGTTCGGCATGGAAATGGGGATTTTCGCCCGAGTAATCGGCAACGACTATACCGTCATGCAAATTCATAGCGATGCTTCCGCAAAAATCTCGCCAGGAGACAGGTTCGCCCTGGGATCAACCTTTTGCATGCTGGTCTGCGCCACCCGTGATACAGTCTGCCAGGCCGATGTCCGCAATTCGGAATGGTCGGACCACCCCACCTACCGCGACTCTCTGCTCAGGGCACATTTCGGAACTCCCATCATAGTCAACGGCGACATATTCGGCACCCTGTCTTTCTCAAGCTCTCGGCCGGCACCGGAGGCTTGCGTGTCTTCTATATGCAAAGCGATCCGACTGTTGGGTAGCTGGTTGAACGATCAGTTATTGAAAGACCCCAGTTCGAAACACCTGTGCAGTGAGATATGCGGCAACCATAGGTGGCTTTGCTCCGATCCGCTACCCTGGTGTGTTCACGGCAAGGATCAACCGCAGCCTATTTCCTGGATTTAGACCTAACCTTCCCCACCTTCGGGACCCACTTCCCCGTATTGCGCTTGTAGCGTGAGTACTCATCGCCGTAACGAGACACGAGCAGTTTCTCCTCGTACCGGGCGATGTAGTCGTAAAAGACAAAAATCAGTACCAGCATACCCAGGGAAAAAAGCGAGGCGGTGAATACCGTCAGGCAGACATAAAAAAGGATGCTGCCCAGATACAGGGGGTGCCGGACATAGCCAAAAGCGCCGGAGGACACCACACCGCCGGGATCATTCTCTTTTCCGGCCACAACATGCCCGGATTTGGCGAGCATTAGGGCAATAATCAATACCGCCACGGCGATTATTACCCGGATGAACAGCGGAATACTCGCGGCCGGAAATGTAGATATCTCCAGCCAGAACGAGTCCGCAACCCAGATAATCATAAACAGCACGAACAGTATCATCTGCCCGGCGTCACCGAAGGGATGTTCCCCGTTTTTCTCTTTCATCCATGTCTCCTATTCATCCTATACACGCTATGGCTTGCATCGTTGTGCCACGAAGAATCCAGAGCCAAACCACGCGCCGTACTTCTTGTACAGGTCGATCTCTACCTGTTCGTCGTCAATAACTTTCAGGGCCTCGCGGTCCGAGGCATATTTTTCTCGAAGCTGCTGTAGTCTCGTTTCCAGCGGCAGGAAATAGTCATCCCACCACAGGTCTTCGGGAAGTGTGAAATACCCCAGGATATCGTAGCCGGCGGATACAATCAATTCGGCGTACTGATCGGCCGTTCGAATCCCGGGGAATTGGCTTCTCCAGTGCTGGAGCGCCTCCCGCGGCGGGTCGGCCTGCAGCCAGACAACCTCGTGTATCACCAGAAAACCGCCCGGCCTGAGGAATCTTCGCCAGAGCCTGAGCCCTTTCTCAAACCCTATAATATGAATGGTTGCCTCGGCCCAAATAATATCGAAACTGCCGTCATCAAACGGCATATCGTTTAGTGACCCCTGTACCGTATGAATCCTGTCGGCCATTCCTGCAGCTTCGGCCTTTTTCTGCAGGATATCCAGCGACTCCCGGTCGATATCCAGCGCGGTGATGTCGCCGTCACACAGTCCGGCCAATTCCATTGCGGGTTTTCCCTCGCCGCATCCGGCATCCAGGATGCGCGGCCGGTGTACAGGGGGTAGCATGCGGAACGCTTTTCTGGTGTATTGAATCCTTCGCTTATCCGCCCCGGGCAATTTCTTGTGGATTTCTCTATGAATGTTCTTGGCCACGGTCACTGACTCCTGGTATCCAGTATCAGCCATAACCTAAACAGGCAACGGCCGGGTGTCAAGACACAAGGACAATTCGGTACGTGATGACCTACTCTACACGACGCTGGTGCACGGGGACGTACACC
>SWCC01003088.1_pt1 | contig 10074 bp, 11 predicted proteins | sample 4692971 | NCBI WGS metagenome assembly SWCC01 (sample SAMN10267277, study PRJNA491770) | bioreactor metagenome | isolation source: DHS bioreactor inoculated with subseafloor sediment | place: Japan: off Shimokita Peninsula | collected 2006-08 | reverse complement strand
CTTGCCACGAACCCGCACTCAGTCATCAGCATGCCCCGCCCGCAATCCTTCGCGTACACGGTGCGCGATCTCCAAGAACTCCGGCGTTTCGCGAATCTCCAAGGGCCGCTCTTTCGGCAAGGTGCTTTCAATCACGTCGGTAATCCGACCCGGTCTCGGGCTCATGACAACAATCTTCGTGCTCAGATACACCGCCTCGGGGATGGAATGCGTCACAAATGCAATCGTCTTTTCCGTCCGCGCCCAAAGCCGCAACAACTGTTCGTTCAGGTGATCGCGCACGATCTCGTCCAGCGCGCCGAACGGTTCGTCCATCAGCAAAATATCGGCATCAAAGGCCAATGCGCGCGCGATGCTTGCCCGTTGCTGCATGCCACCAGACAGTTGCCAGGGGAATTTCTTTTCAAACCCAGACAGCTCCACAAGCTCCAGCACACGCGCCACACGCTCGACCTGATCCGCTTTGGAATATCCCATAATCTCAAGCGGCAACCGGATATTCCCCCCGATCGTGCGCCAAGGGTAAAGCCCTGCAGCCTGAAACACATATCCATAGGCTCGCGCCATCCGCGCATCTGCGGCACTGACGCCGTTAACCGTAATTGACCCGCCTGTGGGCTGCTCCAAATCCGCCATACACCGCAAAAATGTTGTCTTCCCGCAGCCTGATGGCCCGATAAAACTAACAAAGTCGCCCTTCTCGATATCCAGAGACACATCCTTAAGCGCGTGCACCGGGCCATCGTTGGTCTCAAATGTCAGAGATAGGTTCTTGGCAGAAATCACAGGGGCAGACGTCATAGGGTCCGCCCCTTACCTAGTGTATGTTGTGCTCGCATTACGGCTGGCCTCTTTCTTCATTCTATCGACACGGCAGCAATGCTGCCGCGCCACGCGGGGACAATTCTGGCTTAGATGCCCGCAGGGATATTCAAGGGATCGCGCGGGATCATCTTCGGCGCAGTTAGCTCTTTCCATTTGCTAAGCGCAACATTGGCCGACGGGAACGCAGGCCGTGGCACAAATCGCCCCCGACCCGGGTTGGGTTGCGAATTTTGACCCCATGCCCAAATCACCTCGCCCCGGCTCAGCGTATAGCGACTTTGTGCGGTGACGTTGAAACCCTCAAACACGTTGTAGTCCAAAACAGAATGGTGATTGGTAGGCGAAATTGTTTTGCTGATCTTCGGGTCCCAAACAACAATATCTGCATCAGCCCCTTCGACAATCGCACCCTTGCGGGGATAGATATTCAGGATTTTTGCAACATTGGTCGATGTCGCCGCAACAAATTCATTCGGTGTCAAACGCCCCGTTTCAACACCTTCGGTCCACAAAACGGCCAGCCGCTCCTCAAGGCCGTTCGACCCGTTTGGAATGATCCGGAAATCATCCTTGCCCGCGCGTTTTTGCGCTGTGGAAAATGCCGCGTGGTCCGTTGCCACAACCTGCAAGGATCCCGATTGCAAACCGGCCCACAGACTGTCCTGATGATCCTTCGACCGAAAGGGCGGCGACATCACCCGCCGCGCGGCATGGTCCCAATCCTTGTTGAAATATTCGGATTCGTCCAAAGTCAAAAACTGGATCAACGGCTCACCATACACGCGCATGCCTTTTTGCCGCGCGCGCCGGATCGCCTCGTGGGTCTGTTCGCAGGACACATGCACGATATACAGCGGAACACCGGCAGTATCAGCGATGGTGATCGCTCGGTTCGCCGCTTCACCCTCCAACTCCGGTGGGCGAGAATAGGCATGACCCTCGGGCCCCGTGATCCCTTGATCGAAATACTTTTGCTGCAACTCAGCAACTAGGTCACCGTTTTCAGCATGCACCATGGGCAAGGCACCCAACTCGGCACAGCGCTTGAATGACGCAAACATCTCGTCATCCTCGATCATCAACGCGCCCTTGTAGGCCATGAAATGCTTGAATGAATTGACACCCATATCCACGGCATCTTTCATCTCGTTGAAAACATTCTCGTTCCAACCGGTGATCGCCATGTGATACCCGACGTCAGAGCAAATCTGGGGCGCGGATTTACGATGCCACTCGTTGATCGCGTTCTTGATCGACCCGTCCGCGCCCGGCAGACAGAAATCGACGATCATCGTTGTACCACCCACGGCAGCGGCCCATGTCCCGCTTTCGAAAGTCTCAGCCGCGGTCGTTCCCATAAAGGGCATTTCAAGATGGGTGTGCGGATCAATACCACCCGGAATGACATAGGCACCCTCGGCGTCGATATACTCGTCCCCCACAAGGTTCTCGCCAATCCGCGCGATCGTCTCGCCTTCAATCAGAACGTCCGCTTTCCACGTCCTGTCAGCCGTACACACCAGTCCGCCTTTGATTACCTTGCTCATCTCAACTCTCCCGTCTTATGTCTTATTCCAAATGGATCAAAATCCCGGGGGCGTGGGGGCTGGCCCCCACACACCGCTCAAACCGATCCAAAACACCCCAATGCCGGGCCGTGGACACCGATGTCCAGCGGGCCAAAATCGCTCTCAACACATAGCGAAAAATACCCCGCCCGCGGCATGTAAACGACGCGGTATGTCCCATCACCCCGAGATACAGACCAACATAGCTGCGTAATCCCGCCGCTAAAATTCACCTTGATCTGCCTCGGCTGCCGTAGCGTCTTGCGAAAGGCCTCTGCCGTGCGGCGAAAAACCATATCTTGGCTCTGCATGGCCTCAACAAGCTCCGCTTCGATCAAAGCAGAAATCCGGTCCCCAATGGAAAGATCCCGTTCTAACATCACGCGCCGCCACGGAATTTTTGAAAATTCCGGCCCGTTTTCTTCAAAAGAAAACGATCCCGCCTCACCCGATGATCTCCGCAGTTTCAAGCACCGCGTGCAGCAAAACACCCGCGCCCGCTTTCGCCCAATCCTTGGTGATCTCTTCAGCTTCGTTGTGGCTTAGGCCGTCCACGCAGGGGCACATGACCATCGCGGTAGGGGCGACGCGGTTGATCCAACAGGCATCATGACCCGCGCCCGAGATTAGATCCATGTGACTATAACCCAAACGCTCTGCCGCCGACCGCACGGCCGTCACACAGCCTTCGTCAAACGCAACAGGATCAAATCCGCCCACCTTTTCAAACTCAACCTCCAGCCCCATGTCATCCGCAATCTTCTGGCCCTTCACCCGCAACTGCGCCTCCATTTCCTCGATCACCAACAGGTCGGGCGATCTGAAATCAACAGTGAACACGACCTTACCGGGGATCACATTGCGAGAGTTCGGGTAGACATCAATATGCCCTGCAGCACCTACAGCGTGGGGCGCATGCGCCCATGCGATTTCGTCCACAGCCTCCAAAATCCGTGCCATCCCTAGCCCTGCATTCTTGCGCAAAGGCATCGGGGTCGATCCGGTATGCGCGTCTTTCCCTGTAACGGTCACCTGTGTCCAGGACAGACCCTGACCGTGGGTCACAACGCCAATGTCTTTGCCTTCGGCCTCCAGAATAGGCCCTTGTTCAATATGCAGCTCAAAGAACGCATGCATCTTGCGCGCGCCGACTTCCTCATCGCCCCGCCAGCCGATCCGGTTCAGCTCATCGCCAAACGTCAGCCCTTTGGCATCGGTCCTGTCATAGGCCCAATCTTGGGTATGAATGCCCGCGAAAACCCCCGATGACAGCATCGCAGGCGCATAGCGCGTGCCCTCTTCGTTGGTCCAGTTTGTCACCACCACAGGGTGTTTTGTCTTGATCCCCAAATCATTCATGGTGCGCAGAATTTCCAGCCCGCCAAGCACGCCAAGGACACCGTCATATTTGCCGCCCGTGGGCTGCGTATCCAGATGTGATCCAACATAGACCGGCAGGGCATCAGGGTCTGTGCCATCGCGCTGCGCAAACATATTGCCCATCTGATCAAGCCCCATGGTACAGCCCGCGGCCTCGCACCATTTTTGGAACAGGGCGCGGCCTTCGGCATCCTCATCGGTCAAGGTTTGACGGTTATTGCCCCCCGCCACACCGGGTCCGATCTGGGCCATCTCATTCAGGCTGTCCCACAAACGATCAGGATTGATCTTCAGGTTTTCACCGGGTGCGGCCATAGTGGGGCTCCTCATTTAGTCCAGCTTACGCATCACGAAAATTTTTACCATTTGGTAAATCCACGATTGCGGTTAGCCTTGTATCTGTCAAGAAATGCTTTCAAGAGAATCTATGTATGCTAACGTGCATGCTGATTTTTCAGGCACAGATGCAGAAAGAGATCCGCTTTGCCCGACGGCGTCCCGAAAAAACCAAGCCGCATTCAAATGCGCAACCGCCGTGTCATCCTTGATGCCGCGCTGAATGTATTTTCGCAGCATGGGTATCGGGGGGCCACCCTTGATCAAATCGCCGCCGAGGCGGGATTGAGCAAGCCGAATATCTTGTATTACTTCCAAGGCAAGGAACAGATTCACCTGTCCCTTCTAAGCCAGTTGATGGAAACGTGGCTGGACCCGCTGGTCGAACTGGACGCCGATGGTGACCCAAAGACCGAGATTCTGGATTATGTGCAGCGAAAGCTGGACATGGCCCGCGACCTGCCGCGCGAGAGCCGTTTGTTTGCCGGTGAAATTCTGCAAGGCGCGCCGCGCATCGGCCCGCGTCTGGAGAGCGACCTGAAACCCCTGTTTGACCAAAAATGCGCAGTGATCGCGGGTTGGGTCAAAGCAGGTAAAATTGCGGACATTGATCCACAGCATTTGATCTTTTCAATTTGGGCAACGACACAGCATTACGCGGATTTCGAAGCCCAGTTGACGGTCCTACTTGGCAACGACACTGGCTCTCATGACACCGCATCACAGCATTTGCGCGTGATGTTCGGCAAGATGCTCTGCGTCAATAATTGATTAACTGACTTCCCAAATAACAGGTGATTTTGACGTCTGATTAAGACAGGCTGACAGTTAGTTACTGCGTGGTGGCGGGCAACTTTAACTTTGGTTTATAGGAGTACGGAAAATGGCGTCTATCTCAACTGTCAGCACTTTGCTACCGCCTCAACATCATGCGGCCCCTGTTCAGGCGTCTATCAGCGCGGCAAACCCGCCGCCAGATATTGCACCGGTGTCTACCTCTTCCTCAAGCGGGGATAGCGGCGCATCCGCAGACAACGGGGCCAGCGCAGGACGCGGATCACAGGATGATTCCCGGGCGTGGATCAAGATCATCGACTCGGCCCCCTCCAACGCATCTGCCAAATCTGTGGTAGACGCAAAAGCCGAAGCCGCTGGACAAAAGCTGGCCGATGAAAACTTGCGCAACGCGAGCAAGGAAACCGGTAACGTCGTATTGTCAGATAACAAATACAACGCTTCCGAGCCCGATGGCGGGGCTGAATCGTCGCAAGCGACCCTGCCCAAAGCCGAGGGCCCGCTGCCTATCCCAACCGCAGACATCCTGCTGAAGTTCAAGAACAGTCGGGCACCCTAGGGTCAGCTACTCAGCTGCGGTTGCAGCTGGGTTGTTGGGATGCGTTGTCCAGTTGGCATAGTGAGGCTCAACAGTTTTTCCAGTACGCGGATCGGTAGCACCGGGGGCCATGGCTTCCATTGTGATGCAATCCTCGACCGGGCAAACGTTGACGCACAGATTGCAGGCGACACATTCGTCATCAAGAACTGAGAACACGCGATCCTCGTCCATTGCGATTGCCTGATGTGACGTGTCTTCGCACGCGGCAAAGCATCGGCCACAAGAAATGCACAAGTCCTGGTTTATCTTGGCCTTGGCAATATAGTTCAGGTTTAGCTGATTCCAGTCGGTCACATTCGGCACCGCTTTTCGGACCAGTTGATCGACCGAAGTCATGCCTTTTTCATCCATGTATTCAGACAGACCGCTGATCATCTCTTGGACGATTTTGAACCCGTAGGTCATGGCGGCAGTACACACCTGCACGTTGCCAGCACCAAGGGCGATGAATTCAGCCGCGTCGCGCCATGTGGTGACCCCGCCGATCCCGCTGATCGGCATATTTGCCAAGCCGGGGTCGCGGGCGATTTCTGCAACCATGTTCAACGCAATTGGCTTTACCGCCGGGCCGCAATAGCCGCCATGCGCGCCCTTGCCGTCAATGGTGGGTTCCGGCGCGAACAAATCCAAATCCACTGATGTAATCGAATTGATCGTGTTGATCAGACTGACGGCATCGGCCCCGCCGCGCTGCGCTGCCTCGGCTGGTTTGCGAATGTCGGCGATGTTCGGCGTCAGCTTGACGATCACGGGCATCCGCGTGCTCGCCTTGACCCACCGTGTGACCATTTCAATGTATTCAGGCACTTGGCCAACGGCCGCGCCCATGCCGCGTTCCGACATCCCATGCGGGCAGCCAAAGTTCAGCTCGACCCCGTCAGCGCCGGTTTCTTCGACCAAGGGCAGAATGTATTTCCACGGGTCTTCCTCGCAAGGCACCATAAGCGAAACCACCATGGCGCGGTCGGGATAGTCACGTTTGACCGTTTTGATCTCTTGCAGGTTCAGCGCCAAGGGGCGGTCGGTGATCAATTCGATGTTGTTTAATCCCAACAACCGACGGTCAGCACCATAGATAGCGCCATATCGCGGCCCGTTGACGTTAACCACGGCCGGATCGATGCCCAGCGTTTTCCAGACCACACCGCCCCAGCCCGCCTCAAAGGCACGGCGCACGTTGTATTCCTTATCAGTTGGCGGCGCAGAGGCCAGCCAGAATGGGTTTGGGCTTTTGATACCCACGAATTCGCTTCTTAGATCCGCCATTTGCTTTCTCCCCTCGGGTGGTTCAACCCACCAATGTCATGTGAATATCCATCGCCGCATCGCGCCCTTCGGCCACGGCAGTCACGGTCAGATCGTCGCCTCCGCTGGCGCAATCGCCGCCTGCCCAAACACCATCAACACTGGTGCGCCCTGCGTCATCGACCTTGATCTTGCGCCCCTCAAGGGCTGGCAATGCGTCGCCTTGCAGCGTTTGACCGATGGCCTTGAACACCTGATCCGCAGCAAGGCGCAGCAGTTGCCCGGTACCTTGCATGTCGGCGTCGACATATTCGAATTCGATCTCGCGCACGGCACCGTTTCCATGCACAGCAACAGGCACGGCGTGGTTCACAATCCGCACACCCTTTGACGCGGCGAGGTCTTGTTCAAACACGCTTGCGTTCATCCGGTCACGACCGCGACGGTACACCAGCGTTACATTCAACGCGCCCAACAGCTTGGCCTGAACCGCAGCATCAATCGCGGTCATCCCGCCTCCGATCACCACGACATCACGCCCGATCGGCACCTGTGCCACATTACCAGCCTGACGCAGATCAGCGATGAAATCGACCGCATCCAAGACGCCGTCCTTGTCCTCGCCTGTCGCGCCCAAGGCGTTCACACCGCCCAGCCCCATGCCAAGGAAAACAGCATCATAATCAGCCTTTAAACCTTCTAGGGTAATCTCTGCCCCCAGGGCAGATCCGGTCTGCATGGTGATCCCGCCAATCTGCATCAGCCAGTCAACCTCGGCCTGTGCGAAACCGTTGGGCGTTTTATAGGTCGCGATCCCGTATTCATTCAGCCCGCCCGGTTTAGGCCGCGCATCATGTACAACGACATCGTGACCCATCATCGCCAGACGGTGTGCACAAGACAGGCCAGCCGGACCGGCACCCACAACCGCGACGCGCTTGCCCGTGGGTGCCGCGCGTTCAAACGGATGCTTGCCCTGCTCTTGCAAATGATCTGTTGCAAAGCGTTGCAGCTCTCCGATTTTCACCGGCTTGCCTTCGGCTATTTCGCGCACGCAGGCTTGTTCGCACAGCTGTTCGGTCGGGCAAACACGGGCGCACATGCCGCCCATGATGTTCTGGCTAAGAATGGTTTTCGCAGCGGCGTCAGGCGTGCCTGTTGCGATTTGCCGGATGAACAAGGGAATATCGATATCTGTCGGGCAGGCGGTAATACACGGTGCATCATGACAAAAGTAACACCGATCCGCCGCGACCAATGCCTCGTGTGGATCAAGGGGGGGATGAAGATCGGAAAACTGATCGGCATAGTCCGACGCCTCTAGTCGCCCTGCCGTGATACCCGGCTCAAACATTTTCTGCGACATTGATACACCTCTGCTGTCACCTGCTGTTGTTTGAACGGTGCAACGGAATGATTTTTTTATCAACTGGTAAAATTATTTCAAAGTTGTGAAATTTCGTGCGCAACTGCCCGCCGATAGGGCGTTGCGCAACAAAAACCCTTGATTTTAGAAAGGGTGCTGGCAATATTCTCGTGCGACGCGAAAAACTTTCGACCTCTTCGGCTTTTGCCACGGTTCGATCAAGTTATGACCGGGCCACGCTGCCGCATAATGCGGGCAGCCCAAAGACAGGAGAAACGGCGCATGGCAACTGGCACCGTAAAATGGTTTAACACAACCAAGGGTTATGGATTTATCGCACCTGATGGCGGCGGCAAGGACATCTTTGTTCACATCTCAGCGGTAGAGCGTGCGGGCCTGACGGGTCTGGCGGACAACCAAAAAGTGACCTTCGACATCGAAGATGGCCGTGATGGTCGCGAAAGCGCTGGCAACATCGCCCTCGCGTAAATCTGACGCGCCTATATCAAGACAGTTGCGGGCATTTCGGTGCCCGTTTTATTGCGCTTTGATATCTTCGATCAGGGCTAGCACCTTTGGACCCATCGCAGTGACGATTTTCGCCACGCCTTCCTTGTTCGGATGCACCCCATCGGGTTGAAAAAACGCTTGGGCCTGCGACAATTCTGGCAGCTTTCCATCCACTGCCAATCCGGCAAAAAAGCTACTCAGGAATTCCGCCCCATATTGGTCAGCCAGCTCGGGGTACAACGCGTCGAACGCGGACTTATATTCCGGCCCATAGTTCCCCGGGGCTGTCATACCGACAAGTAATACTTCGACATCAGCGGTTTGGGCGGCATCTAAAATGCCATCAATATTCGCGCGGCTCACGGCGGGGTCCAGCCCGCGCAGCACATCATTACCGCCAAGCGCCACGATCATCCCGTCAACATCAGGCGTCAGGGTCCAGCCAACACGGCTAAGCCCGCCGGCGGTCGTATCGCCCGACACCCCCGCATTCACCAGCTTCACATCTGCGCCGTTCTCATCCAGCCAGGTCTGCAATTGCGGCACCAAACCATCCTCGGCGGGCAGGCCGTAGCCTTGCGTCAGGCTGTCACCCAATGCTGCTATTACAATAGGCTCGGCCGCGACACAGCCTGCTAAAACCGTAACAAAGCCAGCTAAAACCTTGTGCATCATTGCGAAAACTCCATATCCAACAGGAACCACCAACAAAAAGGCAGCCCAATGACCGACCCGGTGTTCCAACTTCAAGATGCGTCCCTGAAACTGAATGGCAATGCCGGACAAGTAGAAATCCTACATGGGATCACTTTGGCTGTTGCACAAGGTGAAACGGTCGCCCTTACCGGCCCCTCCGGTTCGGGCAAATCATCGCTGCTGATGGTCATGGGCGGGCTCGAGAAAGCCACCGGCGGCACAGTGCGCGCCTTGGGCCAAGACCTGACCGCCATGAGCGAGGATGGATTGGCCAAGTTCCGGCGCGGGCGCATGGGCATCGTTTTTCAGTCGTTCCACCTGATCCCCACCATGACCGCACTGGAAAATGTCGCCACCCCGCTAGAGCTGAACGGCGTCCCCGATGCATTCGAAAGGGCCGAGGCCGAACTGATCGCCGTCGGCCTTGGGCACCGCCTGAACCATTATCCCGCGCAAATGTCAGGCGGTGAACAGCAGCGTGTTGCGCTTGCCCGCGCCTCTGCCCCACGGCCAGCGATTTTGCTGGCGGATGAACCCACCGGTAATCTGGACAGCACAAACGGTGCCGCGATCATGGAGCTGCTGTTTGATCTGCGGGAAAAATACGGGGCGACCCTGGTGCTGGTGACCCACTCTGACGAACTGGCTGCGCGCTGTGACCGTGTCGTGACCCTGACCGACGGGCGCATCGTATGAGCCTTTCACTTGCGACCCGCTTTGCCCGCCGCGAAATGCGCGGGGGGCTGCGGGGG
>SWCC01005259.1_pt1 | contig 10108 bp, 10 predicted proteins | sample 4692971 | NCBI WGS metagenome assembly SWCC01 (sample SAMN10267277, study PRJNA491770) | bioreactor metagenome | isolation source: DHS bioreactor inoculated with subseafloor sediment | place: Japan: off Shimokita Peninsula | collected 2006-08 | reverse complement strand
AATCTGGTACAATTAAAACTAAGGGCGATATTGAAATAGAAAATGAAACCGTTTCAACAGCCCTTATCAATGGAAACCATCTTTTCGGGCATTATGTATCTTATAAATCAATGCAGTTAGCTATGGAAAAAGCTCGTGAAACTGGAATAGGCATGGTGGGTATCCATGATTCTAATCATTTTGGTGTGGCGGGGTATTACTCAGATATGGCCCTAATGGAAGATTTAGTTGGATTGGTAATAGCCAATACAGAACCTGCTGTAGCCCCTATTGGTGGAAAAATTCCAATTTTAGGAACTAATCCTATTGCTATAGGCATTCCTTCCAATAAAAATTATGTTTCTGTAGATATGGCCACTTCTGCATCTGCTAGGGGAAAATTAATGGAAGCTGTGCGCCGCGGAGAAAAAATACCCGAAAATGTGGCCCTTGACTGTGAAGGAAATCCCACAATAGACCCCCAAGAAGCATTAAAAGGATCTATTTTACCTTTTGGAGCCCATAAAGGTTATGCTCTGGCATTTATGATTGAAATCTTGGCAGGACCACTAGTAAAAGCAGCTTTTGGTACAGGCGTAACTGGAACCGCGAATCCGGAAGAAATGTGTACTAAAGGAGATCTTATGATAGCCATAGATCCATCAAAACTAAGTGATTTGAATATTTTTAAGGATCAAGTTGATGAGTTCATTGATCAGGTTAAATCAACAGATAATATATTTATTCCCGGAGATATGGAAGTTATGAATGTAAACAATCATCAACTAAATGGGATTGATATTGACGATAAACTTTATCAGCAATTTATAGATATTTCTCATGAATTAAAGATGGATTTAGAGGATTTATTTAAAGAATAATTTACAAATTACCCCAATAAAGAAAATAAATTCAATATTAACCCAGGGATAAATATGGAGAGTACTCAGTCAGTTTATAAAGGACTTAAAGATGCAGGTATAAATTTTATAGTGAGTATCCCTTGTGTGAATTTAGGAAAATTACTGGAAATAGTAGATCTCGATAACGAAATAATACACGTTCCGGTAACCAGAGAAGAAGAAGGATTTGGAATTGCTGCAGGAGCATACATGGGAGGTATGAAGCCGGCTATTCTAATGCAAAATTCCGGGCTTGGAAATTCTGTTAATGTATTAGCATCACTTTATAATCTATATAAAATACCTATTCTCATGATTATGAGCCACAGGGGCACAAAAGGAGAATTTATGGGTGCCCAAATACCTATGGGTAATGCTACTCCCTTAATTTTAGATGCGCTGAATATACCTTATTTTAATCCTAACAAAGAAAACGCCCAAGATATTATTAAAAAGTCATGGGATATAGCAAAATCTAAAGGAGTTCCTGTGGGAATATTGTTGGAAATTACATTTTGGTAATCATTTTTAAAATTTACAAACTTAAAATATGGGGAAATTTGTTATGGAAAGAATTGAAGCCATTAAAACAATAGTAGATCAGTTAAATGATGAACTAATAATCTGCAATATTGGGTTCCCTTCCAGAGAATTATATAGTGTTAAAGATTCCCCTAATCATTTTTATATGCTAGGATCTATGGGAATGGCCTCATCCATTGGACTTGGTTTGGCAATGGCTCAAAAACGAAAAGTAATCGTTTTTGATGGAGATGGATCCGTTTTAATGAATTTAGGAGGATTAATTACTGCTTACAATTTAGCCCCCACAAACCTGGTTTTAGTAGTAATTGATAACGAATGTTATGGGTCTACTGGATCACAGTGTACATACACCCGTACTGTAGACTTGAAAAAAGTAGCAAATGCAATTGGATTTAAAAATAGTTTCAAATTTTCTATAAATGATAAAATAGAGTTTGAAAAAATTTTGAATACAGCAGGCCCTGTTTTTGTCCATATAAAAGTAAAACCAGGCAATGCCAATGTGCCCATTATTGATATGGCTCCTGAAGAAATTATAAACCGATTTATGGAAGAAATAAAAACAATTTGAATTATCTCTTTAGATAAAATAAATATATTCATATTGATAAAAAATTTTAAATTTATTTATTATCTTTAATCTCGTCCGGCTTATATGTGGCATAAAAACCATCAGTATCTGCATAAATACTGTGAAAACCAAATTTTTCAGCTTTTTTCATAGTTTTTTTTATATAATCTCTGCCCCACGACGTAATTGATTCAGCACATTCTATAGAGTACCATCTAAATCTGGAATAGGCATAAACACCATACATAGTATTAGCCAACCGTTTTAAAGCTTCTTGTTGGACATTAAGAATTTTTTTCTCCATTGGATCGACCGTTTCATTCATTTTCTTTTTTAAACGAGACCTTTCAGTTAAAACTTGTCCAATTACAGATGGGATAAATCCTTTTGGTTCTTTTACAAATTTATAACCATATTCTGGTGCAGAATGACATTCACTATTTTTCCATGGATTTTCATTATTATTATTCTCCCCAATACATTCTATTACTCCTTGAACACTTTCTGCAATCAAAGTATCAGGAGAAACATTTTTAGAGATAATGATGCTGGGGTAAAGGCTTCTGAAATCAAACTGAACAATATTTTCATGAAGACCTGTTTCTGGCTCTTTAACATAGCCTCCTACAGCTTTTTTACCCCTTCTTTCAGAGTACTGATTATTAGATGGTTTGTTAGGAGCAACTTCCCCATATTCATACGCTTTTCTCATTAAAAACCATTCTACTTGCTGTCCAGTAGCCATTCTAGCCAAATCGAATAAAGGTTGGCCCACAATACGAGTGAGTTCCATGTTTAGTGGTAAAATCTTTTCAGCAATTTTATAAGTTGCCACCACATCATCTAAAGAATAGCGGAATAATTCGTCCAGAGCATCTCCATCTTGATCCCAATATTCCCATAAACGGTCGCCCGGAAGGTCAAATTTTTCTTCCCCGAATAGTTCCAAATAAACTCTTTCCAGGGTATATCTATCTAAATTCATGTAACGGCGCATAACCAGATACAAATCTACGTGTATCAAACCTTTCATGGTGGCAGAATTGGTAAATCCCCTTCTTATAAATTTTAATTCTGAACCATCAATTCCTAAATCCAGTTTTACACCCAATAATTTGGCCCTCTGTTTTATGTACGTAAAATCAAAGTTATCCGAATTATATCCCACAATTAGGTCTGGATGGTATTCTTTTACCATATCTACAAATTTTTGAATGATTTCTTTTTCATTTGATACTTTTTCAACATATTCCAAATGATCTCCCTTAGTGGAAATTACTTTTTCCACTCCAAAATTTCCTGCAAGTCCAATCATGATTATTTCATCTTTATCAGGATTAGGCATTCCATCTGGATTTCTAACTTCAATATCAAAACTTAAAATTTTCAATTCCGGAAAATCAGATTCAAGTGGGAGGGGAGATTCTTCCAGATCAATTATATTAATATTTTTAGCACCAGAATAAACACATTTAGAAAAATTAACCGTTTTTCCAGTCATCTGTATTTCAGACATTGGAAAAAGCCCATTATCAATTAAATATCTTCTATAAAAAGGTATATCGTGTTCTCTTATATCCTTAACCATTGTCAAAGCTAAAATATTTTCTCGGAGCTTAGGTACTTCTTGAGGATGTTTTAATGTAATTTTAATAAGTTCCAAATCAATTCCCAAGTCTTTTTTCCTTAATTTTTCCAAGTTTTTTAAACCCATTTCCTCAAGCTGTTGTAAAGCACCATCCATATCGTGAGGAATAACATACATATAAGGTTTGAATGTCCTATCCAAAGCTATAATATGGTTATCCCCATCATCTTTCATTTCTTTTCCAAATAAACGTATGACTGGTTTATCATTATCAGTGACATAATCAATGTCCAGAAGTACCATGTTCTTGGTTTCCATATAAACATAATTTATTCCATCATAATAAATAGATTTAGTATTTATTATTATTAAGTACATCAGAAATATTATTTTAAGTAATATGCAAATTTATTTTATGTAAAAATTTGAATTGAACTTTTTTTTATGATTTTTTTTATGAGATTAAGTTCAAAATTTAGTTTTAATAATTAAAAATATTATATTCATGAGAAAATTGTTTATAATTCTAAAACATAATATTATAATAATTTAATAAGGAGGGAATGTATGAAAAAGAGTATCATATTAATAATTTTGGTGGTGTTAATCATGTCTATGGGTGCCACATATGCTCAAGATGTATTAGCAACTCAAAAGGGACCATCCCAAGCTGAAAAAGGTCAAAATATTACTATAATATATACAATAACAAATAATGGAAATCAGAATATTTTCATGTTACTGTGGCAGATCAAAATTTTTATAAATTTTTTGGAACAATTAAATCCGGTTCTAAAAAGATTTTCACAGAAAAAGTTTATATTCCCACAGATAATGAATTAAAAGAAGATTTTGGTGATGATGCTACTGTTTCAAATCCATTCTTTATAGGAGGTGTTGGAGTAACTTATCAGGATGCTTCAGGAAAAACATTCGGAATAAATTCCAATTCAATTAGCATACCTCTTGTATCAGAGAAACCAATAGAAAATATAGTTCCTTTAAACATAACTCCCGTAGCTTCATCAACTGACTCTAGCCCGAGTGGAATATTCCAGCAAATAATAGATTTATTTAATTCCATACTGCAATACCTTCAAAATCTATTTACTCCACAAAATAACAGCCCTTAATTATAATTTGAATTAATTGACTGGTTATTAAGTAAATAACCATTTTCTATTTTTTGAAATAAGTATTAAACTGATTTTTTATGTTTATTCTAAAGCATTGAATTATTTATTGGCTGAAATATCAGAATCGCCTTTTTTATAAGCAACTAGGGCAGCATAAGTTACTCCCAAAATTAAAGGTCCTAATATAAAACCGACTAGACCAAATACCAACGGCCCTCCTAAAAATCCTAAAAGAAAAATTAAAGGATGGATATCCGCATATTTCCCTGATAATTTTGGCCGTATATATATATCACTCATACTGAGGAAAAATCCAAACAAAAGAACTACTATGGCTCTGAAAATATTTCCTGTGGCAAGATCAAATATGAAGAGAACTGTATAAGTAGGCCATGGACCAATTATGGGCATTAGTTGTAAAAATCCAGTTAATAATCCTAAAAATACAGCGTAAGGATAACCTAATATATAAAAACCAATGGCAGCCATGATTCCTATTATAATAGCAGTAAGAAAATGTCCATAAAAAATACTTTTTAATACTGTTTTTACCTCTTCTGACATTCTACCAAAAAATTTTCTTCTATCCTGTGGTAAAGCATATTTTAAATATTCCACCAGGCGATATCCATCTTTAGTCAGATAAAAAGTAGAAGCAAAGAATATGAATAGTTGTAAAGAAACCATGGGAATAGACTGAACCATATCCACCGCGTAGCTCAAAATTGCACTTAAAGAATCATTTATTATAATTTTCAAAGCATTTATAACAGAATTAGCTGACGGCTGAAAATCAGAAGGAACAAATACTGCAATACTGCTAGTGGTCTGATTAATAGTTTGATTAAATCCGCCCATATCAACATTACTAGCTAATCCAATAATTGACGGCACAGAATCAATAATTGTGATTATACTAAATCCAATAATGATAATTAATGGCATAATAACCAGAACCATAGCCACCATAATTGAAATAGACTCATATTTAAGATATGTTGTCAATCTACGAGAAATGGGACTTATTCCATAAGCAAAGATCGCCCCCAATATTATCATGCTCATAATTGGAGATAATACAATTAAAGAAGCTATCAATAAAATCAGGACAATAAATATGGCAGAAGTGATGGTTCCCTTTAGTTTATATATCATTAAATTCCTCTAATAGTTATTATTTTTAAATTATTAAGATAATTATTAAAAAATATTATTTTCTGTTAAATAACCTATAATTTATAACTTAGTTTATGGGCATCCATAATTAATAGTAATGACGAGATCCTGAAGAATCTCTCCTGTATTTTCCAAATTCTTTAATTAAATTAATTTCATGGCTCCAGAAAACAGGCCCTTCAACACAAACTCTCCATCCAGTATCATCCACACAACACTGGCCACATATTCCCATAGCACATTTCATCCATCTTTCCATGGAAAATTGTGTGGGAATTTGGTATTTTTCAGCCATATCCATAATACCCTTCATCATCAATTCCGGGCCACATGTGACGATCATGTCATAAGAATTTTCCTTTAATAACTCTTCCACTCTATCTGTGGCAAATCCCTGAAAACCACAAGTTCCATCATCAGTACATGTTAAAACATTAGCTCCAGATTTTTTCATTCTTTTTACAAATAATAATTCGTCCAAAGTAAGCGAAGCACTGATCACATCAATTTTCAAGCCCATAAGCCGTGAATAATCAACAAATGATGCAATTGGAGCCATCCCTATACCTCCACCAACAGCAAGTATTTTAGAACCCTTAATCTCAAAACCTTTGCCATAAGGTCCTCTGATGCCTAACTTATCACCTTTTTTTAGTTTATGGACATTTTTAGTAAATTCACCCACACTTTTAATAGATATCCCTAACTCAGATTTTACTGGATCTATTGATGAAATTGACATTGGTTTTTCATCTTCAAAGTTCCACAACATCATAAACTGACCAGGCTTAGGTAAAGATTCCTTTTGATCCATATTCCAATTAAATATAAATGTTTTTACAGTTTTTGATTCTTCAAAAACTTCTTTTATTTCTAAAACCTTTGGAACTTGCATTTTTCCACCAACAAATTAAAATAATATCAAAATTTGTGAGCCAACCCCACCATTTCCTCAACAGAATTAAATTTATGATCCTTCATGAATTTTTCAATCCCCAGACAAATTTCTGCAAATATCTCCGGACCCTTTTGCATAATGGCCGTGCCGATTTGTACTGCACTAGCACCTGCATATAAAAATTCAATAGCATCTTTGTAATTTGATATACCACCAACTCCAATAATTGGAATATCGACCGTAGAATATGTCTCAAAAACACATCTTAGAGCAATAGGCTTGATAGCCGGGCCAGACATTCCACCAAATTTATTGTATAAAATAGGGTGTGCCGTTTCCAAATCTATTTTCATTCCAGGGCCTAGTGAATTAATTAAAGTAAACCCATCACAACCCCCTTTTTTAGCGCTAATAACAATTTCAGATAAATCAGTTACATTAGGGGTTAATTTAACAAAAAATGGTTTTGAAATCGTTTTTTTAACTTTTTTAACAACATTATAAGTTAATTCAGCATTTTGGCCAATAGAAGCCCCACAACCACCCATAGCATGAGGGCATGAAATATTAAGTTCGATTAAATCAACCAAATTTTCTACCTCAGCAGCTACTTGAGAAAATTCATCAGGAGAAGCACCATAAATAGATGCAACCTTAGGAAATTCAGTGTTAACTAATTCCAGTTCTTTTTTAAATGTTTCAACTCCAGGACTGGAAAGGCCGATGGCATTTATAATTCCCCCAGTTACTTCCACCGTTGTGGGATTTTTATAACCCTTATTAGGCATCTTTGAAAATGATTTGGTCACTACTGCGCCCGCCCCGCATCTTGATACCCAATTTAGTGATGAAGCAGTGCTACCCATAACCCCCGCAGCAAGCATGGTAGGGTTTTTCATTTTAACTCCACATAATTCTATTTCAAGCATTTTCCAACCCCAATATCGTGAATAAAGTTATTAATTGATTTTTAAATAGATTTATATAATTATTAGTTGATTTTGTAATTTAAAATTGTAGATGTTATCATTCCATTATTTAAAAGTCAAATAATTTAAATCATAACATACAAATTAAGATATATGAAATGTTATCTTACCAGTTGTCTGGCCGGTTTCATGGCCTTTAATGAAGATTTGACCCTTCTTGATTATGAACTTTTCCCACCTAGTAAAATTCCTACCAGACTTTTAAAAATTAGGGAAGGAGTTTTACTGGTAGAAGAAGAAGCAATACTCAATAGAATAGGAAAAAAGTGTAGTTCAGTTATAATAGAAACAAACAAATCAATTTCCAACTATAAACATTTAAAAAATAATGAAAAATTTGAACTAAAAACTCCCAATAATGGGGGAAAACATTTAAGATCAAATATGGCCCCAATATTGTGTGAAATTGGTTTTATAAACAACTCAGAAGAATTTAAATCAAGAATTCATAATATTTTCATGGAAGTAACACTCCAGCAGATCAAAGAATCCTCTGAAGCAGAAGATAAACTAATTATACAGTCTATTAGCTCTTTAGACGAACTAGATGAATCAATAGGAAAGCTTTCAGAAAGAATTAGAGAATGGTATGGTGTTCATTTTCCAGAAATGGATTTAGTGAGAAATCATGAAGCTTATGTTAAATTAGTGGCATTGCATGGACATAGAGATCGCATACTTGAACAAGATCTCAGTGGATTTAATTTAGATATAGATCAAAGCATGGGTGCTGATATTGATGAGGAAGATATTTTAATAATTCAAAGCTTTGCTAAGTCTCTAAAATCATTGCAAGAGTCCCGTCAGTCCATAGAAAATTATGTTGATATTAAAATGGAAACCATTGCTCCAAATTTAAAAGATTTAGCAGGACCCTCCCTAGGAGCTAAATTAATAGCCCATGTTGGCAGCATAAAAAAAATGGCCACTTTTCCTTCCAGTACCGTGCAGATTATGGGTGCTGAAAAAGCATTATTCCGACATTTAACTACTGGAGAACGACCCCCAAAACATGGCCTAATTTACCAGCATCCAGATGTGAGAGGGGCCAAGTGGTGGATTAGAGGTAAAATTGCTCGTGCACTTGCTGCTAAAATATCTTTGGCCGTTCGAAAAGACGTTTTTTCTGGTGAATTCGACCCCTCCATTAAAGATAGTTTCTTGGAAAGATTAGAATCTATTAAAAAAGAAAATCCATTTCCTAAAAGAAGTACCAAATCTAAAAAAATGGTTAATTCCAGTTCTAAGCAGCAAAAAAAATATTCTAAAAAGAAAAAAAAGAAAAAGAGAAAAAAATAGTTTATGATTCACTCATCATAAGAGTAATAGAATTGAAGGTGAGAATTTTGTACGACTTTTTAGTCATAATATACCTTATTACTAGTGTTGTATCTATTATTTTGGCCATAACTTCCATATGGTTTTCTTTAAGTGTGGAAAAACGATTAAAAAAGAACTTTTTGAGTCTTAAAAACAGTATAGAATTTCAGCATAATAGAACAGAAGAACTCATGAAAAATATAAATCAGGAATCTTTAAATATTCAATCAACAGTCTATAAAAACCAAACTGACATTCATGATAGCTTGAAAAATATGCAAAAACATTGTAAATCATCTAATTATAAAAAAAATAATGAAAATTAGTCAAATTTCATTAGAATGGTGCTTAATATGAAAATTATAAATGGGATAAATAGAGCCTATTTCATGGATCACTCCTTAGTTACACCTAACTTAACTCCAGAATACAAAGTATATGGCGAAAAACTGTTGGAATATGAAGGCCATGAATATCGTGTTTGGGATCCTCGCCGTTCCAAATTAGCCGCTGCAATCATGAACGGCCTAGAAAATATAAATTTAATTTCAAACTCCAAAATTTTATATTTAGGGGCCTCTTCTGGAACCACACCATCTCACATATCAGATATGGTTCCAAAAGGCATAGTTTACTGTCTAGAGTTTTCTCCTAGAATGATGCGTGAGTTGATAAGAGTTTGTGAAAAAAGAAATAATATGGTGCCATTACTAAATGATGCCACACAGCCAGGACGTTATATTAACCTGGTGGAGAAAGTAGATTTCATCTACTGTGATGTGGCACAACCACAGCAAAGCGAGTTATTCATAGATAATATGAGATTATTTTTAAAAGAAGATGGTCAAGGCATGTTCATGATTAAGGCCAGAAGCATTGATGTCACTAAAAAGCCTCAAAAAATTTTTAGAGAAGAAGAATCAAAATTAAAAACCCTTGGTTTTAACATTGTAGAAAAAGTCAAATTAGAACCCTATGAAAAGGATCATATCGCATTGTTAGT
>SWCC01001396.1_pt1 | contig 10135 bp, 9 predicted proteins | sample 4692971 | NCBI WGS metagenome assembly SWCC01 (sample SAMN10267277, study PRJNA491770) | bioreactor metagenome | isolation source: DHS bioreactor inoculated with subseafloor sediment | place: Japan: off Shimokita Peninsula | collected 2006-08 | reverse complement strand
ATTGATCGCAGCATTCAAGATGACGTCACTCCCTATCACGGACAACGCACCCTCAACCGGTCCTTCAATCGTAACCGTGTTGCCCAGAAGGCGGGCGTTCCCTTGTGTCAAAGAGCCGGTCTCGGTTCGTAAGGAAAACCCCGCGGCAGTCAGGTCCTGCGCGACGGTGCTGCGGATCACCACGGCACCACCCAAAGCATAAAGATCCGCGAACACATCCGTGCCGACCGAAACATCAAACCCTGCAACATGCAGGTCACCCTGCGAGGCCCCGTTCACCTTGACCGCGCGTGCCGCCATAAAGGTGTCACCCGCTGTATCCACCGCTTGACTAAGCTGTGATCCGGCAAAAAATGTATCCTTACCGTTTCTGATAGAAACTGTATCTGCCAAACAGGCCGTAGAAAGCCCGAGCGCAGTAATCGCCGCCAATACGTTTGTGAAAGTGAACATGAAAAAGTTCCTTCAAAGGGTTCTGATTACCCCATTGGATAATTGAAAACCCGAAAACCCGATTGACTGGGATCAATTCAATCTTTCGAAGCTCCGCTAAAGTTTATTCGAGGATAGAATTTACCAACAAGGAGTGAACGCATGGGACTGAAGACAATATTGGTCTGTCTGACCACCCTGGAGAATACCGAAACACTGTTGAAGGTAGCAGTCCCTTTGGCGCGCAAACACAACGCACATCTGATCGGATTACACACGGTCGAAGCGTTGTTGGTTTATCCAGGCATCGCCATGCATATCCCCGAACCGGCATTTGCCACGTTCAACGCGAGTCAGAAAAAAGTATCCGAAGCGATAAAAAAGGTCTTTGCTAAATACACGACGCCAGAAGATTTCGTGAGCGAGTTCCGGTTGGTCCGGGCCGAATCCTCATCTGCCGGCGAACGGATGATTGAATGCGCCCGTGCGGCTGATCTGGTGATCATGGCGCATGAAGACAAGGAAAACGATCGGTATGACCAGCGGCATGTCCAGACTGAGGTGATCCGCGAAAGCGGTCGCCCCGTTGTGATCGTTCCGTTGAATTACGATGGCCCCGAGATCGGGAAAAACCTCCTGCTGGGCTGGAGCGACACGAGAGAAGCGGCCCGCGCCGCCCATGATTTGCTGGGGCTGGCTGATCCCGGTGCAAACCTGACAGTCTTGCGAGTTGGTAAGGCCCGCCAAGACCCTTTGAAGGACGGGGATGCCATTGATGTCGTCGAAATGTTTGCACGTCATGGTCTGAAATCCACGCTGGAGTATCGTGAACAATCGGGTAGCAGCGTTGCCGATATCCTGAACAAGGCGGCTTTTGAGAATGGGGCAGACCTTATTGTGACCGGTGCTTTTGGCCACTCTCGGACCTATGATTTTGTCATTGGTGCAACCACCTATGCGCTGCTGCGTGATCAAAAAGTGCCGATCATGTTCAGCAAATAGCCGCAGCGAAAAGATTGTCGGGCCATCTTGTTAGATGGTCCGATGCCCTCCGTGTAGCTGGCCGCTTACACAATCCTGCTTGTCCTTATTATCGCAATGGCAGCCCTGACGTGGATCGTACCCGCCGGGGAGTATGAACGCGCACCCAATAGCGCAATTGGCAAGGACGTTCCCGTTCCGGGCACCTATGCAGCCGTCGATCCCGCCCCGCAGGGCCCGTTCGACATCCTGATGGCCCCGATCTCTGGTTTTTACGATCCGTCATCCTATACGGCCAATGCCGTTGACGTGTCGCTGTTTGTTCTCGTGGTTGGTGGTTTTCTGGACGTTGTCACCGCTACAGGTGCGATCAATACCGGCGTGGCCCAAGCGATGCGGCGGCTAAAGGGTCGTGAAAAATTGATGATCCCGATCATGATGGCGCTTTTTGCTGCCGGGGGGACAACTTATGGCATGGCCGAGGAAACGCTGGCGTTCTACGACCAGCACGATCCGGATCTTCTCTTCGGATGAGTAATGCTTGCGCGTGGCCCGTTTGACATCTTTGACGATCTTCTCGCCAGGACTTTTGCGTGTTCCAGTTGTCTGTCTCATCTTCCACTCCTCAGTGGTTACGATGAGCCCAGAACACTCTCTTATCAAATAGCGCTATTTGGCCCCATAGGCGCTGAGGTCAGACAGTCCATAGGCTGCGGATTTTCCAGCATATCGGGATGCCGTTTGGGATCAACTGGCATGGGGGCTTCTTTTGGCGGATCGTCTGGTTCTGAATGAACCATGGCTCGTCTTTTGCTTGGGGTCACGCCTGAGTACCGCATGTACAAAGAATTGAATTGATCGTCGTCAATGGCTGCAGCCTTCGACGCCGGAAAATGCAACCGTCAAAGATCGACCTAGAGATGCTGGCGCACAAATCCTTCGATGTCAGCGGCAGGGCGTGCGCCTGACAGTCGTGCGACTTCCTTGCCCTTGGCATACAGGATCAAAAGCGGAATACCCCTGATTTGCAGCCGCTGCGAGATTGCCGGGAATTGTTCGGTGTCGATCTTGGCAAAGCGGGTTTTGAACCGTAGCGCCTTTGCCGCTTTGGCAAATTCGGGTGCCATTGTCCTGCACGGCCCGCACCACGGTGCCCAATAATCGATAATCAGGGGCAGATCATCGGTCTGCGTTGCCTTGTCATGTTGCTTGATACCGATCTCGGCGACATCGCCGCTTGCCAGCAACGCACCACATTTCGCGCATTTTGGGCCAGCCTCAAGCTTTGCTTTGGGAAAGCGGTTGGCCTGCCCACAGGACAGGCAGTTCAGTTTCAGTGCGTCTTCCATCTTCGCGCTTCCTTTTCATCATCTAGCAGAGTGCCCAAGCCGTGCGGCATTGCTATCACAATCAACACCAGAGCCCAGACTCGAACCTCCGCGTCCTCCGGCGCATTTTTCCACGTCGATTCACAACATAATTGATACGCATCAATCAGCGACGGTTCCAAAGCTGCAAAAACAAAGGGGCAAGAGCGACAGGAGCACCGACATGATACATTTCCCTCCCATGATCCTGCTCTTACTGCTGCCTTTGGTCTTGGGGGGCGCGGTTTCACAATCCGCCCGCTGCGCTGCCCCTCTTCGCCGCGCATCGGCTTAGGGGTATTTGACGTGGCAGCGAAAACACCTAAAAAATCGGCCATCCCAAGTGGCCTGCCCTACGACCGATTGCGCGTGGAGTGCGATCCTAAAACGCTTGGGTTTACCACCACTGCGTCGTTGAAACCGGCGCGCGGGCTTGTTGGCCAAAAACGTGCGATCGACGCCATCAAGCTGTCGGCGGGCATAGACCACAAAGATTTCAATCTATACGTTCTGGGCCTCGAAGGCACAGGGCGGCACACGGCAGTTGCACAATTGCTATCCAAAGCGGCAGCCGCGCGCCCGCTCCCTTGCGACTGGGTTTATGTCAACAACTTTGGCGCGCCGCACAAACCCCATGCGATGAAGCTGACCCCCGGAACATCGGCAACCTTGAAACTGGCGATGCAACGTCTTGTCGATGATTTGGCCAACGACATACCTGCATTGTTTGACTCCGAAGAATACCAAACCCAACGCCGCGTGATCGAAGAAGAGCTGGGCCAAAAGCACGAAGAACCCATTGCTGAATTTTCCGAACGTGCACATGCGCAAAACGTTGCATTACTCAGAACCCCGATGGGTTTCATGTTGTCGGCCTTGGTGGATGGCAAACCGATCAAACCAGAGGTCTACGAGGCATTGCCGCCAGACCAGCGCCAAGAGGTCGACGCCAAAATCGATGACCTGCAAGAGCAGTTGACAGAAATCCTGAAGCAAGCTCCGCAGCTGGAAAAGGAACATCGGGAGAAAATCGAAGACCTGCATGCCACAATGGCCGAGCAGGCCGTTTCAATGAGAATTGAGGAAGTCGAAGCACAGTTTTCCGAGGCCGAAAACGTTCTTGCCTATCTGGAGACCGTGCGCGTCGATATGATTTCCAACGCAGAGCTGTTTTTGATGTCTGCGACTGACGCAAATGATGGTCCGTTTCCCGATGTGATCCGCAAATACCATCAGGACCCGCATTTTGACAGATATGCCGTCAATATCATGGTTTCACACGACGCGGCCCCGCCCGCCGCGCCGATTGTGACCGAAGATATGCCTTCGCTTGGGCATCTGACCGGACACATCGAACATATTTCGGAAATGGGCACACTTTCGACCAACTTTACGCTGATCAAACCTGGTGCGCTGCACCGTGCGAATGGCGGATATCTGGTTATGGATGCCACCCGCATTCTCTCTGAACCCTATGCATGGGATACGCTCAAGCGCTGCCTGCAAAGCCAGTCCATATCAATAATATCGCTTGCAGAACGCATGAGCCTGTCCTCGACAGTGACGCTAGAGCCCGACCCCATTCCACTAGATATCCGGATTATCTTGGTGGGTGACAGGCGGCTTCATATGTTGTTGCAGAAACTGGACCCCGAATTTGGCAAACTATTCAAATTGCAGGCTGATTTCGAAGACGAACTGCCACGCACTGCCAAAAACACCCGTGCGCTGGCGAGGATTGTGGCGGGCTATGCGATCACGGAAAATCTAAAGCCACTAACCGCCGCTGCCGTGGCCGCCTTGCTTGATCAAGCTGTCCGTCTTGCAGGCGACAGTACAAAACTTACCCTCGAGTTGGCCAAGTTGACTGATGTCATGCGCGAGGCGGATTATTACGCCGCAGGCCACAAACGCGACCTGATTTCAGAGGATGACATCGAACAGGCGATCCAACAGTCCATCCGACGCGGGTCCCGCATCAAGGGACTTATGCAAGAGGCTGTTGCGCGCAAAACCATCCTGATTGACACCAAAGGCGAGACGATAGGCCAGATAAACGGGTTGGCTGTTGCGGGTGTCGGCAATGATTATTTCGGACGTCCATCGCGGATTACAGCCCGCGTGCGTATGGGGGCTGGCGAACTGGTCGATATCGAACGCGAGGTCGAACTGGGCGGGCCGCTGCATTCAAAGGGCGTGCTTATTCTGGGCAGCTATCTTGCCTCGCATTACGCGCTGGATGTCCCAATGTCATTGCATGCAAATCTGGTGTTCGAACAAAGCTATGGCGGTATCGAAGGGGACAGCGCGTCGTCAGCCGAGCTTTATGCCCTGCTATCGGCATTGTCCGGCACGCCAATTCGCCAAGGCATCGCGGTCACCGGCTCTGTGAACCAGAACGGCGAAGTTCAGGCCATCGGGGGTGTGAACGAAAAGATCGAAGGATTCTTTGACACCTGCATGGCGCAAGGGCTTACTGGCGATCAGGGCGTTCTTATTCCCGCGTCAAACGTTGACCATCTTATGTTGCGCCGGGACGTCGTCGAGGCCGTCAAAGCGGGGGATTTCCGCGTCATTCCGGTTAAAACGATAAACCAGGGCATTGAGGTGCTGACAGGGGTGTCTGCGGGGCGTCGCGTCCGCGGCGGACAGTTTCCGGCAAACAGCATCAACGGCAAAGTCGAAGCCCAGCTGCGCGATTATGCCCAAACCCTTCGTAAATTCAGTGCACCAATCAGCGAGGGCCCTGACAAAGGCCCTAAGCAATGAACAGCAGCCATCCCCCCGGCCTGCGCATTCTTGTCGGTGCCGGTTCTTTTGCTGACGCCGCAGCGGGTTTCCGCATAATCGAGCAATTGCCAAGCGGTTTTTGTGCGGGGCTTGGGGGGATTTTGGTCGAAGAGGCGGCTTTGCTTGCAACCTCTGAAATCCCTGACCGCCGCGTCATTCTATCGAGCGGCAAAACAACATCAGCACCCAGCCAATCGCAACTTCGTATGCTCTGGAAAGCCGATGCGCGGGCCTTTCGGAAACTTCTGGCGCATGTGTCTGGCCCTTACGGCACCCAGTGGGTTTTCATGCAAGACAAAGGTGAACTTGTCAGAACCGCGCTACGCGCCGCTATAGATTGGGATGTACTGGTTCTGGGCTACCGGCAAATTCACAGGGTACCAGGTAAAGTTATTCATCTTCGACTGTCCGGCCCCGCTGGCGATCAAGAAAACGCATCCAGCCGTTTTTCCCACCTGCTGGCCACCGAACCTGTTATATTTTCGATCAACGAAACTCTTGATGAACCTCTTCGGGAGCAAACCTCGAAATCCTTCCAGTTCAAGTCGCTTGACGACGCGCTTGCCGCCCTTGCGCGAACAAATGCACAAGCCGTGTTGGTGGATTTCGGGCGCGGCCCCATTCAGGGGCAGGATGATCTGTTGCGCATTCTTGAAGCCGCCCGATGCCCCGTCATTGTGTCTGACGCGTCGCAGCCACCGTCGTTGCTAGAACATAACACGCAGATTCCGCCGCAACCTGCAAATGGAGACCCCCAGAATGCAGGCTAAAGGCGCGCCTTCGCAGAACACTCCGCCAGCGGTGCTTCGGCGCGCGATTACGCTACCGCTTTTGATATTTTACGGACTGGGTGTCACGATCGGTGCCGGTATCTATGTCCTTGTTGGCGCGACGGCAGCGCAGGCAGGGATCTATGCGCCCGCATCATTTCTGGTGGCCGCAGTGGTCATGCTCTTTAGCGCAGGCAGTTTCAGCGAACTCTCAGGGCGCTTTCCCCAAAGCGCCGGAGAAGCCGCCTATGTCGAAGCTGCGTTCAAAACGCCATCACTGACCGTTCTGACAGGTGCCTTGTTGCTTCTTGCGGGAACGGTTTCGGCGGCGGCCATTACGGTTGGCTGCGCAGGATATATCGCGACGCTCTTACCGCTGCCGCTGTGGATGATCATCGTGCTGTCGGTTGCCACTTCTGGGGTGGTCGCCGCATGGGGGATTCTTGAATCGGTCAGATTTGCCGCAGTTCTGACGTTGGTTGAAGTCTTGGGGCTCGTTATTGTCGTAACCGCCGGCATCTTGCACCAACCGACCATTATCTTCGCATTACCTTCTGTGTTCCCCGATCCGTCAGACACCGCGGCACTGGGTGCAATCGCACTGACAAGCCTCGTTGCATTCTTTGCCTTCATCGGCTTCGACGGGATGGTAAACATTATTGAAGAAACCGAGAACCCTGCCCGCAATATGCCCCTGGGCATCTTCATCACCCTCATGATTTCGACCTTGCTCTACTTTTCGGTTGCCGCAGTCGCTGTCTTGCTCCTCCCTCTAGAAGACCTCAGCACTTCCACAGCGCCGATCAGCCTCTTGTTTGAAAGACTCACAGGGGTGTCGCCTTTGGCCATCACCCTTATCGCTATTGCCGCCACGTTTAACGGGATCGTCATTCAGACCATTCTAAGCTCTCGTATCATTTACGGAATGGCAAAAGTCGGCCGCTTGCCCAAGGGTCTGGCACTGTTGAATACCCGCACTCGCACACCTTTGATTGCAACCGTGCTTGTGACCGCATCCACCCTGATGTTCGCCTTGTTTTTCCCGATCGGCATTCTGGCAGAACGCACCTCCCAGCTGGTGCTTGTGGTGTTCATCCTGATCAACCTGTCGCTGCTGCGGATCAAGTGGCGCGGCGACCCTGCACCCGACGGAATATTCATCGCACCCGTTGTTGTTCCTGTTGTCGGTTTGATCACCTGTGTCGCCATGCTTGCAGGCCCCTTCATAGCCATCCTTTGAAGCTTTCGGTTGGCATGCTTTGACAATGATCAAATCGGGGCAGCTTGACGCACCTATGGTGTCGGGAACATGTTGACAAACCATGCAGATAAGGACGCGCCCATGCCAGAGCTGAAAAACCCTAAGGTCCGGTCGGGTGAGAACCTGTTTATCGCGGAAAAGCTGAGCGAGGTCGCAGATTATCTTGAACGGCAAGGTGCAACGCAATTTCGCGTTGCGGCCTATCGGGACGCTGCCACCTATGTTGCGGCACTGTCCGAACCGATCCGCCTTGTCTATCGCAACAGCGGCAAGCGCGGGCTGGAAGCCTTGCCGACAATCGGCGTGTCCATAGCGGCTGCTATCGCTGAACTTCTGGAAACCGACGCCTTGGGCATTCTGGACCGTCTGCGCGGGTCGGCTGACCCTGAAAAACTGTTTCAGTCTGTTCCGATGATTGGCCCGTCTCTGGCACGAGAAATCCATGAAACCCTGCATATCGAAACCCTCGAAGCGCTTGAGGAAGCTGCGATTGACGGCCGGCTTGCACAGGTCAAAGGGATCGGCAAACGTCGCATCGAAAGCATCAGCCATTCGTTGAACGATATGCTGGCGCGGCGCAGGCCATCCCCATTGCACAAGGCAATGCCCGGACCGCCCGTCGCCGATATTCTGGCTGTCGATCAGTTGTATCGTGACGGTGCTGACAGCCTGCCCACGGTCAAACCACGTCGTTTTAACGAGACCGGAGAACGCCGCATCCCCATTTTGCATACCGAACGCGGACCTTGGGAGTTTACCGCGCTTTATTCAAACTCGGCGGCGGCAAATAAATACGGCAGAACCCACGACTGGGTGGTGATCTACTATGAAAAGGAAGGGCAGCCTGGCGGGCAGTCGACCGTCGTGACACAACATGGCGGGCCCCTTGATGGCCGCCGCATTGTTCGCGGCCAAGAAAGCGCCTGTGCCCGGCATTACGGGCTTTAGGAAAGGACCGAAGTTAATGCTGATGGCCCTTTTCCCCAAAAGTGTGAGGCTCTTGTTTATTTTGTTGGTCATGTTGCTTGGTGATGCGGCAAGCGCCTGGCCCTGGGATTTTCAGGCGCGTCTGGATCGGGCAGGAATTGCATATCAGGTGCCACAGTCGGGCAGGGCGATACTGGTAAACATCCCCGCTTTCGAACTGATTGCCTTTCAAGATGGAAAACCGGTATTGCGCAGCCGCGTCATTGTCGGCGCACCGTGGCACCGGACCCCGCGCCTGCAGACATATGTAACAACGGTAAGGTTTCGCCCGACATGGCGGCCTACTCCCTCGATGATTGCCAGCGGCGAATACCGCGACAGGGTCATACCGCCGGGAATCAACAACCCCCTAGGGCTGGCCGCCGTCCGGTTAGGGTCGGGAATGTTGGTCTATTTGCACGATACCAACCGACGCGAATTGTTCGCAAACGAGAACCGCGCCCTGTCGCATGGCTGCGTTCGCGTGCAACGCTGGGACGATCTGGTGGCTTTTGTGCTGGATATGGACATCGCCCGCGTTCATGAACTTGCAAATGGCCGCCGGACATTTGATGCCCCTGCCCCGCCTATTCCCGTCACCTTGGGGTATTTCACAAAGTTCCCCGACGCGTCGGGGCAGATCATTACCTATCCCGATATCTATCACCTTGTTGCGCCGTCCGCGTTGTCAGGCAAAGCCGGCAATTGACAGGCGTCAAATCGGGAAAGCCACAAGGTGGTAGCATTTATAGACAAGCGTCACCTTCGATTGAGGAACCAACTTTATGAAACTATCATTCCACGGTGCTGCCCAAGGTGTTACCGGCTCGTGCCACCTGCTTCAGGCGGGTGGATTGCGGATCCTCATTGATTGCGGCATGTTCCAAGGGGCACGCCATGCGGACGAAGAGAACGCAGGCGATTTCGGCTTTGATCCCTCGGAAATTGATTTCCTGCTTTTGACCCATGCGCATCTTGATCACTGCGGCCGCATTCCGTTGTTGGTCAAGCGCGGATTCGCCGGAACGATCATCACAACAGCCGCGACGCGCGAACTGTCAAAGCTGATCATGATGGATTCAGCCCATATTCAGGAAGAAGACGCCGCGCGCGCCTCGCGTCACAAACGGCGCGGCGGCAAGGACGATATCCGCCCGCTTTATGACCAGATCGATGTGCTGTTCGCGCTGGATTTCTTTGGGCGCAATGTCAGCTACGACGAAGATGTTGCATTGAACGATGCTGTTAAAATCCGTTTTATCAACGCGGGCCATATCTTGGGATCTGCTTCTGTGATTGTCGAAGCGACCGAAAACGAAGCCACCCGACGCATTGTATTTTCGGGCGATCTGGGCAGCCCGAACCATGCGATCTTGTCGAATTCGACCCCGCCGCCGGAATGTGACTATGTTGTCATGGAAACGACCTATGGCGGCCGGATGCACAAGGATCGTGAAGCCTCGAACGCCGAGCTTAACGAAGTGATTGCAAATACCATCGCCCGAGGCGGCAATGTCGTGATCCCGACCTTTGCGATGGAACGCACACAAGAGCTTCTGTTTCATCTG
>SWCC01015661.1_pt1 | contig 10157 bp, 6 predicted proteins | sample 4692971 | NCBI WGS metagenome assembly SWCC01 (sample SAMN10267277, study PRJNA491770) | bioreactor metagenome | isolation source: DHS bioreactor inoculated with subseafloor sediment | place: Japan: off Shimokita Peninsula | collected 2006-08 | reverse complement strand
TGGGGAGAAAATTTTCCACGTGAGTATGAAACCTACGCCAGCACCACTGACACTAGCTTTGCCAGTGAACACGGTGGCTCAGCCAAGGTTGATTATTTGGAAAAATATCCAGAGTTGGTTGTGATGTGGGCTGGCTACGCCTTTTCACGCGATTACAATCAGGGACGTGGTCACTATTATGCCATTCAGGACATTCGCCAAACGCTCCGTACCGATGTGCCCCAGCCGGCAACCTGCTGGACCTGCAAAAGTCCGGATGTCCCCCGACTGATGGAACAAATGGGCGTTGCTGAGTTTTACAAGGGTAGCTGGACTGATCTGGGCTCGGAAGTGGTCAATAACATTGGCTGCCAGGATTGTCACGATCCCAAAACCATGAACCTTCGCATCTCCCGCCCGGCATTGGCCGAAGCATTTCAGCGTCAGGGTAAAGACATCAATAAAGCAACGCACCAGGAAATGCGTTCATTGGTATGTGCGCAGTGCCATGTGGAATACTACTTTAAGGGAGATGGCAAGTACCTGACCTTTCCATGGGACAAAGGCTTTAGTGCTGACGATATGGAAGCCTATTATGATGAGGTGGAGCATGTTGACTGGGTTCATGCGCTCAGCAAAACACCTATGCTAAAAGCACAGCACCCTGATTATGAACTTTATATGACTGGTGTTCACGCTGATCGTGGCGTATCCTGCGCCGATTGCCATATGCCTTATAAGCGTGATGGAGGTATGAAATTTACCGATCATAAAATTCAAAGCCCATTGGCCAATGTTTCAGGTTCTTGCCAGGTTTGTCATCGTGAAAGCGAAGCCAAATTGATGGCTAACGTTTATGACCGTCAGGCGAAGGTTGAAGAATTGCGCCGCATCACCGAAAAGAACCTTGCCCGCGTGCACATCGAAGCTAAAATGGCCTGGGACAATGGCGCCACCGAAGAGGAAATGAAGCCTGTACAACAGTTGATTCGCCATGCACAATGGCGCTGGGACTGGGTAGCTGCCGCCAACGGTTTGGGCTTCCACTCCCCTGCCGAAGCTTTGAGGGTATTGGGAACTTCCATTCAAAAATCACAGGAAGCACGTATTTTGCTGACAGAAATCTTTGTAAAGAAAGGTATCAAAACACCGATTGAGCTTCCTGACATTTCAACCAAAGCTAAAGCTCAGGAGTACATTGGACTGGATATGCCTGCACTGATGAAGAAAAAAAGTGAGTTTATGACAACCATTGTTCCCCAATGGATTGCCAATGCAGCCGAAAGGGAGGCAAAGCTGGATCAGCGATAAAACAGCGTTTATTTATCAAGTCAAAAACCTTCCGAAAGTCATTTTCGGAAGGTTTTTGGATTTATTATACATTCGATGATTACAGTCCGAACCAATTCGGATGGTTTTGACTGCGCCTGTCTGCAAGAGGCACTCAGACAGGCTCAACCACCGAATTTTATTGTCCATTTCTCTCTCTGCCAGGAAAAATGTTGGCTAAGCGGAATTTGCAATTCCGCTTAACTTCTTTCAGGCGGTTCGGTTTCCAAATTCCATTCAGCCGAGGCTCTGCCAGGTGATCGAGTATTGTCTAGGCCATCAATCCCTCAAAAGACAGCCATATTCCCTTAACATAAAAAACCTTTACCCCAAAAACTTGTTATCCCTCCCAAAAAGTTATTTTTGTAGTCCTAAAACCAACACTATGCTTTGCATCATCCGTCACGAAACCGATCCTTACTTTAATCTTGCTGCCGAAGAATATGTGCTGAAACATTTGCAGCGCGACTGTTTTATGCTGTGGCAAAATGACAATGCAATCATTGTAGGCAAACATCAGAATACACTGGCCGAAATAAATGTGGAATATGTCAAAGAAAAGGACATAAAGGTGGTAAGGCGGCTTTCGGGTGGCGGTGCTGTTTTTCATGATATGGGAAACCTCAACTTTACGTTTATTGCCTCGGGTGAAAACCACAAATTGGTTGATTTCCGTAAGTTTACCCTTCCCATTCTTGAAGTTTTGCGAAAGTTGGAAGTCGAAGCTAAATTTGAAGGCAGAAATGACCTGACCATTGAAGGCAAAAAGTTTTCGGGAAACGCGGAACATGTTCATAAAAACCGCGTGTTGCACCATGGAACGCTCTTATTTTCATCGGTAATGGCTGATGTTTCCAATGCATTGAAGGTTGATCCGGATAAATTTAACGACAAAGCGGTAAAATCCGTTAGAAGCCGCGTTACAAATATCAGTGAGCACCTGAAAAGTCCGTTGACCGTGCTCGAATTCAGGGACTTAATTCTTAAACATATTATGGAAGCTACACCTGACGCGGAATTGTACACTTTTACGCCGGAAGATGTGGAGGCGATCACCAAATTAAAGGACGAAAAATACATTACCTGGGGGTGGAATTATGGCTATTCCCCAAAATATAACTTTAAAAAGGCCGTAAAAACCAGCGGAGGCAAGCTGGAAGTGATGCTTGAAGTAAAAGACGGGATTATTGAGAAAGTCAAATTCTTTGGCGATTACTTTAACAAACTCGATCCCACAGAAATTGAAAATGCGCTTATTGGTCTAAACCATACCCATGCAGCCATTGAACAAAGCCTCAGTGCCTTTGAAACTGAGCTCTATTTCCTAAATATATCCAGACAGGAATTGATAAGTGCACTTTTTTAAAATGCTGCGGCTTCCTGAACATTAGGTAAGGCAGTTTGTTTAACACACGCTTAACAAATAAACCAACCAAACTTCATGGAAGCACAACAGGTATTCGACAGGCTATGGGCCGATTATATTTCTCAGAACCCTGCTGCAAAAAGGGTATATGATTTATTTACTGCCGAAGGGGAAACCGTTTACAACGACCATATTGCCTTTCGTACTTTTAATGATCCGCGCATCAACATTGATGTCATGTCGCAGGAATTCTTGAAAGTGGGCTATGAATACAAAGGCACTTATCATTTTGAACAGAAAAAATTAAATGCCAGGCATTTTGAACATAAAACCTTCAGGCAGGCACCTTTGGTTTTTATCAGCGAATTGATGGTGGAAGAGTTTTCACCGTTTTTACAGGAAACCCTAAAAGGTATTATTGACGCTATTCCTTCGGGAATGACCGGAAAAAGCGATCTTATCTACGCTGGAAACATTTGGGGAACGCCCTCCTACGAAGTGTATGAAACGCTGCGCAAGGAATCTGAATACGCAGCCTGGGTTTATGTTTACGGCTTCCGCGCCAACCATTTCACAGTAAGTATCAATGGCCTGAAGAAGTACGATAACATCCACAAAGTGAACCAGTTCCTGAAAGACAATGGTTTCATCATTAACGGTTCTGGTGGTGAAGTGAAGGGCACACCTGAGGAATTGCTTGAGCAATCGAGCATTATGGCGGGCATTTTGCCGGTTAAATTTAAGGAAGGTACTTTTGAGATTCCGTCCTGCTATTATGAGTTTGCCATGCGTTATCCTGATAAGGATGGCAAGCTTTACTCCGGATTTATCGCGAAATCGGCAGATAAGATTTTTGAAAGTACGGATTTTTATAAGAAGTAGGCAAAAATAAATCACGCAGAGACGCAAGGACGCAGAGAAATGCGAAGTTTGTTTTTCCTCAAAATGCTTGTAAAACTTAATGTTTTACAAGCATTTTTTTCTTTTAGCCCCTCACATCAATACGGCTCAACAAATCAACGAATCAACCCTTCCTTTCCAATTCCCTAAGCGTGTCCAACTTTTTCTTTTCCAGGAAACTGTTGATGTCGCCCAGGTGCTGCTTCACCTGCTTGTTCCCAAACTCGAAAACTTTATTCACCAGCCCATTCAGGAAATCACGGTCGTGGGAAACAAGAATAAGGGTTCCGTCGTAATCCTGCAGGGCACTTTTCAGGATGTCTTTGGTTTTCAGGTCAAGGTGGTTGGTGGGCTCATCGAGAATGAGCAAATTAACCGGCTCAAGCAGCAGTTTGATCATAGCCAAACGCGTGCGTTCTCCACCGGATAGTACTTTAACTTTTTTGTCCCAGCTGTCACCACCAAACATAAAAGCACCCAGAATGTCCCGGATTTTGGTACGAATATCACCTTTGGCTACATCGTCAATGGTTTGAAATACCGTTATTTCTTCATCCAATAGAGAGGCTTCATTCTGGGCAAAATAGCCAATCATTGTGTTGTGACCAAGGGCTAATTTACCATCAAAATCAATTTCGCCCATCAAACACTTCACCAGCGTGGATTTGCCTTCACCATTTTTACCAACAAATGCCACCCGTTCGCCACGCTGAATATTTAGCGAAGTTCCGGAAAATACCAAATGATCACCATAACTTTTAGATAACTCTTCCAGAATAACCGGGAAAGTCCCTGAACGTGGCGATGGTGGAAATTTCAACCGCAGGGCAGAAGTATCCTCTTCGTCCACTTCAATAGTATCAAGCTTTTCAAGCATTTTAACCCTCGACTGCACCTGATTGGTCTTTGAATAGGTTCCCCGGAAACGGTCAATAAAATCCTGGTTATCGGAAATGAATTTCTGTTGTTCGTCAAATTGCTTCTGCTGCTGGGCGCGACGTTCCAACCGCAACTGAAGATAGCTGGAATAGTTAACCTTATAATCATAAATGCGGCCCATGGTCACTTCGATGGTACGGGTGGTGATGTTGTCCACAAAAGCACGGTCGTGCGAAATCACCATCACGGCTTTGGCACTGTTGATCAAAAAATCCTCAAACCATTGAATGGATTCTATGTCCATGTGATTGGTTGGCTCATCCAAAAGAATAAGATCAGGCTTTTGCAACAGAAGTTTCGCCAGCTCAAGGCGCATGCGCCAGCCACCACTAAATTCACCAGTAGGACGGGTAAAATCGCTGCGAAGGAAGCCCAGGCCTATCAAAATTTTCTCCACTTCAGCATCATAATTCACTTCTTCAAGTGAATAGAATTTTTCGCTAAGGGTGGAAACCTGCTCAATCAAATCGTAGTATTCAGCCGATTCATAATCGGTGCGCGACGAAAGTTGATTATTCAGATCGGCAATACGATCCTCCATTTCGTGAATGTGGGCAAATGCCTGGGCTGCCTCTTCAAAAACGGTGCGGTTATCCTCAGTAAGCAAATGTTGTGGCAAATAGGCAATCACCGCATCTCTGGGTGCGGAAACCTTGCCACGTGAAGCCGCCTTTTGACCGGCGATAATTTTCAATAAAGTAGATTTTCCCGCACCATTCTTGCCCATCAGGGCGATGCGATCCTTATCGTTAATGGCAAAAGAAATATCTTTAAAAAGCGTTGTACCGCCAAACTCAACTGTTAATCCGTCAACTGAAATCATGCATTTGTTTTAATGGGGTGCAAAGATAGGTTATTGGGTGAAAATTTGGCCGAATAAGGTTGGGACCTCAGCAAACATCCACCAACCTCATCTGTTAATTACCTATAGCCCGAGGATTAGGACAACCTTCCCCATTCCACAGGTGATTAAGACTATCTAATTTACTACCCTATGGAATTTATAGATTATTATAAGGTGCTTGGTGTGGATAAGAATGCCACCGAAAAAGAGATTAAAAGCGCCTACCGCAAACTAGCACGCAAAGTACATCCGGATTTGAACCCCAACGACAAGGAAGCCAAAGCCAGGTTTCAGCAGATTAATGAGGCAAATGAAGTGCTGGGTGATCCTGAAAAGCGAAAAAAATATGATAAATATGGCAAGGACTGGCAACATGGGGAGGAATTTGAAAAGGCCAGACAGTCTCAGCAACAATCCTATGGCGGCGGGGGCCGCGGACAAACATTTTCCTCTGCAGATTTTGGTGGCGGTGATTTCTCAGACTTCTTCGCTTCTATGTTTGGCGGTGCAGCTGGTGGTTCTGCGGGAAGAGGTCGTCAGGTTAAATACAGGGGCGAAGACTACAATGCCGAACTTCAATTGAACCTAACAGACGCTTTCACCACCCACAAACAAACCCTGACGGTAAATGGAAAGAAAATACGCATTACCATCCCGGCAGGGATAGAAAACGGACAAACCATTAAAATACCTGGCCATGGCGGACAAGGCATCAATGGCGGGCCTAACGGCGATCTATTTATTACTTTTTCCATTTCCAATCATCCCGGAATAAAACGACAGGGCAGCAATCTTTACATTAATGCTAAAATTGATTTATACACAGCAGTGCTGGGCGGATCCTTTACCCTCGACACCCTTGGCGGGAAGGTAAAGCTGAACATCAAATTGGGCACGCAAAACGGCAGTATCGTGAAACTGAAAGGCAAAGGTTTCCCGGTTTACAAACAGGAAGGACAATACGGCGATTTGTTCGTTACCTGGGAGGTAAGTTTACCTGCCACGCTCTCAGAAAAAGAAAAAGCATTATTCACCGACTTAAAGAACCTGCACGATGAAAAATAAGAAAGAGGAACATCTGATTGCCCTGGATGAATTTTGTGTCCATTATAAAGTTGAACAAGCTTTTATCTGGTCGCTGCATGAAGCAGGACTGGTTCGGATTGAAACCATTGAGAATTTTGATTATGTGGAAGAGGACAAAATTTCGGCGCTTGAAAAATTCACCCGATTCCATTATGATATGGATATAAACATCGAAGGCATTGAGGCGATCAATCATTTGCTTGAACAGATGGGTGAAATGCAGCATGAATTAATTTCCTTGAGGAACAGGCTGAGGTTTTATGAAGGGGAAGTCAGTTGAAAAATCACGCAAACTTGCCTGCCGGGCAGGTTGGGATGCGGTGACGCAAAACTTTTCTTAAAACATAATACATTGGTAATAAATTCTCATTGTTTTAAGAAAATCCACCTAATTGATCACTTGTGATGGATTTCTTTAGATAATTCAATGCTAAAATAGCTTTTAACTATTACCTATTTTCTTAATAACTCTATCTTTGTTTCTTATCTTATGCTTCTCCATGATCCCAATAAATAAATGGAATGAACTCCGCGACAAGCTCAAAGGCGACCTCTATACCGGCGATGCCATGCGCCTGTTGTATGCTACTGATGCTTCGGCTTACCGCGAATTGCCTGCAGCCGTTTGCCGCCCAAAGGATGCCGACGACATCCGTGTATTGATTGACTTCGCCCGCAAGATGAAGGTTCCCATCATTCCGCGAACTGCCGGAACTTCGCTGGCCGGACAAGTGGTGGGGAATGGTATCGTTGCCGATGTATCAAAATACATGACCCAAATCCTGGAACTGAATGTGGAGGAACATTGGGTAAGAGTGCAGCCGGGCGTGGTGCTGGACGAATTGAACAACTTCCTTCAACCGCACGGACTATTCTTCGGGCCGGAAACTTCCACTTCCAACCGGTGTATGATTGGTGGCATGGTGGGTAACAATGCCTGCGGGGCACATTCGCTGATTTATGGGAGTACCCGAAATCACACTCTGGAAGTGAAAGCTTTGCTTAGCGATGGTTCTGAAACTACTTTTGGGCCATTGAGCCATGCTGATTTCCAAGCAAAATGCGAACTCGATTCCCTCGAAGGGAAAATCTACCGCTCCATGCGGGATATATTGCAAAAGACTGAAAATCAGCTTGAAATCAGGGCGCAATATCCTGACCCGCAGCTTGAGCGAAGGAACACAGGTTACGCCCTTGACCTCTTGCTTGAAACCGCCCCCTTTACTGAGGGAAAACCTGATTTCAATTTCTGCATGTTACTGGCTGGTTCGGAAGGCACGCTGGCTTTTAGCACTGAAATAAAACTCAACCTGGTTCCACTTCCACCAAAGGAAAATGCACTTATCTGCATCCATTGCAATACACTTGACGAGGCTTTTGAAGCCAATTTGGTGGCATTGAAGCACAATCCGGTGGCCGTTGAGCTAATGGATCATTTTATCCTGGAGCGCACCAAAGACAACATTACCCAGCGCCAGAACCGATTTTTTATACAAGGTGACCCGGCTGCCATTCTGGTGGTTGAATTGGCACTTGAATCTCGGGAAGCCATAAACACACTTGCCGCCGAACTGGAAGCCGATATGCGAAAAGCCGGTTTTGGCTACCACTTCCCTATTGTTTACGGGGATGATATCAAGAAAGTGTGGGCGTTGCGCAAAGCCGGACTGGGACTGCTTTCAAACATTCCCGGCGACAAAAAACCAGTGGCCGTGATTGAAGATACTGCGGTAAATCCGTTGGTATTGCCGGCCTATATGGCTGATTTTCAGGAAATGCTGAAGCGATTGGGACTTGAATGTGTGTTTTATGCACATATTGCCACCGGTGAGTTGCACCTGCGTCCGGTACTCGATTTGAAAGAACCAAAAGATGTGGAATTGTTCCACACGGTGGCTCTGGAAACAGCTAAACTCGTCAAAAAATATCGCGGTTCACTCAGTGGTGAGCACGGCGATGGCCGTTTACGTGGAGAATTCATCCCGCTAATGCTTGGTGATCACAATTATACTTTGCTAAAAGAGATTAAAGCTACCTGGGATCCAAATGGCATTTTTAATCCCGGAAAAATTACTGATACACCCCGCATGAATGCCAGCCTGCGCTACGAACCGGGGCAGCAAACGAAGGAAATTGACACCGTTTTTGATTTCAGCGAAAGCATGGGTATCGTTCGGGCTGCTGAGCAGTGCAACGGTTCGGGCGATTGCCGTAAAACGGAACAGTTTGCCGGCACCATGTGTCCCAGCTATCAGGCCACCCGCGACGAAAATACCACCACACGCGCCAGGGCAAATATTCTGCGGGAATTCCTGACACGATCAGAAAAAAAGAACCCTTTCGACCATCAGGAAATATACGACATCATGGATTTGTGCCTTTCCTGCAAAGGCTGCAAGTCGGAATGCCCGTCGAATGTGGATATTGCCAAATATAAAGCCGAATTCCTGCAGCATTATTATGATGCTAATGGCATTCCCCTTCGTACCCGGATGATAGCCTACATCAACAGCTTCAATGAGTTAGGCAGTATTTTGCCCGGATTTTACAATTTCTTCCTGAAAAACGCCTTCACTTCTGGCCTGATGAAGAAGGTGTTGGGATTTGCCCCAAAACGTTCCATTCCGCTGCTTTATAAAACCACCCTCCGATCCTGGCACAAAAAAAACCGGCAAAATCCGGACAAGGGGAAATTGGTTTACCTGTTTGCCGATGAATTCACCAATTACAACGATGTGGAAGTGGGGATTGCAGCCATCAAAGCGCTGAATAAGCTGGGCTATAGTGTTGAAATCCCAAATCACATCGAAAGTGGCCGCACTTTTTTGAGTAAAGGCTTGTTGCGGAAAGCGAAAAAGATAGCCGAAAAGAATGTGTCATTGCTTTCACCAATAATTTCCGAAGAACATCCACTAATAGGCATTGAGCCCTCTGCCATTCTCACTTTCCGGGACGAATACCTTGATCTTACCCGAGGCGATTTGAAGGCCAAAGCCACAGAACTCTCGAAACATTGTTTTCTTTTCGATGATTTTATTATGGCTGAGGCAATAGCCGGAAACATCACCAAAGAACAATTCTCCAACGAGGCACGCCAAATCCGACTGCATGGGCATTGTCACCAGAAGTCGCTGGCATCCACAGCATCAACGAAATTTATGCTCACTTTACCTGAAAATTATAAGGTAGATGAAATTAAATCAGGCTGTTGCGGCATGGCAGGCTCCTTTGGGTACGAAGCGGAACATTACGATGTTTCGATGAAAGTAGGCGAGTTGGTGCTGTTCCCGGAAGTAAGAAAAACTGACAAGGAAACTACCATCGCTGCCCCAGGTACCAGTTGCCGGCATCAGATCATGGATGGCACGGGAAGGAAAGCATTGCATCCGGTGGAGGTGTTTTGGGAAAGCCTGAAATGATTGTAGCACTTCGAGAACCTCAGTGTAAAATTGCAGATTGCGGAATTCCACGCAAAGACCAGCCTTCACTTCGTTACGCCGGGCAGGCGCGGAGACCTGCCTGCGTGCTACTTCGGCAGGCAGGCGCAAAGAAACGCAAAACTATTTTTCTTAAGATTGTAGATCTTGGAATCCCACGCTACGATCCACCAGCACTGCGCCTGCCTGTGTGCACAAGCAGACAGGTTGCGTAGGTCGGGCGCGAAGACAAATTTCAAACGCAATATATTGAAGCCCCATCACGTTATAAGCTTTT
>SWCC01017787.1_pt1 | contig 10185 bp, 11 predicted proteins | sample 4692971 | NCBI WGS metagenome assembly SWCC01 (sample SAMN10267277, study PRJNA491770) | bioreactor metagenome | isolation source: DHS bioreactor inoculated with subseafloor sediment | place: Japan: off Shimokita Peninsula | collected 2006-08 | reverse complement strand
AAGATTAAGCCAAAGCTGTACACCAAGCAATCTTTCGGATGCCGGTAGTTTTTCTTCATGTAAAATACCGGAACCCGCTGTCATCCATTGTAATTCTCCATCTCCAATCGTATCCTCATTGCCTAAGCTGTCCTTATGTGTCATACTCCCACGATACAAATAACTGATTGTTTCGATACCTCTGTGCGGATGCATGGGAAATCCCGCCTTGTAATCATCGGGGTTTATGCTGTCAAAGGAATCGAGCAATAAAATCGGATCGTATTCCTCAACAGTTCCATTTCCTAAAACTCTGACCAAATTTACTCCTGCACCATCCTGTGTTCTGTAACCTTTAACCCGTTCCCTAATTCTTCTTTCCATATGTTTATCCACCTCCTTTGATAGTATTTACCCCTAATAGGGATAAGAAACCTTAAAAGTACTCTGAAGTCGAATCACCGGGGTCAGTCCCTAGTCATTTCTATAAGCATGACGCAGCTCTGCATAAATGATTAATACTTATAAAAAAAACTTATCGGCTCGCTAAGTTCAGCAAGCCGATAAGTTTTATGAACAACAAAAATCAAAAAGAACCGTCCCCAATGATTTATATTATGTTGTTACCTCTGTTTACAATATGCTGATGTACTATATTTTGTGCATGGTTGGCAGAAAGATGCAAGCCCACCAACAACTGAACCTAGTTCTTCATCTCTTAGTTCTATGTTCATGTCTTTGCTTATTTCTTGTTTAACTTCTTTAAGCTCTTTTCCTGTGAAATCAAAACCTTCTTTAGCTATAAAAACTTCATACTCTTTTATATCTTCAATGTCCATTACATTTTTTCTAAACTCTAAGTCTGTATTCATTTTTTCTTCAAACTTCATTGCTGATTCAATACTCATATGATATCCTCCACTTTCTTTGATATGTATTTAACTGACTAATTATACAATAACATGTCCTTAACTTTTTTGTCTAGTTTATTGTAACCTATCCAAACACTTTATCTATTACTTGTTTATATCCGATGAAAATAAATACATGCCACCTGCAATACCGTCTAGCTCATCCTCGCTTAATTGTATGTCAGTGTCTTTGTTTATTTCCAAACTCTTTTCTTCACTACAATCAAAAAGAACCGTCCCCAGTGATTATTGCACTTGCGTTTTGTCCTTATACATCTTCTCATCTGCAAATTTTATTAAGTCTTTAACCGTGTTTCCTTCACTACTTTCAATCCCTACTGATAAGCTAATTTCAAAACCCAACTCTTTCCTACACAATTTTGCAAATGACTGTTTAATCCTCTTTTTCAATTTTGCCACATTCTCATTCGATGTATCTCTTACAACTAGAATGAATTCATCTCCACCATACCTTCCGAATATATCATCCTTCCGAATAATTGTACTGACACACCTTGAAAATAAAATTAATACATTATCCCCCATTTCATGACCATATGTATCGTTAATCCTCTTGAAATTATTAATATCAAAAAAAATTAAGAAAAAAACGTCATCGGTCGTGGAAGTTTCAAGGTAAATGTCTTCAATATACTCCATTAAATACTGGCGATTGAATGCTTTCGTCAGATAATCTTTAAGAGATGTGGCGTAGATTCTCTCCGAAAGAACAACATGTTTCCTTGCCGTATAGTAGTAGCTCAGAGAATAACCTATACTGGCTATTGGAAAATGGAATAAATAAAGATTGCTTCTTACTGAAACGTCAACTTCCTTATATATTAAAATTTGATATCTTTCCAGCAAAATCATAATCATGATTTCTGCAATCAGAAGAAAAGATGCAAATAAACCACTCCTATTAGGGTTCATATAAATAATGGCAATTGAAAAGACAAAAAAATACAAAACCCCGACGCCTGCTAGTCCACTCCCTGCAATCCAACCTAACGGAAAATAAACTAAAGGAAAGAGGGCAAAAATAAGAAAACGATATATTTTACTGTCCATGATCTTTTCATAAAACAATAACAGCAGAGCAAGTACAAGCAGTAAAACTATATCGATATAAACAGAAACACCTGATACTCTATAGATATAAATGTTTATAACTATTGAGAAAACTGTAATTATCGTTGCTATCCCAATCAAAATTCTAATGATTCTAGATTTCTCATCTCTATATTCTCTGCGATTCATAACACACCTCTTTTTACTGAATATACCTAATAAATTTTGCCGCTAATTAACTAATATAACATTATAAAATAAACAAATTCAAACTGCCTCAAACTTATTATTTATTCGAAAACAATTCTATAGAGCCTAGTCAAAAAAACTAGAATCAAGAGGTAATCAAAAGGGACTGTCCCTGATGATTTTGTCCCTAATGATTTTAATCAGGCTTTCTATCATCTCATTCCATTTTAACCCTAAATTTCCCATTTGTTAGTTTTCTTACATACAATCAAAAAGCACCGTCCGAGACCAGTGATTTATGGTTTAAATTCAAAAAAGCAAAAAAATGAGCCATCCGGCATCAACTTTGGGTAAAATAGCGTTGTCGAAAAACCATCAACCCGAAGAGGAAATACCAAATGATTCAGATTTATAATCAAAAAGAACCGTCCCCAGTGATTAAAAACCTAGAACATTCATAATTGACTACTATATGTATAATCAAGAGTTATCTAAATATCTTTGAATGCATTTTCATATTTTTCACGATAATATTTTTCTATTTTATCCATTAATTTTTTACTATAGAATAAAGCAAATAAAATCCCTAGCACATACACACTATTTCCAGCTAATATTGAATACTTCTTTAGAAAATAATTCATTAGAAATCCTATAATTAAAAAGCATATTATAATCCTTCCACTTGCTTTTTTCGTTGATACTTTTACCTTCTTATCAACGTCAGCTTTTACTTTTTCATTTGCCATAACTTCTGATTTCTCCTTTTCAATATCTTCTATTCTTTTTTTTCGCTGTTAAAAAACTCAATTAAATCAAAGGTGACAGTCCCCTTTGATTTAATTTTATTATACTAAAAGCATAAATATATTGCAATTTTGCTTTTTACATTGTGGTCATAAAAAGACTTAAAGAATTTATTTAAAGATGATAAGTTAATCAGGCTTAATGGCACTGAAGGATATATATCTATTATCAGGAGGATTGTCTCATGGAAATGAATAAATACATAAGAATTGCCATTATTGTTGCCGCATTAATATTAATTGCATATGGTGTGCTGGCTAAAGCAAGACAGAATCAAAGATTGTAGTGATATTTTTTGAAGTAATCAGTGGTGGCGCCGTTATTGCGATTCCGCTTTTACTCTTACCCTTTTTTAAAAATCAGAATGGAGGAATTAAGATAAGTTACTTAGTTCTCAAAATCATTGAAGGTCTTTATTGATTATAGCAGGAATTCTACTGATAAAACCAATAGGGACCGTCCGAGACCAGTGATTCCCAGCAATTTTAGAATTTAAAGCAAAACGCAGCCATTGATTCTTTATTCATCTAATTCGGATATGCCCCTGACTAAAAATACACCCGCCATGATTGAAATTATTGCCCGCAACACAGGCATTGCAAGTAAATAACTGATAGTTCCTTTAGCTGTATGGAGATTCATGATACCAAACCAAATCATCACTCTTTCATATGACAAAGACAGCCCAATAATAATCAACGCTGAAATAATCAAATATGCTGGCTTTAACTTGATGTTACCCTTGATTATTGCTATTACATGCCTCCATTCTAAACCAATACCCATCATTAGCGTTATAGCTGCAAGTATATACCGATATTGATCATACTTAGGAAAATCCATTCTTGAAGCAGCAATCCCGAATTTTTCATAGTAGAACAGGAAAATAAATAGAATGATTATTTCAATAATCAACATTAATGTATCCCCAAATTTCTTTTTACCCATATTCATCCTCCTATCCACTACAAGTAAGAACTTTCTTTTCACTTCCCACATCAAAAAGTCCCGAACCCTGCTATTCGATTATATTTTCTCAAAAACTAGTGTGGCTTGAATTCTATCTCCACCAAGAAAACCTTTGCTAGCTGCAGAAGCCGTAGTGATAGTATGTAATCTATATCCCTTACTAGCTTGAGCGTTTATCACTTTTTCTAATTCAGTTAAGTTGCCTGAACCTGTGCCAATAAGCTTTTCTTTTAATGAAACTTGCAAAACAACATAATTCATAATGTTTCAGCCGCCCCTTAATTGATGTCTTTATATAGTTTTTGTTATTTATAAATCAACAAAAGCAATTCCTGGTGATTTAGTTAATAGCCATTTCAATCAAAAAGAACCGTCCCCAGTGATTTCCCTAATGATTTTAATCAGGCTTTCTATTATCTCATTCCATTTTAACACTAAATTTCCCATTTGTTAGTTTTCTTACATACAATCAAAAAGTACCGTCCGAGACCAGTGATTTATGGTTTAAATTCAAAAAAGCAAAAAAATGAGCCATCCGGCATCAACTTTGGGTAAAATAGCGTTGTCGAAAAACCATCAACCCGAGGAGAAAATACCAAATGACTCAGATTTATAATCAAAAATTACCGTCCCTAGTGATTATTGAAGATTTCCTAATCCAGGTTGTCCTTTATAATAAACTCCATGGTCGCCAGTTCCCGAATCATTATATACATCAAGTGTGAGTGCAAATTGTCCCCAAATGACTTCTCCAATAACTTTTCCATTTTCATCAATCCAGTAACCATCCACTATTTCATCATTACTTGTGACCGCAACAATCTTGCATGTTTCTGTATAGTGCTGGCTCTTTCCCTGGTCATCAACATAGGTTCCGCGCCAATGATTTGTGCACCATGCTCCAGAGTCAATATAAGTATCATAGCCTAAATGTCTGTCCAAAGAGCCATCTGCATCTTTATCCTTGTTTGAAAGCCAGGCTTCATTCCATTTCATTACTAATTGAGCGTCCTCTACATCCCAGGCTTCCCCGCCCCCGACATACAAATGTGCCTTGTAATTGTACCCATCATCGTTGAAACCTTTCTCAACCACAAATTCATCCGCAAAAACAGATGTGCCTAGCATCATTGTCAACATGGATACAATGAATATTACTGAAAGTATTTTTTTCATAATTTTTCATTCCTCCCAAAATTAATATAGACCCTGACTTCCGCGTGTAATTTTCATTCGCATGAATTAATATAATTTTACGAGGAATCTAGACTGTTATTGCAATACTTTGCCATTTATGTCACCACCTTTAAATCATTTTGAGCAATTTGTTTTTTCCAATTGCTACACTAAATTGCAATAGCAAGTTGAACTAGTTCTTTTATGAAATTTAATATTTCTATGTGGAAAAATTAGTGTCATTATTTTTCCGCTTTTCTAGGCAACCCATGCACTAAATCTAATTTTTTTTCCACTACATCAATTCCGGTTATTGCCATTATATTTAACTATTTCCATTATACACCTTGATCCCCAAATAAAAAGAAGTTCTTATACTAAAGAACCTCCGTGACTTCCATTTCATAGGCAACGGTCACTTCTACAAGAAATCTACCATTACTTTTTCTATTAACCTTCTGAAAATGTCCCCATCGAATTTTTCAAGGAATAGGCTCCAGTGATTCAAAAGAGACGGCCGATTGTTTTATGAATCACAGGAAACAGACCCCTGGTAATTCTGCTTTTTAACAATCAAAAAGAACCGTCCCCAGTGATTTTATAGAACACAATTCTTAATAATGAGAATCATAATAAACAATGTTATATAGAATGGATAAACTGAAAAGGATTGTAATGAAAGAAATGTTAACTTGAAGACATTTCCTTCAGGTTTAACAGAAAATAAATCATCAATTTTTATTTCTTTAGTATGTATTTTCTTTATAAACGAATTATAAGAATCTCTAAATCCTTTTTCAAGACCTAAGTAATATGCGTCTAACACCATAAATAAAATAATTGGTATTATGGCAATGATAGCATATTCCGGCTTACTCTTATCTGCGACCACAACTAAAATTGCTGATACAAGACTTATGCTCCACGCTTTTGACGAAGCGCTATTTGAAGCCATTCTTTGAATGATTGATTGAAGAATCGTTAAATGAGATTGAATTGCTTCGGAATTAATTAAATCATCCATTCTATCACCTTAATTCTTTTTATTTTTTATCGCATCTTCAATCCAACTAAAAAGATTTTTACTAATATCGTTATAAGCATCACTTGATTTTGGGTTGTAACATGGTACTCTAGTGGATAGTTTTATTTTTGCAGTACCGATTGTAAAGTAATCAAATGGATTTTTACCTTTAGTTGATGTGCCTTTGTTCATGCATTTAATATTATGTATGCGGATTCCTAATAATGGTTTCCCTCTATTCCAAGCCTGTTCAATTTCATAATTAATCCATTTACGATTATATGTATCTGATCCTATAAGAACTATTACACATGACTTTTTTGCCATATTCTCATCAATCCAAGTTTTTATTGCCTTATCGCCTTTTTTCTTAACTTCCTCCCACTTGTTAGCAGTTACAGGCTTATTACCTTCTACTACTCCAATATTTCTGATTTGCTGCACTCTAAATACATCTTCTTTGTAATTAAAACTATAAAATACTTGTCGTTTTGCCATAAAGTCCTCCTTAATATATTTTTAGCTTGCCACACTAATTATATATATTGTATCAATTGTAAAATATTAGAATGATTATAAAGAAAGAAATATTTAACATTTGGACTTATACATATAAGAAGCGTAAACTTCAAAAATGCAACAAAACGTCTCCGTGCATTATTGGGGTCTAGACCAAACCGTCCTCAGTGATTTAAAAACCGTCCCGCGAAACTTGCACTTTGAATAATGGCCAAACAGTTCCCATGGTGATTGGTTTAAGAAATCATTTCCTCATCGAACTTATTAATAATATACTCAAAAATTCTTTTTGAATTATAAGTAAAGTGATTTTCTGTCATAATTACTGCTTTTTTTAGATTATCAATGTCAAATATTCTATTTTTATCAATTGTCATCAAATACTTTTCAAAATCAATTTTAAAGTGACAATCTTTATACGATAAATCATTTCCACAATGACATTTGCCATAATAATTAACTGACAATAAATGTCCTTTTGCAAATTCAGGAAAAGGTGTTTCTGCGCCTAACCAGAATATTTCATTATGGCACTCATAGAACTTCATAAATATTTCATTCCTGAATATATATGCCACCATTGTCGCATATGCAACTTCAAGCTTGGAATATCCATCGACATCTAAGTCTTCAACATCATGTATATAACATATTGATTCTGGGATAATATGATACCTCAAAACATGATTAAATCCTACATTTGATTCATCAAGAAAAAAAATAGGACTTGTCATTTTAGAATCTATAATACTGCTACCATAAACACTGAAATATCCATTATTGATATGCCGATGATACGAAACTGTAGACCTGTTTATCAATGGATTTACTATAAATGCTAATGGTTGTCCATTGAATAAATTGATATTATTGTTATCAAATAGCAAAAATGTGACTTCTTTATTTTCCAACTGTCCGACCACTTCATTAAGACCTTGCTTTATAGTATCCAAATCTAAAATATCATCATCTATAACTCTCACAATAGTACCATTTTCTATTTTGATAAATTTATCTAAATAGATATCAGTAATAATCCCTTCCATATTCTCTGCTGGTATTGAATTTACATTAATCAAATACCAATCACCACGTAAATTTGGATGCAGGAAAGTATCATAAATTGATACCTTCCTGCAATTGCTTGTATGAATTTTATCACACAAATTTATACACATTGATTAGTTGATGACTTTCCTGGCTTAATAACATGGCCGTGGTTACCATTATTACCATGATGACCTGTGTCATCATTACCATTTTTAGAATTATAATTCTTCATCGGTTTAACCTCCATAGTATATTTAGACTAAATATCAAACTATCCACCTTTCCGAATTCGAAATGATATTCCTTGACAAATAATAATAATTGTCATACTATAGATTTGCGGAATCCATACAATATCATTTTTGATTTCTAATCTTCGTCCATAAAAGATTAGCATTCGTTTTATACACACATGGTGTAGACATTTATATATGCTATACTATTAGTGTATTTTTATTTTTTTGAAAAATCTATATCTTTCAAAATTGATTTTATATCAATTTTATTAACACTAACACCTAATCTAATTTGTCCTTCTATTTTTTTTTCAATTAATTCTCTGATTTCTTCTTCTATAATTTTTGTTTCAAGTTTTGTCGCTTGTCCTTTTCTTTTTCTTTCTTCTGCATTTATCCGTTTTTCAAACTTACTAAAATACTCTCCATCAAATTCCAAAGTACCCTTTTTTTCTTTATCCATTAGTCGATAACAATTTGAAATAAAGGATTTTTCATTCTCATTTATTTTATCAAAATCATTAATCCCATTTAAAAATAAGACATATCTTGCAAAATTAACAAATCCTGAATCAGCCTTATAATTATTAATTATTAAATTTATAAATTTGTATATATCAGAATTATAATCTTCACTAAAGGTATCTTCTCTCATTGCTTCAATAATTGAATGAATTAAATCAGTCTCCGTAATTCCTAATTCTAGAATTCCAAGTGTCTTTTCTCTTTCAAGTAAAGAATGAAAGGACATATAATTCTTCATAAACTCATCTTTATTTCTATATTCCACTCCAAAAAGCAAATCAAAAATTATTTGATATTTTCCATTTTTTAATTTGTTGCCATTTTGAAAAAGTTTAATATAGTTATACAGAGTTGGTCTAGTAACCCCTAGTTCATTTGCAAATTCTGATAGTGTAATATTATACTTTTTAAGGATATCCTTTATGTTTTCCATATGCACCTCACCTTTGTGTATATTATAACATGTAAAATTATTTTGTCAAGTTTTTGTAATATCAACAAATGTAATTAATTTTACATTATATTTGCAGTTAATTTTACACTTGCATATTTCAACCTGTACGCTTGAATGAATCAACTCCAAATATTCCATATATCCTTTAACTACAGACTGACGAGAATGCTCTAGTTCAAGGCGCCGCGTAAATTCAGCGAGTGGAGCGTATTAATAATACGTGACCGAGCTGAATTTATGTGAGCAACGAATAAATTGAGTATTCTCATCTATCTGGTGCGTGACCGAGATGGATTTGCGCTGCAACGAAGAAATTGGGCTTTCTCATCAGTCTCCCATAATATAATGTTATAATAACTCTATAGAAAACAACACTAAATCGATACAATTTGGAAAGGAATTTAAAATGGGAAAATACCTTGTACTGGCGGAAAAACCTTCTGTCGGCAGAGAAATAGCCAGAGTTCTTGGCTGCAAAAATATGAAAGGCTGGTTTGAAAACGAGAGGTATGTTGTAACCTGGGCACTGGGCCATCTTGTAACCCTTGCGGATCCAGAGCTTTACAACAAGAAGTATGCAACATGGAATCTGGAAGACCTGCCAATGCTACCAAATGAAACGAAGATTGTGGTGATAAATCAGACGAGAAAGCAATACGATGTTGTTAAGCGGCTTCTACAGCGGAAGGACGTAACTAGTGTAATTATCGCCACTGACGCAGGGCGTGAGGGAGAGCTTGTCGCCAGATGGATTCTGGAAAAGGCGAATATCAAGAAGCCCGTAAAGAGGCTTTGGATTTCTTCTGTTACAGACAAGGCGATAAAAGAGGGCTTCGGAAAGCTAAAGGACGGAAAGGCCTATGAAAATCTATTCGCCGCGGCGGTAGCAAGGGCGGAGGTAGACTGGATAGTCGGACTAAACGCAACGAGGGCCCTAACCTGCAAGTACAACGCCCAGCTTTCATGCGGAAGGGTGCAGACCCCAACCCTGGCCATGCTAGCGCAGAGGGAAGATGAGATAAAGCATTTCAGCCCCAAGAGCTATTATGGGCTTCAGGCACGCTCGGGCAAGCTAATACTTACCTGGCAGGATTCGAAGAGCAAGGGATCAAGGAGCTTTGACGAGAAGAGGATTGACTCATTGATTGCGGCGCTTGAGGGAAAGAGCCTCGTAATAAAATCCATAGTCAAGAAGCTCAAAAGGACCTCATCACCCGCGCTCTACAATCTTACGGAGCTTCAGAAGGATGCAGATAGGATATATGATTTTACGGC
>SWCC01010595.1_pt1 | contig 10198 bp, 6 predicted proteins | sample 4692971 | NCBI WGS metagenome assembly SWCC01 (sample SAMN10267277, study PRJNA491770) | bioreactor metagenome | isolation source: DHS bioreactor inoculated with subseafloor sediment | place: Japan: off Shimokita Peninsula | collected 2006-08 | reverse complement strand
TAATATTTTATAGCCTATCTCTTGCCATATAATTATTTAAATATCTTAAATAAGATAAAAGCCTTAGGAAATCCCTAAGGCTTTTTTAATGCTTCAATCATACCAATGAAATATTTATGTATGGTTAAATCATCTGTAAGTTCTGGATGAAATGCTGTACCTAATAAGTGGTTTTGTCTAGCTGCAACAATCTTATCATCAACCACTGATAAGATTTCTACATCATCACCTGCTGATTCAATGTATGGTGCTCTAATGAAAACCATCGGTATTTTTTTGTTATCAAATAAGTCATGTGTGATGAAACTAGATAGTTGTCTACCATAAGCATTTCTTGTGACTGCAACATCCATCACTTTTAAGAATGCATGTTCTTGATTAGTTAAGGTTTTAGCAAGTAATATTAGCCCGGCACATGTTCCAAATGTAGGTAGCCCACTTTCGATCTGTTGTTTTAACTCATCAAACATATGAAGTTCAGTTAAAAGTTTATACATTGCTGTTGACTCTCCTCCAGGAAGAATCAGTCCATCTTTTGGCTTTTTTAAATCATCAAGATTTCTAATGTAGAAATTATTTATACCAAGTGCATCTAGTTTTTCTTTGTGTTCTATGAATGCGCCTTGTAATGCCATAACCCCTATGTTCATTAGATGCCTCTTTGACTCATAATTAATTTAATTTCATCTTCATTAATACCAACCATAGCTTCTCCTAAATCTTCAGAGACTTCAGCTAAGATCTTAGGGTTGTTGTAATTAGTAACTGCTTTAACGATTGCTTCTGCACGCTTTTTAGGATTGTTAGACTTGAAAATACCTGAGCCTACAAATACACCTTCAGCACCGAGTTGCATCATTAATGCTGCATCTGCAGGTGTTGCAATACCACCAGCTGCAAAATTAACAACTGGTAATTTTTTGTGTTCATGGACATACTCGATTAAGTCTAAAGAAATACCCATTGTTTTTTGAAGTGTGAAGAGTTCATCTTTTCTAAGTGCCGCAATATCTCTAATTTCCTTTTGGATTAATCTCATATGACGAACAGCTTGAATGATATCGCCAGTGCCTGGTTCACCTTTAGTTCTGATCATGGATGCACCTTCAGAAATTCTTCTAAGTGCTTCAGATAAGTTTTTAGCGCCACAGACAAATGGTGCTTTAAACTCATGTTTGTTGATATGATATAAATCATCAGCAGGTGATAACACTTCTGATTCATCAATGTAATCTATTTCTAATGCTTCTAATATTTGTGCTTCTGCAAAATGACCAATTCTAACCTTTGCCATCACAGGAATACTAACTGCTTTTTGAATTTCCTTAATAAGTTTTGGATCACTCATTCTTGAAATACCACCAGCAGCTCTAATATCAGCTGGTATACGTTCTAACGCCATGACTGCAACTGCACCAGCAGCTTCAGCTATCTTTGCTTGCTCAGGTGTTGAAACGTCCATGATGACGCCGCCTTTTAACATTTGAGCTAGTTCTTTGTTTAATGTAAATCTTTCTTTGTTCATGATATAACCTCCTTGTTTTTCCATTTCTATTATAGCAACTAATCTGGTATACTTAAATAACCAGATTATGATAAAATATATATACCAGGTGGTGATTTGATGGGTTATAAAAAAACATATCTATATGAAGAAATATATGATCACTTAAAGCATTTAATAGAAAAAGATATTTTAAATGAAAATGATTTGATGCCTTCTAAAAGAAAACTTGCTGAACAGTTTAAAGTAAGTCCTTTAACTGTCGAAAAAGCATATGTTCAACTTATGGATGAGGGATATGTATATAGTATCGAAAAAAAAGGATATTTCGTGGGTAAAAAAGTTACATTATTTAAACCAGTAAAAAACAATAAAGTATATAACTTATCTGAAAAAGTAAAAACAACTTATGCTTATGATTTTAGTACAAGCTATGTAGATACTGAACATTTTCCGAATCAAGTATGGGCAAAACTTGCCAGAGAAGTACTATCCGAACAACATCATCAAATGCTTAATGATGTCGATCCAATGGGACTATATGATTTGCGTGTAGAAATCGCAAAGCATATTGATATATATCGCGGGATCGAAATAGATCCTAAACAAATCCTTATCGGTTCAAGTAGTAATCAGTTATTAAGTATTGTCATAGAATTATTGGGAAGATCTCAAAGATACGCGATTGAAGATCCGGCTTATCCTAAGATTTATCATGTATTAAACACATTAGACATAACTGTTGATATGATTGATGTCGATCATAATGGATTAATTGTAAGTGAGTTGAAGAAAACTAACGTCAATGTCGTTCATGTTGTACCTTCCCATCAATATCCTTTAGGTGTCACTATGAGCATTCAAAGAAAAAAAGAACTACTTAACTGGGCATATGAGAAAAAAGGAAGATATATTATAGAAGATGATTATGATAGTGAGTTTAAATATCAAGGTAAACCAATAGAAGCAATTAAAGGTTTAGATGCTTTGGATAAAGTGATTTACATGAACACATTTTCAAAATCTCTAGCACCTTCATTTAGAGTTGCTTACGTTGTTTTACCAAAACCTTTATTAAATGATTTTAATGAAGTATCTATGTATCATAGATGTACAGTTCCTAGTTTTGAACAATACATCTTATATAAATTTATGCACACTGGATCTTTTACTAGACATTTACACCGTATGATGAAAATCTATAAACAAAAACTTGATATCATTTTAAACATATTGAAAGGCGAAAATGATTTTACGATTAGTGGTTATGAATCGGGACTTCACTTTATTTTTTCGTTTAAATCAAAGATGAATGAAGATATGATCATTGATAAACTAAAAATAAACAATATCAACGTTTCAGGCGTTAAATCCTATAAAAACGTACCTCATCATAAAACTGAAGAAGTGAATCTTGTTGTCGGTTATGCAGGTATACCAATAAGCGAGTTAGAGACAGGGTTTAAGCGCTTATTAAGTGTGTGCAAACAATATGTAAAATTATGATAAAAGACGCTCATCTTGAGCGTTTTTTTATACAAATCCTAATTAACTGTTAAAATATAAAGTGAATAAAAAAAGGATGTGAAAGACATGTTGCAATTAAAAAATATTAAAAAAGATTATATGCTTGCTGGCAAACCTTTCCCAGCATTAAAAGGTATAGATTTAGAATTCAAAGAAAATGAGTTTGTTTCTATTTTAGGTCCATCAGGATGTGGGAAAACGACAATGCTTAATATCATTGGTGGTCTAGATAGATATACAAGCGGTGATTTATTAATTGAAGGTAAATCTACTAAAAACTTTAAAGATCAAGATTGGGATGCTTATCGTAACGCAACGATTGGTTTCGTTTTTCAAACGTATAACTTGATATCTCATTTATCTGTTTTAGATAATGTTGAGATGTCTTTAAGACTTGCAGGTGTATCGCCAAAAGAAAGAAAAGAACGTGCACAACAAGTTTTGATTGAAGTTGGATTAGAAGAACATCTATATAAAAGACCTAATCAATTGTCTGGTGGACAAATGCAAAGAGTTGCGATTGCAAGAGCTTTAGTCAATAATCCAAAGATTTTGTTAGCTGATGAGCCTACTGGAGCATTAGATAGTGAAACAAGTGGACAAATCATGAGACTCATTCAAAAGATATCAAAAGATAGACTTGTGATTATGGTTACGCATAACTCTGAAATCGCAAATGAGTATAGCGATCGCATTGTTCATTTGCTTGATGGACTTGTTACAGATGATTCAAGACCTGCTGATTTGAATAAAGAAGATAAAAAAGAAAAATTGATGAATCAAAGAACATCAATGTCTTATGCAACTGCGATTAAAACAAGTTTTAAAAACTTACTGACTAAAAAAGGTAGAACAATTATTACTGCGATAGCAGGAAGTATAGGTATTATTGGGATTGCACTTGTTTTAGCAATCTCAAATGGGATGACTGAATACACAAGTAGTATTCAATCTGATACGCTTGCTGGATTCCCAATTACTGTAGATCAAACTGTTGTACAGTTTGGTCCACCTGAAGAAGTCACAAACCCTAGACCTGATTTAGAGTTTATCGAAGATGATGTGTTTTATCCATATGACCAAACATCGAGCTTAACTCAACACGAAAATATCATTACACCTGAATTTATCGAATATCTAGAAGATATGGATAGTAATTATTATAATTCTATTTCATATACTAGAGGTATTATGCTAAACATTGTTAACTTATCTGATAATGGTGGATATATCAAAGTTCAAACAACAAGTTCTGGTAATCCATTTTTTGGAGGAAGTTCATATTTTAATGAAATGCCTAATAACCAAACATTCATAGAATCTCAATATGATGTGCTTTATGGGAATTATCCAACGGACTATCAAGATGTTGTGTTAATTGTCGATGAAAGAAACCGAGTTGATTTATCATTATTAGAAAATCTAGGGATATCAATTGAAGATGATTATGAATCTTCTGATTTGATTGGTCAAACATTCAAAGTGGTTTTAAACGATGTTTACTATCGAGAGGTATCTGGAGTTTACATACCAAGCACTGATTATGAAGTGATGTATAACGATGCTTCATCAATCACTTTATCGATTTCAGGTATCTTAAGAGTAAAAGCAGATGCATCTTCTGAAATCTTAGATACTGGTATTGGATATACATCTGATTTAACAAATACGTTATTAGATATAGAAAAAACTTCTAACATTGTCACTGCACAAATTGCAAGTCCTAACACAAATATGTTAACTGGATTACCATTTAACTCACAAATCACTTATGATCAAGTCATGAGATTAATTGGTGGTGATGATACACCTGTTGGTATACAAATTTATCCTGTATCATTTGATGATAAAGATGAGATCAAGGCATATATAGATGTATACAATGTAGGTAAAGATGAAGTCGATCAAATCATTTATACTGATTTAGCTGAATCGATATCATCTACAATTCAAGGGTTGATTAACACAATTACGATTATATTAACAGCGTTTGCGGCAATATCCCTTGTAGTATCTTCTGTGATGATTGGTATTATTACTTATGTATCAGTTGTTGAAAGAACAAAAGAAATTGGTATTATGCGAAGTTTAGGTGCTAGAAAAAAAGATATTTCAAGAATCTTTAATGCAGAAACATTGCTTATCGGATTTACTGCTGGTATCTTTGGAATCGTTATCGCGTATCTTCTAATTATTCCAATTAATGTGATCGTAGAAAACTTTATTGATGAGCCTGGATTTGCATCGTTGCTTATCGTTCATGCATTATTCTTAGTTGTTTTATCGACAATCTTAACGTTAATTGCTGGATTGTTTCCTAGTAGAATTGCGGCTAAGAGAGATCCTGTGGTTGCACTTAGAACAGAATAAATTAAAAAGAGTTGTGATTTCTCACAACTCTTATTTTTTTAATCAAATTGAAATATGATATGTAATATAGAACTGATGGCTCTTAATTTTGATAAATATCATCATCAGAAACATCATCCATATCAATAATGATTCGACCATCACTGGTTTGCCTCATGTTTGTATGCTCTTTATATCTTGTTCTTGAGTTTGGGTAATCTGGGATGAAAAGATAAGTAATAATGATACCGACGATAAGTCCGCCCATATGACCCCAAAAACTTAATACACCACCAAGAGCGAATGTAATTAAAATATTAATTAATGATATAGTTCTAATAGATCTAATAGCCATCGGATGAAACCAATTAGGTTTTAAGAATGTCAATATGAGTAAACCACCCATAATTCCGTATAATGCACCACTCGCTCCGATGGTAACGGTATTTGGATCACTAAATAACCAAACAGCAACGGATGATCCTAAACCACTAATCATATATAAAATCCCATATCGTACACTTCCAAGTAATCGTTCAGTAAATCCTCCCAAATAAAGTAAAAAATAGGAATTCATGAAAAAATGTAGGAATCCTGCATGCAAAAACATTGCTACAAGCAATCTATAGTATTCTTGATTTTCTGTGACAAGTATTGGTTTTAAACCACCATTTGCTGTTAATGAAGCTGTATCAAATCCTCCATTAAAAAGCACAACAAAAAACATAAGCGTATTGAGTGCGAGTAAAACAAAGGTCACAGGTTGTTTTTTAAAATATAGTTTTAAGATGTTTGAAATATTCATGTTATCACTTCCTACATAAGAGTTTACATTAAAATTTAGAAAATAGAAAGTGATTTGTAAATTATGGTATTTCATGAAATTACACATTATAGTTGCATTGATAAATATGATTTGGTATAATCAATTCTAGAGCCGACCGAACGGTCGGTCGGAAACGAATAACAAGGAGAAATTTATGAGCACTTACAGTGTAAAAAAACCAATTACAGTATTAATGGGTGTCTTAATCATTATTGTGTTAGGGGCATTTTCTTTAACGAGACTCCCATTAACTTTATTTCCAGATATTGAGTTACCTTTTGTTGTAACCATTACTGCATACCCTGGAGAAAATCCTGAGACTTTAGAAAGAGAAGTCACGGATAAGATTGAATCTACGGTTGCTACCATCGGAAATTTTGAAGAAGTAGAGTCTATGAGTTATGAAAACTTCGCACTCTCAATCATTACTTTTGCAGATGGAACAAATATGGATGCAGTCGTTATTGAGATGCGTGAAAACTTAAATAACATTAATTTTGCCGATGGTGTTGATCAAACAAGAATTTTAAGGATATCACCTGACATGCTACCTGTTATGACAGTAACACTTTTTAAAACATATAACGAAGATTTAACTGATGAAGAAATTTTAATCCGTAATACAGAGTGGATCAATAAAGATATATTAACTGAACTTAACAGTATTCCTGGGGTTGCTGATGTATCGATCGCTGGTGATGCGGATGTTGTTTTACAAGTAAGACTTGATCAAACAAAGCTAACTACTTATGGTCTTACTCAGACTGATGTACTAACAATTATAGAAGAACAAAATGTAGGTGGTCTTGTTGGTGTTGCACTTGATCAAGGTGAAATTAGAATGCTTTATCTTGGGGATCAACCACAAACGATAGAAGCTATTGAAAATTTGGCCATTACTTATGATGGAGCTGAAGTCATAAAACTTTCTGAATTAGCGATTGTTGATGGTATTAAATATATTGATGCATCTGAAGAAAGCTATTCTAAAATCAATGGTCAACAAGGCATACAAATATCATTTCAAAAACAAAATGATATTGGAATCACTGAAGCATCCGATAATATTATTGCTGCTTTAAATGAGATTGTTGAAAATAATCCAAATGCAGAATACATGATTTTACTTGATCAAGGAGAGTACATTAATCAATCAATTAGCACCGTTGTTCAAAACATTATCTTTGGTGGTATCTTAGCAATCATCGTACTATTTGTATTCTTAAAAGATATTAAACCAACGCTGATTATTGGCTTAGCTATACCTATTTCAGTAGTTGCAGCATTTATGCTTATGTATTTCTCAAATATTACTTTAAACCTAGTTTCTATGGGCGGTATGGCGCTTGCAATTGGTATGCTTGTTGATAATGCCGTTGTTGTTATTGAAAACATATATCGTATGATTCAAGAGGGTAAATCAAAAGTAGAAGCATCCATTGAAGGTGCAAAACAAGTTGCAGGTGCGATTACTGCATCAACCTTAACGACTGTTGCTGTCTTCTTACCCATTGTTTTTGTAGAAGGACTTATTAGTGATGTGTTTATGTCAATGGCATTAACGATTGCCTTTGCTTTAAGTGCTAGTCTAGTGATTGCACTTTCTTTAGTACCATCGATGAGTGCTAAATTACTAAATGACAAAAAAGAAATTAAAGAAGGAAAAATTATCCATAAATTAAAATCATGGTACGAATCATCTGTGCTATTTACGATAAAACATAAGGCATTAACATTTGCTGTTGTGATACTATTACTTTTAGGATCGTTTTTTGTAGTGTATCAAAAAGGATTTATTTTACTACCTGAATCAGATGAAGGTAGTATAGATATTAGTATCGAAACACAAAGCTTAACACCATTTCAAGGTAAAGCAAATCTTGCTGATGCATTAACTGAGGTCTTTATCGACTTAGATGATGTTGAGACTGTAGCGACCACTATTGGTAATAATGGTGGTATGGGTATGATGAGTATGTTTGGATCTGGTTCAGACATTAGTTTTACAATTAATTTAAAAACGAATCGTTTATTATCAACGATTGATAACGAAGCATTAATTATAGATATCTTAGAATCATTTGAATATGGTGATATAGAAGGACTTACAGATGCTGATATTTTAGATTATAATGTGAGTTCTCAAAACTCTGCTGGTGCACTAACGGGTGGATCAGGTATAGCAATTAAGATTAGTGGTTATGATTTATTAACTTTAGAAGAAATTGCAAATGACGTTTCAAGTATTTTACAAGATGTCGATCATGTTGTTGAAATTGATAACGGAGTAAATCAAGGTAGTGATAATGTTAAGTTAACCGTTAATCAAGATCAAGCGATGATTTACGGATTAACACTTGATGATGTGAATAAGAATCTTGAGTATCTATTTGATAATTTATCAGGATTAACAGCAAATGATGCAATTACTGTTGAAATTGAAGGCGTTACGTATGATTTAAATATTCCTAGTGAAGCTTTGGAAGGATTTAGTTTAGATCTATTCGGAGATTATTTAACATTTTTAGGTGGGGTAAAACTATTTGATGATACTACGAGAACAATGATTGAAACGTATCAAACAAACTCACAAATGAGTATTTATGTACCAAATTTCTTGCTTCCAACATATGTACCAGGAACACCGATTCAATTTATTGTAAACCCATATTTAAAAGTTGATAATGGTGTTGTTGTGCTTAACCCTATGGATGCAGTGAACCCATCGTTAGAAAGCTTAGCGGTTGCTCCTTTATATGATTTAGATAATGTCGAAACAAGTGTCACAAATATAGAGAAAATTACCGGTTTTCAAACGATTTTTACAGATGGAACAAATCGTTATTTAACAGTAACTGCACAAGTTGAAGAAGGATATAATGTCACTTTGATTAGTTCTGATGTTACAGAACAAGTCAATCAATATATAGATGGTGAATTTGAAAGCTATGGTAGCGGTTATGATATAGAGTTTGTGGGTGAAAATGAAGAAATTATGCAAGCAGTACAAGATTTAGTGATTGCTGCTGTGGTTGCAATTTTACTTGTTTATATGATTATGGCTATCCAATTCCAATCTCTTGTTTATCCACTCATTATTTTAGCTACCATTCCATTAGCATTTACTGGAGGCTTTATTGCATTATTTGTAACAAACATGAACTTCTCTATGGTTTCAATCATGGGACTTATTATTTTAGTTGGTGTTGTTGTGAATAACGGTATTGTCTTGATTGACTACATCAATAAACTTAGAGAACAAGGATATGGCGTTAAAGATGCAATCGTAGAAGCAGGTAAAACTAGATTAAGACCAATCTTTATGACTGCATTGACTACAATTTTAGCTTTATTTGTGATGGCTTTAGGTATTGGTGAAGGTTCAGAATTATTACAACCTATGGCAATCACAGCTATTGGAGGGTTAATATACGCAACCATTTTAACGTTAGTTGTTGTGCCTGCGATTTATGCTCTCTTTAATAGAAAGGTTTTAAAAGAGGAGATTAACTATGCAAACTAAAGATAAAATCATAGAAACTGTGATTGATTTTATTAAGGAAGATAAAGATATTTCTCAAGTATCATTATCTGAAATTGCAAAAAAAGCTGAGATTGGAAAATCTACTGTTTATGAGTATTTTTCAAATAAGGATGAATTAGTATCTGATACATATATGTTCATGTTCAATTATTATGAAAACTTATTAACGCAACCGCTTAAATCAACGCAGTTTAGAGATGCTTTTATTGAACAGGTTAAGATGATTTTAGATGCAATGAAAGATGCAAAAAACATCATAGAAACAATTATGAATAAACATCATCAAATCAATTATCCGAATCAATCAACTTTTGATGATAAGCTAGATGAAATAAAATCAAAGATGGAAGAAAGATTCCTTAGTATATTTAAAATGGGAGTTGAACAACAAATCATAACACCTCCATTGAAACAAGATAAAACAAGAGGTTATGTCATCCAAGCTTTA
>SWCC01006602.1_pt1 | contig 10224 bp, 16 predicted proteins | sample 4692971 | NCBI WGS metagenome assembly SWCC01 (sample SAMN10267277, study PRJNA491770) | bioreactor metagenome | isolation source: DHS bioreactor inoculated with subseafloor sediment | place: Japan: off Shimokita Peninsula | collected 2006-08 | reverse complement strand
TCAGTATGGAAGAATGCCTTTACCGTCACATTCTATTTTTCAGATAAGGCTGAAGAGATGATCAGGGACAGTGATATTTCTGATAGCCTGAAAGCGGAGTTTCAGAATGGGACGCGATATGGGAAAATTCGTGGGTTGACGATCGTATTCAGGAAAAAGAAGGATATTGCGTACGCCGAATCATTGATCGCTATCAGACTCCAGAAGTGAATCCACGTACAATGCATGGAGACAGGATGAAGACGAAGCTATTTTTAGCTGTGATGGTTGTATTTAACCTCGTAGTTCTTCTCGGACAATTGTGGCCGGAGGGAGCACCGCCCTTTGCCCGAACGGTCAATATCGTTTTTCTCACCGCAAGTCTGATCTACTTCGTGAGCAGGTTCCGAAAGCCGGGATGACAGAATTCTCTCTCCCCGGAGGGGCAGTACTTGGACTCATGCCGACGGCCGGCATTCGCAGGCTTCTCGGAGAGACCATCCCGGATCCCGACACCGCCGCTGGAATACCGCGATCAGAGTAGAAAAAACACTTTCCTTAACACCACGCGACCTCGGAGGATATATGAAGCGAGTTACTGGCATTGGCGGCATTTTTTTCAAAGCCAAAGACGCTCCGGCACTACAGGCCTGGTACAAACGGCACCTTGGAATCGATGTCCAGGATTGGGGCGGCGCAGCTTTCACCTGGACCGACGATGAAGGGAAGCCATTTGCCGGATCAACCATCTGGTCCATCGCTTCTTCTAAAGAGGAGCACTATGCGCCCGGCACTGCAACGTTCATGATCAATTACCGCGTTGAGGATCTCCTCGAACTGGTGAAAGTCCTGCGCGAAGAAGGCTGCAACGTTCTCGATAAGATCGATGATTCCGAGTACGGAAAGTTTGCCTGGGTCATCGATCCGGAAGGAAATAAGGTAGAACTTTGGCAACCGCCCGCCGGCCAGTGATCAGCACGCTCAGGCAATTAGCCAACACGCGCTACGCTGCTGGGTTTGAGCGGATGTGGCTGTAGCATATGACCACCCCATATAAAAACAGTTTTTCGGGGGAAGACGTGCTCTCGCCGAAGTCCACCCCTGTCGGGGATCGAGCCAACAAGCCGGATGAAGCAGAGCGAATAAAAAGAAAGTGTATGAGCTCAACCGGAGACACAAATGCATGAAGCGAATAAACATTGGAACGACATTTTCCTGAAAACATCAGATCCTGAACTCGGGTGGTACGAACAGGATGTGACGCAAACGATGAAATTCATCAATGCGATCGAGGATTGTGATTGTCAACGTGTATTCCTCCCGGGAGCCGGGACGTCTTTGCTCGTGGACGAATTGATTGCGAGGGACAAATCCATCATTCTCAACGATATCAGCAGTATTGCACTGGATTCATTGCGCACAAGAATAGGACAGGTCACAAACGACCTGGAATGGCTGTGCCAGGATATCGCACGTCCAATGCCGACGAATATGAAACAGGTGGATCTTTGGATTGACCGGGCTGTTCTGCATTTTCTTCTGAAAGAGTCAGATATTGATGGATACTTCAATAATCTCCGCAGCGCCATTAAGATCGGGGGGTATGCGTTGCTGGCAGAGTTTTCACCGGACGGCGCACCAAAGTGCGCCGGACTGACGCTTCATCGATATTCAATAGAAGAAATGGAGCAGCGTTTGGGTGATGGCTTCGAATGTATTAGAAACGAATACTACACTTATACGAATCCTTCTGGCGATCCGAGACCATATGTTTACGGTCTATTCAAAAGAGTCGGCTGACAGATGATTCAAACAGACCCTGAAAGGAACACCCATGACTCAAACCGCAAAAGGTGAATTCGTCGTTACGTTGAAACCGTTGCCCTTCGAGGGAGCTGAGCCTGAATCCATGCTCGGGCGCATGTCCATCGACAAGCAGATCACCGGCGATCTCAACGCAAAAACCGTCGGACAGATGCTCAGCGCGATGACAACGACGAAGGGGTCTGCCGGCTACGTCGCTGTTGAGCAGGTCACTGGCACTCTCAACGGAAAACGGGGAAGCTTCATCCTGCAGCACGCAGGCAGCATGAATCGCGGTGTTCCATCCCTTACGGTAATGGTCGTTCCGGATTCGGGCACAGAGGAGTTGACCGGTCTCGAAGGTGATTTCGAAATCATCATCAAAGAGGGCAAGCACTTTTACGAATTCGCCTATCGCCTGCCCGCGAAGGAGAGTGAGTGAAATGATAAAGACATTCGCGCAGGCATATCGGTTTGTGAAGAAGGTATCACTATGCACGGTGTTTGCGAGCGACAAGACAGAGCATACCTCGCTGTGGGAAAACGTGGATCTTCCTGAAAAACAGCCAGGAGAGACAGGGTGGGGAGAGAAGGTGAGCGCTGTGTGGACGTGGAAGACCCGGCTCCCCGCGGAATATCCTGACGAGATTTATTACGGGAAGATCCAGGGCGGACTCGCTGTGCTGATGGACATGGAATATATGTCTGAAACGCACTTTCCACGCGCGTACAAGCACGTACGCAAGCACAACAGGCTGGCACAGCAGATCAATGACCTTATCGAAGAACAGCCGTGGGATACGACGACGCTCCGCAGGATGGTGATTGACGAAGTCGGCTGTTCGAAGAGTCAGTTCGACACCGCATTGAAGCATTTGCAGATTTCGATGAATATCGTTCGGCTTAATGACCCGCGTGCCGAGAAGGATACCTGGGTGCCGTTCCGGGAGCTGTACCTCGATGTCTGGCAGCGATATGTTGATGATGTAGTTTAGCTCTGGAGATAAACACCATGAAAACACAATGGTCAGGCCGCATCGTGGCGGTGCAGCCGCGCATTCGGCTGCTGCGGTCGTTTGATGAACGTCAGCACAGTTATCAGGGATTTGTGCTGCTGATGGACGGAATCTGCGATGGCAAGGTCGGTGAATTTCAGATTGCGATTGGAAAGGGTGCGCAGGAAAAACATGGGTTCCGCGCAGGTATGGAGGTGAGTGGAGAAGCCGCCCCTGTCGGGGATATGAGAAAAGAGACTGCGGGGTATTATAAAGCCAGTGGTATGAAAATCGTGAAGGCTGCCGCTGACGAACCCACACCTGGCCCACCGTTTCTGGGCATCCCGCTGGCGCTGGAGGTGTATCGGGAACGGGGGCATCGCCGGCTTGATGCCCGTACGTATACCGCGAAATGCTATGCCTGTATCTGGGGCTGTCGTATGCCGGTGGAAATGATAATCGATCATTGGAATCCATCGCTGAAGAAATATCGCTTCGAGACATTCTGTTACGGGCCGAAGAATTGCGCTCTCTATCGGTCCGGACCCGCACGCGTTGTTCCGGGACGAAAGGGAATGTCGTACACTGAGGAGGACTGGGTCGATGAAGGCGCCACTTCGCACCGGGGAGAGGACGAATAAAAATGCCACAGCCTGCACCGCACCAATATCGGAGGATGCAATGAAAGCAGTCGTCATAAACGCATATGGAGGACCTGAGGTCCTCGAATTCAAGGAAGTTGCGAAGCCGTCTGTCGCGGAAAACGAAGTGAAGCTTCATGTTCACGCCGCAGGTCTAAATGCAGGCGACTACTTCTCGATGAGGGGCAACCCGTGGCTTATCCGCTTTACTCTGGGCATTCCCAAACCGAAGAATCATATCCTCGGATGGGACGCAGCTGGAACCGTTGAGGAAGTCGGCAGGAACGTGACACGGTTTCACCCGGGTGACAAGGTTTTTGCAGCATGTGAGAATGCCCTGGCTGAAAACGTGTGTGCACTTGAAAGTCAGGTTGCGAAGGCCCCGACTAACCTCACGTTCGAAGAGGCGGCTACGGTACCTACCGCTGCGACAACAGCCCTGCGTGCTCTTCGCGATCAGGCGAAGCTGCAGTCGGGACAGAAAGTCCTGATCAACGGGGCATCGGGGGGCGTCGGGACCTTTGCCATACAGATCGCGAATGCGCTCGGTGCGGAGGTGACCGGCGTTTGCAGTTCGCGGAACGCAGACATGGTCCTGTCGCTCGGTGCGGATCACGTCATTGACTATACGCAGGAGGACTTCACCCGAAGCGGGCAACGCTACGATCTCATACTCGACAACGTCGGGAGGAATTCGTTCTCAGACTGCCGGCGCGCGCTCGCACTGGGCGGTATGCACCTGCCAAACACCGGCCATGCCGGCATGAGCTATGTGCTGAAGGCCTACGCCCTGTCAATGTTCATGCGTCAGCACGCAAAACCGTTCCTTGCTGTACCCACTTCTGACGACCTGCAATTTATCACGGATCTCATCGAGGCCGGGAAGCTGAAGCCGGTCGTTGACAAAATATATCCGATGAGCGCGACCGCCGAGGCCTTCCGATATCTCGAAGAGGAGCACGCACGCGGCAAGGTTGTTGTGTGTATGTGAGGTGATAAGATGATGGAGAGCCATGTTGACAAAGACGCGGCCTCACACTGAGAAATTGAAAATCAGGAACCCGATGCGAAACACATTCATCATGATTTTTATACTGAACCTGATCCTCGCCGCAGTGGCGTGGATTGCGAGTCCGTCGCATGTAGCGATTCATTTCGGCGCGGGCGGAGAGGCAAATGGATGGGCCCCGGCTTTCATCAACGCGCTGCTTATGGCCGGCATGAATGTGATGATCTTTCTGACCTTCTATTTTCTTCCGCACATGCTTCGGAGGATGTCGCCGGATTGGATCAATCTTCCAAACAAGGAGTACTGGCTGCTGGAGGAGAACAGGGGAAGAATGGAATCGATGTTCACAGTGTCGATGTATCAGTTCGGCACTGCAACGCTTCTATTTCTTTTTCTCGTAAGTCTGCTGTCATTCAATGCGAACCTCTCGCATCCTGTCCGTCTCAGTGACGGACTGTTCTGGATCGCATTCACGCTGTATATGCTCTACACGGCATACTGGACCGTGACAATTCTGCGTGCATTTCATTTTCCGAAATAGGGAGTTGCGGAAGAGTCACTCCCGACCCAACGACATTCATGCGTGCACGACCCTTTTACACCCCTTCCTGATCAATCCGGGAGGAACCGGTACATGTATCCAAGTTGCAGCATCAGCTGCGGCGAGGAGAAATCCCCGCTGCCCACCGACAGGCCTGCCTGGAGGAAAAAACCATGGAGGTTCAGTTCGTAGGCCGCGCCAATGTAGGTCCAACTGCGCGAGCGTTGCCAATACGTCCCGGAGTTTTCTTTCAATTGTGAAGTGCCGAAGATCGCAGCAAGGACGTGGCTGCGATTGCTGTTGTCGGAGAGTTTGAAACCGATGTTGCCCTGGACTCCCGCAAGCGCATCTCCGAGGTACATTCCGGAAAGCCGCGCACCGGCAATTCCGAACCACCGTCCAAACGCGAGGTTGAGTCCGCCCGGAGTTCCGAAGTTGACACCCAGTTCGAAATACGGCGCATCCATGAGATCACGCGTGTCATCGAAGTAGATTTCGGCGGCCGATTCCTTCCTGATCACCTCGATTTCATCGAAGGTGTAAACGAACTCACTGCCGTCGCGTGTCCTGATCTTCAGTTGTTTGTTGGGAATCTGCTCAATGATTGTTCCCAGTATTTTTGAGCCGTTTTTCAGGTAGACCGCGTCCACCTCCTGCTGCGCGAGGCAGCTGCCGGTAAACAGCAGTGATCCGATGAAGAGGATGAGGAAGGCCTTTGCTTTCATAGTGCCAGTCTCCAGAAGAAATGAATCGGTAGCTGCGCACCGAAAACGGGTGATTGCAGCATGCTTCTGAGCATAGCCGACTTATATAGCCTATTATATGGAAATGTTCCTGTGTATTCAAGAATGCAGCCGGGAATGCAACCAGAAAAAAAATCGTCCGTATAAACAGCAATACCAGGAAATTTTTCAAAAGCCGCGTCAGATTGGTGGCCAGGGGTTTCCGTTGATTTCTTCCATATCGGAGCGCGTCTGGGAAGCGGAAAATCTTACGCATGCGACGAGCAGGAATGTACGTTTCATCGTATAGCGTAGATGCACTACTCATTGTTATACTGAGAAAGGAACCCGCCTGTGGAGAAGATTCTTTTGGTGATGATTCTGATTACCTCGCTAATCACTCTGGCTAGCCTGAACGACAGACGACGCATCCGAGAGCACATTCTTGAGCGTGGCGGTCAAGTAGTTTCCATTCACTGGGCGCCATTCGGCCCCGAATGGTTCAACGCAGAACGAGCAATCATATATCGCGTGGATCTGCTGGATACCAATGGCGAAAGCGTCTCTGCAAACTGCAAGGTACCGATGTTTAGGGGAGTACGGTGGATAGACAAGTCGCCATTCACGCCCGTATAACAAGAGATTTCCCGAAATGGACATTCCACGAATCTTCAACATCACAGAAAGTGCTCACCGCATCCATAACCCGCTCACGCCCGAAAAGCTCGCCACTCTCAGCGAGGCGTTGCGTCTATAAACCGGGACTCGAGTGTTCGACGTCAGAACGTGTGGGACAGATTTGAGGTAGAAACTTAGTGATGAAGTCACTACTATCGACCTAGAATCTGGAGGTGCAAAATGAATGAATCAGGCAGTGCCGAAGGACGTCTCAAGGACATCAAGCGTCGTACACGATGGAAGTTCAGAGGAAAAGATCCGTATTGTCCTTGAAGGGATAAAGGGCTAGAGCAGCATTAAGGAGACCATCACTTAGCTTAACAACAAATGTGTCTCATAATTTTTGACGACATACAAGAAAACCAGAACCAGTAATAACTATCAGAGCAATCATGGCTAACTACATCGACGGATTCGTATTGCCCGTTTCGCGTGATCGCCTGGCCGAGTATAAGCTCCTTGTTGAAACGGTTGCAGATATTTGGAAGGAACACGGCGCGCTCGAATACAGGGAATATGTCGGCGACGACTTGATACGAGACGGGACTCGCTCATTCACTGATATCGCGACAGCAACAAGTGGTGAAGTCATCGTGTTCGGGTGGGTAGAATTTGAATCACGTGCGGCACGTGATTTGGCAAATGACAAGGTCGCGGCTGACCCAAGAATGGTGGATTTGATCAAATCAGCAAATTCAGGTTTTGATGCCGAGCGGATGGCTTACGGTGGATTCCAGTCGTTGGTTCAATCATCTAACACCAACGCCGGATAACAAATTGCTGCACCGACTACCCGCACCGGTCGTACTGGCCGTCCCCAGCGCAGTCGTTCCCATCGAAAGAATTTTCCTCCTCAACCCACGGCATCCCGATTTTCCTGAACTCACTATCGGGCAAGCCCAGCAAGTTCAATTCGATCCCAGTCTGCGAAAAACGGACTGAGGTTGTATCAGTACTTGCTGCCTGTTGACGCTGTTTTCCATAGCGCGATGCTCGAATGCTCGAATGCTCGAATGCTCGAATGCTCGAATGTTCCAATGCTCGAATGCTCGAATGTTCGAATGCTCGAATGCTCGACTGCTCGAATGCTCGAATGTTCCAATGCTCGAATGCTCGAATGTTCCAATGCTCGAATGCTCGAATACTCGACTGCTCCAATGCTCCAATGCTTCCGAGCCGGAGGGGACCACTAATCAGTCAGCCTATTTCAGGCCTCCTTCCATCGCGATGGCGCGAGGATGCAGCACATTGTTTTCGAGATGAATGTGCATGTGCAGGTCCCGCTCGAATTCATCGAGTTCCCGATAGAATAGCTGGAAGGTCGCGCAGCCGTCGGCGGGGGGCGTGAAGCCATTCGCGAGTTTACGCATGTGGTCGAAAGCGTGTCCGACGCTGTCGTGCTCATGTTCCATCATGTCGATGGGATTTTGCACGCTGCCCAAAGCATTGGAGAATACGGGTCCCTCTCCTTTGTCCGCCGCAGCGAGTTGCTTGATGAAAGGAAAGAGAATCTGTTCCTCCTTCGCCAGATGCGATTCGAGTTCCACGGCCACCTGCTGCCACATCCTTGTGATTTCACGCACTTCAGGATGATTCTCACCATGCGCATTGGTCACTTTCGCCGCGTGCGCGGAAATGGTGGGCAGCATGCTCTTCACGTACTGATGATGCGTGTTGAGGATATAGTCGATGAGAAAGCCGGTTTCCCAGCCGGTGACAACGAGACCACCCGTTTCCGGCAGGAGGTCGAGTTCGGCCCGCAGCCGATCGGCATCCACATTTTTTTCCAGACAGGCAGCTGCGAGTGTTTTCCTTCCGCCGCAGCAGTAATCAAGTCCGTGTGATTCAAAAATCGGTGCGGCATGAATGTTCTGCTTCACCACCTCACCCAGGCTTTGCTCATTCCATGAAATCTGCATTGTATGTTCCTCGTGTTTAGTTCGCAGTGAGTTTCTGTCTACAAGCTACAAACCCGCGCCGGCAAAACATTTGATCCAGATCAGATATATCGGAATACTGTCGAAGCGTGAGGAGCGGAGCTGGAGGATGAGCCTTCAGGCTCGTCCACGGTAGGAGTGTAGGTGGAGGATGAGCGGTTGCGCGGCACACCGCCTTCGATCTATCTTGGCTGCATGGACAGCACAAACATCCCTGAAATCCTCGCTGCGATTCCCATGTTTTCGGAACTGCGTGAAGACGAACTCCGGCAGATCGCCGAGCACTGCCGCGTGCAGTCCTGCGGAAAAGGCGGACTACTCTTTCACGAAGGCGATCCCTATCGTGGATTATATGTGGTACTCGATGGAAGTGTGAAGATCTTCAAGATGTCGCCGGACGGAAAGGAGACGGTGCTTCATGTACTCTTTCCGCTGCAGACGTTGGCCGAAATCCCGATGTCCGCCGGAGAGGAATATCCCGCACATGCGGAATGCCTGGCCGAAAGTACGGTCATGTTCGTTGAGAAGCAGGGCTTTCTTTCGCTGCTGCGACAGAATCCGGACCTGTCACTCCGAATGCTGGCAGGACTCAGCAAACGTCTGCGCCAACTGGCCTCTCAGCTCGAGGATCTCACTGCGCATGACGTGCGCACCCGTCTCGTGCACTATCTGCTCGAAGAGTATCGCGTACAGAAGCCCGGCCATCTGTTGCCGCGCATCATGCTGAGGATTTCCAAATCCGTACTCGCCTCACAGATCGGTACCACACTCGAAACACTGTCGCGCACCTTACGCAAGCTGGAAGACGATGGACTGATCGGCATGAAAGGGAAGGTTATCCTGCTTGAGAATATGGACAGATTGAAACGGGAAGGGACATAGAAGAGCGGGTCGCCCCGCTTAGGGATTACCATTCCGGCAGAAAGTTTTCTTGACTATTCGGCAGCACCGTCTGATCAAAAATCACACCGTCAAGCCAGAGCAGCGTGCCATCCTCGGCGTGAATGCCAATGCCTCGTTCGTACACGTGGCGGATGCTGCCGTCGCGATGCTTGATGCGGTATTCGATTGTGTAGGGCTTGCGGGCGTTGACGCCGTCGTTGACGGCATTGACGACCTTGAACACGTCTTCGGGGTGAACGATGCTTTTGTACGAGCGGACCGCGTTGTTCACCAATTCTTCAGGGGTGTAGCCGCTCAGGTCCTCGATCTGCTCACTCATATATTCCATGGTCCAGAACGCGTCGTTGGCGCAACGATAGACCGCTCCGGGAATGTTCGATACAAGCGTACGGAAGCGATCCTGATCGCGACGCATGTCGCTTTCGCGGCAAATCGATTCAGCGATGCGGTCCTGAAGTTCCCGCTTGACCTTATTGATTTCCACATCGCGGTTTTGCAGCTGCTGCTCCAGGCGTTCACTTGCCGCCTTCAGTCCTTCAATTTTGTTCTGCAGCCTGTCGATCTCGCCGAGCAGGCCAGCCCTGTCCATCTCATCGAAATTCATCGCGCACCTGATGAATAGTCCTCAGAGTCGTATCTGTACCGCTCACTCGGGATGATATCCCGATCGATGGCGGCTGTTGAGCAGTAATAGTACGGAAAAAATGGAATAAACGGCAACAGGCGAAGACGAATCGGAGGACGCTTCGACTGGGTGAAACGGCCTCCGAAAATGAGAATTGATGCCGATTACGGCAGCACCCAGATTCCGTCCTTGACCGCGAGCTGTGTGTCGTCGAGCCAGATGCCGATACCGGCGCCTCCTTCACGGAAGTCCGTAACGATGTCGACATGCTGCGCGGAACGGTTGAGCTTGCCTTCGGCGAAGAGCCGTTCGCTGGCTGTCCTGGTTTCGAGCGATGTTGTGTATGCCACCCGATTATCGGTGACGTTCCCGGAGTGCTGATATCCGAATT
>SWCC01002943.1_pt1 | contig 10229 bp, 8 predicted proteins | sample 4692971 | NCBI WGS metagenome assembly SWCC01 (sample SAMN10267277, study PRJNA491770) | bioreactor metagenome | isolation source: DHS bioreactor inoculated with subseafloor sediment | place: Japan: off Shimokita Peninsula | collected 2006-08 | reverse complement strand
CAGTGAGTGCTTTCCGCAGGATCTTCATGATTAACACCTCTGGGTAATTGATGCCTAAATCTTAAAGGCACCACCCTTACGGCATGCTGTTTCGCTTGTTACAAATTCGTAAGTTAACTAATTATCGATATAGGAACCATTTCTTGGCGGAATGCCCAGGTGTCTGCCGCAAGCTTACAATAATGTAATTCTTGGGTCAGGCGGCTGTCAGCCCGTCAGGGATACCCTATATAAAATACCCCCGCGTGTGCGTAGACAGGTTTAACAGGAGCGGTAATGTCTCAGGCCAATCAGCCACATCCCACACTTCAGACCCCATCGGATCGTGACCCTGTTTGTGGCATGACGGTCAAATCCGACAGTCCGCACCAGACCAGCCACGCCGGCCAACAACTGCTCTTCTGCAGCCAACGCTGTCTGGAAAAATTCAATGCCGAGCCAAGCAGATATTTGGATGCTGGGGATGCTCACGGCGAGACGCCGACCGTCGATCACGGCGCCGAATACACCTGCCCGATGCACCCGGAAATACTGCAGATCGGCCCAGGCACATGCCCCAAATGCGGCATGGCCCTGGAGCCGGTCATGCCCGAACTGGAAGAAGAGGACAACCCGGAGCTCAGAGACTTTTCTCGACGCTTCTGGTGGACGTTGCCGTTGACCGTGATTGTCACTGTATTGGCAATGGGTGAGCACGCTATCTCGCTGTTTCACGGCGCCACGCAGAACTGGGTCGAACTGGCGCTAGCCACCCCGGTGGCGCTCTGGGCCGGCTGGCCCTTCTACGTGCGCTGCGTGCAATCGTTCATCAACCGCAGCCCGAACATGTGGACGCTGATCGGCCTCGGAACCTCCGCCGCCTACCTGTACAGCCTGATCGCCACCCTGGCGCCCGGCGTATTCCCCGACCACTTCATGCAGGGTGAACGCATCGGCGTGTACTTCGAGGCGGCAGCGGTAATCATCTCGCTGACTCTGCTCGGCCAAATCCTGGAACTCAAGGCGCGCTCGCAGACCTCGGCGGCGATCAGATCGCTGCTCGGTCTGGCGCCCAAGACCGCCCGGCGCATCAACGCCGATGGCAGCGAAGAGGACATTCCCCTCACCCACGTGCACAGCGGCGACAAGCTGCGGGTGCGCCCAGGCGAAAAAGTGCCGGTTGATGGCATGGTGGTGGAAGGCGAAAGCGCGGTGGACGAGTCGATGCTGACCGGCGAGCCGGTGCCGATCATGAAACGCGCCGGTGATAGCCTGATCGGCGCTACCCTCAACAGCCACGGCAGCTTGGTGATGCAGGCACAAAAGGTCGGCAGCTCGACCGTGCTTGCGCAGATCGTGCAGATGGTAGCCCAAGCGCAGCGCTCCAAGGCGCCAATGCAGCGGCTGGCCGACGTCATTGCCGGGCGTTTCGTGCTGGCGGTCATCGCCATCGCTGCTCTGACCTTTGTCGTATGGGGCCTGTGGGGGCCGGAACCGAGCTGGGTGTTCGGTCTGATCAACGCAGTCGCGGTACTGATCATTGCCTGCCCCTGCGCCCTGGGCCTGGCCACGCCGATGTCGGTGATGGTCGCCACCGGCAAAGCGGCCGGCAGCGGCGTGCTGTTCCGCGATGCTGCCGCGATAGAAAACCTGCGCAAGATCGACACTCTGATCGTCGATAAGACCGGCACCCTCACCGAAGGCCGCCCTGCTTTCCACAGCGTCGAGGCGGCGCCCGGCTTCACGCGGGACGAGGTGCTGCGACTGGCCGCCAGCCTGGATCAGGGCAGCGAACATCCCCTGGCACACGCCATCGTCGATCATGCCCGTGCCCAGGGCCTTGCGCTGAGCACGCCTGAAACCTTCGAATCGGCCTCCGGCATCGGCGTGCGTGGCAAGGTTGACGGCCGCGACTTGCAGTTGGGCAACACCGCGCTGATGAATGATGCCGGCGTGGATGCCAGCCCGCTCAAGGGGCATGCCGAACAGCTGCGCGGCGAAGGCGTGAGCATCATGTTCCTGGCCGTGGACAACGTACTGGCCGGTCTGCTGGCGGTTTCCGACCCGATCAAACCGACCTCAAAACTGGCGATCCAGCGCCTGCAGGCAGACGGCATACGGGTGATCATGGCCACCGGCGATGGCCTGACGACTGCCCGTGCCGTAGCCCGCGAACTGGGTATCGAGGAGGTGCACGGCGAGGTCAAGCCGCAGGACAAGGAACGCCTGACCGCCTCGCTGCAACAGCAAGGGCACCGCGTGGCCATGGCCGGCGACGGCATCAACGACGCCCCGGCCCTGGCGCGCGCCGATATCGGCATTGCCATGGGCACCGGCACCGATGTGGCGATGAACAGCGCCCAGGTCACGCTGGTCAAGGGCGACCTGCTCGGCATCCTGCGCGCGCGCAGCCTGTCGGTGGCCACCGTGCGCAACATGCACCAGAACCTGACCTTCGCCTTTCTTTACAACGCTCTGGGCATTCCTTTGGCAGCCGGCCTGCTCTACCCGCTGACCGGCCTCCTGCTGTCACCAATAATCGCAGCGCTGGCGATGAGCATGAGCTCCGCTTCGGTGGTGTTCAACGCCTTGAGACTGCGCAAGGTATCAATCGACTGAAACTCTTGACCTTGCCACCTTGGCAAGGTTGAGAATTGCCTCAACCCCAGCAGCAACCTCGCAAGGAGATTGTCATGAGCACCGTTGAATTGAGTGTCAAAGGCATGAGCTGCGGCTCATGCGTCCTGCATGTCACCGAGGCGCTCAACGCAGTTGAAGGCGTCACCGAGGTCGACGTCGATCTGCAAGCGGCCAGTGTGCGGGTCAGCGCTGAGTGCGACAGCGATGTGCTTGTCGCCGCCCTAGGTGATGCTGGATACCCCGCCCAACTGAGCAGTCCGGCGGCCTCATCGAGCCCCGCCAGGAAAACCGGATGCGGTGGCAGCGGTGGCTGCTGTTGCAAGTGAGCAAACCATTGGAAACAGGTTTTTTATGTCCAGAACACTGACTACCGCGGCGCTCGCCGCCCTGCTGCTAAGTGGCGCCGCCCAGGCCGCGCAACCCCTGATCATTGATGTGCACCGCGACGCCAACTGTGGGTGCTGCAAGGACTGGATTACCTACCTGGAGAACAACGGCTTCGAAGTCCGCGATCACGTCGAACGCAACATGAACACGGTCAAGCAAGACCTCGGCGTGAAACCGCGTCTGGCTTCCTGCCATACAGGCGTGATCGATGGAAAGTTCGTTGAAGGCCACGTGCCCGTTGCGCAGATTTTGGAGCTTCGCAAGCGCCCTGACCTGCTGGGCATCGCCGTGCCAGGCATGCCGGCTGGCTCACCAGGCATGGAGTATGGCGACGTCAAACATCCCTACCAGGTGATCGGGATAACTCGCACTGGCCGAGAAAAGGTCATTGCCAATTATCCGCTGGAACAAGCCCCGAATTAATAGCAGCTCGCCGGGCGGGCTGGTACTGGCTGGCATCCTGCGATGCACTGAATCGCAGCGGAGACCATCCCCAGCCCGCACTTCAAAAAGCCCGGCTCCGTTAACAAGCTGAAATTCACCTCCTTTTCGTTATTAGCCCGCGAGATGGTCATGTCCCGCCTCCTGCTGTGTCTGCTGCTGCTACTGCTTACCTTGCCAGCCAACGCCGAGATATTTGATTCTTCGCGTCCTCAGTCGGCTCTGTTCGGCACTCCGCTGAATAACAGCCAGGATTTCCTTCCGGTAGACAGGGCCTTCCGCCTCGACCTGTTGGAAGCCGGTAAGGACAGCGTCCGCCTGCGCTTCATAAATGCCGAGGGTTATTACCTCTATAAACATCGCTTCGCATTCACCAGCGACCACCCGCAAGTGTCAATCGGCACCCCGCAATGGCCCGCGGCCGAACCGAAAACCGATGAATTTTTTGGCGATGTCGAGGTGTTCTACGGCGTTACCGACTTGCTGCTACCCGTTAATAACCCTCAGAACACACCGTTCACCTTACAGGTGAGCTATCAGGGCTGCGCTGATCTGGGGCTGTGCTATCCGCCAGAGATTCGCAGCTTCGAGGTAGGTGATCCCCCCCTCATTGCAGCCCTGCAACAAGGGGTCGCCATTGACTGGCGTAGTCTGGCGCTGTTCTTCCTGGCGGGCTTGGGCCTGACTTTCACACCCTGCGTGCTACCGATGCTGCCAATTCTGTCTGGCGTGGTATTACGCGGACAACTCGGCGGAACGCGTGGATTACGCCTATCGCTTGCCTACGTACTCCCCATGGCTGCCAGCTTCGCCCTGCTTGGTGCGCTAATGGGCATGTTCGGCGCTGGCCTCAACCTACAAGCGCGCCTGCAGTCACCGTGGCTGTTGGTGCCCTTTGCGATGTTCTTCACTGTTTTCGCTCTGGCCATGTTCGGCGTATTCGAGTTGCGCATGCCGCGCTTTATCACCGAACGACTAGATCTCCTAGCCGGCCAGGCCCGCGGGGGTTCAATGTTGGGCGCCGCCACGCTCGGCGTACTGTCGAGCCTGCTGGTTTCGCCCTGTGTGACTGCCCCTCTGGTCGGCGCACTGCTCTACATAAGCACCACCGGCGACGCACTGGGTGGCGGCCTTAAGCTGTTTGCCCTCGGGTTGGGCATGGGCGCGCCGTTGGTATTGTTCGCCATCGGCGGCGGAGCATTGCTACCCAAGTCTGGCACCTGGATGGTCGGTGTGCGCAAAGCTTTCGGCGTGATGCTGCTGGCTGTCTCTGTATGGCTGCTAGAACGCGTGCTACCCGCTCCAGTGACTTTGGCCTTGTGGGGCCTTTTGGCAGTTGGCAGCGCGATTTGGCTCGGTGCCTTGGAGTTCACCCTCAAGTCCGGCCGGCAAAGGCTCGCCCAACTACTCGGTGTGGCACTACTGGTCTACGGTGTCAGCGCCTGGCTCGGCGCTTTGCAAGGTCAATCCGATCCGCTGCGACCGCTGGGTCAGCTGGACGCCAAAGCCGTACTTCCGAGCGGCGCTAACGCCGGCTGGCAGACCGTGGATACACCAGCTGCTCTGGATGCCGCTCTGCTGTCAGCAAAAAATGCCGACCAACCACTGCTATTGGATTGGTACGCCGACTGGTGCATCAGTTGCAAAGTAATTGAACGAGAAGTGCTGGCAGCACCCGCCGTGCGTGAGCAACTGACCGGTTACCGACTGGTGCGCTTCGACATAACTCGTAGCGATGCCGAGCAACGCGCCCTGCTCGACCGCTACCAGCTGTTCGGCCCACCGGCACTGCAGTTATTCGCTCCCAATGGCGAAGAATGGCAAGATCTCCGTACTGTTGGCGAAACCGACGCTGAGAGTTTCGTCAAACGCCTGCACCAAGCCAACGGCCGAATCTAGATTAGCCCCTCCACTTCTGGAGGGGCGTGTTCTACCCCTGGCTGGCCAGCAGGCTAACGGAAATGCAATCGCCGCTACAGCCTACTGTCATCAGAGCAGCCGGCGGTGCCGGCCCAACATTCCACACCGCAACAACTGAAATCTAAGCTCTAGCCACCATCGACAGGCGCTCAATAGGCCCACCAACTGACGACACCAGAACTAGCGACTTACCATCATCAACAGGCTCGACGGACATTTCCGCACCTTGGTCCAGCAGCCGCATACCATCGAAGCGGATAGTAAGGTGCGTACTGGCCGTTTCTACCTTGTTCTGCTCTAACAAATCGAGCCGATCGGCCCAGTCTTGCATCATTTTCCGGCGGGGCTCCACATACAATGCGTGATTGTAAGTGGCGCTGACCTTGTTGGGATCAGCGTGCGAGAGTTGGGCATCCACCCAATTCTTGGGGTAACCGAACTCGTTGAGGGCCGTGGAGAGCGTGGCACGGATGCCGTGACCGGTGAGCAAATCCTTATAGCCCATACGCTTGATCGCGCCGTTCAGCGTGTTCTCGCTAATGCGCATTCTCAGCTCGCTTCGGTGTGCAAGCAGATAGCGCTGGGCTGGCTTGGTCTGCTCCAGCAGATAGCGAACGATCTCGATGGCCTGGACCGATAACGGCACGACATAGGGCGGAATATCCTGCGGCCGCTGCCCCCGCTTGCGCATGCCATTCTGCAGTTGCTTGACTACCTCGGGAGGAATGATCCACAAGCCGCGCTCAAGATCGAATTGATCAGGGGTCGCCAGTCGCAGCTCACCAGTACGCACACCCGTCAGCAACAGCAGGCGAATACCAAGTTGTGTGGTGATCCTGCCTCTATAACTGCGTAGCTTGTTCAGCAGACTGGGCAGTTCAGGCAGCCGCAGGAAGGGATTATTGACCACCGGTGGTTTGGGGACAGCCACGACATCCAGATCCGATGCGGGATTGCTTTGCAGCCCCGCGACTTTCACCATCGCAAAGCGGAACAACTGCCTGAGCCAGGTGCGCACTTTCTCGGCGGTGGTAAATGCCCTGCGCTGCTCGATACTAGCAAGCACGTCCAACAGGTCGGGACGGCAAATGTCGAAGATGGATACGGCGCCTAACGCGGGCAACACGTCCTTATCGAAGATACGCTGGATCTGCGAGAGGGTACTTTGCCTGCCCTCCTTGAGTTCCAGCTTGCGGTGCCCAAGCCACTGCAGATAAACCACCTTGAAGCTGTTCTCCGTCGCGAAACGGACAGCTCGAAGTTTTTGCTTACGATCAATCTTGGGATTGACGCCTTTCGCTACTAGGGCGCGGGCCTCATCGCGTAACGCACGCGCTTCCCGAAGGCTGACCTTCGGATAGGTGCCCAGCGACATTCGTTTCTGTTTGGTAGCCCAGTAATATCTGAAGTGCCAAGACTTACCGCCAGCGGCAGATACCGCCAGAGAAAGGCCGTCGAAGTCTGTGAGGGTATAGTCTTTGCCAGTCGCCCGAGCCTGCCGGACAGTGACGTCTGTGAGCGCCATGGTATAGCTCCTGAACATAGGTCAGGGCTAGATGCTTGTCTCGCAGGCCACGCTCCTCCAGCAACAATCCGGAAACCACGCACCCCGCAAAGATGGACTTAAAAATGGACTTAAAAGCCCTGGCTGGGGACGGATTCCAGTAGATTTCGCTGGAACGAAAAAAGGGCCCTAAGGCCCTTTTTCAATGACTTACAGACTTCAATAGACGTCTATAGATCATAATTTGGAGCGGGAAACGAGACTCGAACTCGCGACCCCGACCTTGGCAAGGTCGTGCTCTACCAACTGAGCTATTCCCGCAAATATGGCGTCCCCTAGGGGACTCGAACCCCTGTTACCGCCGTGAAAGGGCGGTGTCCTAGGCCACTAGACGAAGGGGACGCTGCCCGGAAACTTCAGCTTTATTCCGGCTTCCAGCGCTCTGCTTAGTGCTTCACGCTGCAAGTGGCGCGCATTCTATGGAGCCGCCTGAACCTCGTCAAGCGTAGTTTGAAAATTTTTTTGCAGCCCCACCAAACGGCAAGCAGAGCTATCAGCCCAATCGCCGAGCCACTACACTCAGGCCAAAAGCCAGCGGCTCGAGAGGTGCGGTTAGTGTCTCCACTTATGATCACAGGATTGATCCTGGCCGGTGTGTTTCTACTGGTCAGCATCGTCTACACCATTCAGATCGTCGAAAAGAGCAATCTGGAAAAAGCGCGCAAGCGTGCAGACCTCTCTGATCGCTGCCGTCGGTGCGCCGACCTCTCCGACGGCCTGCCGGGCCAGATGATGACGCCCTCGCTCAAACTGCTGCTTACACGTCTCGAGCTGAACCTCAGCGAGCGCCTGCAGCCGCTGGACAAAAGCAATGACAAACTGAGCGCGCGCATCCAGACGCTTCGCAGCGAGGCTGCAAAAGGCGAAGCCATCCAGGTAAGCAATCCACCACGCCAGATACTGACCGAAGCTCAGGCCAAGGAAAGCCGCTTCATGCTGGAAGATCTCCACGCACAGATCGTGCGTGCTGCCAAGGAAGGGCTGCTAAAGCAGACCGAGGCCAAACACTGGGTACAGGACATCCAGCGCATGCTGGCGATATTGCATATCGAGTACTTCGCCGGACTGGGCCGACTCGCGCTGCAACAGAACCAGCCCCAGCGTGCGCGCCTCGCCTTCGAGCGGGGCATCCAGCATATCCGTCGGCAACCCGCACCGGCTGCTTACCAGGCTCAGCTCAAACAGCTGGAAGCGCTGCTGGAACACTCCAACGCGCTGGTACTGAACCATGAGCGTCCGAAAGCAGACGAACCAAGCGAGCTGGCGGAAGGCATGAAAGCATTCGATGACGAAGATCTCTGGAAGAAGAAAAACGTGTACTGACGGGCAGAGGCCTGTCGACGAGATCGAACCAGCAATAACCCGCCACGGAGAACAATATGACAATGACCGTGTTTGGCGTCCCCCTCTCGCCATTCGTGCGTAAAGTGCGCCTTTGCCTGCTCGAAAAAGGGCTCGAATACCGGCTCGAAACGGTTATGCCGTTTACACCACCGCAGTGGTATCTGGAGATCAATCCCCTCGGCCGTATCCCTGCGCTCAAAGATGGTGACTGCACCCTCGCTGACTCGAGCGTCATCTGTCAGTACCTCGAGGAAGCCTATCCCGAAACGGCAGGCCTTTACGGCGAGAATGCGCAAGAGCGTGGACGCGCACGCTGGTTGGAAAAATACGCAGACTACGAACTGGCACCACTGACCACCTTTACCGTTTTCCGTAACCGCATCCTCAAGCCGACCTCCGGCCATCCGTGCAACGAAGAGGCCGTGCAAGCCGCCGTGCAGGAAAAGCTCCCGTCACACTTCGATTATCTGGAGGGGGAACTCGGTCAGCAGCAGTTCTTCGTTGGCGACAGTCTTTCAATGGCTGACATCGCGGTCACCTGCCAACTGATCAACATGGCCCATGGTGGTGAACAGCTCGACGCACAAAGCTGGCCCAACCTGGCCGCCCACCACGCACGGATGCTGGCACTGCCTTCGGTCGCCAGCCTGCTGCCGGACGAGCAGCGCATGAATGCCAAGCTGAAGGAAATGGGCAAGCCCGTCACAGCCTGATAGGCCAGCAGCACAACACGGCCCGTTGCTCTGGAGCAGCGGGCCGGCGACATCAGCCCTGCCCTTGCAGCAGACGTTTGCCTACCCATTGACGCGCGTACTGGTAGGCGCAACGGCCATTACGATTGCCCCGCCCGCTGGCCCAGCGAATCGCATCCTTCTCCAGCGCGTCATCCCAGCTCCACTGCAACTGTGCCTCACGTGCCAGCAAATCGATCCAGTGGCGCACCACGCTGAGGTAGTGCTGCTGCGTGAACGGATAGAACGACAGCCACAGCCCGAAGCGATCGGACAAGGCAATCTTGTCTTCCACCGCCTCGTTCGGATGCAGCTCACCATCGACCATCTGCCAGTTTTCGTTGTCGCTCTGACGCTCGGGCACCAGGTGCCGCCGATTGGAAGTGGCATATAGCAGAACATTCTCTGGCGCACGCTCCAGCGATCCGTCGAGCACGCTCTTGAGCACCCGATAGTCACCTTCACCTGCCTCAAACGACAGATCGTCACAGAACAATACGAACGCCTGTTGCAGCCCTGCCAGCTGCTCCACCACCCGCGGCAGATCGGCCAGATGGTCGCGCTCGATTTCGATCAGACGCAGCCCGCTCTCGGCGTACCCGGCCAACAGGGCACGGATCAGCGAGGACTTTCCGGTACCACGAGCCCCCCAGAGCAGCACATGGTTGGCCGGCAGCCCATCGACGAACTGACGTGTGTTCGCCGCGAGCAGATCGCGTTGCCGATCAATACCGATCAGATCCCCCAGCTGCATATCCAGGCTGACCTGCAACGGCGCCAGATGGCCACTGCGTGCATCACGTTGCCAACGTGCGGCCAGCGTATGCTCCCAATCAATGCTCGGCGGCTGGGATGGCAACAGCGGCTCTATGCGCGCCAACAAATCCTCGGCGCGCCGCAGAAAGGCTTTCAACTCGACATCCATTGCTTACTCCCGGAAACGAAAAGGCCCGGCATGACCGGGCCGAACAGGCAGAACGACTCGCTTCAACCCCCAGCATCAGAGCAGCGCTTCGATCTCCTCCGCCAGCGCCTGCGGTGCGGTGCGTGAGGCATAGCGCCGGACCGTCTTTCCCTGATCGGTGATGAGAAACTTGGTGAAATTCCACTTGATCGCCTTGCTACCCAGCAAGCCAGGCGCCCGCTTCTTCAGTTCAATGAACAGGGGATGGGCGTCACTGCCATTGACCTCGACCTTGCCGAACAGCGGAAAGGAGACCCCG
>SWCC01007631.1_pt1 | contig 10239 bp, 10 predicted proteins | sample 4692971 | NCBI WGS metagenome assembly SWCC01 (sample SAMN10267277, study PRJNA491770) | bioreactor metagenome | isolation source: DHS bioreactor inoculated with subseafloor sediment | place: Japan: off Shimokita Peninsula | collected 2006-08 | reverse complement strand
CCAAGGACTTGGGCATGGTGGACGACGAGGGCGCGATGCGTCGCGTTGCGCTTGTGGGAAGGCCCAACGTGGGCAAATCCTCCCTGCTCAATCGTCTCGCCGATTCCGAGCGTGCGGTGGTCAATGAGATCGCGGGCACCACGCGTGACCCTGTTGACGAGATCATCGAGGTCGAGGGCGAGCTCTACACGTTCATCGACACGGCGGGTATTCGCCGGCGTGTGCACCTGCAAAAGGGCGCCGACTACTACGCGTCGCTGCGGACATCGGCCGCAATTCATCGCGCCGAGCTCGCTCTGGTGTTGCTCGATGGCTCCACGCCGCTGTCCGATCAGGACCTTCGCATCCTGTCCGAAGTAGTGGACGCGGGCCGCGCCATCGTCATGGTCATCAACAAGTGGGATCTGGTGGGGGAGGACGAGCGGTTCTTGTTTGAACGCTCGTTCGAGAAGGACCTCACGCACCTCACGTGGGCGCCGCGTGTCAACCTGTCGGCTCTGACGGGATGGCACACCAACCGTTTGAAGCGGGCGATGGACGTGTCGCTTGGCAACTGGGACAGGCGCATCGCGACCGGCAAGCTCAACACGTTCCTTGGCGAACTGGTGGCGCAGCATCCGCACCCAGTGCGCGGTGGCAAGCAGCCCAAGATCCTCTTTGCGACGCAGGCCGCCACCAGGCCGCCCAAGTTCGTGCTTTTCACGTCCGGGTTTCTGGACCCGCAATACCGGCGCTTCATCGAGCGCAGGCTGCGCGAGACGTTCGAGTTCACGGGTACGCCCATCCATATCTCCGTTCGCGTGCGGGAGAAGCGCAAGCGTAAGTAGTCGCAAAGGGCCGATGCTGGTCTTGGAGTGGGCCCGTGACTGTGTAAACTTGGCGACGGCCTCGAAGCGGGATGTACCTGCCGCGAGAGGCCAACGGGCTGTGGCGCAGTTTGGTAGCGCACTTGACTGGGGGTCAAGTGGTTTACCACTCTTCGGTCGGCCCGAACAACTGAAAAACAATGCCACGGGCTGTGGCGCAGCTTGGTAGCGCACTTGACTGGGGGTCAAGGGGTCGCAGGTTCAAATCCTGTCAGCCCGACAGAAAATCCCTGATGAGAAGCAATTTTCATCAGGGATTTGTTGTTTCTGAACCTCGTTTTCTCTGGTCCCCCTCTGGTCCCCCTGGGCAGGTTGGCATGGTCGACCTGTGGATGACAGACTCCGCTGCGACGCTCTGTCTGTGGATAAGGGGACCAAAAGGGGACCAGAACGATGAATACCGGCGACGGAGCCGCTTACAGTCCGCGTCCGGTGCCTTGCCATGGCCGTCCTGGAGTCTTCGGGCGGGCGTCTCTGCTGAGGAAGGCGTTGGCCTGTTCCGCGGCGGAGGCGAGGTGGCGGTCATCGGGGTGGAGGTAGCCGCGAGTGGTCTCGATTGAGGCGTGTCCGAGGATCTCTTGGAGGACATGGAGGGGAACCCCGGCGTCGGCGAGCCACGTGGCGCCGGTGTGTCGGAGACCGTGTCGGGTGAGGTTCGGCAGGCCGAGGTCAGCAACAACCTGATCCCAACTGGTCGCATCACGAACGGTGGCCGTCGTGAGGAAACCGCCACGTGGACCGACGAGGAGTGGTTCGTCCGATTGCTTGAACGCGCAGAGTCTTTTCAGGACCGGCCGGAGTGGGTCGAGAATCGGCACGCGACGCTCTTTGCGGCTCTTGGTTGGTTTGGTGATGAGGCCGCCCCTGCCGGGGAAGACCTGTCGTCTGATGATGACGAGGTTCTTTGTGAAGTCCACGTCTCCGACTTGAAGTCCGGAGACTTCGGAAGAACGTGCTGCCAGCAGAGCGGCGAGCATCACGAAGTCTGAATAGGACTGATGGACGGCGCCGCAGGCGGACGCGAGCTGATTCAGTTTCTGCAGGTCAGGGATCGCGTGCGCGCGCGGAGCAGCATCTTCGGCGGGTTGGATTCGGAAGGCGTTTCGATGGAGACTCCGCTTCGCACGGTGTTTGGCGGGATTGATGGTGATCAGGCCATCGCGAACGGCTTCGTCGAGTACCCGCACGAGTGGGGCGATGGTGTTCTTGATCGTCGATGCGCCGTACTGCTTCTCCCAACCGTCGATCGTGCGGTCGATCATTCCAGCGGTGATTTGCGTGACGGGCAGATGGCCAAGCGCCGGGAGTACTCGGAGCCGAAGACCGTAGCGGTAGTTGTCGCCGGTGGAGGTCATATCGAGGCCGCGTGCCCATCGATCGTCGATAGAGGTGAAGAACTCCAGGAGCGTCATGGAGACGTCCATTCCCTTGACCGAAGAGTTCCGGAGCGTTTCGAAGAATGCCCGTGCGGTTGCCTCGTCTTTTACGATTTCGGTGCGGATCACGCGTTGCTTGGTGAGCGGATCGGTCCAGCGTGCCCGCGCTCGAATCCCGTAGGAGCGTCGTTCCATGTCGGTGGAGATCCTCACCCCGATCGGTGGCACCGGTCGGGGTGAGGACTCTGGCATCGGCTCAACTGGGCGGGCCATGGTGCGGCTCCAAGTTCTGTAGCCATTGGTCGATGGCTTCGAGCCGGTATCGGGCGATACCGCCGAGCTTGGTGAATGGTGGCCCGGTCTCCGCAGAGCGCCATCGAGACAAAGTCGATTCGGAGACCTTCAGGTACGAGGCGACCTCTCGACTATCCAGCAATGGTGAGACGGGCGCAGTCACTTCGGCCGCGTTGCTCATGACTCCTCCAGCGGAGGATCGCCAAGCGAACGGTAGAACTCGTCCTCAGCCGCTTGACGACGCTGAACGTCATCAACCACGAACGCGACAAACTCGGCTTCCCGGTCGGTGATCATTGACTCTTCGGAGGGAGTAGGCGGCTCTTCCCCGGGCCAGGTGGCTTGCCGTGTGGGGCGATCACGATCGAGTCGAGTCCCGCACGTAGCTACCCAGTCCCGGAGGCGGAGGCGAGCATCCGCAAAGTCGCGATGCCACCCCAGCGGTGCGGATCCGTTTTGGTTGGGGTCGTAGGCGCACAGCCAGTGCAGATGCAGCGCTGACAGCTCCCACACGAGCTCGGGGTGACGATGCCAGTACGGCGGGATCACTGCGGCCGGGAGTCCGTACGTGCGGCGGAGCCAGTCGACCCAGCGATTCAGCTCCAGCCACTCGACTTCCGCGTCGTTCGCGGTGAGGAGATTCCAGTTGATCGGATGCGGTGGTTCAGCGACCAGCGATTCGTCGTAGTCATCCTCGTCGCGCCCTTCGTGTGCCTCAGCGGTGGGAACGAAGTCACTCATGATGACCGCTCCTGCTCAGATGCTGACCGCAGGAGCGACATCTGACTGCGCTCGTGCTCGGGCGGGGGCTTCAAAAGGGGAGGCATCACGACCGGTCGACTCGCGCATGTTGTTGTCGCGATGGGGTCCGCGATCGACCTCGTATTGGGTGCGTGCTACGTCGTGACCGAAGCGGGAGACGATGAACTCCTCGGCTGCGACGCTCTGGCCGTCCTTCTCGTAGCTGTACTCGCGCACGCGCCCAGTGGCGATGAACTTGTCGCCCTTGTGGAATCGAGCGACTCCTTCTTCGGCTGCGCGCCGGAAGGCACTCATGTCGTGGAAGGACGGGTCGAGCTGCGTGAAACTTCCGTCCGGGGTCTGCTGCGAATGCTCTATGCCGATCCGCGCGTAGAACCGCGCGGTGCCGTCCTCGGTGTAGGTCAGACGGGGCTCGGTCGCGATGAATCCTGTGATGGCTTGCTGGGTGTCGATGGACATGACGACTCCTTGATCTGTTGGGGCGGCCATCGGATGTGGTGGCCGCTGCAACAGACAGGTGCGCGCTGCGCCCCAGCGCGGATCATGGCGTGGCAGGGCGTTCAAAGAGCGACTCAACCGCCGCACGATCTGCTTTGAGCTGCTGACCGTCGGAGCGCTCGGGCCAAGGGTGGAGGTCAGCGATGATGGGGGGCGCCGACCGGAGCAAGATGACCCCGGTGCCAAACGGCAACGTGCGAATGCGGTCCGGCGGCAAGATCGGTACGCGACGGATGGAACGCTGGTTCGAGCGCGAGCCATGGTCACCGAGCGTGACTGAGTCGGTGAACTCGTCGCGTTCGCCGATCAGCGTGGAGAGGTCTTGAAGGTCTCGTGAGTTCGAGGCGCCCCCAAGGATGATCTTCGCGATGCTGGCGTCCCAGATCGCTGCCGACTTGTTCTCAGACCACTTGTCCCGCGCCTGGGCAAGGGATTGAAGCACCGGCATCGTTGTAATGCCGGTGCCGCCACCTTCCGCCATGAGTGTGGGCAACGAAGGTAGCGGCGCAAGGTTTCCGATCTCGTCGAGCGCAAACAGCAGTGGCGGGTCGAGCCGCGCGCCGGATGAGCGAGCAGCCATACGACGGGCGGTCTCGACAAGGTCTTCAACGAGAGCCGCGACGAGAGCTGCACTATTCCCGGCCCCAACGCCCGTAGCCAGAAGGTACAGCGTGCCACGGTCACGGATGAAACGCTCGGGATCGAACTGCTCGCCTTCTCCAGGGCTGACAGCATCAAGCACTCTGGGGTCGGCCAGCGCCGACAATGCGAGCGAAACACCCTGCCAGATACTGTCGCGCGTGCGCGGGTCGGCGTCGAGCGTTGCCTCCAGCGAATCCGCCCACCCCGTGGCAGCCAACGGTGAGCCCGTCAGGATGGCGACAGCCTCGGCGGCTGCTGACGGGTCGAGAGTCCACCGGAACAGCTCAGCCGGACTTCGATGATCGAGCGCGGCCGCATGTAGGAGCGCCTGCAGAGCGATGCGCGTCTTCCCCTCCCAAAACCCTCCACCCTCGACGCCCCCAGCGGACAGCTCGGTGGCCGCAGCAAGACCAGTCGCGCGAATCATCGCGGTCAACGGATCCTCACACCCCCGAATGGGCGACCACCGCAGCCCAGAGGAGACGCCTTCAGCAAGTTGCTGAGGATCAAAGACAGCGACCGGACCAACCCGTTCCCGCGCGCGCATCGTTGCCGTCAGGTTGTCGGGCCGGGTCGACGTCGTCACCACTGCACCCGGCGCATCGAGAATCGCGGGGATCACAATGTGCAGACCTTTGCCCGAACGCGGCGGGCCGATGAGAAGGATCGAGTCTTCGACGCTGGCCCACACCTGCTTGCCGTGCGAGCGCCCGAGCAGGTAGCCCACGTCCGCGGGTTCTGGCTGTTCCAGTGAGGGGCGAAGCGTCACAGCTCGGCGCAGGAGCGCCTTCGCCGACGCACTGGTTACGACCTCGTGACTGCTGGCAGTTCCCGCGAGCCGACGTGGATCGGCATCGACGTTGTGCGAGTGCCGACGCCAACGGACCCAAGCCCACCCGAAAGCCCCGCCGAGCACCAGGAGTAGTAGTACTGCAATCGACCAGTAGAGAATTGCGTTCAGCCCGGGTGCCTGCAGCACCTCGGTCGGGTTCGTCGGGTTGAACAGCATGGCGACCCCGCCTGCAATTCCGACCTGAGGTTGCGCAGCGCCAGAGAGAAATGCCGCAATGGAACCAGCAGCTCGCAAGACGGCGGCGACTCCGAAGACTGCGATCAACGCGATCATCAGGAAGTTGGTCAACTCATCGCCGAAACCTCGACCCTGACCGTCTGGGGTGCTCACGATGGCAAAGATTCGGTGACGATGACGCCGGAGACTCGTCCGATGAGCAATATCTCCGATGGGTGATCCACGAGTTGGCTCATATCGATGACCGCACGAGCGCTCCCGTCAGCGGATCCTTCAGCGCTGGAGACCGACAGCGCGACGGTGACGTCCTCGCCAGGGACGAATCCGGACCCGGTGACCTCGATCAGCTGATCCGGTGGGCGGTGCCTCGCGCGCCGCATCGTGCTGAGTGACTGAACGTCTGCGATGGGTTGTTCTCGTCGCACCGCATGGACGATGTCGGTGAACACGGAGCCATCGAACTCGTGTACCTCAACTCGGACGGTGTGCGTGCGGTGGTCGGATATCGCATCAAGAAGATCACCAAACCGTGCGCGGCTCCAAGGCGCGTCCGGCGTTGGAGGCGGGAAGTCGCGCCCGTTGTAGGTGACGGTCATGATGCCGCGCTCGTTGACCGTGATAACTGCGAGTGGGAGGGCGGAGGGCGATCCGGGCGGTGTTTCCGCAGGACAAGTGCGATTGCTCATGCCACAGAGGTGCGCGTCGGCGCCCACCCATCGTTAAATCTCCATGTACTCAAGTTCCGTTCGGTTTACCCGCTCGGTGGTGGGCTGCTTCCTAGGTGGTGCAACGCTCCCCACTCGCGATCGCTCTGGCCGTGGCGATCGTCGCCTTCCACGCGCTCACGAACTTGCAAGTCCGAAACCTACGGCTCACCGACATCAGCGACGGGCGCATGACCACCTCCGACGATCGTGTCATCCTGCTCGCAGAGCCTGTCCGCGACCGCCTCGCCAGGTGGCTTGGAAGAAGGCCGGTATCTCCGCCAAGGCTCTCCGAGAAGATCGGATTCTGGCCGAAGTCCGTGCCACCGGCGGCGACCCCCGCCGACTCGCCGACCTGTTCGGACTGAGCATCGAGGGGGCCTGCCGCTACGTCGATACTTTTGAACACCCGGACCTTATTGACGGGATCACGGTCGAAAGCACCGAAACTTTCCACGACGGCTAACTCACCGTTCCCAGACCCCACCGTGACTCTGACAGCATCGAGCTTCGATGCAGAAGAACATATTTCTGATCTCTGGGTACGGGATCGACAACGCATGACGATGCATCACCGGAACCTCCGATCTCGGTGCGACCGGGCACGCGGCACCCGGGGTAGTCCTCATGCGCAGCAAGACAGTTGCGATGGGTCGGTGGTGAAAGACTTTGCGGCGATCCGGATCCCCTCAGCCATGGTCAGGTAGGGGGCCCAGGCATCCGCGACCTCGGTAATGGTCTTGCCCAGGATGTGGACGCCAGCTGCGGCGAGTTCCCCTGCATCCTTGGCGACGGCAGTCAGGCCAAGGATCTCGCCGGTGTCGGCGTTCACAACGATCTTGATAAACCCGCGAGTGTCCCGGTTCACCAGCGCACGGGGCACGTGGTGTAGCGGCAGCACTCGACAATCGCAGCGGATCCCGGCGGCCAACACGTCCTTCTCGGTCAAGCCGACCACGCCGATCGCTGGGTTGGTGAACGTCACTCGCGGCAGCCGAGTGTAGTTGACGGACCTATCGGCGTCGGCGAACGCATTCTCGGCAACCATGGTGCCGTGGTGGGCCGCGACGTAGACGAACTCAGGGTGTCCAGTCACGTCGCCCGCAGCCCAGATTCGAGGGTTGGACGACTGCAGGCGGTCGGTGACGACTACCTCGCCGAGCTCTCCGGTGTCCACGGCCACCGCGTCGAGGTTCAGGCCGTCTGTCACCGGGCGGCGGCCCAGCGCGACCAGAACTTGGTCGGCGCGGAACTCCTGCTCCTCACCGGACACGTCCGCTGTCACGACGACCTGCCCGCTCGCCGCATCCCGAACAGCTTGGGTGGGGACCGCGTGACGGACCACCCGGATGGCCTCGTCGGCGAACACCTCCTGCAAGGCCTTGGAGACCTCCGGTTCTTCCTTCGACGCCAGGCGCGAGCGTGCTAGCACGGTGACCTCCGACCCGAGACGGGCGAACAGCTGTGCCTGCTCCAGGGCGACGTAGCCGCCGCCGAGCACCAGCAGCGATTCCGGCACCTCGGTCAGCTCCATCGCCGTGGTCGAAGTGAGATACCCGACCTCCTCTAGCCGTTTAATCGGCGGGGTCCAAGGCCGGGAGCCGGTCGCGATCAAGTACTGGTCGGCCTCGATGGTCTCAACCGTCCCGTCGGCAGCGGTGACCTCAAGGACCGGAGCCTCAGGTGTTCCCACGAAGGCGGCGTTGCCCCGTCGAACCTGCCAACCGTAGGAGTCGGCGACATCGATGTACTTCTCACTCCGCATTGATTCGACCAATACCTGTTTGCCGCCGACCAGTGCGGGCATGTCGACTGGCTCCGCGGCGGTCGCGATGCCCGGGAACCGGGCTGTCGCATCCGCGGCAATGTGACGGGCCTCGGCAGCGGCGAGGAGCGCCTTGGACGGCACGCACCCCGTGTTCACGCAGGTGCCACCAAATGTGCCTCGCTCGATCATCACCACCGACCTGCCGAGCGTGGTTGCGCGGATGGCGGCGGCGAACGCACCGCCTCCCGACCCGATAATGGCGAGGTCGTACTTCGTAGTCATCCCTGCTCCTGTCAAAGGTTGGAGATCTTGTCTGTCTCAGCAATTCTGTACCTTCCAGTACAGTGGAAGGTCAAGAGGACTCGCCCAGGCGATTGGAGACCGGAATGCGGATCGGAGAACTCGCCGAGATGGCGGGCACAACAGCGAAGACGCTCCGCTTCTATGAGGAACAAGGGCTGCTACCACCGGCCCACCGCACGCCTGCCGGGTACCGCGACTACACGCCCGACGCTGTCTCCCGGATTGATTTCGTCCACCGCGGCCAGGCGGCTGGCCTCACCCTCGCCCAGATCCGCCAGATCCTACATATCCGCGACGATGGCCACGCGCCTTGCGAACACGTTCGTGACCTGCTCGAAGCGCGTCTGAGCGACATCGAGCAGCAGATCGCCCGGCTCTCCGCGCTCCACGACACCATCACCGAGCTCCGGGAGGACGCCGCAAACCCCGAGCCCGACAACTGTGACCCCGGCCAGATCTGCCGGTACCTTTAAGCTTCTCCCGCACACCAGGACTTACACCGTCACACCCGCATACGCACGCCGATACACAGGTTCGCGGTCTAGCCTCGCCATAGTCTGCGGAGCGGGCCTCTCTCGTCATCAGAACCTTGAAAAATCGCGCGAACATTTAACTTTTGCTGATCATTCGGCTTGTCGTGTCGAAGAGTTCAAGTTCACCGGGGTGGAGTTGGTGCTGGCAAACGAAAGAGCGATCCTTGATGCGCCACAACCCCTGGCCGACACCGAGACCGGGCAGCAGCTTCTGTTCGGTCCCAGTCAGACCGAGCGCCCTCGCAGTAGCCCCGAGCTGATCGGATTCCTGCCGGTAGATGATTCGCGTCTCCGCGTTGGCGAGAAGACTGCTTGCCAGGGCTCGCATCGCGGAACCCTGGTCACCGACATTCTCCAAGTCGGTCAGCTTGTGGAAGATCAACATGTTCGCGATCCCGTAGTGGCGGGCGAGCCGCCAGTGCGCATCCATCCGACGCAACAACGCCGGATGAGACATGAGGCGCCATGCCTCGTCGTAGATGCACCAGCGCTGACCACCGTTGGGGTCGAGTAGGGCGGATTCCATCCAAGCCGACGAACAGGTCATGAGGACCGAGGTCAGAGTCGAGTTCTCTGTGACTCTCGATAGGTCAAGAGAGATCATCGGTAGTGACGGATCGAAACGCACTGTCGACGGACCATCGAAGAGTCCGGCGAGGTCACCGGCGACAAGACGCCGAAGTGCATGCCCGACGAGACGCCCGTCTTCAGCGAGGCGCCCATCCGGATCGGCCTGCTCTGTCGGGGTGAGGATGTGTTCGACAATCATTGGCAGGATCGGTACATCGTTGCTGCGAACGACCCCGGTCAGAGCAGTGTCGATCGCAGTGTGTTCCAAAGGCGTGAGGGGGCGCGTCAGAACCGTTTCGGCGAGTGCGCCGATCAAGTCGCGTCGTCGAGCGGCGACCGTGGATGCCCAGGTCTCCTCGCTCATTCCGGCGGGTCGATAGCCTTCGTCGAGAGGATTTAGACGAGCGGCAAGCCCATGACCGAGCACGATCGCCCGCCCACCCACAGCTTCAGCGATCGCAGTGTGCTCGCCCTTCGGATCGCCGGGGACGTAGACGCGACGACCGAACGGGATCGAACGTGTGTAGAGGCTCTTAGCCAAGCTGGATTTTCCGGAGCCGACAATGCCTGCGAGCACGAGGTTCGGGGCGGTGATGAGGCCGCGCGCGTAGAGCACCCAGGGGTCGTAGACGAAAGATCCCCCGGAGTACAGATCCTGACCAACGAAGACCCCGTCGGATCCGAGCCCACCTTCAGCCAAGAATGGGTACGCACCCGCAAGGGTTGCCGAGGTGTCTTGATGCCGTGGCAGACGAAGCCTTCCGGGCGAACGCAGCTGAGCTGGTCCCGGTTCACCAGTAGGCGAAATGTATGTGGTTGCCCGACGCTCAGCCAGATCAGCGGCGTACTTTGCGCGAGACGCCTGCTGCTCCGCTCTCTGCTGCTCCGCTTGC
>SWCC01018473.1_pt1 | contig 10262 bp, 9 predicted proteins | sample 4692971 | NCBI WGS metagenome assembly SWCC01 (sample SAMN10267277, study PRJNA491770) | bioreactor metagenome | isolation source: DHS bioreactor inoculated with subseafloor sediment | place: Japan: off Shimokita Peninsula | collected 2006-08 | reverse complement strand
TTGGTTGGTGTATTGGTTGGTGTATTGGTTGGTGTATTGGTTGGTGTGTTAGTAGGTGTATTGGTTGGGGTGTTGGTTGCGGTAAATGTTGGTGTATTTGGAGGAGTATCAGTTGGCGTGTTTGTCGGAGTGCTCGATGGTATTATCTCCGTTGGGGTTGGGGCACCAACTGTTGAAGTCGGGGGAACACTCTCAGGTGAATTATAAAAATCAGATATTTTGGCATCGACTCCATCTGTAGTTGTCACATCAACATTCCGATTGTTTTCTAGATATCCAGTTTCCATTCCATTGGCTTGGACAGGAATATTTACCATCGATAACACTATTGCAGAAGCAACACTTAAAGCACCTACTATCGTAAACAGCCTTGGTAAATGTTTAAAAATTTTTTGTAAATTGGATGACATAATAATCTCCTTTGAAAAATAACGTCAAGTGGCCGGTTTCGCCTTTTTGCTCCACGAACACTTTCCCATGCAGGGTAAGCGACCAATTATATGTCCGTATCAAAGCATCCAATTCCCTTCAGGAGGATATTAATTTTGATCGTAGAAGTAATCGTAGTAGATCATAACCTCGTTTCAAATCAATATTCCCTGTTAAGATATCTATATTATACTAATAATATCTTATTTATCAAGTTAATTTAATCTGTTAATAACCATTTTCCAAACCAAATCATATTAGAATTTTAATATTTTTCTCCAAAGTTCATACGAAATTTATAAATTTATCATTAATCGTTGCAATCACTCTTAAAAATATCATTATAAGTGACAAGATTACTACTCAATTTCTAACGATTTGACAACCAGGTTTAATAAAATTCAAAATACCCTGAAAAAAATCCAGGGTATTTATCATATTGTAATTAATTTTGTAACATTCCAATAATAGAGCGCTAACCTGCCCTCATTAATTGAACTTTACCTTTGAATTTTAATCAAATTTTTTGAATAAAGACTGTAAAACCAGTCCAAATCCTAATAAACCGAGTCCCATATTAAACATTGTTGATTGAACCTTATCCAGTGCGGATTGATTTGATATTTCCATACCAGTTACAGGTATTAATATTGTGGGAGGATCATAGCTTGTTGGTGGTGGTAATGTAGGTTCCTGAGGAGGATCGGGTGTTTCTCCAGGGTCAGGAGTCTGTGTTTCAACAGGCACATCTGTTGGAGTCGGTGCTTCCACTGTTGGAGTTGGCAGTACGACGGTCGGAGTCGGTGCTTCCACTGTTGGAGAAGGCAGTACGACGGTCGGAGTAGGTGCTTCCACTGTTGGCGTAGGCAGTTCAGTGGTCGGAGTCGGTGCTTCCACTGTTGGCGTAGGCAATACGACTGTCGGGGTTGGCGGTTCGACGGTCGGAGTCGGTGCTTCCACTGTTGGAGTAGGCAGTTCAATGGTCGGAGTCGGTGGTATTTTTATTGGTTCAGTCGGTTCTGGTGTTGGGGAAACCGGAATACTATTGGGTCCCAAATTGGAATTTGACCCTAGCCCTTCATTGTAATTTCCATTTTCACTCTGATGAAATGGTATATTACCCATTTCCAGGTCGTTAGCCTGAACAGGTATTTTCACCATTGATAATACCAACGCAAAGGCGATACTTAGCGCACCTAGAATTGTAATAATTCTAGGTACCAATTTAATGAAATTTCTAAATTTTAATGACATGAATAACTCCTTATTTAAAAACATCTCTAATCAGTCTGGATCCTGTATCCAACACGATCCGCAGTAATAATCACTTCTATTCCTGGTTTAATTTCTTCAAACTTGTTCCGAATGGTATGCACCAGATACTTAATTCGGTTTTTGACATATTTATCATTTTCACCCCAGATTTCAAGAGAAATATCTTTATATTTAACAATGTGAGGCATGTTTTTGGTTAATATCTCAACCAACTCATATTCTTTGGGTGATAATTGCACAAATTGACCTTGAAAATTAACTTCGCGTTTTGAGAAATTGATTGTTAATCCAATCCCAGGAATGGAGACGCCATCAATCACTGATAATAATTTCGAGCGTCGTAAGACTGCATGAATTCGGGCAATCAACTCATCTCTATGAAAAGGTTTCGTAACATAATCATCACTTCCTGAGTTAAGCAGGTCAACAATACTGTCTTTACTGCTTAAGGCAGATACAACGATCACAGGTGATTGAGTTATCTCACGCAGATTTTTCAAAGTAGTTTTTCCATCAATATCCGGCATCATTAGGTCAAGTAAAATAATATCTGGTTGTATTTTTTCGACAATCGAGATCGCATCCATTCCATTTCGAGCTGATGCCACGTCAAAATCAGATAATCTCAAAATTCTTTTGATCAATTCAATAGTATCAGCATCGTCATCAACAATGAGAACTTTCTTATTCCTACGTAATGTCTCATCTAAATCAACCCCAACACTTTGTGTTTGAATTATGTTTTTCTCTGCAATCAACTTGACCATCTACTCTCCAAAATAAAAAAAACGCCATATTTCGGCCGGTTTCGCTGCTAGGCTCCACGAACACTTTCCCTCTTTTCAGGGTAAGCGACCAGTTGCATGTTCGCTTCATGGCCTCCACTTCTATTGTTATTAATGCAAAAAAACCGACCTGCCAGGCCGGTTTCGCAATTTGGCTCCTCAGACAGTATCCAATTATTATCGGATACAGCGACCAACATCTGTCTGACTCTCAGCCTCCTGAGTAATAATTACAGTATATCTGGATATTCCCATTTGTCAATAGTTTCCTAACCGATTTATAACGTTTTTCCTTACCATTCTATTTAAAGGTGAGGTTAATTTCTTTCATTAGAGACAGGAATTGGTTCGGATCCTTGAGGGCGGGCAACGATGATTAAACGGTGGGTATTACTAAAATAGGGCCAGCAGGTAATGAGCGTTATCCTTTCATCTTCGGATGGCAAAATCCATCTTGCATTCTCCAATCTTTCATCGAGACTCACATCCCTCTCTGCCAGGATCATCGTATTGGACACAACATACTCATAAATATGCAAATCATTTCCATAAATAAAAATCTCATCCCCGGACACCAATTGATCTAAATGTTCAAACACTTTCCCAAAAACATTGTGGTGTCCATTTAATACCGTATTACCAGGTACTCCTAAAAAGGAACTGGTGAAATGCCACCCTACTGCAAACTCATCAGGGGCAGACCATTGAATATAGGTCTTCTCACCTTGAACAATTTCTTTTTGCATTGCATTGATTATGTCCGCGGTAAGGTCAATGTTCGGAATGGAGATCCTGACTGGTATTACGTCATACTCTCTCGTTTTTTGAGGTGTGGCAACTTTTCCATCGGTAATTTCTACATTAACCGGGAGAAATCCTTCTTCCTGGCTATTTTCTTCTTCAATTAGTGTTTTAAAAATTAAGTCACTTTCAATTGGAAGAAAATCATTACCGGACAGCACAGGAGAGGTGTCATTTTTTTCTCCCGGTAAATTCAAAGTTGGCACTGGGGTGGAGTTTACCTTTGAAAATTGTCTTTTTATTTTATAGTATTGATTATTAATCGGGTCTTTAAATATATTAAATACAGAAACGCAAATTAACAACAATCCCAGTATAAAGAGTAGTTTTCCCGATATATCTTTTTTCAAAACAATACCTTATATAAATAGAACAATTTTTAAATAATTTTTTTCGGAAATATCCAATTATTAGATTATTTACATTATGCTCGCCGGATTAATAGTCAAAAAGGATATTACCAATTTCAAACAATTATAAAATTAGGACTCACCACTGACTTCATTCTTGAGCTCACCCAAGCCTTCAATTTCTATTTCAATCATATCATTCTCTTTTAAGATTCCAACCCCAGCCGGCGTACCTGTCAGAATCAAATCTCCCGGTTCCAGGGTCATAACACTGGATATGAATGCAATTAATCTTTCAATTGGAAATACCATATCCCGAGTAGAGGCCATTTGACGCACCTGCTGATTCACTTTACAAGTTAGTAATGCATCTGAGGGATCAAATTCTGTATCGATATATGGGCCAACAGGACAGAATGTATCAAAACCTTTTCCACGCGACCATTGGCCGTCTAATCTTTGCAAATCTCTCGCAGTCACATCATTGGCAATTGTGTAACCAAAAATGTATTCTTCTGCCAATTCAGGGTCAATCCATCTTCCTCGTTTTCCAATCACAACTCCTAATTCTGCTTCGTGTTCCACTTGCTTTGATTGGGGGGGTAAAATAATTTTTTCATTATTACCGATAAGTGAGCTGGGCGGTTTTAAAAATATCAGAGGAATTTCTGGTACTTCAACCTGGTGTTCAGCTGCATGAGATGCATAATTACGCCCTATACAAATTATCTTGGAGGGTGCTACCGGGGGCAATAATCTCACATCTTGTATTTCAATGTTTGATTCAAATCGCCTGTAGCGATCGAATATATTCCCATCAATTTTTCCAATCATTCCCTCAAAATACCAGCCCCAGTTAATACTTCCCTGCATTTCATACCGTAAAAATTTCATAACTCACCCAATACATTATCTAGTAGTTTTTTGTAAATTTTCATATCCACTGACAGGTTGATGAAAACCCATTCAGGTATTATAATTCAGCGTAATCCGGGCGGATAGCTCAGTTGGTTAGAGCGCATCTCTTACACAGATGAGGTCGCAGGTTCGAGCCCTGTTCTGCCCACTTTTTGTTTACGTTCAAAATACACCTTGCATTGATTGAGCATATCCCGTTAGTTCAACGAACCCATATCCTGATACTTCTTTTCCTTCGAATATGCCATTCATCTGAACGGCTCCTTCCCAATACCGGAAAAACAAATTCATTTCCTGGTCTTCAATCAGCGGAATGATTTCTAATGCTATATCTAATTTGTCGACCGTTACTTTCCATTTACCTGGGTAAGTAATCCGGTCAGACGATTGCCAGGTGTTCAATACTTCAATATTAAAATCACTCATTTCTAAATTCTCTGTAATCCCATCACGATATATGACTGTACCACTGGAAAACTGGCTGATTGAACCATCATTTTCGCGAATTTGAAATAGCATGATTTCTGTTTCATTATTTAATTGAATCGAGAACCAATCCCAGCCGATCTGCTCAACTCCCAATGTGCTGGTGCCAAATTCATGATCCATCCAGCTAAATCCATTGACTTCGAATTTCTCATCGTCGATCCGTATCATGCCTGACGTCATCAATCGGGTTTGACTGAAATAGTAGGAAGCATTGCCTGCCTCAGCACCTTTTTGGCTCAAACCCTGGTTTCCGTGCAGGCTGATCCCCTTAATATCAGTCAGCAGGAGATCAATTTCTATCTTTTCATTTTTTGCTTTCATTTGGAAAAGATTGTCCTCTAGCTGAACAACTTCCCAATCTTTTAACCAAATTGAAAACAAAGGGTCGATGGAAGTGCCCGCTAACCCTGCTGCACCCCGTGAGATTTGATCAAACACGTAATGTTGATTACTTGATGTGTCTGTTATGGCAAAATGAGCTAGATAAACCTGATTACTGGTCCATGACGAAGCGCTTGACGCTTCAAATTTACTCGAGATTGCCCTTCTGAAAAAGGTCAATTGATAGCCAAAGTGTCTTCCATCTTCAGTTAATAGATTTCCAGTGTAATACCACCATTCGGTCAGGTATTCAGGATGAGCGCCTAAATCTCCAGGAAAATCAAAGCCTCGCACTTCAATTGCTTTCTTATAATCAGCATTTTCTAAAGATTCCTGATCATCCAAAAATAAGATTTCAGACTCATTTAATTGGACTGGCTCATTGCCTCTGACCAATATAAATATAAGGACAGCAAATAGTATCAGGCAACCAAAATATATAATTTTTTTATTCATCTCGCATAACCATAATGGGCTTTAATTTATTCAATTTTCTTAAAGGGTAAATCGAGGCGGTAAAAGCCGCCAGCATCGCGATGATCACACCTTGAATAATCGTCCAAAAATCCAGGTAAAACTGTATCGTCCATCCGAATGACCGAAGGTTAATGACATAAACCAAAATCAGAGAAATTACAATTCCAGTTGGAATGGCAAAAATACCTGCGAAAAATCCCATAAGTCCCGTCTCCGTTAGAACCAATTGGTTTAATTCCTTTTGTCGGAAACCAATCGCTTTTAACATGCCGAATTCCCGTTTTCGGTCATATAAAATGATCAGAGTCGCACTCAAAATACCGATAAATGAAACCAAGGTAGCAATAAACCTTAAGGCATTTGTGATCGCAAATGTTCGATCGAAGACGACCAGAACATCTTCGCGCAAACTTTGGTTGGAACGAATCAGGAGTTCCTGTCCTTTTTGACTTAATCGTGATTTCAACTCTCTCACTGCGATATTAACATCTTTATCTGGAGCTAAATTGATGGATATGGCAGTCACGGCCTGGTTATTCCAAAATTTTTCAAAAACAGAGCGTGTCATCATAATATAACCCTGGCTTGATGTATAATCCGAAAAAATTCCAACAATTTTAAAATTTTTCTTTCCTGCAGGGGTTTCCAACGGGAGCATTTGATTTACGCCCAGATCAAACCTGTTTGCAAGTGGTTCAGCGATTAATATTTGTCCTGATTCAAGATTTTCCCAAATTTCTTCTATCGGGCTCACAGTTTTGGTGAAAATTCTTTCATATGCGATTTCATCATTTGTAATCACATTGATTTGAAGATCTCCAAAGGAGCTAATTCCATTAATCGTCAGAAGGGTATCAATTTTATCAATGTCAGGATAACCAAATACGTTTTTCACGATCTCTTCATCGATAAATGCACTGGATCGATTGGAAAATTGGTTAGGAACTGATATGTAAATATCACCAGCTAAAGTTTCTTGTAACCAGACGGAAACCGTGTACCGGAAACTATTAATCATCATCGACATACCGATGGTCACAGATACAGCCACCATCAAAGAAGAAACTGCTACTGCGGTTCTACTCAGCGATCGATACAATTCCCTTGCAGCCATTCCAGGTATTAATCCAAAATATTTTTTAAGCTTTCTGGATAGACCTGGAAGAATGAAAAATAACCCAAGCGCAGCAAAAATGGAGAAACCGATCACCACCAATAGTGTTGCGCCAAAAGCCCACCATAAATTTTGAAAATAGGGGGAAAACAATAAATAATAACTAACAATAAACAAAATAATTGCAAGAATAGCTAAGTAAAGGAGATTCCTTTTTACTTTTTCCTCATAACCCGATCGGATTTTCGCTGTGCGCGGCGTAACTTGCGTTGCTTCTAGAGCTGGTGGAATTGAAACGAAAACAGTCGCAAAAATACCCAGCAAAGTGCCTTTAATTACACTCGCAACCGGGATTGATACACTTTTCACGGTGGTTACATAATATAAATCATTGATGGTTTGTAAAATTAAGTTGACTGTTTCACTTCCAAGAAATATTCCAACCAGCACACCCAGAAAAGTACCAATAATTCCAATCACCAATGCTTCAAATATGATCATAAAGAATATTTCTGAACGATAAAAGCCGAGACTGCGATACAACCCGATTAATTCTCTTCTTTGGATGACAGAAAATGTCATAGTGTTATAGATCAGAAATCCACCCACGACCAGTGCCAATAAACTGAGTGCAGTCAGGTTGAGTTGAAATGCAGCCACCATGTTATTTAATTGTGTATTTTGTTCGCTGGTTGCACGGATGACCAACCCTGGCAGCAACTTATTCTTGATGACTTTTTCCTGGTTTGGATCATCGATAATCAATTCAATCCTGTCCAAATAACCGATTTTATTAAATGCTGTTTGAGCAGTTGAAATATCAGCAATGATCAAACCTTTGAGAGATTCTTTTACAATTGGCTCCTCTGAAGCTATCAATCCGACAATTTTTATTTTTCCGGGTTTTCCTTCAAAAACATAATTAATTTCATCCCCTAAAGAGAGGTTATACTCTTCCGCCAGATCCTTTGCAATAATCCCACTATTCGGTTCTGAAATTATTGCAACTAACTGGCTTAATTGATTATCACCACTGCCGTAATATTGTCGGAAAGGAAAATCCAGGAGTGGATCAATCCCTAGAATTAAAATAGCCTGTTGATCAAACTCTATAACATTCACAAACCCTTCAATAATTGGTGAGGCTTCTTTGAAAACACTCGTTCGCATCATCTCAGCAAAAAATGCTTCGGGAATGCCAGAGCCAGAAGCCAGTATCTGATGGGTAGCTTTCCCGGTAATACTTTGGGAACTGAGTGAAATTGCTTTCTTAGAACTCTCATTGGCGTAATCGATTGCAATCACAACTGCAACGCCCAGAAGAATACCAATAATTAATAAAACCGTTTGCCAACCTTGCCGAATGAGATGACGTACACTAAATTTTAACAACAAAGGGACAGATTTCATCTCATTCCGGTTTTTTACTTTCGATAATTTTTCCATCAATGATTGAAAAAACTTGATCGGCAAATTTGGCTGCTTCCCGACTATGAGTTACCAGGATCATATTTTTTTGATTTTCCTTAACCAATTTCGAGAGTAATCTCATTACAATTTTTCCGTTTTTGTCATCGAGATTACCGGTTGGTTCATCTGCAAGAATCAAATCCGGTAAGTGCACGATAGCTCTTGCAATGGCAACTCGCTGTTGTTCACCGCCAGATAATTTGTCAGGAAAATCATTTCTACGGTCAAACATACCAACTTCTGTAAGCAAATGTTCTGCCCGCAGTAAATCATCTTTCGAAACCAGGTTTTTTAATTCAAGAGGTAAAATCACGTTCTCCCAAACGGTCAGTGAAGGTAGTAAATTGAAAAATTGAAAAATAAAACCAATATTATTTCTTCGTATTTCCGTTAAGTATCTCTCCGAGGACGAAGATATGCTATGTCCATTAAACTGAATGGACCCAGAAGATACAGAATCAATACCACTAATCAAGTTAAGCAGAGTACTTTTGCCACTGCCACTTTTTCCCAATATTGCAATAATCTGCCCACTATCAAATGAAATGGAGATTTGATCTAATACTTTCCGCTGATTATTTGCACCATCAATGTATATTTTTGATACATTTTCTAATTTTAAAAATTTATTTTCCATAATCCTCTATGATCAGGATTCTAATCCCTTTCCAGTTCTTTCTCCTATTCCATGTACAACATTTTACAAATTTTATACAACCATATCCAGGTGGATCTCAACAACTTTCAAAACTCAATTTCTGTTTTCGCACTTTTCCTTTTTTGCGTTTTTTCTAAATTAACTCGTTGAACTCCCCTTCCACTCCTATGATAACCTTGTTATAATGAAAGTACCTGGGGATGATAGGCTTCGACGGGAGAGGCTGGTCCCAGATTGCGAGCCGAGAGGTACCGACCTCGAAAAATCAGTACAAAAAAACAAGTGCCAATCGCACAAACACGTACGCTGCTATGCCTCTCGCTGCCTAGTGAGAGACTAGTAGCCGAATGGTTCTTTTAGAACCACGTCTATCTACCCCGCTTCCTGACCGGTGGAAGAATAGGCGACACAAAGTCAGGATGCCATATTTCAATCTGCGGGAGATATGAAAGAGGACTTTCGGGTCTGAGCAGATAGCGCATCATCAGTTTTGTTAGTTGTCTGAGATTGCCGCAAATGGATGAACTAACTACGCTCGTAGATATCTGCTGATCTATTCTTTCGGACGCGGGTTCGATTCCCGCCATCTCCACTCATGGAATTTAGTATCCAGCGTGAAAGGCTTAATTTTTCAAACAAATTAAGCCTTTTAAGTATGCACCTTCGGGAAAGTTAAGACTGACCGGATGATCAGGTCCCTGATACAATTTTTGAAGTATTGTGGCATAAGCACCAGCATCCAGAGCTGCATCCGATACAATTTTTTGAAATAGACCCTCTTGAATACCACCAGAACATGAAAAGGTAACCAAAATTCCTCCCGGATTCAGCAATTTAAAACCTAATAAATTGATGTCCTTATAGGCTCTGGCTGCTTTGTTGACACGTGCAACAGTTGGAGCGAATTTTGGAGGATCGAGAATCACGACATCAAATTTTTGATTTTGGTCACGCATCTTTCTCAAAACCTGGAAAGCATCACCTTCTAGCCATTCATGTTCTTGGTCCGGGAATCCATTCAATATATGATTTCTCTCAGCTAGAGCCAGGGCTTCATGGCTGCTATCCAATGAAACAACTCTCCTGGCATTGTTGCCAACTGCATAAATGCTAAA
>SWCC01017342.1_pt2 | contig 10264 bp, 7 predicted proteins | sample 4692971 | NCBI WGS metagenome assembly SWCC01 (sample SAMN10267277, study PRJNA491770) | bioreactor metagenome | isolation source: DHS bioreactor inoculated with subseafloor sediment | place: Japan: off Shimokita Peninsula | collected 2006-08 | reverse complement strand
ACCACCTCGGACGGCTTCATCATGGAGTCGCATCCGAAACTCAAGCCGGTGGATGCTCCTACCAAGGGGGTGTTTATTGCCGGTTGCATGGAATCACCCAAAGACGTCAAGGACAGCGTTACCCAGGCCGGAGCCGCGGCGGCAAGAGCCAGTATTCTTCTGAATGCGGGCAAGACCCGGATCGAAGCGATTACTTCGCAAATCAACTCCGAATTGTGTAATTTCTGCGGTATCTGCGCCAAGGTCTGTCCTTACAACGCCATCCTGGCACCGGACCGCAAGGCAAAGAAAGCGCCGATCATTATCCAGGCCGCTTGCGCTGGGTGCGGTGCCTGCGCGGCCGAGTGTCCCCAGGATGCTATCGGCATGCGCCACTTCACCAATGATCAGATCATGGCCCAGGTGGACGCCATCCTGGCCGTGGAGCCGCAGAAGCATCTGGTGACTTTCGCTTGTAACTGGTGCAGCTACGCCGGCGGGGACAATGCCGGCACGGCGAGGTTGCAGTACCCGACCTCTTGCCGACTAATAAGAACTATGTGCTCAGGCCGCGTTGATGAAAAGTTTATTATGCGGGCGTTCCGGATGGGAGCGCCGATGGTGCTGGTGTCGGGCTGTCATTTCGCTGATTGCCACTACATCAGTGCCGTTCATTGGACGCAGAAACGGATGGATCGTATCTGGAGCAAGCTTGACCGGCTGGGGATTCGCGATGACCGGCTTCGCCTGGAGTGGATCTCGGCCGCCGAGGGTCAGAAATTCGCGCGGGTGATGCGCGAGCTTGAAGACAAGGTCAAGTCCGTTACGAGAGAAGAGATTGAATATACGATGAAGGTCCTGGCTGAAGAGGAAGCCAAGGCGCAGGAGAAGAAAGCAAAACGCCAACTGGAGGTCACGGTCTTATGACGGCCCGGGATACCCACTTCAAATGTCTCAACTGCGGGCACGAATACAACGGTGTGTACGACCATGACAAGGTGACGGAGCGAACCTGCCCGCAGTGCCGGTCCAACAGCGTCCGCCGTCTGCCTGAAAAGAAGGCGACCGCCAAGAAATAGACTGCGTCTGCTCAAGCGACGTTTTTCAGAACCGGTTGCGATCTTAACGCGCTTTTGGTCGTTGCCGGTTTGAATGCACCCAAATTGATATCTGTGCCTCTGCCTGTCAGAGGGGACAACCGGCGCCATAGTCTTTGCTATATTTGCAGACTTGGCGCCGGTTTTTTGTTATAATAGCCAATAACTGAAACAACCGGATAATGGCAATCAAGCGGTGTTACTGATGGAGCCTGTGGGCAATATATTCGACCTGAAAAAGTACGCGATTCACGACGGACCGGGCATACGCACTACCGTCTTTTTCAAAGGATGTCCGCTCGATTGCTGGTGGTGTCATAACCCGGAATGCCGCAACGGCGATGTCTCCGATGGACTGCCGAACCGACAGATGACCGTGGCCGAGGTGATGACCGAGGTGGCTAAAGATGAGATTTTCTACGACCAATCCGGTGGCGGCGTCACTTTCTCGGGCGGCGAACCGATGACGCAAATTGATTTTCTCGACGCCCTGCTCACGGCCTGCCGGGCACGGCGCTTTCATACGGTAGTCGATACCTGCGGCTACGCTTCTGCCGAAGAATTTGACCGGATTTATGACCGGGTTGATATGTTTCTGTATGATCTGAAAATCATGGATGACAAGGCTCATAAGAAATACATGGGCCTGTCAAACAACCTGATTCTCGAGAACCTGACTCATTTGGCGGCAAGGGGCAATAAGGTGAAGATCCGCATCCCTATAATTCCGGATATAACCGACAACGCGGCCAATATCGATGCCATAATTCAATTTCTTGATTCCCGAAAAAACGTGCGGGACGTCAGTCTACTTCCGTATAATCTGTTTGGTGAGGATAAATTCAAACGGTTCAGTATCCCCAACAGAATGGGGCACCTGAGCACGCCCACCGATGCGGATATGGCCGCTATCGCAGGTAAGTTCCGGGAGTCAGGATTCAGGGTGAAAATTGGAGGTTGAGGGCATGAACGAAAGAATAGAAAAGCTTCGGCGGCAGAGCCTTGATGCCGTGCCGACGGTTTCGCTCGAACGGGCGATGCTTCTGACCGAATTCTATCGCAGCGGTATGGCCGAGCGTGTCTCTGTCCCGGTGGCCCGCGCCCTGGCTTTCAAGCATCTATTGGAAAACAAGAAAATCTGCATCAACGCCGGCGAGCTGATCGTGGGCGAAAGAGGCCCATCGCCAAAAGCCACGCCCACCTACCCGGAGATATGCACCCATTCGCTGAAGGATTTCGAAATTCTCGACACGCGCGAGAAGATATCTTTCAAGGTGTCCGATGATACTCGCGACCAACAGAAGGAGAGCATTAGCCCGTTCTGGTCGGGTCGGTCGATGCGGGACCGGATTTTCTCCGAGGTAGACGCCCGGTGGAAAGACGCCTACGATGCCGGGATTTTCACGGAGTTCCAGGAACAGCGCGCGCCCGGTCACACCGTGCTGGATGACAAGATTTACCGCAAGGGCATGTTGGATTTCAAGGATGATATCCGCGCGAGCATCGACAGCCTCGATTTCTACGGCGACTCGAAGGCGTTCGACAAGCGCGAACAACTCAAGGCGATGTCATTGGCCGCCGATGCCCTTGTCACGTTTGCGGCTCGTCATGCCGAGAAACTGAAAGAGTTGGCCATGACGGAGTCCTCCTCTGAAAGGAAGCAGGAACTGTTCGAGATGGCCGAGATCTGCGCGCGGGTTCCGGCGCACGCGCCACGGACATTCTGGGAAGCGCTGCAATACTACTGGTTCGTGCATCTGGGTGTAATCACCGAGCTTAACACCTGGGATTCGTTCAACCCGGGACGACTGGACCGGCATCTCTATCCGTTTTACCGCAAAGAACTGGCCGAGGGCACCCTGACCGAAGAACGCGCCAGGGAATTGCTTCAGGCGTTCTGGGTTAATTTCAACAACCAGCCCGCGCCGCCAAAGGTGGGTGTGACGGCCGAGGAGAGTAATACCTACACCGACTTCTGCCTGATAAATCTCGGCGGCGTTACCTCAACCGGCGAAAACGCCGCCAATGACCTGACCTACCTGATTCTCGATGTTGTCGAAGAGATGCGTTTGCTGCAGCCCAGCTCGATGGTTCAGATCAGCAAGAAAAGTCCCGACCGACTGCTGATGCGGGCGCTGAAGATAATCAAGACCGGCTATGGGCAACCCTCGCTGTTCAACACCGAGGCCATCGTTTCGGAGCAACTGCGAATGGGGAAATCTCTGGCGGATGCCCGTGACGGCGGGTCAAGCGGATGTGTCGAGACCGGCGCTTTCGGCAAGGAGAGCTTTATTCTCACCGGTTATTTCAATCTTCCCAAGATTTTGGAAGTGACCCTGAACAACGGCATCGACCCCAACTCCGGTGAGACGATTGGTGTGCGAAGCGGCAAGCCGGAGGAGTTTACGAGTTTTGACGACCTTTACCGGGCGTTCGAGACGCAGGTAGGGCATTTTATCGATATCAAAATAAAGGGCAACCTGATTATCGAACGACTCTGGGCGGAGTACCTTCCGGCGCCTTTTCTGTCTTTACTTATCGATGACTGCATTAAGACCGGGAAGGATTACAACGACGGTGGTGCGCGCTACAACAACTCGTACATTCAGGGGGTGGGACTGGGCAGCATCACCGATTCGCTGACAGCCATCAAGTACCATGTCTTCGATAACAAGACCGTCACCATGCGGCAGCTTCTCAAGTCGCTGAAGGACAATTTCGACAAGTCGAAACCGTTACGCGAGTCGCTGCTTAAGGAAACGCCGAAGTACGGCAACGATGATGATTATGCCGACGATGTCATGCGGCGCATATTCGAAAGTTTCTTTCAAGCGGTGGATGGGCGGCCCAATACCAAGGGTGGACATTTTCGGATAAATCTTCTTCCCACCACCTGTCACGTCTATTTCGGCAAAGTGACCGGTGCTCTTCCGGACGGCCGCAAGGCCGGTGAACCGTTGTCGGAAGGCATCTCACCCGTGCAGGGGGCGGACCGTCGGGGTCCGACGGCGGTGCTAAAATCGGCGGGCAAGATTGACCATCTTCGCACCGGCGGCACGCTGCTGAATCAGAAGTTCACACCCCAGGTGCTGGCCGATGAAGACGGTATGGAGAAACTCGGCCATTTGATACGCTCGTACTTCAAGATGGATGGCCACCATATCCAGTTCAACGTCGTCACCGCCGAGACTTTGCGCAAGGCGCAGAAGTCACCAGAGAAGTTCCGGGACCTGATAGTGAGGGTGGCCGGATACAGCGATTATTTCGTTGACCTGGGTGTTGATCTGCAAAACGAGATTATCAGGCGGACCGCGCAAGGGGTCGACTGATTGGCCCGGTGATGTTTGAGACTGTGATTTTTCACCACTATCTGCCCAGGACAAACCTGAGCGCTTTTTCCAAATCAGGGTACAAAAACACATAGCCGGATTCGGCCAATTTCTGCGGAATGACCCGGGCGCTTAACAGAAGCATCTCATCGGCCATTTCCCCGACCGCCAGCCTGAGCACAAACGAAGGGACCGCCGCTATCGTCGGTCGGCGCAGGACTAGGCCGAGGGTTTTGGTAAACTCGCGATTGGTTACCGGCATGGGGGAGACGGCATTGACCGGCCCGGACAAGGATTCATTGGCGATGACATGATGAATAATGCCGATCAGGTCATCCATCGCGATCCAGCTCATGTACTGCCGGCCCGAGCCAAATTTTCCACCCAGACCCAGCTTGAACGGGAGAAGCATCTTACTCAAAGCGCCGCCTTTCGATGCCAGCACTATACCAATACGTAACTTTACAACCCTGGTGCTCGTACTCGCCAGGACATCAGTCGCAGCTTCCCACTCACGGGTGACATCGGCCAGAAGACCGCTTCCCGGCGCGCTCGACTCCGGTAGTTCTTCATCGCCGCGACTGCCGTAGTAGCCGGTAGCCGAGGCCATCACGAATACCTTCGGCGGTTTCTTCAGACTTTTAAGACCGTTGGCCAGGAGTGAGGTTCCATCCACGCGACTGTTGCGAATGCGTTCCTTTTTGGCCCGGCTCCACCTGCCCCCGGCGACATTCTCACCGGCCAGATGCACGACAACGTCGAATTCCTCCAGGCGAGCCTGATCTATTGTATCAGCGGATGGATCCCAGACGATAGCGTCAGGCCCGGTCGGTTGGCCCGGTCTTGTCAGTTTGGTTATTTCATGGTTGGCTTTAGAGAACGACGCAATCAACGCCGTTCCGATCAGCCCGGAAGCTCCTGATATCAAGATACGCATCTTCTTCTCCCACTATATATCATGCCGACAGTTCGCTAAGTTTCTCGCGCACTTTCTCGGCGTGCCCGGCCGCCCGGACGTTGGTCCACGAGTGAGCAATTCTCCCTTTAGGGTCAATGACGAAGGTGCTGCGAATAACGCCTATCGTCTCCTTGCCGTACATCTTCTTGGTGCCGTATGCGCCATACTTGTCCATGACTTTGCGGTCCGCGTCACTGAGCAGGATTACGGATAGCTTGTGCTTGGCGATGAATTTCTGGTGGCTGGCCACGGAGTCGGGGGAGACGCCAATGACCGTGGCGTTCAGTTTCTCAAACGCCTTGATGCCGTCGGTGAATTCACACGCCTCGGTCGTACAACCCGGAGTGTCGTCTTTGGGATAGAAATAGAGCACCACCCACTTTCCGGCAAAATCAGACAGCTTTCTCTTATTGTTGTCCTGGTCAACCAGCGTGAAAGCCGGTGCCTTGATGCCAACAGCGATCGAGGTTTCCGTTTTCATGGTATCGGGATCCCTTTCTATTCGTCTTCTGACAGAGTTATCGCTTGTGAGTTGAATGTATGTCCCCGGTGCCTGACTACTATACAATAAAACTCATAGTTGATTATCTATCAACAAATTCAGGGGCACAATGTTCATGTAACGCCGCGGAAAACCGGGATACGAGCTCTATGGACGCAGCCAATTTCTTGAATGGTCGCCGCGAGAGCGCCGGAGGCCGACAAATAGCAACACGATAAGGATTATGCCGCCCAGCCCAGAGACATACATCGACCGGGTGATAATAGGTGACTCATACCGGAAAGCCACTTCGCTGTCACCGGCCGGAACCGGAACGGCCCGAAAAGTGCCGTAGGCACGGTATATTTTCTCCGGCCGCCCGTCCACAAAGGCCTGCCACGGTTCGTAGAAGGTGTCGCTGAGGACCAGAAGCTGAGGCGTCTCGGCGTGGACTCTCACCGTTAGGGAATCAGGGCTGTAAAAGATTATCTCGGCTTCGGACCTGCCGGACGAATCGGGGAGAATCTCCTGGGCGGGGTCTTCCTCAAGGTACACCACCGAGGCGAAGTCATCGGCTCCGGCATGAACGAGGCCAACAATCTCGGTGCGGTCCGGCACCACGCGGAACTGTCCGGCCAGAAACACCCGCGGCAAGCAGTTGTGATTTTCAAAAACGGTATACTTGCTCGTGGCCAAAACGGTGTCCAGCGGAATCGGTCCCAGGGTGTCCACCGGCAGGGGGAATCCTTGCTGCGTGATGACATATCGCATCGCGGACAGGTTAGCGACGTCGGCGTTAAGAATCGCCGTTTTGAATGGGTTGCCGATGAAATCGTAATATGATGTCAGTTTTTTGTCGTGATGACCAAGCGAAGAGTAAATCTCGTGACACGCCAATTCCAGCTCGACCGTAAACCCGTTGATTTTGTAACTGATAGCCCGATCCAGTGACTGCTCACGCTTGAGGAGATTCACAACCGGGTTGGAGTAGAATATTTCACTCTGATCAAAAGTGCAAATGAGGCGGTGATTGAAATTGTGATTGAGTCCCCAGATTAGAAATGGCAGGACCCAGAGCACACCAAGATACTTCCTTTTGACAATGACCACCAGTAGAACCGATGATGTGATAACTGTGGCGAGCAGGGTCCACCAGAGAGCAGAGGATAAAAGCGGGAGATTACGCATGGCCTGGTCCAACAGTGGCGGCGTGTTATTGCCGACCTGAAGAAGACTCTCGTGAAACAGTCTCGCCCACCAAAGGATAACATCCCGGCCCCGGACCGAGAAGCTCATGGCGGCCAAAAAGACCGGTACCGGCACGGCGATCAGCAGGCCAACAGCCAGTCGGCGTCGCCGTTTCTGATTGTCGGTGACGGCCTGACGCACATTGTCAATGCCGATTGCGGCCATAATGCCGATTGAGAAAATGAAAATGAACATAGCCCCGGAAGGTTGGCGCATGGCATCCATGTGTGGGAATATGGCCAGCAGGATTTTCATCAGTGGCGTGTGCGCACCCAGAGCGTACATGAGCACCATGATGGCCAGCAGTCCCCACAGGTATTTCATGCGACGACCCCGCAGACAGATACCGACCAGGGCCAGAATGACCGGGATCAAACCAACGCTTTCAGAGTTATCCTTGAAAGCGTTTTTCCCCCAGTAAGTCATGGCATCGAATTTTGAATCAAGACCACAGAACTCAGGTAGGACGATAGCCACCGCTTCCTCCTCGTGCATGGAGAACGATGTCGCCCAGTCGTAGCCCCGCTCCTGTTCCGCCCGTGGGGAATCAGTAAAGATGTAACTTGCACTCGGTATCCATTGCACGGCCGAGATTGTAAGGCCCAGCAGGATCGCAAACAGAACGGCCAGCAAGGGGGATGCCAGCGTCCGGAAATGTCTTTGCCGGATGAACTGCTCGATCAGCTTGACGATGGCGATCAGCGTGATGATGCCGAAGATATAGTAAGCCATCTGCAGATGCGGGGTCAGGATGATCAGGCCCAATACGGCGCCGAGCAGGGCGCTATTGAGCAGGCGTCTTCTGTCAAACAGGCGAAACAGAAACAATATCGCCAGAGGAAACAGCGTGGCGGCATATATCTTACCATCGTGCCCCGACAGCGCCCAGCCCAACAGGCCGGGGGAGAACATGTACGTAACGCCGGCCACGGTAGCAGCCAGCTTCGACAACCTCAGTTGGCGGGCGGCCAGATAAGTGAATATCCCGGCGAGGAAGTAATGAGCGATAAGACTCCAACCGATCGACCGGAAGATATTCCCGGTTACTTCCAGAAACGTCGCGGGATAAAAAACAGCGCCGTGGATGGCCTCGATAAACGGCATACCGCAGTAGTAGTAGGGATTCCACAGGGGGATATAGCCGAAATCAACCAGGGTCTGGCGAAGGAAAAGTCGAAAAAACACGCCGCCGGCAATGATGTCGGCCGAGAAGAGCATCTCGTCGGAGAAGATGAAATCCCGGAATAATACTGTCAGGCCGGCCGCTATACTGCCGGCGAAAACAAGCAGATAGTACCTTGATCTCTCAGCGTTCCACATCATAACGTCACCGTTGCCCTTACGTCGCGGTCGGTCTCTTGTTCACTTTCTGGCGTCATCATCAGAGATACGGCAATAACAGGTGTGAACTCAATGACTGCCAAATCTCCACTATCTCGGCGGCCGTGTACATCTGGGGCACAAGCAGATTGATTAGGACAGCGGCAAAAGCCCACTTCCGAAACCGATACTCATCGGTTCGCAACAGGTATTCAAGACTGAGAAACATTATCATGAAACCGAGCGTGAACATTCGCGAAGTGTCAAAGGCCAGAAAGAGCTGTACCCAGGCGCCGCCAAGAAGCAGCGCAAAGCCTATCAGGGGACGAAAGTTGCGGTCTCTCCAGAAAGCTGCGGCAGCGAGAACCGGGAAGCACCAGAGCAGCTTATATACCGAGAAAAAACCGAGCCCGTGATAATAAAAAGTATTGCGAAAATGCTTCAGCGGATCGTCGAGTAATGGTCGCAGGTAGTAGTTGCCGGAAAACTCAATTTCGGCCTGAGCGCCGACCCATTGCCGGAACAAGTAATAAATCAATATCGCCAGGGCAAACCCGACGGCCAATTCCGCCAATCGTCTGGTTTTCGAACACGGTATTTCAAGGCTGATAAAGACCAGCCACGGCAGCAGAAAAACAATCGATTCGCGATTGAAGAGTCCGATCAGAAACAATACATAGAATAGAAATCTTTTGCTGCGGAAGTGCCACATGAGAAATACAACGAGATACGTGAGAATATCGCAATAGCCGCCACAATGGATGGTTGTCAGTACCACGGGCGAAAACGTCACCACCACCGCGGCCAGAAAAGCGTCGCCCGGTCTCGGAGATATTTTGCGAAAAATGGAATAAACCGTACCGATCAGCACGCCGGCCAGGATAAGATTGGTGAAGATGATATTGGCCCCGCGCAGACCGACGGCATAACTGATCAACGGTGTAAGTATCCTGAACGACAACGGGTTGCCGGCCGCGAAATCAAACGGGTTCTCAGCCAGTTGGGCATAAAGAAAACCCAGGTTATTACAGGCGGTATCCGGCCGGGTGTACACGATTGCTGCCAGTAGTAAAAGCAGCGACAAGAGCGCGGTCCACACAAGCTTCCCGAAGCGGCTTTCGTCCCTTAGTAAAGCTTCATCCAGCCAGGTATAAGAGAGACCTTGCAGTCTGCGACCAAAGACAATCATCAGCAACAGGATAAAAATGCAGACTTCCAGCATAAACGCCATTTCCCCAAGGGTCGTTAAGTGACAATGTAGACATGCAGGGTCTGATGAACGATAAGACCAAACTAACGTACCCAACGCCCGCCTGTCAAGTTGCTTTAAAAGGACGGTTTTAGGTACAAACTTGACAGCGGTATCGGTTATGGTGTATTCTACCGGTAGTTGGTCTTGACATAAATGCCACGAGGTTACATATATGCCTTCAAATCAATACATTGAGTACAAGAGCGATTTTTTTGACTATCACGTTGCAGAGAGCGTAGGTGTCCTCAAGCTCAAGCGCGGGATATTCGAACTTGGCACCGATCTCAATCTGAGAGATGCACTCTTCGCCTGTCTGCGCGAGGCCGAGGAATCGCCCGAAGTCAAAGCCGTGCTGATCATCAGTTGCGGCAACTGTTTCAGCGGTGATGAGTACCGCCGTTTTTTGACCAGCGTAGCCGGAACCGATGATGGTGAACTGCTCTTTGCCCGCGAGGGCAACACTCTGCATCATTTCATCCTGCACGTCATCAGGTCCAAGAATATGTTCCTGACGGCTCTAACCGGCGAGATATGCACTCCGTTTATCGGTACCAGTCTTGTATGCGATTTTCGCTATGTACACGAAAACGCCACCCTCGC
>SWCC01010666.1_pt2 | contig 10273 bp, 8 predicted proteins | sample 4692971 | NCBI WGS metagenome assembly SWCC01 (sample SAMN10267277, study PRJNA491770) | bioreactor metagenome | isolation source: DHS bioreactor inoculated with subseafloor sediment | place: Japan: off Shimokita Peninsula | collected 2006-08 | reverse complement strand
TGTATAAAATCAAGAAGGGCAAAGTTGAACGGTATGCGTTCAATGAAGAAGAGCGTGATGAAATTCTAAAAGTGCTGCGAGGTGGTAAGGCGGATGCGGATGACTCAGGCAAGCCCGAAGAAGACCAGAAGGAAGAAGTTGTGCTCAAGAAAGACGGCATTACTCTATCCCGATTCAAGGGTCTTGGTGAAATGAATCCCGACCAGCTTTGGGAAACTACTATGAATCCCGAAACTCGCACGCTCATGCTGGTAACGATGGAGAATGCAGCGGAAGCGGATCGCCTGTTCCAGATTCTAATGGGCGACCACGTAGAGCCACGCCGTCAGTTCATTGAGCGCAATGCCAAGTACGTCCGCAATCTCGACGTCTGACAGTGATCTCAATATTGGAGTGGGTATGTATAAAAGTGCTGTATTTCTGCTGATGTTTTTTGGTATTCCTGTGCTGCTGATGGCACAGGAAAGACCTGACCCGCGGCTGCGCTACGGGGACCTGATTTATGCAGAAGCTGAGATGCTTCCCACCGACTCACTCGGTACGTCGCGCGTTGATGTATTCGTTCGCGTGTCCTACGACTTCATGATTTTTTCACGCACGTCGAGTTCCCATCCTGATTCACTTTTCTCGGCTGGTGTCGAGGTCACATACAGTCTGAAAAATCAAGGGCATACAGTCCAGTCTGAGAATCAGTTTGTACGCATTGCTGTCGGAGATTATGACACGACGAATCTTCGCGATCAATTTGTTTTGCTCAGGCATACCTTCCATGTCGACCCGGGAACCTACGAAGCGGCCATCTCAGTTTCCGATCAGGGTTCGACACGCAACACCAGCGTTTCCCAGGCAGTCACCGCATTAGAACTGTCCGGCTCTGGCAGCAGGATTGGTCAGCCGATTCCGTTGCAGAAGCAGCAGGGCCACGACGGCGATACCTACAGTGTCCTCGCATTCGGACGAACACTTCCGTTCGCATCAGTGGCGGTGATCGGTATTCCAGTCAGTCAGGGTCTGGAAGCGGAATGGCGTGTCCAGCTGATCCAAAATGACGAGGACGACACAGAAGCGGTTTTTGACGATACTGTGCAACCAGAAGCACGTCTCAGTGCTGTGTATCCCTCCGGTCAACCGGGAGTCGTACAGAATTTCCAGCTTCAATCCGGCAAACCGGCGGATGGCGATATTGTAGTGCTTTCCCTGCCGTTTTCGAAGATGGATGTCGGCCGGTATCAATTGCATGTCACCGCATCGTGGGATGGCGGCAGCGACTCAGTTTCTTTGGCAACTGAAATATTCTGGCGCGACATGCCGTTCTCTATGCGTGACCTGGATTTCGCGATTGACGCTATGCGCTTTATTCTTACTGCGGAAGAGTATCGCGAAATGAAGCAGGGCGATGTACATGGAATGCAGAAGGCGTTCAGAAAGTTTTGGAAGGAGCGCGACAACACACCGGATACGGAATACAATGAAATGATGGCAGAATATTTCCGACGTGTGGATCAGGCGTATTACAAATTCCAGACGATGTATGAGCGGAACGGTGCCCAGACGGATCGTGGAAAGGTGTACGTTCTGTTCGGTCCCCCCGAGGACACCCAGCGCATCTTGAACCGTGGCGAACCAACAACTGAATTATGGGATTATCCCTCTCTTGGCAAAAGTTTCCGTTTTGTCGACAAGAGCCGGGATGGTAATCTCAGATTGTTGGAGGAATAGCTGATGCTCCCAATCATCGCAATCAGTATCGGCGATGTCTATGGCATCGGACCTGAAGTCATACTCAAGGCCTGCCAGCGTTCAGAGCTCTTCGATATATGCCGTCCCGTCGTTTACGGTCCTCGCTCTGCACTGCACTTCTATCGTGAAAAGCTCGGTATCGCGGTGGATGTCGAAGAAATCAATGCAGTCTCCTCAGCAGCAGAAATGCGGCTGAATCTGATCGACATCCCTGGGGAATTCGATCCAATGGCGATAGGGAAGCCTTCGGAGGAAGGGGGGCGGATCAGCGTCACAGCCATAGAGACAGCATTCGACGGAGTACAGAGCGGCGAGGCCCAGGCCCTGGTTACAGCACCGATTTCCAAAGAGGCCATTGCGATGGCGGGAAGTCCGTACCACGGTCACACTGACATGCTTGCCGAGATGTGCGGAAGCAAAAACGGTGCACTCATGATACTCAGCAGCAATACCATGAATGTAGGGCTGGTGACAGTACACGTTCCACTTTCAGAAGTGACGCCGCTGATCACACGATATCGCGTCGAACGTACCATCCGATTAGGCTTTCAGGCCATGGGTCAGGACTTCAGCATTGAGGACCCGAAAATCGCTATTCTTGCGCTCAACCCGCATGCCGGCGATGGCGGGGTACTCGGTCGCGAGGAACGGGAAATACTGCAGCCCGCGGTGCTGGCCATGCAGAGTGAAGGCATCAATGTCGAAGGCCCGTTTCCGGCAGACGGATTTTTCTCTGCTCACACAAAACAGATGTATGACTTGATCATCGCAATGTACCATGATCAGGGACTGATCCCTTTTAAACTGCAGGCCAAGGGGAGGGGAGTGAACATAAGCGCAGGGCTTCCCATTGTGCGCACCTCTCCTGACCATGGTACGGCATACAATATCGCCTCTCACGGAATCGCGAGTGCGGAGAGCATGAAGGAAGCGATGTATTTTGCCCGTACCATCGCCCTGAATAGATTGCACTGATCGTCCGACTGACTGGAGAAGTTTCATGATCGAATTTCACAATGTCCGCCTATCCTTTGCCAAGCAGGACATCTTCGATCACGCCAATCTCATGATTTCCGAAGGCGAATTCGTGTACGTCATCGGGGAGACTGGGATAGGGAAAAGTTCGTTCCTCCGGCTGTTGTATATGGATACGCTGCCAACGTTCGGACGTGTGCGCATCGGAGGCTATGATTCCTCCACTATTACACGACATCAGATCCCGTACCTGCGGCGCACGATCGGAATTGTGTTTCAGGACTACCGGCTGCTCGAAGACCGTAATGTCTTTGAGAACGTGGCCTTTGCAATGCATGTTACAGGGGCTCGCCATCAGATCATTTCGTCAAAGGTCCATCGGCTGCTCACGGAAGTGGGATTGTCGTCGAAAGAATTTTCCATGCCTGATGACCTTTCAGGCGGTGAAAAGCAACGTGTTGCGATTGCGCGAGCGTTGGTCAACGATCCGGTGATTCTGCTGGCCGATGAACCGACAGGCAACCTTGATCCTTCTGCTTCACGCGACATTCTTGCCATCTTTGACCGCATCAACAAGAGAGGGACAGCCGTCATAATGGCAACGCATGATTACAGTCTTCTTGCGCAGAGGCCGGGCCGCGTCATCAAGATCCAGAACCAGAATTTCTACGACGTCGTGTAAGCGAGCCATGAGCAAAAGCAAAGCACACGGAATAGAAGAAGAGGCATACAAGCATACGCTGCAGATTGCCGATACGGAATTTGTTGTCTGCGACGTTGAAACTACCGGTCTTCATCCGGAGCGAAATCGCCTGACCGAGATCGCGCTGCTCCGGATACGCGGCAACGTAGTTGTCGATCGTTACGATTCACTTGTCAATCCACGTCAGTTCATTCCCGAAGAAGTGCAGCGTTTGACGGGGATTACCAACGAGATGGTCTACACGGCACCGGATGCAATTCAGGTGCTGCCTGAAGTGCGTCGCTTTATTGGGGATGCTGTTTTCATCGGACACAACGTACGATTTGACCGTACGTTTCTCGATGCCTCACTTCATCGCTGCGGCCTTGAGCCCCTTCAGGTCCCCAACCTGTGTACTGCACGTCTCGCTCGCAGACTGCTGCCGCAAAAGAGCAAAACATCGCTCGGTGTGCTTGCGACGCATTACAAAATCCGGATCAAGAATCGTCACCGTGCCACCGGAGATGCGGAAGCCACCGCGAAACTCTTTCTCAAGTTTCTCCAGATCATGGAAGAGGAGTTTGACGTACATGAGACGGGAGAGCTTCTCTCGTTTCAGAACCGTCAGATATACCGTATCACCGGTGCACCGCGGTATTTCACCCGGCTTCAGGAAAACCTCGCCGAACTGCCGCACCGGCCGGGCGTGTATTTTTTCCATGATAAGAAGGGGAACATTCTGTACATCGGGAAGGCGAAGGATCTGAAGGAACGCGTCAGCTCCTATTTCTATCACAATATTGGCCACACTGAGAAAATCCGCAGACTTGTGCGTTCGGTGCATGGCATTACCTGGAAGCCCATGGAAACGGAGCTTTCTGCACTGCTTTCCGAATCCCGCTTTATCAAACAGCATCAGCCGCAGTTCAACACACAGCTCAAGCGCTATCGGAAATATCCGTTCATTCGCATCGATGTTACCAACGATTGGCCCACGATCAGCTGGTGCTACGATCTTGTGGACGACGGTGCAGAATATTTCGGTCCCTTCCGGTCGCGTTTTGCTGTTGAGGACGCACTTGACAGCATCAATAAGCTATTTATGCTGCGTGAGTGCGACGGTAATATCAAGCCGGCAGTCGATGGAGTGCCCTGTCTGTACTATGAAATTAAGCGATGCAGCGCTCCCTGTGCGCAATTGACGACTGCGGATGAATATCGCAGGGAAGTCGATGACATCGTGCTTTTTCTACAGGGTGAGCAGGATGGCGTGCTCGATCGTCTGCGCGGGCGTATGCACCGCCGGGCCGAGGATCTGGATTTCGAGGGAGCTGCCGTACTGCGGGACAGGCTCGCTTCGGTGGAGCGCATTATTCTTCAGCAGCGTCTGATGGTGCATTCGGTCAGAAAGCAGAACATTATTATCATAACGCTGGCGCGCCGAAGTAATGTCGAGGTGCATTTCATCAAATCGGGAATGCTGTCCACCCAGCTGCTGGCAGATCAGAAACAGCCTCCTCGCAAAGAGCTGCATTCGGCAATAGAGGAGGTCTATTTTTCACGTCAGTCCGAGCTTTTTACCGGCGGAAAAGAGGATATTGATGAGATGCGGATAATTGCGTCGTGGTGCCTGACCCGGCGGGACGATTCGCTTGTGCTTGAAGTAGATCCCTCTGAAGGCGTCGAGGAAGTTCTGGAAACGCTGGTGGGCACGATCGGGGAGATTGGCGTCAGCGCCGCCGTCAGCAACGACGGCGCTGTACGCGCATAGGATCAGAAGGGGCGGGAGAAACGCAGGATAAATGTCGGAGATTCCGCGCGGTCGAGGCGCCAGGCGGCACCAATGCGGAAATTCCCATCAGCACTTCCGACAGCGATACCCACGTCTGATTTCCAATTGTTCGTGAAGTCGTCTCCGAATTCACCGACCAGTGATCCGTTTACAACGTCCCGCGATACCACGACTTCTGCCTCGTTGACTGACCCGGCATCAGCGAACAGAATAAGATTGGTGTTGCTGAGCAGCTGGCGGGCCCAGCCCTTTGCATTTCCTGCTATGGTACTTCGAATAATGAGTTCCGCATTGAGCAAGGCCAGGCTGCTGCCGGTGAATTCTTTATAGCGGAAAGCAGGGAGGGTACCTGGTCCGCCGAGTTCAAATGCCCGCTGCTGCGGGATGCTTCCGTCACTCATTCCGGTACGTGCCCGCAGGTTGAGATTCATGTGCTCGCCGAGAGGCTGATAGCGTCTAAGGTCGAGGAGCACCTGTGAGAACGCAAAGTCTCCTGCGGCAAAATCTCCCGCTTTCTCATATTGGAACTGTGCATCCCAACCATTATCCCGGGTATCGATAGCGGCCAGGGAGGTTGCCCCGACCGAGAAGACTACACTGTTGACATTGCCATCGTTGATGCGAGGATTGCGGCGAAATTCCTTGTCTCCTCCGAAAATTGACCAGTTCGTCGCCCGATTCATGTTCGCATACGTATCGTGTGCATACCCAAAGCTGGCTCGGAGGTTCAGATCATTCTCTCCGCGATAATACCACGCGGCGGTAGCCGTGAAACCGCGACGCTCAAAATAATCCAGAAAATCTTCCCGCGCGACGATTGATGTAAGCGTGTTTTCATCGCGATCGAAGGACCACTGATCCTTTGAATCCGTAAAGCTGTGGCCTTCGCCTCCAATTTCTATGATCTGGTTCTCAAGGTAAATGGGCAGGTACAGTCCGATGCTATAACGCCAGGTGTGGTTCGAAAATCCGTATCCCAGCGAACCGGTGCTGACGAGCCATGGCTGACTGTGCCAGTACAGCCGTTTGGCCTGAGCTAATCCGATATACAGTCCCTCAACGCGGTTGTAGCGAAGGAACGTCTCATGCAGTCGCGAAGTCAAGGGGAAAGACCAGGGGTAATCACCGGGATACTTTTTGAACATGCTTTCACGCATATCGAACTGATCTTCCTCGTTATCACTGGTCCACCAGGTCCAATCAGAATCGAGGCCTGAATCATCCTCGTTTTCCCATTCATCATCCCATCCTTCAGAGTCCCATTCTTCCCACTCGTCATCCTGTCCTCCTCCAATACTGCGCTCGAGCGCTTCCATGCGGAGTTCGAGATCGGCGATGCGCTGCTCAATATCTGCGACTTTGCTGGTTTTATCCGCTCCGTCAGATTCCGCTTTGACTTGCTCAAGTTCAGTTTTCAGCTTCTGCAGTTCCTGACCCAGCTTGGCTTGCTCTGCCTTGACTTCCTCGATCGCGCGTACGCTATCCGCCTCTGTGGTTTCAATTTGCGAAAGAACGGAGGATAATGGAATAATGAGGCAGGAAATGATGAAAAACAGGAAACGAGAACTGAGAGTAACATACGATTTCATAGAGGTCAACCTCTGTGGTGAATTTGGCACATAAACGCTTATACGCCTGTCAGAAAAAAAGGTTCGTAAAAAATTGCATTGCGAACAAAATGAGAGATCCCGCTGCACCGTGGCACAGCGGGATCCAGTACATCCGTGCGGGATTATTCCGTGATCAGTTCAATCTTGATGTTCTGTGTGCCCGTAATGGGGATGCGCATGTTCTGCGCAGAGACAACGATCGTCTGATCCATGTTCATTTCAGCTTCAAAATTGACGAGAATGCCTTCACCGAACCCATACATGATTGTTCCTGCACCCTCGCGTGTTCCCTGAACCATCATTTCGTTATCGCCGCGGATCATTTTCCCGTCTCTTTCAGCTTCCGAGTTCAAGCTGATTTCATAACAATCGATACCGTTGACAGCTTTCTTGCCTTTGATAGCATATTCCCGATTGGTTTCTTCGATGATGATCCCCTCACCGGATCCTGAAGTATCGATTTCCGATGAAGTCCAGGAGTTGCCATCCGTAAGATTGGCGGCATCAAGCCTGGGAAAAATGCCTGTCGCGCCGATCAGAAGCACTGTACCCTCACTGTCGATCTGACGAATACTGCTGTCGATATCCACAGTCTTTCCGGCATTCGTCATTTCGAATATCACGCTTTTGCCTGCCATATCCGTGCCTATAGTCTGCGATCCGTTCGGTCCTTCATTGATCATGAGGGCGCTTTCGATCGTGGCCTGCATTTTGAGATTCCCATTGTCGAGCACTTCAAGCAGTGTAAAGACTGCACTTATGGTAGCTTCGCTGTTGATGGTGATAGTCTGACCGGGTACTTCCTGCAACTGAAGATTCGTTTGCTCGATGAGATACTTGTACTCTTTGCCTTTCTCGAAGCGGTACGCTGCGTCCTGGGCGTGTGCGATGCTCACAACCATGACGGAGCAGAGCAACAGAGTGAGGAAATGTTTCATTAGTAACTCCGGAATTCGTTATTGGGAGAAAAGTTCGAGGGTAGTGTGTGTGCGAACGGAAGAAGGGATCACATTGCTCTGTTTCCCGAAAAGCGCCCGCGTATTTTCCTGATTGCTGTAGATGTCGATTTTTACAGGGATACCTGTTTCGATGTCGATATGAAGATCGCCTGTCGTCTCAGTATTATCTTCCGTGAATTCTTCTAGTGAAGAATAGATAATCTTTTCTTCGAGGCTCGAATTCCCTTTCCACGAAACTTTCAGGCATGAGTAGCCTTCTTTCATCTCTACCGCCCCGATTGTGTACTCGGTTGCTCTTGCCGTATATCGAACACCCGAACCCCGTCCGACTTGCGGAATACTCTTCGTCGGGAAGAGTGTATCCCGCTGAGCTTCTTTCCATGTGAGTCCTGCAGTCAGCTCGCGATCGGGCAGAGCAGGAAGCAGTGCCGCACGCTGTGTAAACATTGCGTCGTTTGCTCCGCGGCCGAGCACGGCCTCCAAGTTTAATGGTTGCAGGGCAGCGGTGCTGACCGTATTTCCGGTTTGTGACTGGACGACGCGTATGGGCTTCTGCGTGATGATATTCTGAAACACCTGATACTGCTGTCTGATCGAAGCATCTTCTCCTGATTCATCAACGATCGCCGTATCCTGGACGAAAACATACTGCACGCCTTCACTTCCGCACTTTTCTACCGAAATGGTGAAGTACCGAGTCGTGCGCCGCTCAATCTGCGTTCCACGTCCGTCGCTGCTTTGTGCGAGAGCGGTGGTTTCTTCGATCTCCTTGAAACGGTATTCCTTACCTTCTTCCAGGTTGTATTGGAGACGCAAGTTCGGCGCAAAAGGGTGGAAGTGAAGAGGCTGATAGTGAGGAATGCGAAGATAAATCGAATCATATGTGCGTTTCTGTGGATACGGTGGATTCAAATAAACTCAAGATGTTCAAGCAAGAAAGATACAAAACATTCGCAGGGAAATGAATGCAAGAATGACGGAAAGCAACTTAATACGTGCGATGACTGGTCTTTGTTTCCGTCTCCGCCAGTTGTTCAGGGAGTTGCAGTGAATACCTTTTCTCCTGCAACCCAGGTTTCGAGAACGCGTGTATCAAGAAAGCGGGCGCGGGGGACAGTGAGAAGATCGTCAGAAAGAAGCACGAAATCGGCGAATTTCCCGCTCTCTATTGAGCCGCGCGAATCGTCGAGCCCTGCCGCACGTGCCGCCCAGATCGTGAATGCACGGACCGCATCGACTCTCGACATGCATTGTTCGCTGAACCAGCCGTTTTCAAATCTGGCTGCGAGGAAAGGGGTTTGAGGTTCAATTTGAAAGAGGTCTTCAATATCCTGCTGTGTGGCGGGTTTACCGTCACTGTTCATACGGAACGCTGCAGCATACATTCCTGCAATGGGATCCGGTCTTTCAACAGGGAAATCGCTGCCGCCTGGAATAAATGCTCCAGAATTGATGAGGGAAGCCCAGGGGTAAGCGGTTTGTACACGATGAGTGCCGAGTCGCGCTTCGGCCCATGTCATATCACTGGTGCAGTGCGTAGGCTGCATCGAAGGGATTACGCCCAGTTCAGTGAAACGAGGGATGTCATCGATGTCAATGACCTGTGCATGCTCGATGCGCAATGGATAGGGCGGATGCGCCGAAGAACGCAGCGCGCCCTCATAGGCGTTGAGCGTATGCCGTACTGCGCCATCTCCGATAGCATGTACACAGAGCTGCAAGCCTGCCTTAATTGCTCGCTCTGCCTCGAACTGGATTGTATCCTGTGACTGGATTTCAATACCGCGATTCCCCGGTTGGTCGAGGTAATCCTCAAGCAGCAAGGCACCGCGAGAACCGAGCGCACCATCAGCGTAGAGCTTGAGACCAGCAAGGGTAAGTTGTTGCTCTCCAACAGTTTGTCTTCCTTGTTTCAAGAGGGATGCCCATGTTTCCGGATTGGAATCATCAATGTATCCAACAACATGAAAGGGGAATTCCTTTGTCTCGATCATTCCGTGTATCGCTTCAATTCCATTCGCCGTCATCCCCATGTCATGCATACCTGTCATACCGACAGAGAGGCAGCGGTCAATGGCGATGGCGTAAGTTGCTTTTATTTCCGGTATCGTGGGTGAGGGAATATTCGTCCTGACCAACTCAATAGCCTGATCGAGCAGGATTCCGGTAGCTTCTCCGTTCTTGTCTCTTACAATGCGGCCTCCCTCAGGATCCGGGGTGTTCCGTGTGATGCCGCTGAGTTCGAGCGCTTGAGAATTTACCCACACAGCATGCCCGTCGATTCGTGACAGGAAAACCGGATGCTGTGTTGTGATATTGTCGAGGGAAGATTTTTTCGGGAATGTCTTGTCCGCCCAGTGATTTTGGTCCCAGCCCCGCCCACGAATCCAGGTCCCGGGGGCAGATGAATCCGCTCGTTGCCGCACCATTGCCAGAACTTGTTCCATCGAGGTACTGCCGATCAACCCGAGGATCGCCGACTCTTCTCCGAGACCGAACAGATGTGCATGGGCAT
>SWCC01016399.1_pt1 | contig 10274 bp, 7 predicted proteins | sample 4692971 | NCBI WGS metagenome assembly SWCC01 (sample SAMN10267277, study PRJNA491770) | bioreactor metagenome | isolation source: DHS bioreactor inoculated with subseafloor sediment | place: Japan: off Shimokita Peninsula | collected 2006-08 | reverse complement strand
TTATAGCATCTGGAGTTTTCTGGGCGTGAAGTTTTTGTTAAATCATGTCATCAGCTCACCCGAGACTTTGCTGAATGTAGTGGCCATTTTTCCTTTTTTGGGCTTTCCTTTATTGTTGGTTGCCTGGTATTTGTTTATCCAGCTTTGTTTCGAAGTGGCGGGCATAAAATTAAAAGGGTATGCAAGTATGGTGTATTTTTCGGCTTGCATGCTGATCTTTTTTGCATTGGGAAATTATTTCAAAAACCAGGTGGTTCAGGATGAAGCAGTTCATTTGCCCCTTTTGTTTAGAAGTTTCGCCGTAGTCAATCTGCTTGTGGTTTCATTGGGTAGTTTACTTATCCTTCTTCAAAAACAAAACAAACATCAAGCGTTGCAAAAACAAGTCTTGGTTTTGTTGTTTTTTGTTCCGGTTTTGCTCGCTACAATCTCTTTATTTATGGCCTCTTCGCACTGGTTCGTCGTCATTCTTTTTGTGCTATTTTACTTCAGTCACCTGGCCATGCCGTCCGCTTGGCTCTACTTTAAAGCGGACAGTTCTCCAGCAGCCGATGGAGATTGTTTCATGCATTTTTGTGAGCAGTTTGAGATTTCGAAACGGGAAGCTGAAATTATCCGGGAGATTTGCCTTGGCAAATCGAACCAGGCGATTGCTGATTCCTTATTCATCACCGTGCAAACCGTGAAAGATCATGCCCATCGGATTTACACCAAAACGGGCGTTAAGAACAGGATTCAACTATCCAATTTGGTGAATAAAAAACTAAAACCGATCAATGGTCAAATCAACGCTTGATGAAAGTGCTGTCAGTTTCAATAAAAAAGTATAAACAGCGGTCGTTTCGCGGGTATTATTTCGCAAGTTTCAGCAAGAGTGTTAAATTTGGTAGCGATTATCGCTGGAGTTAAATTCCTTTTCCCAGAATTTAACTTGTCATGATGAACCGGGAAATAAAACCAGGTCGCTGGCCTTAAATCTCATACATTGGAATTCTATTTTAACGCATCATATCCTTTCTGGCTTTTTCTGCTAAGTGTCATCATCGCCACTGTTTCTAGCTTTGTTTTGTATCGAAAAACAAAGCAAGACTCCCCGCTTACATCGGCACAGGTAAAAGCGCTCAGCGTTTTGCGATTTTTGTCGGTCTTCCTGATTGCCGCTTTATTTTTACAATTGGCCGTGCAGCACATTAAACACGACAGACAAAAGCCTGAGTTGCTTATTGGAATCGACAATTCAGAATCTTTAAATCGGTATCAAGCTGAATTGCTTGCTGTTATCGATCGATTAAAAAATGAACTAAAGGATTACGAGCCTGAAATTTTACTGTTCGATAGTGAAACCAACAGCAGTAGCCAACCTGATTTCGAAGGGAAACGATCGGACTACAGTAATTTGCTGGCTGAAGTCAATCAGAATTATATTCCATCGAATATTGGAGCGATGATATTAATGGGCGATGGTATTTTCAATGCCGGAACCGATCCGGCGTTCGCAGTCGAGTCGGTGACTTATCCTATTTATTCCATTGGTTTTGGCGATACCACCTTGCACGCCGATGCAGCAATTCGAAACGTGTTGACAAATTCTACAGCCTTCCTGGATCAAAATTTTCCGGTGAAGCTGGATCTTAGCTTTACCAAAGCTGCCGGTCAAATGGTAAACCTCACCATTGATGAATCTTCTAAGACTATTTATTCAAGGGCTATTCGCATCCCTTCGGATAATTATTTCTTCACCGAGAATTTAAATCTAAAATCAATGAGCGAAGGTATTGTCAATTACACCGTTCACCTTGAAGCCATCAGTGGTGAGCAGAATTTGGCCAACAATACCCGCGAATTTTCGGTCAATGTTATTTCTGAAAAGCAGCGGATTTTGTTTCTGGCTCGTGGGCCACATCCCGATTTAGGAGCAATCAACAAGGCATTGGAAGGAATTACCAAATATGAAACGGAACTCCTCACAAGTTTCAATAGCGAATTGGATTTTGCTGATTACGATCTGGTGATTGTCCATCAGCTGCCCGATGCGAATCCACAATCTACACGTATCCTAGAACAGCTCCTGCAAAGCCATCGTCCTGTCTTATTTATCGTCGGAAAAGAAACAGCCATTTCCAATTTTAACAGTTTGCAGACCGGTTTTCAGTTTGGGCTTGCCAAACAGTTCGAGCAGGTTACGGCGCTAATTCAAGAGCAGTTCAGCCTTTTCCGATTCGATCTCACTCAGATAAGTCACTTTCAAGATTTGCCTCCATTGCTGGCTCCTTTTGCCGATATTGATCTGGATCCGGCACTGGAGTCGTTTGCCAACCAAGCCATTCAATCGGTTAAAACAGACCGGCCTCTCATTGCTTTTGGGCGGATCGATGGACAGAAGAGAGGATTTATCGCCGGCGAAGGCCTTTGGCGCTGGCGCATTCACAATTACCTAAACGACCGTTCGCACGCAGCTTTTGATGAGCTTGTTCAAAAATTCGTTAATTATTTGATTTTGAAACCCAATGAAGACAACTTCAATCTCTTTTGGAAAACAAACTATGCCGAGGATGAACCAATTATAATTCAGGCTGAATTGTTTAACGAGAGTTTTGAGTTGGATAATTCTCCCGATGTTGACATCGAAATTACGCATGAAAATGGGCAAAAATACCAGGCCGTCTTTGATAAAACCAACGAAAAGTACCAGTTGAACATGGGGAGGCTCCCGGTTGGTATCTATTCGTTTTCGGCACAGAGCAAGCTGGGAGAAATTAGCTACAGTGAATCAGGTAGTTTCAGCGTCAGCAAAATTCAAATTGAAGGAATTGAAACCGAAGCCAATTTTCAGGTTCTCAGTCAAATGAGTTACAAAACCGGGGGTAAGTTCTTTTTATCCGTTCAGGTCGATGAGTTGATTCACCTCGTTGAGCAAAATGCCAATCTGCAACTGCGACAAATTGAACAACAAGTATATCAGGAATTTTTATCGATGAAATGGCTCTTCTACATCATCCTATTTTTATTAGCTTTGGAATGGTTTTTGAGAAAATTCTGGGGCATTTATTAATGATGGAGTAACACTATGAAAATCAACAAATACTATAAAATCGCAGCTTTATCTTTCGGTGTTTTATTCATGGCTTCATGCGCTTCAAGTTATAAAACAGTTTATGTTGAAGTTGCCAAACCATCAGCGTACTTGTTATCGAATGATATTGTGAGCCTAACGCTGATGAACCGGAGCATGACAGATGAATTTAACAACTTTCCGGCGGACAGCTTGCAAAACTATTTTTACCGGCGTGGATTTGAAGTGAGTGCCGCAGTCCTGGATAGCTCCGCTGCTGACACAACGTTGAAAGTACTGGCCGAACTGCTGTTTGAATCCGGACGATACGATGTTGTTATTCCCGAAGATCGTAATATTCCAAGAAGCGAGAATTACTTTAAAGTTTTGCCACCCTTGGAGTGGAATTATGTTTCTGAAATATGCGAAACTTACGAGACCGATGCCTTGCTGGTTTTGGAGCGGTACATGAATAAGGTTATGACAGACTACATGAAAGTTCCTTATTCAGAAATGCACGAAGCATCCATCGACTCAAAATATGATGCGATTGTTCGAATATACGATCCTGCTAAAAAGGAAATTGTGCAACAATTAATCGTTGCTGACACAATTTACTGGTCGGAAGCCGATTATTCGCAAAAGAACTTATTCACAAACAGGCTTGTGCCAATTAAGCAGGCACTTCTTGAAACAGGAATCCAGATCGCCCTTGAACTGGATGCGAGACTATCGCCACAATGGCAAACGCAAACAAGAGGCTATTTTGTTTTAAAACAAGCCAATTCACCCCTTCTCGAGTCGGCTATCCGCAACAATAATTGGGCTGCTGCCTATGAGCATTGGCAAGATCTACTATCTAAAACCAACAGCAAATCAGCAAAAAGCAAACTGGAGTATAATCTGGCCATTGCCAGCGAAATGATCGGCAATCTGGATGAAGCTGCTCAATGGGCAACACAATCATACCAAACACAATACCGAAGGCAGACAGAGAGTTACCTGTATCAGCTAAAAAGTAGAAAACAAACCGTTGAAGCTTTTAAAAAATATAGCGAGGACTAATTTTTATAAATAACAGGAGGTCGTTTCAATGCCCGAATCATCAGGTACAAACCGCCAACCACAAATGGAATGCTTAGCCATTGTCCCATATTCAAGGCCATGCCAGCTTCGAAAGCCTCCTGATCTTCTTTGATAAATTCGATAACAAAGCGTGCGAGGAAAATCATCACAAAAAAGAGCCCAACGATAAACCCCTGACGATTGCGTAATTTGGTCTTCCAATATACATAAAGCATAACGCCGAATGTAAGCAGATAAGCCAGAGCTTCGTAAAGCTGCGTTGGATGTTTGGCTATTGTTTCACCATTCCGTTCAAAAATAAATCCCCACGGCAAGCTGGTTTGAATTCCGTAAATCTCTGAGTTCATAAGGTTTCCGGTGCGAATCAAGGCGGCCACCAAGGCCGTAGGTACCACTACCCGATCTAAAACCCATAATACGGATCGTTTAGACACTTTTTTGCTCCACCAGATCAACGCTATTAAAATACCTGCCGCGCCACCATGACTGGCCAATCCACCCTGCCAAACCTTCAGGATTTCAGCCGGATGTTGCGAGTAATAATCCCATCCGTAGAAAATTACATGTCCAAGTCTTGCTCCAACAATGGTAGCTACGATCAGGTAAATAAAAAGGCTTTCAAGCCATTCCAACTTGATGTTTTCAAACTTAAACATCCTTTCTCCTTGGTAGTACCCGGATAAAAATCCGATGGCAAACAACAAGCCATACCAACGAACAGACAGGGGGCCAAGGTTGAAAATTTCAGGATCTACATTCCAGTGAATAACTGCTAAAAATTCCATGTGGTTTTATTTTAAGGTCATAGACCTGTCTGTTGTTTTTCTCATCCCCGACTGTGCTGGTTGTTATCGGCACGAACGATGATAATCAATGAATTCACTTATTCAGCATTTTTTCCGTGGCAACTCTTGTATTTCTTTCCGCTACCACATGGGCATGGATCATTTCGGCCAACTTTCTTTTCAACACGGACCGGCTGCGCTTTCTGTGGTTCTCGCTGCTCTCGTTGACCGCTGCGAGAAGTTATTTCCGAAACGTCGGATTTTTGCGTTGAATATTTGCTCATATCCGTCCGTTTATTGACTTCAGCCTCACGCACCTGATTTGGATCTGAAATTGGAATATGGCCTTTCATCAAGGTTGACACCACATCCTTATTTACCTTTTGAACCATGATTTTAAACAAGTTGAATGACTCGAACTTGTAGATTAATAGCGGATCTTTTTGCTCGTAAGTGGCATTCTGAACCGATTGTTTCAAATCATCCATCTCGCGCAGCTGTTCTTTCCAGGCTTCGTCGATGGTTGAAAGCACAACTTGCTTTTGATACGATTTCACCAATTCTTTTCCTTTGTTATTATAGGCTTTCTCAAGATTGGTGATAATCTGAAAAATGCGTTTGCCATCGGATATCGGAACGACAATGTTTTGATAGACGTGCGATTTACGCTCGTAAACGTCTTTAATAACCGGATAAGCTTGTTTCGAAATCGTTTCAACTTTTCGGGTGAAGGTCTTGATCATCACCTGATAGATTTGCTCAATGATCTCTTCAGGTTTTAGCTTCATGAAATCTTCGGCCGAAACTGGCGATTCAATTGACATCAACCGCACCAACTCCATGTTAAAGTCTTCAAACTGGTCGCTTCCATAATACTCATTCACCAGGTTTTCCAGCGAATCGTACATCATGTTCAGTAAGTCCACTTCCAGGCGTTCGCCAAACAAGGCATGGTAACGTTTTTTGTAGATCACTTCGCGCTGCGAGTTCATCACATCGTCATATTCGAGCAAACGCTTACGGATACCAAAGTTGTTTTCCTCCACTTTTCGTTGTGCCCGCTCAATCGATTTGGTGATCATGGAATGTTGAATCACTTCGCCTTCTTCGAGTCCCAAACGATCCATAATGCCTGTAATTCGGTCTGAATTAAAGAGACGCATCAAATCGTCTTCCAATGACACGAAGAACTGTGAACTACCTGGGTCTCCCTGGCGTCCGGCACGTCCGCGCAGCTGGCGGTCAACACGGCGTGAGTCATGTCGTTCAGTACCAATAATGGCCAAACCACCAAGGTCTTTCACCTGTTTTGTCAGCTTGATGTCGGTACCACGACCAGCCAGGGGCATGGCAATGGTTACCATGCCGCTGGCTCCAGCGTCAGCAACAATATCCGCTTCGCGGGCGTGCAGTTTCGCATTCAGTACGTTATGCTTGACCCCACGTATTTTCAACATGCGGCTCAGCAATTCCGAAATTTCCACTGAAGTCGTACCTACCAAGGCAGGCCGTCCGAGTTTGTTTAGTTCGACAATCTCCTGAATAACAGCATTGTATTTTTCGCGTTTCGTTTTATAAACCAAGTCTTCCCTGTCATCACGAATGATTACCCGGTTTGTTGGAATGACTACAACTTCCAGTTTATAGATGTCCCAGAATTCTCCTGCTTCCGTTTCCGCCGTACCAGTCATACCACTTAGCTTGTGGTACATCCTGAAATAGTTTTGCAGGGTGATGGTTGCGAAGGTTTGCGTGGCAGCCTCCACTTTTACGCGTTCCTTTGCTTCAATGGCCTGGTGCAGTCCATCGGAATAGCGTCGGCCTTCCATAATCCGTCCGGTTTGCTCATCCACAATCTTCACCTTGTTGTCAATCACCACATACTCCACGTCTTTTTCAAACATGGCGTAGGCTTTCAGCAATTGGTTGATCGTGTGTACCCGTTCCGACTTTACAGCGTAATTCTGAAGTAACTGATCTTTTTTCTCCAGCTGTTCTTCCTTAGTCAAGGCTGCATCATTCTGAATTTCAGCAATCATACTTCCCATATCGGGTAAGATGAAAAATTCAGGATCATCCACGTCGGCTGAAATCAAGTCAATTCCCTTATCGGTTAACTCAACTGAATTTTGTTTTTCTTCGATGATAAAATAAAGCGGGTCAGTAACAATATGCATGTTTTTGCTATTGTCCTGCATGTAAAAGTTCTCAATCTTTTGCATCGCCGCCTTGTTGCCTTCTTCGCTTAAAAATTTGATAATGGCTTTGGTTTTGGGTAAGCCTTTATGTGCCCTTAGCAAATTAATAGCCCCTTCCTCCTTTTCTTCCTTGGTCGGGTTTTCCTTGTTTAATAGGCGTTTGGCATCCGTCAGACACTGATTTACGTAGTTTTTTTGAGCTGCAACCAGTTTTTCAACTTTCGGTTTCAACTCATCAAACTTCTGAATATCGCCTTTTGGAATCGGCCCTGAAATAATCAACGGTGTACGCGCATCATCAATTAATACGGAGTCAACCTCATCGACAATGGTATAATGGTGCTTGCGCTGAACCAAATCCTGCGGATTGATGGCCATGTTATCTCTCAGATAATCGAAGCCGAATTCGTTGTTGGTTCCGTAGGTTATATCGGCATTGTAGGCTTTTCTGCGCCCGTCGGAGTTTGGTCGGTGTTTGTCAATACAATCAACGCTTAGTCCGTGGAACTCGAAAATTGGGCCCATCCATTCGGCATCACGTTTGGCCAGGTAATCGTTCACGGTTACCAAATGAACCCCTTTGCCTGCCAAGGCATTCAAGAAAACAGGCAAGGTTGCCACCAAGGTTTTTCCTTCGCCGGTTCCCATCTCTGCAATTTTCCCTTGGTGGAGCACAATACCACCGATGAGCTGTACATCGTAATGCACCATATCCCAGGTTATTTCCGACCCGCCTGCTACCCATTTGTTGTACCAAATTGCATTGTCGCCTTCAATTTGAATGCTGTCGCGTCCGGCGGCCAGTTCCCTGTCAAAATCGGTCGCTTTAACAATCAGTTTTTCATTGTCTTTGAATTGACGGGCCGTTTCTTTCACCACAGCAAACGCAGCTGGCAAAATCTCATTCAGAACAAGTTCAATCTTTTCATTGATTTGTTCTTCAATTTTATCAATTTGCTGATATATCTTTTCACTCTCCTGAATCTCAACCTCATCAACCTTTGCTTTCAACGAAGCAATCTCGTCCATATCGGGCTGAATCCGATCCTGTATGATTTGCTTTAACCGGGCTGATTCAGCTCTTAGTTCCTCGATGGAGAGCTTTGAAATTCTTTCGTATTCAATTTTTACCTGTTCAACTATTGGAGAGATTTCACGAATATCCCGATCCGATTTGTTGCCCAAAAATTTTCCTAGAAGTTTATTTACAAATGTCATTATCTTGTATTTCTAATGTATTATCCACGAACGGACACAAAAGTAGTCAATCTGTGTAAGTTTATTAATTTGTGTCTTGTTTTTTTTCAATAATAATCATGCCACCTCCTGTTTTGCCGAAAAATGCGCCATAATAACATGGTGTGTTGATTCTGCTGTCAATCCAGCATGCGAATAGTAAAAATTTAATGTAGACTGCCTCCCGCTCCATTTGATTCATTAGTTTTACACTACAAAGTTGAAGAAACATGAATGATTTTACCTCCATGTGTTTTGTCTGTCAGAAGAAATTGGATCCTACGAGAGCAGCAAAAAATCAAGCGCTGAACTTGCCGGTGTGTGAACAATGCAAGGGAACAGAAGCGGAAAAGGAAGTGGTCCGAAAATTAACGGATGAGCTAGCCGATGGGTTTGTTTGTGGCTGTATTTAACCCGGGCAGTATCGATTAGAACAGTCATTTCTGAGCTCATCAATATTTCTGTCAACTGTTTTCTCTCCGGATAACCGGCACAGTTTTCGTTCAATCTGCCGGAAAACATGCATGTCGGACAAAAAAAAAGCCCGCCACTTGAAAATGACGGGCTAAAATTTTTATGCTGTCCGTTTTTATTCGGCAATCGAAATTGCGTCAACGGGCAAACCTCGGCACATGAGCCACAATCAGTACAAAGATCAGCATCAATTGTATAGATATCACCTTCTGCGATCGCGTCAACAGGGCATTCATCAATACAAGTTCCGCATGCAATGCACTCATCTGAAATTACATAAGCCATAACACTTCATTTTTAAAGTTAAAGAATACGAGCAAAAGTACAAAGTTTGCTATTAAATCAAAGTAATTCATTACAAAATTACAGCTGCAAAACTAACAGTTAATTTACAATTAATCTAGCTCGAATCTCAATTTATAATTGTACTAAATAAGTCATTGGTTTCCGAATCGGAAATACGAATTAATCACCTGCTCTATCGGCTATTTTACCGCTTTTGCTTTTTGAAGTTTTGCATAATAAACGCACACTTCTTTCAACCCACAGGCCTTGCACTTTGGCGTGCGAGCCAAGCAGGTGTAACGCCCGTGTAAAATCAGCCAGTGGTGCGCCAGCGGAACAATTTCCTCGGGAAAATATTTCATCAGCTCCTGTTCCGTTGCCAGGGGCGACTTGGAGTTCGTGGTCAGTCCAATGCGGTTGGACACCCGAAACACATGCGTGTCAACTGCAAAAGCAGGCTTCTCGTAAACCACCGAAGCAATGACATTAGCCGTTTTTCGCCCTACCCCGGGCATTTTTTGCAATTCAACCACATCATCTGGAACCACGCCTTTAAAATCGGTCACCAGCATTTTAGCCATTCCAACCAGGTGTTTGGCTTTGTTATTTGGATATGAACACGAACGGATGTATTCGAATACCTCGGCCGGTTCCACTTCGGCCATCAACTCCGGTTTTGGAAACCGCTTAAACAAATCGGGCGTAATTTGATTGACGCGTTTGTCGGTACACTGGGCCGACAAAATAACGGCAACCAGCAACTCATACGGATTTCCGTATTCCAATTCTGTTTCGGCAATTGGCATCGCTTGCTGAAAATAATCAATCACCCGTTGATAACGTTCCTTCTTCTGCATATTTGTTTTTTTCTGGGTTGAAGAAAGCAAAAATAGCCATCACGCACGGAAAATCAATAGGATTGTCCGCCTACACACCTTATTTTATTCGGTCGTAGATGTGATTAAGTGGTCATTAAGTTGTTTTGAAACGATCTATAACAATAAAATGACCATGAATGACAATTGATTGACCTTTTTTATGAAATTAACGAAGGCCAATGATTTCGGAATCTTTGGGAAGTAGTTCTGCTGCATCTCCTGATTGCCAATTTTAATTCAATGTCGTTTAGTTAAGAATACTTCATAATCGTTTGTAATT
>SWCC01004734.1_pt1 | contig 10278 bp, 12 predicted proteins | sample 4692971 | NCBI WGS metagenome assembly SWCC01 (sample SAMN10267277, study PRJNA491770) | bioreactor metagenome | isolation source: DHS bioreactor inoculated with subseafloor sediment | place: Japan: off Shimokita Peninsula | collected 2006-08 | reverse complement strand
AGTATATCTTTGTGGAATCCGGCCGTTTTGCCGTCGGCGTCTTTGTATATTTTGGGCTTGTTTTCGTAAGCCCCCGCCCAAAAAGTTATTCTCCTAGTCTGTTTCTCCGCGTGCGCGAAAGCGCTTAAAAATGCCAGAACAAAAAATGCGATATTTTGTTTTTTCATGAGTTTATTCCACAACAACACTTTTCGCCAGATTTCGGGGCTGATCTATGTCGCAGCCGCGGTATGCGGCTATGTAATAAGCGAGGAGCTGCAGAGGAATGATGTTGAGAATGGGTGTGAATTCCTCAATTGTTTCGGGGATGTAAAATATTTCGTCCGCGATAGATTTGATATTTTTTTCTCCCCTTGTGGCTATGGCCAGAATGGCGGCGTTTCTTGATTTAGCTTCATGGATGTTGGAAAACATTTTTTCGTAAACGGCGCTTTTGGTGGCTATGGCGACAACAGGCATATCTTCGTCTATGAGCGCTATGGGCCCGTGTTTCATTTCCCCGGCCGGATATCCTTCGGCGTGTATATAGGATATTTCCTTGAGCTTCAGCGCCCCTTCAAGAGCTATGGGGTAATTGAAACTGCGCCCTATATAAAGGAAGCCGTTTTTTTTAGCCAGCCGCAACCCCGCCAATGTGTCCGCGGTTTCGCCCGACTGGGATATAATAACCACAAGGTCATCTTTGTTAAGGAGAGTTTTTCTATAGCGGAATTCGCTGCCTATATCCACTTCGCAGGGCATATTTATCAGGTTTTCAATTTTGAGTGTCAGGTAATTTTCAATTATTCCGTTGTGTATGACAACCAGTTTCTTTTTGCAGTCCGTGTGCGGATGGGCGTTTTCTTCGGAAGGCCTGCCGTGGGTGGCCCAGCGGGTATGGCCCAGCCCTGTGCCGCCGTGAATATTTTTGCCGGCTATAGATTCCTTTAGTTTTGCCACTTTGCCTTTTTTTCTGTAAAGCTCTAAGCCCCGTTTGCCTATGATGGCGATGCCCGCGGAATCATAGCCCCTGTATTCAAGGCGCGCCAGGCTGCTTAATAAAATTTCGCAGCTGTTTTTATTTCCGGTGTATCCGACAATGCCGCACATCTGATTATAAAACCCTTCTGTTTTTCAGTTTGCCCGCAGCCAGGCTGTCTATTATAAAAGTGCAATTCGGGTGCTTTTGCAAAAGTGATGCAGGCACATCTTCGGTCACGGGGCCTTCCACGGCTTTGAAAATTGCGTCGGCTTTGCTTTCTTTGTCCGCTATAAGAATTATTTCCTTAGCTTCCATTATGCTGCCGTTTCCCATGGAGAGAGCCTGCTGCGGCACATCTTCTGCTTTTTCAAAGAATCTGGCGTTGTCTTTGATGGTGTTTTCGGTGAGGTCAACCACCCCCGTGCGCGATTGCACGGAAGAGCCCGGCTCGTTGAAAGCGATGTGCCCGTTGCTGCCTATGCCGAGAAGCTGGAGGTCTATGCCGCCCGCTTTTTTAACGGCCTCTTCGTAATCACGGCATTCTTTTACGGGGTCATCCGCCATGCCGTTGAGCACGTGAGTGTTTTCACTAAGGATATTTACGTGATCAAAAAGATTTTTATTCATAAAATATCTGTAACTCTGGTCGTGAGTTTCAGGTATGCCGAGGTATTCATCAAGGTTGTAGGTTGTAACCCGTGAGAAGTCCAGGCCTTCTTCGCGATGAAGACGCACCAGTTCAGCGTACATTTTTTCGGGCGTTCCGCCTGTGGCCAGGCCGAGAACTATGGCAGGATTGCTCCTTATTCTCCGCGCGAACAATTCCGCCGCTTTTCGGCTCATCTCATCCGAAGAGCCGGTGATGATTAAATCCATTTTTCTATCTCCTTCCGTACATGACATAAATTAATAATGGCCGGCTGGAATTATATATTTTTTTTTAATGTATTCCAAGAGACGGCGTTGATCCAGTTGCTGACAGGCGGTGTTTTGAGCATGACGTCTTTGTCTTTCCTGAGGCCTGAATAAGTGTCGCAGGCCTCTCTTATGACACTCACTTTGTATCCGCGGAAGCTCAATTCCTGCGCCGTGCAGAAGAGGCACCTGTCGAGGGTGAGGCCGAATAAAATGCAATCGCGGGTTTTGACATTTTTCTTCAGCCACTTTTCAAAACCGTCAACATCGGGATACGGCCATGACGTCTTTTTGACAGAGCCCGCGTTTTTGCGAGTCCACACCGGGGAATTCATGGCTTTGACCCAGGGTGTTTTTTTAAGGACATCGGGTAATTCCGATTCAAAGCCGGTTGTTCCGGGGACGCAATTTTCACTTTTATCGCCCCAGCGCGGCTTGCGGTAATCGGCCATAATTTCACCGACCGTGATTTTTCTTTTTATAAGGAAAGGTATAAGAATTTCTTTTGTGAATTTAACCATGGGGCGTTTTTCGTAAAAACTTCCCGATGGCAAGGTGAATTCTTTTTGGAAATCAACGCAGACAAAAGAAAACAAAGCCATCGCTCTTCAGCGTTTGGAGTATTGGAATCTTTTTCTTGCTTTGGGCTGGCCGGGCTTTTTTCTTTCCACGACCCTGGAATCTCTTGTCAGCAGGCCCTCTTTACGGAGAACCGTTCTGTAATCCTCGGATATTTTTACAAGAGCTTTTGATATGCCGTGCCTGATTGCCTGGGCCTGAGCGGAAATCCCGCCGCCGGACACATGGGCGTTGCAGTTGTATTTTTTACGGTTGTCTGTGAGTATAAGAGGCCTCAGCACTTCATGTCGCGCCGCCATTTCGCCTCTGAAATAAAGTTCAAAATCTTTTTTGTTGACGGTTATTTTTCCCTCACCGTCCGAAAGCACTATTTTTGCTATAGCCTCTTTTCTTTTTCCCGAAGTCGCTATCTCAGCCATTCTGTCCCCCTGCTATGTTTGCCGCGTGCGGATGCTCCGCCCCGGGATATATTCTCACCCTTCGCAGCGCCGCTTTCCTTAACCGGTTTTTGGGAAGCATGCCTTTGAGCGCTTCCATCATCACCCTTGAAGGACTTTTCTCAAGAAGTTTCCCGAGAGTAATTTTTGTCCAGTGCCCCGGCCTTGTGGTCGGATGGAAAAAATATTCTTTCTTTTTCGCTTTGCCGCCGCTCATTTTGATCTTGGCGGCGTTTATAATAACAACGCCGCAGTTGCCAATCCTGTTGGGAAAATAAGGAAGCTCATCCTTGCCCCGCAGCATTTTTGTTATCGCAACGGCGCATCTTCCCGGCGCTTTTCCCTCGGCATCGTAAACAAACCATTTTATATCGCTCATAATGACGTCATTGTATTAGAAGGGAATATTTTTGTCAAGGGCAAATTTTGAATGTCAGAATTTCAGATTCAAAATCAGTGATTTTATTGACAGGTACGCGCTGTATGGTTTACAATAACATCTATGATAAACAAAATAAAAGCGTGTTTGCTTGCGGCGGTCATGGGGTTTATTGTCCTTGCGGATGTTTCGGCGTACACATATACATTTTCCGGTCACTGTTATAATGAAGATCAGACTCCTTTGTCGGGAGTTAATGTTTATCTTTCCTGGGAAGGTGCAACGTATGGTTCAGCCATCAGCGATGCGAACGGTTATTTTACTTTTGATTGGGTCTGGGCAGAGGGCGATTGTGATCTTTTCGCTCAATCGGGAGCCACGACACTGAATATAGGCGACGGGGTTACAAGCGGTTATTGTTACAGGCCGCTGAATTCGAGTCACTTCGAGGAAAATTTTTATGTGGGCACCGCGCCGCAGCCGGGGCTTGTCGGGCGATGGCGCTTTGAAAATAATATGGTTGATTCTTCCGGATACGGAAACGCGGGCACGGTTTCAGGGGCGCCTTTTTTTGATACTCCATCCAAGGAAGGGTCATGTTCATTGTATTTAAATGGCGCCGGCGATTGCGTGGAAGTGCCGTCTTCTTCCTCACTTGACTTAACCGGTCATTTTACAATTGAGTTGTGGACGGTCATAGGCACTTATTCAGAAACGATGAATATGGTGAATAAAAGAGACGGGGCCTACGGTATACAGCTTGAAGATCCCGGCGTTGTCAGATTTTATACGGCGAACTCGAGTGTCGATTCTCCTCAGAATGCTGTTCCGACGGATAATTCATGGGTTCACATAGCCGCTGTATATGACGGCGCGCATAGAATAATATATGTAAACGGTTTAGCCGTCAGAACCGAAAATTTTTCATCGCCTCCGGGGTCTAATACAGCAAGTCTGGCAATAGGGCGACATTCAGATTCCGTTACGGGACAGTATTTTTGCGGTTACATGGACGATGTTAAAATTTACAATTACGCAAGAACAGCTTCGGATATTGCTTCGGACGCGGGAGTTGTTTTTTCGGGCGACAGCGGCAGTTTGGAGATCAGGCGCAATGTTTTTAATCCGCGGGCGGATTTCTGCGAGATACGAACCGCTTTGCCGGCGGGAAGCAGTGCCGAGGTTAATATATACGATGCCGGAGGAAGAATAGTAAGGAGCTTTAGTATTTCAGCTCCCATTTTTAACTGGCACGGCAGAGATAATGCCGGCGAGATTGTTGCCAACGGCGTGTATTACATTTACATAAACGGCGGCGGTATAAGAGACGCGAAGCCGGTGGCGGTGTTTAAACAATGAGAATGAAAAACAGCAGAACTTTATTTTCCGCGTTAGCGCTTTTAAGTTTTTTGATTTTTGCTCCGGCGGGCGCGAATGCCGAAACAACAGCCTGCCCCTGGCTGTATTATAACCAGTCCCCGGAGACGATAGGTATGGGCGGGCTTGAGGACATCTTTGAGGATTTTCCATCGGCGAGCGGGAATCCCGCTTTGCTGGCTTTTTCCCGGGGAGGACGGCTGTCCATGGGTGGTGAGAGCGATGCCATGGAGGCGGAGATGAGCCGTATGGATGTCTCGTTTCGTATGAAGAAGGCCGGGGTTGCGTTCGGTTTTTTTTCCTACAAGCAGGGGTTTCCTATCATAAATATAGACGGTTCTTCGTATAGCGATTTTTCACACAGCGGGGAAATAAACTCTTTTTCCATCGGCTATCCCGTGCTGAAAAATTTGTCCGCGGGGTTTGGGATGAGTAATGTGCGGGAACGTTTTTTTGTGGGAGATCCTGATTCTCATAAGGACATCACATCTTATGCGGACATGGGCTTGTTTTATAAGCGCAACCGTTTTCGCGCGGCAATGCGGCTTAAAAATTTCGGAGAAGCAAAAATATGGGATGATGAAGCGCTGTCGTCATACGGCGGTTTTTCAGCCGGTTATGCCGGTGATAGATTGAAGGCGGGGATTTCCGTAGGCGGGGATCAGGTGTCAGGCATTGTCCGCCTCGGCACGGAATACGCGTTTGCTGACTGGCTTTCTCTGCGTGCGGGAATAGAAGCTCTTGACCAGATAGGCGGAATGCCTTCTTTCGGTTTCACTGTTTCTTACGGCTCTTTTGCTTTTGATTTTGCCGTGGCCAATCAGTCGGTTCCGGGGGATAGAGTGACGACGGCTTTCAGGTATAACTGGGGCGGAGAAAAAGCTAAGCCGAAGAAGACAAAGAAAGCGGAGCCGTCGGAAATAGTTCCGTTTGACGCTAAGCCCGCGAAAAAAATGCGCTTGCCTGCCCTCGTGGAAGGAGAGCCGATAAACATAGCCGTGACTGATTTTGAAGCGAGAGCGCCTCTTTCTCAGTCGGATGCGGCGTTCATATCTGATTTTGTAAGAAGTGATATTGTGAAGTCCGGGCGATTTAATGTTATAGAGAAAAACAATATGGATAAGGTGCTGGCTGAACAGGGTTTTCAGCAGACGGGTTGTTCTTCCGCTGAGTGTGCGGTGGCAATCGGAAAGATTCTGAACGTGAAAATGATGACGGTTGGTTCCTGCGGCCAGCTCCTCGGCAAATACATAATAACGATGAATATTGTGGATGTTGAAAGCGCAAAAATCATATTTTCCGATGATGTGTCGGTGGCTGATCCGGACGGGCTCAGGGACAAAATAACGGAGTTGATAAGAAACTTTCTGGAAACGGTAGAATAAGCGTGTTTGATATTTTTGTCAAAAACGGAACTGTTGTAAACAGCAAAAGCGTACAAAAAGAAAACATAGGAATAAAAAGCGGTCTAATATCATACATGGGTAAGGCCGTTAAGAAAGCGGTCTCGGTCATAAACGCTTCGGGGAAATTTGTTTTTCCCGGCGTCATAGACCCCCATGTGCATTTTATGCTTGGGGCATACGGAGCGAAAACCTGCGATGATTATTATCACGCTTCGCGTGTTGCCGCCGCGGGCGGCGTGACATCCTTCATTGATTTCGCCATCCCCGCGTCCGGAGACGCTTCGTTAAAAGCCGAGGTCGCGCGCAGAGTGAAACAGGCATCCGTCTCCGCGATAGATTTTTCCTTTCATCCGCAGATACTGGGCTGGACGGAGAAGATAAAAAGAGACGCCGAATATCTTATAGGAAAAGGTTTTCCCACTTTCAAAATATTTATGCCGCAAACCTGCGGCTGGGGCCTTACGGATAAGGAAATCTACGGAGCCGTAAAGCGTATTTCCTCACTCGGCGGGGCGGTGGAATTTCACGCGGAAGACGGAAAGATACTGGAGGATAATTTGTCCGCTCTTGTGAGAAAGGGAAGGACTTCCCCGCGTTATTTCGCCTTGTCGGGTTCTCCTCTTGCCGAATCGGAAGCGATTTTAAGAGCCGCCGCCATAGCGAAAAAAGTGAAAGGCAAAATATATATATGCCATGTTTCTTCGCGCGCGGGGCTTGCGGCGCTGGTTAAGTCCCGCCGCGGCGGAGTTGATATAATGGCCGAAAGCTGCCCCCATTATATTTTTCTCAACGACGGCGTTTTTGAAGGAAAAAACGATTTCCTTTTCTGCTGTAATCCCGTGCTGAAAAAGAGCGCTGACAACAAAGCGTTATTCAAAGGTCTGAGAAAAGATATAGACTGGATAGGCACCGATCACTGCGCTTTTTCACGCGCGGACAAATTCCGAAAGAAAAAAGATTTCAGAAAGATTCCCCGCGGCCTGCCGGGAATAGGAATGAGTTTCCCCCTTCTTTTTACATCCACCGGAAGAGACAAAAAATCACTGATGATGCTTGCCCGGCTGATGTCATCGTCTCCCGCGGATAATTTCGGTTTGAAAAATAAGGGCGCCATACTTCCGGGCATGGACGCCGATTTGTTTGTGACGGATCCCTCAAAAAAACGGTGTATAAGGAAGACCCCGGCCTACGGCTGGTCGCCGTATGAGGGGAGGAAGCTGGCGGGCTTTGCCGATATCACGATAAGGCGCGGGGAAATAATATACAAAAGAGGCCGTCTTTGCGCACCCCGCTCAAGCGGCAAACTTATTTTCAGAAAGCTCATATGAAAAAAATAATTTTTGTTTGGCTTTTATTTGTTTTTTGCGTTGACGGGCTTGCCGCGGGGAAAAATATTTTCAAAAGCGATACCCTGGAATACGGTAAAGGGAAAATAACCAGAATTATAAGGTCTTCGGGAGATAATCTGGATATGGGCTATAACGGCGGAGGCTTCAAATCTTTCTCCGTCTCGCTGAGTGAAATCGCGGGGCTGGGGCTGTCCAAACTTTCGAAACGGAAAAACCACGAAAAACGCGCCATTGCCGCCCTTATTTATATGTCGCCCAAAAAAGGCGTTGAGAAATATGTAAGGGAACTCATAAACGATACTGATGTGTGGGTGAGGTGGGATGTTGTTAATATCCTTTATGATGTCGGCGACGGATCGGATGAAACAATAAGGAAAATGAGAAAGCTCTTTAATGATCCCTGCCGGGATATAAGGATAAAGGTGTGCCGCTTTTACGGCGCTTACGCGTCTTCAACGGAAGTGAAAGCGGTCTATTCTCTTTTGTGGGACGAGCACAGCGCTGTCCGGCGTCAGGCGCTTGAGACGCTGTCATCAAGAGTGGGAGATAAGGCGGTTATAAAGATTGCCGGTGCCATGCTGAACGATGAATCTTTTGATGTGCGCGCGCCGGCGCTTAAGATATTGTTTGAAAAAAAGGCGCTGAATGAAGCCAGAATTTGTGAAATACTTATAGATGACGATGCCGTCGAAATGAGACGCGCGGCGGCGGCTATACTGTTTAAAAACGGTACTGCAAAATCCATTTCCGCGCTGATAAAGGCCGTCGGAGATAAAGACGCGAAAGTGTCGGAAACATCTAAGAAAGCGCTTGAAAGGATTCGCGGCAGCTCTGAGCTGCCATTATAGTTTTTTCGGGAGGAAAGCATGATTATCAAATTTATTAGACCGTCGAGTACCGCTGTTTTTACAATACCGGCGTTTTTTATTTTCTGCCTGCAGACATGCCCCGGCGCAGTTTCAGCTTCGGCGCCCGCAGGCACAATACTCAATATTGAGGGGAAAGTGACGGTTTTGAGTGAGGATAAGTGGAGTGACGCGAAGAAATTCTCACCCGTCTATGAGAAAAATTTTGTAAAAACATCACTGTCCGCCTCCGCCGAAATTATGTTTGACAATGAAACGGCGGTGCGTTTCGAGGAAAACACCGAAGCGGAAATTCTTTTCAGTGACGGCGAACTTGAGATTTCGCTCAAATCCGGGCGGGTGACATCTTCCGTTGTGCCGGGCGACGAGGCGGTTTTTTTGGTTTCTTCCCCGCTTGCCATAATAGGCGTGAGGGGGACGGAATTCACCGTAACGCACAGCGCTAAAGGGACGGAGGCAGCCGTTTATAAAGGGAAAGTTGAATTTGAAAACAAGGGGAAATCCCCGGAAAGAATAAAAGTTTCGGCGGGAAAACAGAGTTTCGTCTATGAGGGCCGCCGTCCGTCGGCTCCCGTGGGGCTCGGCCCGGGATATGTGAAATACAGAAAAAAGGTGCTGGGCAAATTCGTAAAAAGAACGATTAAAAACAGGAAAAACAAGGAGAAAATACTTCTCAAAAGAATGAATTTGCGTAAAGCCGAAAAACGAAAATTGATAAAAAAACTTAAAAAAAGAAGAAAGGGGATGATTAAATGAGAATTACAAAGTTGGAAAAACTTGCTTTTATGGGATGTCCTTGGTTTGATTTGTATATCATTATTTTGCATAGCCGCTTTGATGGTGAAATTAATAGAGAAAGAATAAAAATTACAGAAAATTAAAACTTGATTGTGGGACGCAATATGAACTGGACGGCAGGGGTGCCGGCGCTTTCCTTCATTTCGCCCGAATATTTACGGCGGCCTTCCCAGAGAATGCCGGCTGAGATGGAATAGGCGGCGCTTCTTTTTTTTAGAGAGCGCGGGAAATTTCTGCCCATCATCAGGGTTAGTTTCACGGGTTTGAGATCCTTTTTGCGGAAAGCCGCGAATGCGTCAAAACTTGAATTCCGCCAGAAACGGAAACGCCTTTGAGCGTAATCTATTCTGTCGCGGAACAGAGAAATATAAAAGGAGTCGCTTATGCCGGGATTGTTGTGATATTTGATTCCCGCACGGAAACTCCACACCTGTTTGGAGAAACGCGTCACTCTCAGACCTTTGATTTTCCATTCCCACTGCGCCCATGTGTCCTTGTACAGTGTGTTGTTTTTGAAATGTTTTTTTCCTATCGTCAGCAGACCGCCCGAATAGGCGACGCCTGTGTAGCCGCCTGTTCCTTTCCGGGGGCGGAAGGGCACGATTTTTCCTATAAAAAGCGAAACGCCCCAGGGATCTTCTTCCCCGGCGGTGAGAGTTTTAAGAATATTGGCGCTGCCGGATATATCAAAATTTTTATAGAAAGTGCCCGCGCGCTTTTTTGCGTATGCCGCGGCGTAAGGCAGGGGGCTCGCGAAAAGTTCACAGAGGATGGCGGTGGGGCGAAATGATTGTTTCAGCAAATTTACATAAAGCGAGGTTTCGGATGAGCTTTGTGTCAGCGTTTTTTCGGTCCGCAGAATTTGTGAAAAACTCGCGTAGCTGTAATAGGGGTCGCCCTTCCAGCCGAAATCGCTTTTTCCCGCCCCGCGCGCTGTCGCGCAGGAGAACATCACAAAAATCAAAACCGCAAATTTTTTCATACCCGCTATTTTAGCAAAAAAAATGATATTGAGCTTGACGGACATCATCCGGTGCTCATAGCGGTGATTTGAGCGTTTGACGATAAAGGCGGCGCGCACATGCAAATAAGTCAATAAGTCAGTGAACGTCCCCCCTTGGTGCTTGGTGACAAATATCACGTGGATTTCTTTTGATGTATTTTCTGCTTTCTGCTATAATCAATCCGAATGAAAAAAGGAAGAATTATTC
>SWCC01011353.1_pt2 | contig 10288 bp, 7 predicted proteins | sample 4692971 | NCBI WGS metagenome assembly SWCC01 (sample SAMN10267277, study PRJNA491770) | bioreactor metagenome | isolation source: DHS bioreactor inoculated with subseafloor sediment | place: Japan: off Shimokita Peninsula | collected 2006-08 | reverse complement strand
CTTCCTTGATGACGATGGCCGCCTGGTATGTCTTCAGGGCCAGCGCCCGGAGGTCTTCGTCGAGATTGCTGGCCAGGATCTTCTCAAAGAGTTTCTTGTTCGCTTTGTAATCCTCGACCAGGAATATCCGCCCCATCGGCCAGGCATCGAGGTCTTCGCGGACTCTCAGAAACAGTTTGTACCCATAATGGCGAGTAGCCTCATCTTCGGATTCCGCAAGGTTGGCCACGTATTTCTTGAAATGGTCCGATTTGATAGCGTTGATCAAAGCCTTGCAGTACATGTTGACGCTGACGGAATTGGCGCACTGATTCGCCATACCCATTACCGTCTCGTAGTGAATCTTATCAAGCGCAGCCTCGCGAAGTTGCTTAACATGTTTCTGTATGGCGGGCAGTGGCCAGCTTTTTGAGTCCTTACCGACCCGGGCGGCGATGCTATCAAGAAAGATTACTTCGTACGGACTGCTGGCCTTTTTCTTCGCCGCTTTGCTGAGAATTTTCTCGAATTCCGCCTGCGTATGCCATCGCATGGAATCAAGATCGACACCGCAGATGTGCAGGATCGCCTCTCGTAATTGGCCCTCTTCGTTCTGCTGTTGCTCCTGCTCGATATACTTTCCGAGAAAGTGCGCGAAGAACTTATTGAGCCGATGCATCTCGTAAACGACGTCGGTCGTGCTGACGATATCCTCGACTACGTACGGATCCTTGGAATCCTCCGGCTCCAGTTTGTCTTTTCCGAAAAAGGCCGGCAAAGCGCACCTGCGCTTGAGATTCTCTTTGGTGGTGAGACCCTCTTTGCCGACCACCGCCTTCCAGGGAAGCTGCATTTCCGCCGGTGAGATACAGATGAATGCCTTGACATCCTTGCCCCCCTCGGTGTAGCGAAACGGAATGGGAATGCGGTTCTGACCGGAACCTTTATCCGGTGAACGCACATCCCGCCCCCGGTTGGGGCTGTTTTCACCGATACCGATTACATGGAAATTACCGCTGTCGTCAATCTGCCATTCCGAACGCAGGTAAAGAGTGTCATCGCCCTTCATATAGAACACGTAGATATAGCAGTTGGCCAGATCAAGCACGTCACCCAGTCCGTCGAGATCTTTGTGGTCGCTTATGGGTGGCAGGACGTCGGTATAACTCAGGTCGAGTTTCTCGAATCGTCCTTCGATAGTCGTGTAGAGATTGAGATCGATACCTTGCTGAGTAAGCACGAAATGCCTCAGCGACATCTCGCGCGGTACGAAATTTACAATCTTCAGCACCTGGCGGAAATCGAGCGATCCCAACGTGATAACGTTGGAGACCGTGGACCCCTTCTGGCGCGGTATAATTTGCAGACGCTTACCCATAGTCAGTAGAGCCTAATTATTTCTCCTTGCCCTGATAGACCTTCTCCAGCTTGTCCAGGGTGGCATCATCGGCCTCGCCGGTCACCTTGATACCGTGATCATCCTGAAAACGCTTGATACAGCCCTCCAGGTTGCTTTCCGCCTCTTCGGCGCTGTCGGCGTAACCGAGACTGACCAGCCGGTGAATCAGGCCGGACATCTCATTCACCGGATCGACATCCCCGATACCGAGCTTATACTGCCGTCCCTGAAAATCAAGGACGTAATATCCAAAATCGAGCAGTTCCGGCGCGAATTTGAGAAGGATGCGGCCGTCCTTGTCGGTTTTGTCTTCAATCTTGAAACCGCCGATTGTGATAGTGTAGGGTTCGTCGGCGACAGCCTTGCCCTCACGGTTGCGCATGATCATATCGATCTCTTCATACTGCGGCGGCTCTGCCTTTATCTTGTAGCCATCGGAGTGAATTCTCTTCGGTTCCAGCTCGAGAAATTCCGGCTGAGGTATGAAGATGACATCACCCGGGTAAATCAAATTGGGGTCAGGCCGCCTCTTCTTAAACTCCTCGTTCTCCGGATGATTATGGATTACCTTCCAGCTGCTGAGGCCGTACCGGCGCGCGATTTTCGACAGCCAGTCGCCTTTCTTGACGGTGTAGTACAATTTACCCATTACTTAAACGGCTTGCTTTCCTGGTTGGCACCCAACGCCAACCGTATAACCGAGCCGAGTCCTCTCCATCGCAGGGCGCTGATGCCACCGAGCAGAGCGCTGCGGTTGGCCATGGCCAGACCGAGCACATTGGTCGTCTGCTTGGTGGTCCGTTCCTTCTGCCAGTGGTGTTCGTATTTGGTATCAACGGAGTAAGACAACTCTGTCTTACTCTGTTTCATTCTGATAATGCCGGCGTAAGCACGATGCGTGTGTCCGGTGATGATAAGCTCATACGGCTTTTTGCCCGCTTTGTGTCTTCCCCAATTGATCCCGGCAACATCCTTCGCGAATTGCGCTCGGCGACTGGTTTCAAGCGCCTTGGCCTGGTCGCCCAGCCCCAGCGTTTCGGCCAGGAGATTGAGAGCCGTCATGAACTGCCCGGCGGCCATGTTCTCCGGCTTATTGAATTCATCGTTGTAGTGAAGGTGCTCAAGCCGTACGGCGTTGTTAACACCCAGCTCATGCGTATAAGGATTTTCCAGAAAACTGTCATGGTTGCCGGCAATAATCACCTGGTTCATGTCAGGATCAAAGCGTCCCGTCTTCTTGGCCTGGAACATCAGCGGGTAACGTCTTTCGATCTGGTGCTGCATCTTTTTCCAGACATCCTTGAGTTTGCCGTCATCCCACTTGAGCTTGGACAGGTTATCGATTTCCGACTTGCTGAAAATCTTGTCGTACCCACGGTCCCGCGCATCCTTCTGAATCCGGAGAAGATAGTTGACCAGTTTTTTTGAATCGACCGGTATGCCGAGCGCCCGAGCCGTGCCGACTGACTTGAAAATACTGGTCCAGTCCGGTTTGAGCGCCATCAAAAGCAGCATGGCCGATTCCCACAGCTCATACAAATCACCCACCTGGATGACATTCACCTTGTACTGCGATGAATAATGATCGGCCACCGTGAAAACCGACCGCACCAGACCGTCGAGCGACCGCCCGTTCTTCCACGGTTCAATGAAATTGTCCGCGGAGTATTCGCGGAAAAGATGCAGGTGAAGGTCGGGAATGACGAAAACCACCTCGTCGTTGGACACCGGTGTCTTAATATTTTTGTGATTGGTCAAGTCGTAGTAGTACACCAGACCACCGCCAAAGAGCTTCTTCAGGGTGTTGCCGATATTGGTCGCCATCGTTCCCTTGACCGGACGCCGTTTGAGGCACTTGGACATTTCTTTTTTCGAGGCGTAGATATCGAACAGCGCCACTTCATCGGGGGTCATTATTCCCACCATGGCGCTGCCGTTTTCGTCCTTGCGGCTCTGCGGCGAGGACCAGGTGCCGACATCGAGCCAGAAGAATGTCTTGTGGGCCGATTTCTTGACGACGTATTTCTCGCTGTGAGCGGTATCGAGTTCGGTTGTCCTGACAGAACGAAAATAAATGTAGTTGTTGTCGAATTTCGGGGCCGTCTTGATTTCGCCGAATGCCATGAGATTGAAGATTAAGTCATATATGATAGAGTTGCGGTGAAAGACATCAAGACACCAGTACTCGCCGGGCGTCAGGTCGGTGATCTTCTGACTCGGAAATCCCTTCATATATTTCTTGTATTTGGTTTCGACGTACTGTTGGAAATCACGTATCCACCAGTCGTTGTCGCCAAAATTCGCCATGATCTGGGCCCAGGGTTTCATCTTATCCACGTCGAAATTGATATCCGCAAGCCGGTCGGTGGCGTAGACATATCGAATGATATCGAAGAAATTACGACCATCGCAACCCATCTGCTTGAAGTAGTTCGATTTAGCAAAAACACCGCTCTTCATCGGACACCAGATATATTTGTCGCTGTCGGTGATGAGATTCTTTTTGTGGGTATTTCTGAGAAGGCGAAGCAATACTTTTGACATAGGCTTACTCGATCCCCCCGACCTCGTCATCATCGAGATGAAAACTCACGTTGCCTTTGTCCCACAGCGCCGGGTCCGCCAGGTGGCCGTCGATGATCTTGCAGCTCTTTACCGTGCCATCGGAGAACACGGCGCAGACATTGACATTGTTAAGCGGCTTACCGTCTTCGTCGGTGAATTCCGGACCACCCAAATACCGCAGCAGGTCGGTGCATTCGCCCGTGACGCCGTCTATTTCAACCTTGAACATGTACTCTGGCAGGTTCACGCCGAACTTAAACTCGTCTTTGGTCGGATCGTTTTCCACCTGCTCTTCCTCAGCCGGCGTGTCATCCTTGTCTTCGACCGCTTCAAACTCCCACTCCGCGTACACGAATCCTTTATCCACCGAGGCCGTGATATTCTCTTTTATCAGGTCATGTTCGCCGTCATTGTCATGCTCCCAGACACTGAACTTAGCCTCGACACCATCTGCAAAACCGTCTACGTCGGCACAGAGGCGCACCTTGTCGCTGATGTCGGCCTTCAGGGTGTTCCAGAACACGCGTACGATCTGGCGATCCATCTTGATGAAAGTGTACTTGTGACCCGCCTCACCGTCACAACTCCGTGTTATTTTCTTCTCACCGGCCATCAGACGATCTGTAAATACCCCTCGTATGCGGTCCGGAACTTAAACTTATCCCCCAGCGGCAATCCTTTGATCGTGATCTTCCCCTTTTCATCGCTGGCGAATTTCCGCTCCACGCCGTCGCTTCCCACTATGACAACCTCGGTGTTCGGCAGGACCGGTTTACCACTTTCATTTTTGACATCGACAATCTTAACCTTCTTGCCTTCTTTGTTTATCACGTATTCCGTCTCGGCGTTCTCGGTGTTCTTGAGCAATTCGATCTCTATCTCGTCGCCAATCTCCATGACGTCGGAGACGGCGTGAAGAGTGCCCGATGTTGCCTTGAATACGAACCGGGGCAGCGTACCCTTATCTTTTTCGTCGTACTTATAAGTCCAGTTGGTCTTTACTTTGTCCTGACTTACTTTCACGTCGACGCTGTCGATTTCTTCCGACGGGAGTTCTTTGTGCTCACGGTAGATAGCAACAGTGACGGATTCCCCCTCAAGATGCGGTGCATCCGCCGCGATATCGTTGGGGTCGACCGATGATCCGATGACGCTGCCCCAACGGGCTGCCTGGAGTCCCTTGAACTTCACATAATATACGCCCATTGGAATGTCATCTTTGGTAATCTTGCCATCGGAGCCGAGTGTGCCCGGTTCGATGGAGCCATCCGGGAGAATCATCGAATAGGCCAGGTCGGCCACGGCGTCACCTTTGTCATCGATGAACGTGAACTCAATGGAGGATGTTTTCTCTTCTTCCTCGCCCGGTCCGGTCTGCTCGGCCGTTGCGGTCGCTGCCGAGGCCGCCTCTTTTGACAGGTCGGGCGCTTCGGCCATCTTACCGGAATCACTTCCGGCACCACCGCCGCCACCGCCGCCACCACCGTTGCCGATGAGCACGTTGGGACTGCCCATCATAATGGTGGCCTGATTGGTAGGCGGAGCTTGAAAGGAAGCTGGACTGCTGGGAATGTGGGGGGGAACAGCGTTGGCTGTACTGGAAACGGTCGCGGCCGGTTTACCTTCGATTAGCACCGAACTGCTGCAGCCGCCCATGATCTTGCCGGCAAACGGATGCGGAAGGGGCGTGGGTACCGGCCCTCCGGGTGTCGGCACCAAGATGATGTGGATATCGACGCCCACCACCTGGTCGCCCAGCTTGGCCGCCGGCATGTTGTTGATCAATACCTTGCCGACTGCAATGACTGTGCCTACCGGCATCGGGGACGGATCATTGCAGGTATTCGCCGTATCTCCCATTCGTGCCGCTGGTTTCCCCACGTGAGGTCCTTTGTTACAGATGTAAATGAATTGGTGTTGTTAATATGATAGTAATAAGCTGCCTAGTCAACAGCTTTTCCTGTGGCCGCCACGCGCAAAGGTCCCGGCCAGGGCGGCCGGGACCTTATTGCTATCTATGGGCTTCAAGCCGGCCGTCAAACGGCCGGAAAGCCCGGTTGCTCAATCCGGGTGAGATACAGTCGATGTTACCACACGCCGATAATGATACCCATGATGCAGAAGCCGATGATATTGTAGAAGATGTTAATCAGGTAGAGCTTCATCGGTCGGACTTCCATCGAATCACTGATGCCAATAACTGTGACCAAAAAGCAGATTGCCGCCAGCAGGCTCACAACAACCGCATCCGTCAGCGAGTAGGACCCGGTCCAACTTAAAATACGGGCCAGACCATAGGCGATTACCAGTGAACCGACAAATGCCCAGATCATCTTCAGTGCCGATGAACCTTTCTGGAGCTGCTCTTTTGATTTACCAACTGCCTGCATCCAGGCCTTGCCAAAAATCACCGGTGAGTACCACAGCGCGCCGAGTATAAAATAGGCCGCGCCGGCCACCAGGATCGCCCAGTAATTGACTCCTGTCGATACCATTTCTCCGATCCTCCTGATAAAGATTGGGTTTCCCAAGACCTGCTGTAATTGAAAGACCCACGTTTGCCGGCTTCAACATAAAAATTTCGAGGATCAATTGCTTAAAGGGGAGTTGACAGACCTATCGAGACTTGACCGCGGCCCGCTCATGGGATTGCTGGCAGTCAATCAATGTGAACGCGCTATCGGTTTTCGCCGGACGCCGGGCGCATCGGCTGCAATCGCCAGTAGGTCAGCGAGCGCCACAACCATTCAAACGGGCCGAAGCGGAAGTAGGTCAGCCAGATTGGGCTAACAATGAGTTGTAGCACCAAAATTGCCACCACAATCCCCAGCAGGCCGAGTCGTTCCACTTTTCCAAACAGGCCGAACCCGTAACCGTAGAAAATGGTCGTACAGATGATTGAGTGTATCAGGTAGTTGCTGAGTGCCATCCGGCCGACCGCCGCCAATCGGGAAGTCAGCCAGTTGAGCACACCGAACTTTACTATGATGACAACCACGCTGACGTGTGCCAAGGCCACCAAGATACTTCCGGCATAGTTGAAATGGTTACCATACAGGAACCGATAGACAATATCAAAACCATGCGCCTGCAACGAACTCATACCGTACCATACTACCGGTAATCCTATGCCGTAGCCGACCACGATGCAACCGGCATAGAAGCGTAGGGATCGGCCGCCGCTGAAAATACCCAGTTTCATGAAGGCCATACCCAACAGCATCAGCCCCATTGCCCGCCAGAAAACCATGAATACCATGGCCTGCGTCTGCATCATCAGCGACATGAACCCACGGAACCTGAATATTCCTGCAAAACCACCCTGATAGACGGCAATCTCCTCTTGCACTTCCTTCGGTGATGGCTTGAACATAGATTCCATCATGGTCCAGGTTTCAATGATCGACTCCTGCTGAGGCGTGAGCGTCTTTCCGTTATCACGGGCGGTCTGATAAGTCGTCGCGGAATCGCGAAGAGAACCGTTGAGCACACCGATACCGGATTGAATACCCATTCCCACCATCAGGATAGCGAAACCCAGAATCATCAGCGCCCGAGCCGACCGCCGCCGGAAGAGATACAGAAGCAGACCGCAGATGGCATAGGTGAAGAGGATGTCACCGTACCAGAGGAGATAGGCATGAGCCAGACCGATCAGCATTAGCCACAGAACCCGTCGATAATAAACGCCACCCAGCTTCTTTTGAGCCGCCTCGGCCCGCCTAAACATCAGAATCAAACCAGCCCCAAACAGCATCGAGAATATTGCCATCATCTTCTCAAAAAACAGCAGATAACCGAACTGCCAGACCAATAGGTTTATGCCGCTGAACCCGCCCGCTAAGTCCGGTGAAAACAGCATGGCCGACGGCAATGCGAAGAACTCGATATTGATCACCAATATCCCCAGGAGGGCAACTCCTCTCAGCACATCAACCATCGCGATGCGCTCTGAGGTCGTCACCGGACCAACGGCGGAATAACTATTGGCGGTGGTTAACTGATTGTCACTGGCTGTCATGTTCGCTTTTCCTTCACTGCAAAGCCCGAACTGAGGCCGGATCAGTTAATACATTATTACTGATAATGGAGAATATAATTTACAAATCAGTTTTCAGCAAGTTTTGAACTTAGGAGGGAGAAGCGGGGAAAGTTGCCAGGGATTGAATATCAGCCGTTCTGGGGAAACGGTTGCTCGTGCGAGCCGGAAACCCGGTTTTGCTCATCCAGCAGAGTACAGCCTTCGATAAGAAGTGAATCAAGACTACGGAATATATTGGGGCGTGGCAGTTCGTCGGAATCGACTGGGTCCACACTCCAGATGCCTTTAATCCAGGGTAAGCCCATGTAGACGGCATCGGCGCCCTTTTTCTCGTCGCATTCGGCAAAAATAATCCTGCCCTGGTTGAGAAAGACGGTCAACTGATTCCCCAGGGCCGAGATACTGATTCTGGCCGTCTTGCCGCTGGAGGCCATGGCCTGCAGCAGGTCGATAACGTTCATGTCTTCCAGGGAACCGTGCGTCCCCATATCCTGAATCACTTGCAGTATTTGGACTGATGCTGCCTTCAGACGGCCTCGGATCTTGATCATCTTGAAAAGCAATGGATCAAGGTCGTCATCGGTTGACATTACATCTTCGATCCCCTGCCTGAGGAAACTTGTCGATTCCTCACATACTGGGCGCGGTGCCAGCAGGAAGGTCGACACGTGGGCGATAGGAAGACCCTGGGCGATCAAATTCGCAACCAGATCCGAGGCATCGTCAATGTCACCTGACGTCTGCATCAAAAGGATGTGCGGCTTACCGTGTTGATAACTCGTGACGCACTCGTCTACGCTGGCGACGGTGGTAACACCGAAACCGATGTTTGTCAGGCATAGCGCCAGCATCAACCGGTCCTCGCCCCCTTCGACAAACAGCATTACCTGGCAGGCGCTTCCATGGTCGTGGGTGGTAACAATTTCCTGCCGCAGAACGCTCAACAACCCGTCCACCACCTCCGGCAAAAACAGCTTGCCGGACAGTTCCCGCAGATTATCCTTCAGCGATTCAAGTTGCTCCACCGACATTTTCTCGGTGTCGGGCCAATGTTCAACAAAGTAGTCCACCGTCAGAAGGATATTGCCTCCGATGAATTCCATCGATGACGGTCGCGTCGGCCAGTCCTCCACAACCTGGTACATCGCCCGCAGAACAGCGGCTACAGATGCGGGATAACCTCGCGAATGAAGGCTGGTCGCGGCCAGATTCGCGATATTCTGACTCGAGATCACCTCGTCCGGAGTAGTCACGAAGATACGCGCAAAATCGTGAAGATAGGCGGCGGTGGTGATTATCAGGCGCTGGTTATCCGGCAAATCGAGTTGGCAGCACACCTGGTTCACGTACCGGCCAACCTTGTCGGCGTGGACCCACTGCAGCCTTTTGTCCGGGACCAGAAGCGATGAAAAGAGCTGCATGTTCTTCACCAGCAGATCGACACAGCCCACCGCGGCAGCGTCCGCAGTGATAATATCGGTGACGGAATCGTACAGTCTCACCGGACTGCCGGGGTTGACATCCTTGAAGCGATTGACAACCGCGGTGTAGGCGCGCAGGTCGGTATTCTGGATGAACAGTCCGGCGAAATCGCCGGCGCCTATCTCGCGTATGGCCTCCTCGGTCGTATCCACTGCCACTATCACCAGACTTTCGTGCGCCAGGGCACCCCAATAACTTCGGGCATCCTGAAGGTCCTCTGCTATGACCAGAATGCGTCTCGCTGTCAGATGATCTTCAGCATCGAAACCTAATGGCGACTCGTATTCACTTCCCTCAGAATTCATCCGAACGATCGCCTGCCGATAGTGTCGGATAATGGCGCAGTCGAGGGCCGGACCGGCCGCGACGCATAACTCTATTTCGATACCAGGTACGATTGTTGACAGTTCCTGCAGAAGATTGCCGTCCCACGGATCCTCGCAGGCGACTTTCAGCAGGTTCCTTCCCAGGTCATGCTGCAAGGGCAGGGCTTTTCGCTCCCAGGCAAACTGGGCCGGTATAAGCCGCAGGATGTCGGCGCTGATCTTTATGTCCGAAATGATCACCGCTTTGCAGCCGTAAAGCCTCGACACGGCAGCAACCAATTGTGCTTCATTAATATAACCGAGACGGAACAAGCGCCGGCCAATCGATTCCTTGCCCTCATTTCCATGTGATCGGGCTTCTTCCAACTGCTGCGATGTTACCAGCTTCTCGGAAATGAGAATATCTTCAACAGATTTGGAGATAGTTTCCATTATACGATGCAGTGCGCTCCCTACACGTCAGTTTTGCGTGTCACTCGATCCGCGATTGGCCGG
>SWCC01006594.1_pt1 | contig 10325 bp, 10 predicted proteins | sample 4692971 | NCBI WGS metagenome assembly SWCC01 (sample SAMN10267277, study PRJNA491770) | bioreactor metagenome | isolation source: DHS bioreactor inoculated with subseafloor sediment | place: Japan: off Shimokita Peninsula | collected 2006-08 | reverse complement strand
CTCAGCCGAAGGCGCCGAGCGGCAACGGCTCGATGCCACGCGCACGGTCGATCTGTTCGGCGACTTTGAAAGCGGCCTCCAGCTCGCCAATCCCGTATTGCCGCATCAATTGATAGCGCTCGGCCTTCTCCTCCGGCTCGGTCATCGCCATGGCCAGGTGGAGGCTGGGCGGCACGGCGCGGAACAGGACTTCCATCGACTTCGACAGGATCACGCCCTCGGAGAACTTACCCGCTTCTTTGCGTGCCGACAGCATCAGCGCTTTCTGCGCCGGGTTGAGTTCACGAAAGCGGGCAACCTTCTCGACCTCGTCGGGTGGCATGCTGAGGCAGATCCACCACTCGATCATCGACAGCATCGGTTCGGCGGCTCTCGGCAGGTCGTCCAGGTTCTGTGTCGCCAGCCAGAACCAGGCGCCGAGCTTGCGCCACATCTTGGTGATCTTGACCACGTAGGGCGCGAGCAGCGGGTTCTTCGTGATGATGTGGCCTTCGTCCGTCACGTTGATGATCGGGCGGCCCAGGAACTGGTCGCGCTCGGCGATGTTGTTGACGGTGTTGATGAGCGAGATGTAGGCAATCGAGAGTTGGGCGTTGTAGCCCTCGCGCGCGAAGGTGGCCAGGTCCACGATGGTGATGTCCGCCTCGGGCCACGGCGTGCCGGACCGGTCGAACATCTCGCCGTCCACGCCCTGGCAGAACATGTCCATGGCGTCGGCCATCTCCAGCAGCCGTGCGCGCCGCATCTCCGGCAGCGTGGCGTCGCGGGCGCGCTCGCGCAGCGCGTCGCGTACATCGCGGGTCAGTACCGTGCGCTTCTCCGCTACGCAGTGCTGTGCCGCATCGAGAATGCACTGGCGGATCAGGCTGCGGTCGGCGCGGGTCATGCGCGCTTCTTCCTTGTCCTCGCCGCCGGTGATCATCAGTCGCGCCGTGATCTCCAGCTCGCCGAGCACGTCGCGCTGCTCGTCGCCTTCCACGGCCATGTCGACACCTGTCTGGTCTTCGTCGAGCGCATCGGCGTCCAGCGTCTGTACCTGGCTGGGCGTATCGACCAGCCGCCAGGCGTCGGCGAACGGAGCCAGACCGACGCCCGCGCCCGGCGCGAGCTTCACGCGATGCACGCTGAGGCCCAACCGCGCCGCGAAGTCGCCGAACAGGCCGAAGCTGTTGCCCGCCTCGACGATGAACAGGCGCGGCCGATAGATCGCGGTCACCTGGCTCATGATGTTGTTGAGCGTCGCGCTCTTGCCCGAACCGGTGGGGCCGAACAGGAACAGGTGCGCGTTCATCTGCCGGTCGAGGCGGTTCAGCGGGTCGAAGGTGATCGGCCCGCCGCCGCGGTTGAAGAACGTGATGCCCGGATGCCCCGTGCCCTGGCTGCGGCCCCAGACCGGCGCCAGGTTCGCCGCATGTTGGGCGAACATGAGCTGGGTGTACCACTGGCGCTTATCGGCCGCTGGGTCGAACACGCACGGCAGCCAGCGCAGATAGCTGTTCAGCGGCGCCACCTCGTCCTCTTCGCGTACCGGTTGCAGGCCGGCGTTGAGCATCACGTTGACGAGCTGCAGTCCGCGCGCATCGAGCTGGGCCAGGTCGCGGCCGCGCAGGTAGAACGCCAGCGCGCCGCGGTAGAGCTTGTGCGCGCTGCCGATCAGGCCGCGCGCCTGCTGCACGTCCTGTCGGGTCTGCTCCGAGGCCAGGGTCTCGCCGACGGCCTTCCTGGCGAGGTGGTTGAGATGGCTTTCCAGCACGTCCTGCGGCGTCGCCACCAAGGTCAGGCACATCACCGTGTCTTCCGGCATCTGGTCGAACAGTGCGTTCATGGCATCGCCGCCCTTGCGCGTCTCACCCGTAAGATGGCCCGTCACGGGTGGCGTGCGCAGGCGATCCATCACGATCACCCGATGCGGCATGCGGTCGAAGAACCACAGGCCGCTGGACACGTCCGAGCGTGGCTGGCCGAAGAACAGGCGCTGCGCGAAGTCGGTGCCGCTGGCGAGTTCGATCTCACCCTCCTCCCGCTCTTCCGGGTAGCGGGTCAGCGCGTAGAAGCGTTCCCGATCTTCGGCAGCGGCGCCGAGCAGGGTCGGATTCGGGTTGAACCAGCGCAGCAGCCAGGCGTGGATGTCCGCCGCGCCGAGACGTCGGGCTTTCACGCCGGCATTCGCCAGCCCGCCGACGAGTCGGTCGCAGATCGTGGTCAGCGCCTGCTCGGGCGACTGGCCGCGCCGCGAGGCCGGGGCCGCGGACGTGCGGCGATAGACCACCATGCGCACACGCCGCACCTGGCCGCGCCACGGCAGGCGCGTCACCGTGGTGTCCTCGAACAGGCCACCCGGCTTGGCGATGGCCCGCAGATGATGGGCGAAGAAGCGCAGGTAGAAGTCGCTGAACGCGCTGCCCTGCGCACGCGGCTGCAGATAGTTCGCCAGGGAGCGCAGATAGTTGTTCCAGTCGGCCTCGTCCTGGGCGTAGAGCTGCACCACCCAGGGGTTCTCATCGAGTTCGTCGAAAGAGTCCTGCAGGGCGTTCTCCAGCGCATCGCGGGCCTGCCACAGCCAGGCCAGCTCGCGGCCTTCAGTGCCCACCGGCAGCAGCTCGAAGAACGCGGCCACCGACCGCCCGTCTTCGAGCAGCATGGTCTTCGACCTCGGCAGGTACTCGACCCAGGGCAGCATGTCCGCGAACGACGGCGCGACGGTGTAGAGCGCATCGTGGTCGGACTGGGTCGCTGGCCGGCGCTGGCCGGCGAGCGCGCCGCCGGGCTCGGGTATGCCCTGCGCGGCCAGCGTCGCGACATGCAGCGCCCAGGCGTCGTCCGCCGCCTGCGCACCATCCGCTGGAGGGGCGGCTCCCTTGCGCGGCCACGGCATCGACCAGGCCATCAATAGTCCTCCACCCGCTCGCCGGGCATTGCGTACTGCACGCGCTGGTACAACGGGAACACCGTGCTGTAGCCAGGCACTGGCACCGGGTCGGTGCCGGCCAGATGCGGGAACACGTACATCACCAAGTCGGGATTCGGCAGGCGATGAAACTGCCGGTAGATTTCGTTGCTCGCGGTGCGCGTGTAGCGCTCTTGCACGGCGGGTGTGGCCTGCACGTCGGCTTCGGTCAGCGGCCGGCGCAGGCCCTGGCGTGCGTCGAGCAGTTGCCGTGCGGCGGGGCCCCCGCCTTCGCCGCCGCCGGTCTCCTGCTGCCAGATGTCGAGCATGGTGTTGTGGCCGTGGGGCAGGAGCTTCTCCTTGCTGGTCGCGCAGCCGCCGAGCAAGACGGCCGCCAGCAGCACGACGGCCGCGTCAATCCAGGTCCGAGGCATGGGCTTCTCCGATGCGGTGGTTCACCCGACGCCCCTGGGCGTCGCGGTCGATGTTGAGCGGCTGCTCCAGATGCACGGCGACCCTGGCGCCGGGCTGCACGTAAACGGCCGCGAAGGCCTGGCCATACAACTTGTTGACCCAGTCGGCCATGTCCCGCACGCCACCGGCCAGGATCCGGCCCATCGCTTCGTTGCCGCCGATGCCGACCGTGCCGAGCGAGCCATTGCCGTTGGCGACCACGGCGACGCTGCCGTTGTCGGATTTGATGAGCGAGGCCGCGCCGGCGCCGGCCGCGGTGATGAGCGCCTGGCTGCCCAGGTACTGCTGGGCGTTGCTGCGCCGCTCGCCGCTGACGCAGGGGATGCCGTAGGGGTCGCTGATCCAGCCCAGACCGCCCTGGGTGCTGGCGCCGTTGTGGTCCTGGGCGCCGCCGCTACCGCCCTTGCTGCTGTCCTCCGGCATCGTGCGGATGGTGCCGTCCTGGAAAACGAACGTGACCGAGCGGATTTGCCCGCGCACGCACGAGAGCGTCCAGTCGCCCGAGGCCGTGCCGCTGACCACGGCGCCGGCCATCTCGGGGATGTCGATGCCGTTGGCCGTCAAGTTGTCCGGGCCGATCAGCACCTTGAACGGATACGGGTCGTTGACGGTTCCATCGATCGGCACACGCCCGATCAGCGCCGTCATGGCGATCGACCCCATGAGCGTCGCGTTCGACGGCACCGTGTAGACAGCCTTCGTGGATGCGCCCACGGCGCTGCTGCCGACGTCGGCGACGGATTCCACTGCGGCCGACAGGCTCTTCTGGGCCGGCCCGAAGCCCAGGGGAAAGCTCGGCTCCTTGCTGCCGTTCCTGGCGTCGACCTTGGCGTCGTCGGGCTCGACCCACTGCGTGCCACTGGTGCCGCGGTCGAGGCGCTGGCCGTCACCCTCTTCCAGCCCCAGCCCGACGGGCAGGTCGGACGGGCCGCCCTTGCCGGCAATGGCGTCCAGTTGCCGCTGCAGATCCTGCAGCAGCCCCTGGGTCTGCTGCCTGTCGCTGGCCACCTGATTGCGCTCCTGCTCCAGGCGGTTGCGTTCGCCTTCCAGCGCGCTCTGGATGCGCTGGTCGATCGCGCTTTCCCGCGCACGCAGGCGCTCGTTCTCGGCCTTGTGCTGCCTGTTGTCGCCGAGCGCGCTCTGCAGCTCGGTGCGCAACTGCTTCACCTGCGCCACCAGCGTGGCGACGGTATCGCGCGGCGTGTCGCCGGCGATGCCCAGGGCCTTCATCTCCTCGGCCGTGAGCGTACCGGCCGCGCCCTTGGGGGCGGACTGGCCGCCGGGGGGTGCCGGAGAACAGCTTGATGCCGACGACCACCAGCAGCAGCGCCATCGGGATCAGCAGCCACTTGAGCAGCGGATTACTCTTCATCGCGCGCTCCTCCGGCCGAGCCGGCCGCGGCGGCCGGCGGCAGGTTCACGATGGCGTCGATCGGGCTCAGCGCCGGCAGCAGCGACTCGGCCAGGCCGTGGCCGCGCGTGACCAGGTAGAGCACCGTGGTGTCGGACGGGGTGCCGGCCGGCCCCAGGTTCGGATGCTGGAAGGTCGCCGCCACGAAGTTCCCCTGCAAAGCGCGCGGGTCGAGGTCGAGCCAGCGCGCGGCGGTGTTGGTGAGTCGCACGGCCGTCACCCATTGGTCTTCCAGGCGCCACGCGGCCAGTGCCCGCGCGTGCACCGGCAGCGTCGGCAGCAAGGTGTCCAGCGCGAGGTCGCGGCGCAGGTTCACGCGCCCGATGCCGGCGACCGGCTCGACGGTGCGCAGCGGCGCGTACAGGTTCTGTGCGGCATGGCGCGTCAGCACGACCGGCACCGGGGTTTCGCGCCGGGGAACGGATTTGTCTGCGGGTGCATCGGCCTGCTCGTCCGCCCTGCTTGCTGTGCCGTCGCCGTAGCGCTTCGCGGGGGCCTCCGCTGCCACGATGCGCACCGGCTCCAGCGGTGCCTGGCCGTCCTTCGCCGGCTCGGCGGCGATGTCGAGCAGGATCAGCGCGCCGGATTCCACGTCCTGCAGTTGCAGCCGCGTGGGTGGAATCGGCTCGCTCGCCCGCAGGTAGATCGCGCCGCCCGCACTCTGCACGCGCAGCTGGTCGCCGACGCTGGCCGGCACGCCGACGCGCACATTGCGGTCGATGAAAACCACGCGTTCCTGGCCGACCACCAGCGGCACCGGCAGGGGCAGACGCTCCCAGCGCAAGATTTCCACGGCCCGGCTGGCCGGCACGAATCCGAGGATCAGCAGGACGGCGGCCAGGGCCGACGAGGCAACGGACTTCATGGGGAGCCTTCCTGCAGGCGGCCGGAGGCGTTGGCGGGCGTGCCGGCCCGGGTCGGCGTCGTCGTCGTCGTCGTCGTCGTCGGTTCGATGCGTTGAGGCGTGCCGGCGTAGCAGTCCAGCGCCAGACCAAAGGGGTTGCGCTCGGGGTCGACGTCCAGCCGGACGACCTTGATGGGGTAGCGCACCAGGGCGCGCTTGACCTGCTCGGAGCCGTAGTATTCGTCCGCACTCACGTCGAGCGTGACGATCCAATCGTGGTCGGAAACCACCTTGACGCGCGTGGCCGGATCGTCGCCGTAGCCGCGGCCGGGAATCTCGTAGATGCCGCGCACGCGCTGACGCAACTCGCCCCTGGCACGCCGGTACTCGTAGTCCTGCTGCAGGAAGGCCCGGCAGCTCGGCGTCAGGTAGGCCGACAGCGCGCGCAGGTTGCGTGGATAGTCCTCTTCGCCGCTCGTGGGCCAGCGCTGTACCTGCTGCCAGATGTAGAAGGTGAAGGCATACACGCTCTCGGGCGGCACCTCCCACCACTTGCGCGTGCTGCCCGAGCGCAGGTCCGGCGGCACATGGATGGTCAGACTCTTCGGCGCACTCCACCAACCGAAGCCGAGCAGCAGCGCCACCACGAACAGCGCCGCGCCGCCCAGGCGCAGCGTCTTCACGTGTGCCTGCAGGTGCGCGACCTCATTCCTGAAGCGGCTCATGCCGCACCTCGATCGGCCGTGCGCCGTGTGCTCCACCAGCCCGTGCGGGTGATCAGACGGCGCCCGCCCAGGTGAGCGGCGAGCACTGGATAGCGCAAGGTCAACCGCCACTGAAGCTGCCGGTACAGCCAGGTGTTGGGCCGGCCGCGCTTCTGGCTGCGCAGGAAGCCACCGCCGACGAAGACGCCGAGCGCGATGCCGGCGACGATCAGCGTAGGCACCATGGCAATGCTGCGCGTCAGCCAGGCCAATGGCACACCGAGGACGAGCCCGGCGGCCGCCGACAGGCCAGCGCAGATCCACAGCTCATCGGCGGTCAGTCCGCGCACGACCACCGGCTGGCGATTCAACCGGTGCGGCAGGAACGTCACCAGCGCATCGCGCGCTGTCTCCGCGGGGGTGGCCATCACGTGCAGCCTTACAGCACGCCGGTGGCTTTGGTCAGCAGCCAGATGCCGACGACCAACAGGATCGCACCCACGGCGACGGTCAGCCCGAACTGGCCCCAGGTGGCGCGGCCCGTGTGGATCTCCGAGTAGCGTGTGTAGGCGTGATAGCAGACACCGACGAACATCGAGGCGACCACGAGCAGCGCGATCAGCATCACGATGTCGTAGCCGTAGTTCTGCAGCGTCTGCATGAGGCCGCTGCCCTGGCCACGGGAGGGGTCTTCCATGGTCGGCAGGCCCTGCGCGAACGCGGATGGCTGCAGTCCCAGGAGCGCCAACGGCGCCAGCAGCGCGGCGATGCGCGAGGGAACGCGAGAAGTAGTCGGAGGCGTGTGCATGATTGATGGCCCTTTGTGGTGGTCAGGAGAGGAGGAAGAAGGTCAGCACCAGGTACATCGCGACGAAGCGGATGCAGACGCCCAGGAACTGACGTTGGTTGATGCGGTTCTCGGCCCAGCCCACGTAGGCCGTGCGCATGGCCCACACGCCCCACAACAGCAGCACGGCGAACACGAAGCCAAGCACCACGACGGACACAGCCGATGGCGCAAAGCCACCGTTGGCCTGGAAGGCGGCGACCTGATCGGCAGAGGGCGTCATGGCGATGGCTCCTCGTCGTCGGTGCGGTCGCGGCGCAGGTAGTCGCCGGCCAGCGGCACGGGATCGCGCGGCTGGGCGCGCTGGGGCACGAGGAAGTCCTGCACGCCGGTGCGCACGCGCTTCAGGTCGGCGCGCAGCCGGGCGTAGTCGAAGTGGTAGCGGGCGCGCGCCTGCGGCGCGGTGGTGGTGGCGTGCTCGGCCAGTCGGTCGATCAGGTCGAGCTGGCGCGCGAGCGCGGCGAGCTGCTCGTGTTCAGCGCTGGCATCGCCGGCCGATGCGGGCGATGCGCCGGCCAGCGCGGTGATCAGCGCCAAGGCCAGGGCCGGCACACGGCGGCAAGGGGTCACCGGGTTGCCAAGGGGTATCATCACGCCGTTCCGCAGTCGTTTGGATGGCGGAATGCTGCGGTGGTCGGCTGGAACATGCCGCAAACAATCGGCACGGGCGGCGCACCGGATTCACGTAATCTACTTCGTAGAGTGCCAAGCTAGCGCTTGCCGTGTCCGGCGTGCCCTGCGCCGGAGCAGCCAATCCACGACCGGGGCGAGCGCCGTTGGCAGCACCTGCACTTCTTCCAGTTTCGCGTCTCATCGATGCCCACCGCCGTGGGTGGGGTGCACGCAGTGAACTTCAGCGCGGCGCGGCGGCCGGGTGTGGACGAGACTAACGCCCGTCGCGGCCAGCGCTCTACGTGACGTTGTTCCATAATACCGATGCGCGGCGCTTGCTGTTCGCCACGCCGGGCCGGGATGCCCAGACCTTTGCGACGTTCGCAGCCGATCTGCGTGCGTATGGTGGCGAGCCCGACGCGATCACCGACATTGGTATCGACTGCCCAGGGCCTTCCAGGCGGGCGCGGCCAAGCAGCATCCGCAGGCGCGCCTCGCCTTCGATCCATTTCATGTGGTGGCGCTGGCCAGTCGTGCGCTCGACCAGGTTCGGCGTGCGGAAGTGAAGCTCGCGCCGGAGCTAAAAGGCAGTCGTTGGGCGTTGCTCAAGCGCGCGGCGCACTGGTATCGCAAACAGATCGACACCATGCATTGGCTGCAGCGCAGCGGCCTGAAGACAGCGCGTGCCTTGCGCCTGAAAGAGGCATTGCGCCAACGCTATCAAGCACGCCCCGCACCGGATGACGCCGCTAGCCTGCTCGACCGCTGGATCTCGTAGGCACGTCGCTGCCGGCTGCGGACGAATGGCTTCGCCTTCGCTCCTGATGCCCCTCTCGTGAACTCAAGTCCGACAGGCTACTAGACAGCGGTGCTAAGGATCCTCTGAAGTAGCCATGCATTTCTGGCTGACTTCAGCCTCCGCTGATTTTAAAAGCGGCAAATCGATCAGCCGCCGCGAGCAACTCGCGGTAGCCATTCCCCTCACTACAGGCGCACCTCTCCTGCGTTCGTCAGTAAATGCGGGCGTGCCATCCACCGATTCGACAGCGCGAATAGTGTCACCAGTTGCGCCGTGTTATTCGCCAGACCCCTCCTGCCGTCTCGATGGCATACACAACTTAAACTTTTCTGCAGCGCTCTTGGTGGGCGCCACAGCTCCGGCGTAGAGGCTGAGCAGCAGGCTCACCTCGTTGCGGGCCATCGCGTCCTGGACAGTGGAGGCGCCGCGATCTGTCGATGAGAGGTGTGCGGCGAGCGCCGACTTGACCTTGCCCATGTACGCCTCGGCGCTGCCTCGCTTGCGGAGAGCGCCAGGATCTTCTCCGATGGCCAGTCGAACTTGCCGAGGTTGGTGACCAGGAAGAAGGCATGCACCAACAGGTCATCGGGGCGTTCCTGCACCACCAGCACCAGCACCACCAGCACCACGCGCCGTGGCGTCGGCCAGGAACCAGCCTGGTACTCAAGGTCGTGGCACCACTCCCGAGGCTGCTCGGGTGGACGGCCCGGTGGCCGCTTCAGGTGCGGTGCCGCCAGCTTCTGCAGGCCGATGTGGCTGCGCAGCCGGCCCAGATACTCGATGTCGCGATCTTCCAGGGGCGAATAGAGAAAACGGAAAAAATCGTACGCTAAGGTTTTCCAGGCAACCGTAGCGGCCTGAACTTCCCGTCTTCCAGCCTGCGGCTCTGCCGCCAGACGTAATCGCCGGTCAGGTTGATGTGTTCCCAGCCCAGCGGCGACAGGTATTGCAGCAGCTCGCCGTCCACCGGTTTGCCGGCCTCGACCAACCCCTGGGTGGCGCGCTCCAGGTACACCGTGTTCCACAGCACGATGGCGGCCGTCACCAGGTTGAGACCGCTGGCCCGGTAGCGCTGTTGCTCGAAACTCCGATCCCTGATTTCCCCAAGGCGGTTGAAGAACACCGCCCTGGCCAGGGAGTTGCGTGCTTCACCCTTGTTCAGACCGGCATGCACGCGGCGGCGCAGTTCGACGCTCTGCAACCAGTCGAGGATGAACAGCGTGCGCTCGATCCGGCCCAGCTCGCGCAGGGCCACGGCCAGGCCGTTCTGGCGTGGATAGCTGCCGAGCTTGCGCAGCATCAGCGAGGCGGTGACGGTGCCCTGCTTGATCGAGCTGGCCAAGCGCAGGATGTCATCCCAGTGGGCGCGGACGTGCTTAATGTTCAGGGTGCCGCCGATCAGCGGGCGCAGCGTCGGGTAGGTCTGCACGCCCTGCGGCACGTACAGCTTGGTTTCGCCGAGGTCGCGGATGCGCGGCGCGAAACGGAAGCCCAGCAAGTGCATCAGGGCGAAGACGTGATCGGTGAAGCCGGCCGTGTCGGTGTAGTGCTCCTCGATCCGCAGGTCGGACTCGTGGTACAGCAGGCCGTCGAGCACGTAGGTGGAGTCACGCACGCCGACGTTACCACGCGGGTACTGAACGGCGCGTACTGGTCTGAGATATGGGTATAGAACAGCCGTCCCGGCTCGCAGCCGTACTTCGGGTTGACGTGCCCGGTGCTCTCCCCCCGGCCGCCAGCCCGGAAG
>SWCC01008625.1_pt1 | contig 10351 bp, 5 predicted proteins | sample 4692971 | NCBI WGS metagenome assembly SWCC01 (sample SAMN10267277, study PRJNA491770) | bioreactor metagenome | isolation source: DHS bioreactor inoculated with subseafloor sediment | place: Japan: off Shimokita Peninsula | collected 2006-08 | reverse complement strand
GCTGGGGATTTCGCGAAATACCTTGCGACAGGCGACCAATAAATTGGAATACGAAGGATTGTTGGTTCGCAAGAAGGGTGTGGGCACCATAGTGGCCAAAAAAACGGTGACTACCCACTTGCAACATTGGCACAGCTTCACCCAGGAGATGAATGAGCGTGGTGTCCAGTTTAAGACTTATAGCCTGAATATTGAATGGGTCGAAGCAGATGAAAAGCTGGCTTCGTTTTTCAAAGTTGAAGAGCAGACCAGGGTGCTTCGCTTAAGTCGTGTGCGTGGCGATGATGCCGGGCCTTTCGTGTATTTCGAAAGTTATTTTCATCCGCGAATTGGACTCACGGGAACCGAAGATTTTACACGGCCGCTGTACGAAATTCTGGAAGATGATTTCCACGTGGTCCCTTCCTTGTCCAAAGAAAAAATCAAGGCACGACTGGCCACAAGCATTACCGCCAAGCGGCTGTCCATCGCAGCGGGTGATCCGGTCCTGGTGCGCGAACGGCTGGTTTACGATCCCGGAGACCGTCCGTTGGAGTACAACATCGGGTTTTATTGTGCCGACAAATTTGCCTACACCATTGATATAAAAAGATAAACCATGAAGAAAATTGCCATTGGCGTTGATGTTGGCGGAAGTCACGTGAGTAGCGCCGCTTTTAATTGGGAGTCAGAAAAATTTCTAGACAAAACCTTTGCTGAAAATGACCTGGACAATCACGCCCAGTCTGATGTGATCATCGACTCTTGGGGAAAGACAATCGCCGAATCCATTCGGCTGGCCGGCCTCGAAAATATAGTCGGAATCGGATTTGCCATGCCTGGGCCTTTCGACTACCAAAACGGAATTCCACGTTTTACGGGCGAAAACAACAAGTACGAGAATATTTACAGGCTGAATGTTCCGGAAGCCCTGCGAGCGTATTTGAAATTGCCAGCCGATTTTCCCATCCGTTTTATCAACGATGCCACGGCCTTTGCCATTGGCGAAGATTGGGCAGGGAAAGCCAAAGGATCAACGCGTTCGCTTGCGATTACCTTGGGAACCGGCTTTGGGTCGGCCTTCTTAAAGGATAGCTTGCCCGTTACTACCGGTACAGAAGTTCCCGATCAGGGATGTATTTGGCATTTGCCTTTCGAAAACGGCATTGCCGATGACTATTTTTCAACCCGCGGCTTAATTGCACGCTACAAAGATGCCACAGGTAAATCGGTCCCTGGCGCTAAAGAAGTCGCCGACGCTGCCGTTCATGAAAAAGAAGCACAGCTTATTTTCGATGATTTTGGGCAGAAGCTGGTCGAGCTGCTTCAGCCTTGGCTGGAGAAGTTTGGCGTTGAAGTGCTGGTGATTGGAGGAAATATTGCCAATGCTTTCAACTTGTTTCAACCGGCCATGGATGAGGCGCTTCAAAAGGCCGACTTAAGCCTTCGGATCGAACTTTCGGAGCTCAAGGAAAACGCTGCTATTATTGGAAGTGCTCGCTTGGCCGAACCCGATTTCTGGAAACGCGTGGCTCCCTGCCTGGCAACCATGTAAACATCAAATTTTAACAAGTGAAATCCTAAACCAACTCAGATTATGAAACGAATTTATTCGATTTATCTGCTCTTCTTCCTTTTGGTAGCTTGTCAGTCTGGAGAAAAGCGGCTATCAACCGAAGAGTTAGCTCAAAAAGTGCGCGAAAATGAATCCATCGCTTTTACCAAGCAGAAAGCCCGCGAAGTGGTGAAGACCGGGTTCAATGCTGGTGATGGCTACCGCGAAGTGTGGATTCGCGATTATAACACCTTTATCGAGCTGGCCGCTGAACTTTACGATCCGGCAGAGTTGAAGGAAAACCTGCTGGTGTTCTTCCGCATGCAGGGGGACGACGGAAATATTCTGGATGGCTTTACGCCCCGTGAAGATACCATCATTCGCTATGATTTTACGTACACTGAAATGGCACCTAACTATGCGGGCCACAAAAACACGGTGGAGACTGATCAGGAAACTTCGCTGGTCCAGACGGTTTATAAGTACATTAAAGCTACGGGCGATCAACCCATTTTGGATGAACTGATTGGTGACATGACGGTAGCTCAGCGTCTGGAAGCGGCCATGGAGTTTTTGATTACAAATCGCTATGTGGCCAGCCACAATTTACTTTGGGGAGCGACAACTGCCGACTGGGGCGATGTTCAGCCGGAACACGGCTGGGGGGTTGACCTGGACGAAAACACCCACAGGGCCATTGATATTTATGATAATGCGATGTTTATCATTGCTCTGGATAATTTGATGGAAATGATTCCATCATCCAGAACGCGCTGGGAAGTGGTTCGGGACGAAGTTTTTAAAAGTTGTCGTAAACATTTGTGGGATAAGGAAAACCAGAAGTTCATTCCACATATTTATCTTGAAGGTTCTCCGTTCCCCGATGATTTCAACGAAAATGAGATTTATTACTTTGGTGGAACGGCCATTGCTATCGAAGCCAGTTTGTTGTCAGTCCCCGAAATTGAGCATTCGCTGAATGAAATGGTGAAACGGGCGAAAGAGGCGGGCGCACCTTCCATTGGATTGACGCTCTATCCGCCCTATCCGGAAGGTTTCTTCGAAAATCAAATTATGAACCCCGAGTACAGCTATCAAAATGGCGGCGACTGGACCTGGTTCGGCGGTCGCATGATTCAGCAACTGGTACGGTATGGCTTTTTGCAGGAAGCTTACGAGCGGCTTTTGCCCATGACTGAGCGCGTTTTGGAAAACGATGGTTTTTATGAATGGTACTCCATCAACAATGAGCCACGCGGATCGGGAACCTTCCGTGGTTCGGCGGGTGTACTTTATGTAGCCATTGAGCAGTTGGAAAGGGCTTTAGCCAACGAGTAAGCTCTGAATTTTCATTAATCTGATAAATAACAAAAAAATAGTCTGATGAGATCTGGTTTAGTTACGCTAGTGTTTGCCTTCTGGACTTTAGGCTCCTGGGCACAAGCACCCAATTTTATTGAAGAGGTTGATCCGAACATCGGAGCAGCGCATTCACGATGGTTTTTCTACACCCCCGCTGCCAATCCTTTTGGCATGGCCAAACCGGCAGCCTCAACCGACGGGCACTACGGAAACAAGTGGGGCTGGGAAGCTGTGGGTTACGACCAGCGGCATATCTCCATCGAAAGTTTTGTGAATTTTCATGAGTTTCAGATTGGTGGTGTGGCGGTGATGCCTACGGTAGGGAACTTGCAGACGATTCCCGGCACGCTGGAATCGCCTGATGAGGGTTACCGTTCGCGTTTCTCAAGAGAGACCGAATTGGCACAGCCAGGCTATTACCGGGTTGAACTCGATGATTATGGCGTTTTGGCCGAATTGACCTCAACACCACGGGTCGCTTTTCACCGGTACTCCTTTCCCGAGACAAAACAAGCGCATCTGATTTTTGATATTGGCAGCCGGCAGGGCGAAAGTGGTGCGGTGACCGATGCTTTTGTGCGTCGCGTATCGGAATCAACCATTGAGGGCTTTGTGCAGACTTTGCCCGAGTATGTTAAAAATTATCAGGCGGGAGCGCAGGTCAAGATGTATTTTGTAGCCGAGCTAGATCAGGTGCCTGATGGTTTTGGGACCTTTATCGGTGAGGAAACTTTTTCATCAAGCGAGTCGGTTCAAGGACCGGGCTGTGGCCTGTATTTCAATTTTGAAACCGAAGCGCAGGAGTCGGTTACCGTGAAGATTGGCTTATCGTACACCAGCATCGCCAATGCCCGGATCAACCTGCAAACCGAAGCTGCAGACCTGGATTTTGATCAAGCCAAAAAGCAGGCACAGCAGTATTGGAACAGCATGCTGGGACGCATTGCTGTTGAGGGTGGACAAGCAAAGGATCGTGTCAAATTCTACACCGGACTTTACCATGCGCTTTTAGGTCGTGGGCTGGCCAGCGATTGCAACGGCGCATATGTGAAAAATAACGGTGCTATTGGGCAAATTCCACTAGACGAAGAGGGACAACCTTTGTATCATCATTACAATACAGATGCGGTTTGGGGAGCATTTTGGAACCTCACCCAGCTTTGGGGGATCGCTTATCCCGATTACTTGAATGAATTTGTCAATTGCCAATTGGATGTTTACAGCGATTGTGGTTGGCTGGCCGATGGAATCGCGACTTCTAAATTTGTGTCGGGTGTGGGCACCAACTTTATGGGGCAGGTGATTGCCTCCGCTTACAACAGGGGAATCCGAAACTATCCTGTTGATCTGGCTTTTGAAGCGGTGTTGAAAAATGAAACCGGCTGGCAAAATCGCCCCGAAGGAGTTGGCAAGGCCGATACGCACGTGTTCCTGGAACGGGGCTATGTTCCCTATGCTGAGAATAGTGCGTACTATACGGGATCGTCGGCGGTGGCTTCACAGTTTTCGGCTTCGCATACCTTAGAGTACAGTTTTGGTGCCTACGCCGCAGCACAGATGGCACAAAGCCTGCAGAAGGACACGGCCTATCAGCAACTCATCGGCCTTTCGTCAGGATGGGAAAAGCTGTTCGATCCGTCCACGGGCTTTATTCGTCCAAAAGACCAGCAAGGTGAGTTCCTCGATGAGTTTGACCCTTATCAGGTGTGGCGCGGCTTTCAGGAAGGAAATGCCTTTCAATACACTTTCTACGTTCCCCATGATCCGGATGGCCTTATCGCGAAAATTGGCCGGGAAAAGTTTAACGAGCGTTTGGATTCCTTATTTCTGAGAGCACAGGAAACCGGCTTTGGTGGAGGAAAAACCATTGACGCTTTTGCCGGGCTGGAGAATGTGTATAACCATGGAAATCAGCCCAGCCTTCATATTTCCTGGTTATTTAATTTTTCAGGAGCCCCGTGGTTAACCCAGAAGTGGGTACGACAGATTTGCAACGATTTTTATGGTACCGACGGCATTCATGGCTATGGCTATGGCCAAGATGAAGACCAGGGACAATTGGGAGCCTGGTACGTCATGGCAGGTATGGGCTTGTTTGACGTGAAAGGCGGAAGCGATATTGAACCAAACTTGCAACTGGGCATGCCCTTGTTTCAAAAAGTTCGCATCCAGCTTCATCCGGAATTTTATTCCGGAAAGGAGTTTGTCATCGAAGTCAAAGGTGATCCGGCAAAGCAGCATTATATCCGGTCTGCCAGCTTTAATGGCAACTCACACACGAGTTTTGAGCTGCCCTGGAGCATCTTCGTTCAGGGTGGACATCTGATTCTGAAGGCTTCGGACCAACCCAACAAGCGTTGGGGCATAGAATAATGACATCAACGAGAATAAAATGAAGAACGATAGAAAAACAGACCAGTTTCTGCGACCAATAACAAAGTCAGATCAGCAAGCTGGGACTTATGATATTTACCCAAGTTTGCGTTTGGAGGCCGGAAGTATTCAAACCGGCTTGAAGGGTTTGGCCCAAGCCATCAGCAGGCAGGGACAAGTTGTGATTGATGGCTACCAAGGCGTTTTTTTCGAACTGCTGAAAGATGAACTGGATGTTGAATTGAAGGCGCTTGGCAAGATGGTTCGTTGGACGGATGTTTCGGCTGCCTTAAAACCCGAGACTGAAATAGATCGGTTAATCGAACCGTTTCTTGGAGGTGACGATCCTTTATTCGGCAGCCGGACGAGCTTGACCTTGGCCGACTTTTTTGATCCGAAGAAGCTACAGCAACTGACTCCTTCGGAAGATGCTGACTTGAGCATCCTCGTTGGACCGGGAGCTGCTTTGGCCGGATGGGAAGCCTGCTTGGTGTATGTCGATCTGCCTAAGAATGAGTTACAGTTTCGTGCCCGGGCGGAGGCGATCACCAATTTGGGAGCTTCAAAGGCGGATCACATCAAAACCATGTACAAACGCTTCTATTTTGTCGATTGGGTGGTGCTCAACAAGCACAAGCAAGATTTGATTTCTCGAATCGATTTTATGGTGGACGGGCAGCAGCCTGATGCAATGAGCTGGATGATCGGTGATGATTTGCGCAAGGCCTTGCGAACGATGGCGACAAACCTGTTTCGTGTCCGACCTTGGTTTGAACCTGGCGCGTGGGGCGGACAATGGATCAAGGAGAAAATAGTCGGTCTAAACAAGGAGGTGATTAATTATGCCTGGTCGTTTGAACTGATTGTGCCCGAAAATGGCCTGCTGCTGGAAAGCGACGGCTTGTTGCTGGAAGTGTCTTTCGACTGCCTGATGTTTCAGGAAAGTGAGGCCGTGCTGGGAAAGCACGCGGATCAGTATGGCCTTGAATTTCCCATACGCTTCGACTTTTTAGATACTTTTGATGGCGGTAATCTGTCCATTCAGTGCCATCCGCAGGTCGAATATATTCAAAAGCATTTTGGCGAGAACATCACACAGGAAGAAACGTACTATATTTTGGATGCGGCTGTGGATGCGAAATGCTACCTTGGTTTTCAGGAGGATATTGACCCCAAGGCTTTTGAAGCCGATCTGACCTACAGTTTTGAGAACAAAAAGCCGATTGACATCACCAAGCACGTGCAGGTGCTGGATTCCAAAAAGCATGATTTATTTCTGATTCCTCCGGGGACCATTCATGGCTCGGGGACAAACAACCTGGTACTCGAAATCAGCACAACACCCTATATTTTCACCTTTAAAATGTACGACTGGCTGCGCCTTGATATGGACGGATTGCCGCGCCCCATCAACATTAAAAGGGGGATGGAAAATTTGAATTTCGACCGAAAAGGGGGTTATGTAACTGAGAAACTCGTCGCGCACCCTTATGTGTTAAAAGAAGGGAACGACTGGACGTTGTTCCATTTGCCAACACACGAGAAACATAGCTACGATGTGCACCGCTTTCATTTCAATTCTGAAATTGAAGTCGAAACAGAAAACAAATGCCACGTCCTTTCTTTGGTTGAGGGAACATCCATTTGGGTTGAAACCCGAAATGGTTTTCGCCAACGGTTCAGTTATGCCGAAACCTTTGTGATTCCGGCAGCAGCCAATTCCTATCGATTAATCAACGAATCAGAAAGTCCGGCTATGGTGGTCAAGGCTTTTCTGAAATAAACCATGGAGTTATGAAATACGATCGATTCATTTTAGTCTTGCTTTTTCTAGGTGTCTTCGGATCAATTCAGGCACAGGAAGAACTGATTTGGAAAATAGGAGAGAACAACAACAGCGCTTCGGAATTCGCTTTGGCGCCCAATGGTTACGAAGCGTATATTGCCAACGACTTTGGTTGGGAAGATACCTATTTTCTGATTGGAACATCGGACGAAAAGTCTGACTGGCCGTATATCATTCCCGGAACCAGCGATACCTGGGGAGGAACCTGGGGAACCTCTGGCTGGCGCTCAAGCACGTTGACCATTTTGTTTGGGGTGGAGCAAATGCCTTGGACTGGAGCTTGGAAACTGGCTGTCGACGTGGTGGACTGCAATCCCAACGACTTGCCGCTTTTGAAAATAACAGTCAATGGTCAGTCGTGGAAATACCGCATTCCGGTAATTGATGCGAATAGTGAAATCGATCGCCAGTCGGACCATGCATCGGAATACCTAATCGAAATTCCGTTACTCAACGGTTTAATTGTTACCGGTGGAAATGAGATTAACCTAACGGTTTTGGAAGGCTCATGGCTTCGTTTCGACCAAATCAAATTGGAAGGGCCTCAGGGGGTTAGCTTAACCGACAATCAGCAAGCCTTTTTACGCGGAGTTGAAGTTGCTCCCTACGAAATTGAACATGCAGGAAACCGGACTCAACCTTTGTTGGTCGATGTGGAACATCAAAACGGGATGCCTGATCTGAAGGTTATTTTGGATGGCAAAACGATTTTTTCGGAAACGCTTGAAAAGGGCCGATACGTATTTGAAGCGCCCATGCCGCCGGTTCAGGCTTCATTGAAAAGCACTTACGAAATTTGGCTTGGTGGCGAGAAAGTTGAATCCGGTGAGCTCCTGCGCGGGCCACAAAGTCTGAGAACTCCGGCGGGCTATGTGGATACCAAAATGGGGACGGCCCATTCGCGCTGGATGATTGCTCCAGGTCCCTGGATGCCATTCAGTATGGTCAAATTAAGTCCGGATAACCAGAATGACGGCTGGCAAGCCGGTTACGAACCGACCTTCGAATCCATCGGCTGCTTCTCTCACATTCACGAATGGACCATGGGTGGATTGGGCACCATGCCAACCAATGGTCCGCTGCAAACCCTGGTAGGAGATGAAAAAGACGTGGATGGCGGCTACCGTTCACGAATCGATAAATCAAGCGAAATAGCGCCACTGGGTTACTATCAGGTACAATTAACCGATTATGACATTCAGGCGGAACTGACATCCACCACCCGTTGCGGGTTTCAGCGGTACACCTTCCCTAAAGACCGCGATGGATCGCGTGTATTGCTTGACTTGGTGATACCTTCAGAATATAAATACAACTTGGTGGAAGCCTGGATCAAACAAACCGGGGAACGGACCGTGGAAGGCTACAGCCACCAGCTTTCGCCCAATACCTGGAGCGGAGGCATCGCGCAGGAGTACACCGTGTATTTCGTGGCCGAGTTCGATCAGCCAATCGCCACTTTCGTCCCCTGGACCGAAGCTGGAGTGCAGGAAAAAACCTCAGAACTGAAGGTTAAGGGAGCCAAAGATGCCGGGGCCATTGTTGGTTTTGACACCCGGAACAATCAGGTGGTTCAACTACGAACCGGGATTTCGTATGTCAGCATTGACAATGCCCGTGAGAATCTGGCGACCGAGCTGAGCCGCCCGTATGGTTGGGATTTTGAAGCAGTACGGCAAGCCCAGGTGGCGACTTGGGATGAGCTGCTTAAGCGGGTCTGCATTGCCAGCAATGACCAACGCGAGAAGAAACGTTTTTACACCAACATGTACCGCGCCCTTTGTAGTCGCAATATTTTTAGCGATGTCAACGGTGATTGGCGCGATGCCGAAGAGGAAATTCGTACCATGAAAGATTCTACATCACCGGCTTTGGGGTGCGATGCTTTTTGGAATACCTTCTGGAATCTCAATCAATTTTGGAACCTGGTTACGCCCGAGTGGAGCAATCGCTGGGTCAATTCGCAACTGGCCATGTACGATGCCAATGGTTGGTTGGCTAAGGGACCAGCCGGCATGGAGTACATCCCGGTGATGGTAGCCGAGCATGAAATTCCGCTGATTGTTGGTGCTTATCAAATGGGCATCCGCGATTACGATGTGGAGAAAGCCTACGAAGCCGTCAGGAAAATGCAGACTACGCCGGCACAGGAAGTGGGTGGTGGATTTGCCGGAAACCGGGACCTCGTTCCTTACCTGAAATACAAGTATGTTCCTTACGACCTGGGACGTTTTTCAAATACCCTGGAGTATTCGTTCGACGATTGGACGGTGGCCCAGTTTGCCAAAGCCTTGGACAAAACAGGCGACTATGAGACATTTACCGATCGGGGCAACTATTGGCGAAACAGCATTGATCCGGAAACAGGCTATGCCCGAATGAAGGATTCGACCGGACAATGGGTACCGGATTTTGATCCTTATAAATCCGGGGCAAATCATCATTATGTAGAGGGAAATGCCTGGCAGCTCACCTATTTTGTTCCTCAGGATGTGCCGGCGCTGGCCGAAGTAATTGGCAAAGATCGTTTTATTGAACGATTGGATTGGGGCTTTGAAGAAAGCGACAAAACGCGCTTCAATGGACTGAATGACCAGTACTGGAACTATCCGGTGATTCAGGGCAATCAGCAATCCATGCATTTTGCCTTTCTTTTTAACTGGGTACAAAAGCCTTGGCTAACCCAAAAGTGGAGCCGTGCGATTATGGAACGCTACTACGGTTATGACGTGGCCAATGCCTACCTTGGCGACGAGGACCAGGGACAGATGAGCGCCTGGTTTGTGATGACCGCTTTGGGCTTGTTTCAAACCGATGGGGGCTGCCGCGTGGAGCCGGTTTATGAGATTGCCAGCCCGCTGTATGAGGCCGTGACCATCGATTTGGGTGAACGATTCGGACGTGGGCGAACCTTTGTGATTGAAGCGAAGGATGCCTCGCGGCTCAATTACTATGTGCAGTCGGCCAAATTAAACGGCCGCGAGCTGCAGGATTTCAAGTTTCCGGCTAGCGAACTGCTGCAAGGCGGGAAGCTCGAACTGCAGATGGGACCTCAGCCAAATCCAGACTGGGGAATTGTGGAATAAGGGAAACGATTAGGCGCAGGAAATCATCCATTTTCATTTGGCAGGAGTCCTGAAAAACGCCTATATTTGCCTACCAGAACAGAACAGGTAAAACCCACTAGCATGAAAAACCCATCTGCAGTTCGAGCTTCCCGCCTTGCAGCAGTTCGC
>SWCC01004793.1_pt1 | contig 10381 bp, 9 predicted proteins | sample 4692971 | NCBI WGS metagenome assembly SWCC01 (sample SAMN10267277, study PRJNA491770) | bioreactor metagenome | isolation source: DHS bioreactor inoculated with subseafloor sediment | place: Japan: off Shimokita Peninsula | collected 2006-08 | reverse complement strand
ACGAATGCGCCGCAACCCTCAAATCCTCCGGCGCCGAACGCGTCACCGCCCTCACCTTCGCCAAAACCTGATACCCTCTGCTAATTGTGTGTAGGAGGGACTTTCCAGTCCCGATATTTGTCGGGGGTTGAAAAACCCATAATTGGAAACAGACTGATTTTCGCGAAGCTGAAATGTTGCATCCGCCGAGGCGGAGTGCGCCGTGGCGTGCAAAAAATCCCCTTTGTAATCTTGCAAAATGGGAATAAATAATCTATCATTGCTCATCGCGGGGGCGGTAGTTCAGTTGGTTAGAACGCTGGCCTGTCAAGCCAGAGGTCGAGGGTTCGAGTCCCTTCCGCCCCGCCATTTTTCTCGACGACAAACTCAATTTCACATTTTTAAATTTTAAGCCCGGCAAAAATTTGTGTCCACTTTTGTGCCATGTTGATGCAGAAAATCATCGATATTTGGCACAGCTATACCATACTGCAGCCGCGAGACAGCTCCCTTTAAATGTTCCGGAGCCAGATGGGCATATTTCATAGTTGTGGTTGCTCTGTCCCATCAGCTCTTTTACAATGGATAGTGAATGGTGATATTATAATACGTTTCCAGCAATAAAGCAGAGCTGACTTTAATAAAATGAGCTCGAAATGCTTTAGTAGGGAAGTTCTTTGATAATAGAAAATAACGAGAATTATAATTGTCGCTGAACCCTAAAAATAATTGTCGTTATACAGAGGACACGTTAAAAGATACCTTTTCAGCCCCTGTTATAATAGGACTACTATAATTAAAAGAAAATTTGATAAAATGAAATTTTAAAAGGGAAGTCAGACATGAGCATGAAAAAAATTGCAAACTTACTATCGAACATGAAGAAACATACAGATTTATCTGTACTTAAAAAATATTTAGAACAAGAATATCCTGATAATCCTGCCTTGCAACCTGCCATATTTTATAAAAAATATCATAATGTAATTCTTAGACATTCTGTGCATAAAAATATTGGAACTCAAGTTATTAGTCCAAAAGACATTTTATATCTTTCTCAGGATTCATGGGGTGGTAAATTATGGGTCGAGGTAAAACATTTTCAGCGTTTAAAGCAATATGCGACTAAACTATATAACCATGAGTTTAAAGATTATCCATTTATAGCTATTCGGTTGATAAACAGCGATTATATTGCTTTGGATCATCATCGGGTTGCTTCCGCGAAACTTATGTTAAAAAATAAGTTGCTATGCAAGGTAGAAGAAGTAATTTTAAATAATAAATTATTGAAGTTCAATAATTTATTTCTTGAATTCAAAAATCATAATTTAGATATCCGTTCAAGGGGCGTAATGTCTACAAAAATAACTTTTGATATAACATTTCAGTTTACTCATAATGACAAATACTATAACAGACGTTGGCTCCTAAGTTATGACGAAATGTGTATGTTAAATAAATTGTTTGAGCAAAATTGTCAGCCTAAAGTTAACTATCAAAACAAGATAGAATTTTCAAAGATAGAGAAAATATGTAGATTTTTTCAAGGTAAAAATAATGATGTTTTTGAAATTCCGAAGGAGCAATGGATATGCCATGAAATAATGCTGATTTACAATGCAATGAAATACTCAGCGAATAAACTAAAAGAAGCGCCGCCGTTCGCTCGCCTCTGTCTTACAGAATTCAAAAGAAAGCTCATCGCAGAAGCCGCTGTCCACCGATAGTCGGACGCACCGACAACGGAGGCAACGAACGACATAAATCTAATAAGTGTTTCTTTCTTTACAAAAATATACGGTATCAATTCCCGCTCCCCTGTCATTCGGCAAAGTTTCTATCACATGGAAACCTAATTGATTGAGAAGATTAATATGGGCAAAGTTCGTTGACCATGTCCTTGTGACTATATATTTGTCGTCCTTATAGTTGCTGATAAAATAATATAAAGGCTGCGGGCAATTCCCTGTTTTCTGAATTCTTTCTTAACCCCAACTGTTGAAATATACGCGCAAGGCGAATATTCTTTTATTACATTTGCCGTATAACCCGGTTTAAAGGAAATAAAACCTATTACCCTGTCCGAAACCGCGACTATAAACAGCGGGGTTTTTTTCTGGCTATTGCGTAAAGCCGGTGTATGGTCACTTTTTCAAGAATCCTATTTGCTTCATTAATAAAGTTTTCCTTTAGACACTGTTTTTCTGCATAATTTAACGGTTCGAGATAAGGCAGCAGGCCTGCGTTTGCAAAATCCTGCGGCAAGCTGGCAGACGCTTTCTCATTTTTGCCAATTACACTAATAACTTCAAGCCCGCTTTTTCGGAGAACTTTTTTTAATTCCTCTTCATTAAGATACCGTGCAGGATATTGGAAATTTTTAAACTTTTGCTTTAGTATGCCTTTCTTTTGAAGAAGAGTTATTGCCAACTCTCTCAGCTCGCTATACGTTCCATAGCCCCCCTGATGAATACACACCCATCCGGAATCCGAAAGCAATTCTGCAATGTTTTTGTACACTTTGTTTTGATCTATCGCCCAGTGAAGAGCGGAATTAGAAACAATTAAGTCATACTTGTGATTTGCAAGTTTTGATTTAATTCTTTCTATGTCATCTTCTATATCTAATTCCGAAAACCTATACTTGTCCTCTTTGAATTTGCTTTTAACATGCTCTATCATCTGCTGAGAAATATCAATCCCTTCAATTTTTGACTTACTATATTTATCCGCAATTATTTTCGTGAAGCTTCCTGAGCCGCACCCGATATCTAAAATATTTTCAGGCATGAAGTCGGACGGGAGTATCTGCTCTATAACTGTTAACAGCCTGTTTGCCTGCATGAATTGAGTCTTGCTATAACTGTCATACTTCATAGGATCCGCAAAGAATTGATTTTTGTGCGCCATCCCCTCTAACGCGCGGGACAGATAATGTTTGGTAATTATCTCCGTCGGGATTCCCTTATTTTTAAATTCAGCGAGGAGTTCGGAAAATTTTGAAATTGCATTTTCAAATTTTCTTTCATTAAATAAATCAACGGCATTGATAAATATTTTTTCCAGATCCTTTTTTTCGGGCATTATCATATATATTGTAATGGGCGTATATATTCCCCTGATAATTAAATTTGTTATCGGCAAAAAACAAAACTTACTTTTGGTTTGTGCGTCTATCTCATTAAAAGTGGTATCATCTATCAAAAGCTGAGCATTGAATTTTTTGGTAAGAGTCTCCAAGCGGGCGGCAAGATTGACAGAACTGCCGAGAACAGTCCTTGGAGAATTAACCAGAGAAATTGACAGCATATCTCCGGAAGCAATTCCAATGCCTGTCCTTAATTCGAAATCATAATATTTCTTATGCGCGGTATTCTTTATAATTGAACAGGCTGCTTTTAGCGCATCCGCGCAGTGATTATCGCCGCTGAAAACGGCCATCACCGCATCACCGATATATTTATCTATTTTTCCATTGTTTTTCTTTATAATCTCTTTTATATCGGAGTAAAAATTATCCAGAATGGCGGCAATCAGCTTGGGAGTTAACAAATCGGTCAGATTGGTAAAATTTCTTATATCAAGAAATAACACTGAAGCATTAGTCTTATATGCTTTTTTTTCTTTTCTCGGCATTAGATATCTATTTGTTGTAGAATGTTTCTAACCTCACTTGCAACAGTTCCTATCGACATTTCACATTCACGTTTATAATCACTGAGTAAAAGGGAAAGCTTAAATAGCGCTTCCAGAGATTGTATTTCAACTGATTTAATAACCGGAAGTTTGTCAATGAGCCTTTTGATTTCATCCGACGTTATATTACAGTCCAGTTTATATATATCCTGTTTTATAAACTTGAGTGTTTCCACAGCATGTACGCACTTGCCCCGTATGTATTGTCTTTTCATTTCTTCTAATAAATCATGCACTTGATTAATTTTACTTTTTTCTTCGAGTTTATTCATTGTTTCATCAATTTCTTTTTTACTCAATGCCATTTTGTCTCCTTTTGTCCTCGGTGCTTAATCTGCGCAGAACTTCACATTTATCAATTCCAAATCATTTTTCGGTATTTCATTTTAGCAGATTGCCCCGGGATTTAAAAACTCAACCTGCCCTTTTTGATTTCCCCCGCTTTTCGACAAATTTTTCTGTCATGCTTTTTTCTTTTTTGAATTAAGCAATTTTTTCACTTCGCGGTCAAAATCGGAAACATAGTTTTTATCCTGTATTACCCGATATTTCTCATACTCTTTTAACGCAAGTTCTTCCGCCACTTCATGGCTAACCTTGCCCGCATTTGTCAAAATCTCGTGTTCACTGAACTTCAAAAAGGCGTTAAGCTTCCCTATCCAGTTTTTCATAGTCATTGCCCGTCCACGAGCAGCCTGCATTTCAGCATAATCCAAATACATATTTACAATTCTGTTAAGCTCGATCATTTCTTTTTTACCCAAATAATTTTTAGCGATTAACGTATCGCCGGGCATAATCTTACCTTGCGGAGAACGCCTCCAGGAAGTTAATCCAAGTTTTTCTTTTTTACTGCTTACCCTATCGGTTATAATTTCTGCCGCAGTTTTGCCGGTTATGGCAAAATGAAGTTTGTTTTGCACGGTAGCAAAAAATTCTTTGCTTTCAAAAGCTTTTGGGGAATAATCAATCGCAGTCGCGTAAATATCGGTTATTTTTTGATAGAGCATCCGCTCGCTGGAACGAATGTCTTTGATTTCTTCATAGAGTTCGTCAAAATACCTGGCGCTGAAACGGGAGCCGTATTTGAACCGGTCGCTGTCTAATGCGTATCCTTTATGAATATAGTTTTTGAGAATTGCTGTCGCCCATTGCCTAAATTGGGTGCCCCGTTCGGAATTTACCCTATAGCCTACGGCAATTATTGCCTCAAGAGAATAGAAATATGTCTTTCTTTTAATTTTCCGAAAGCCTTCATTTTGAACTACCGAGAATTCCTCGGTAGTTGATCCTTTATCTAATTCCCGGCTTTTGTAAATATTTTTTAAGTGAAGGGAAATATTATCAGCAGAGCAGCCAAAGAGAGATGCCATTCTCTTTTGAGTAAGCCAGATATTTTCTTCGGCATACAGCACCTCAATATTCACCGAGCCGTCCGGCGCTTGATAAAAAGCTATTTGATTATCAGGCAGTTTTTTCATAATTTCTATTCTCTCATTAATTTATTTTATCATATTCGGCGAGAATTTGGAAATTAACTTTTTTACTTGGCTACAATGATACTGAACACAAAAAGGAAAAAAGGAGCAATCAAATCAAAGTTCCGGCTTACCTTTTGGAATAATTGACATCAATCATAGCGCCGTCAAAAATTTGTGTCCACATTTGTGCCTTGTTGGTGTTCATTTCATGTCTTTTCATGTCATTTCGTGTCCTAATATGTCACATCAATATTCCGGTAAAATGCCTTTATAATAAAAGTATTTTCGTGTTTCTCGACGCTGTTTTTGAAAAATTCAAAAAGTGCTTGTTCGGACTGTCAAGCCAGAGGTCGAGGGTTCGAGTCCCTTCCGCCCCGCCATTTGTAACGCTTAAAACTGTTTTATTCAACTCTCAGTCCTTCCATTTTACAAGCGACCTCTTTGAAGAAAGGATTTGTCTCCCTTTGCTCGGCTTTTGGAAATTCATTTACAGCCATAAAAGAAAAAAGGAGGCAGTCCTCTTTTTTGCCTTTTATTAGTCATCACAAATCTTCTCCTTTGTCTTTTTTTTATTATATTTTGGCATTAACTATGGCCAAGCTTAACGGAAAAAATCTTCAGTGATCATTTTTCCAGCAGCCACTTCCACAGAGGGATAAATTTAATTGTTCTCTTCGTGCAGCGCCAATTAACTTTTCCTGATGATTCATAGTCCTGTATTATGGTCACCAAATTAGCGCATTTGAGTTCCCTGCTTGTGTGAACAATAATCTTGCTTATTGTGCAATCAAAAAAAGACCTCTAATGATTTGACACGGTCGAAATAACCTCTTTTAAAACATTTTTTTACGCAGTAAGGAGACGCGGGGAATTTGATTCTTCTACCTGCTTAGCAATTCTTCAAAAGCGGCCTTGTTCTTCTCATGCGCTTTTATCAATATACTTGCGCAGGCCTTCGCGTCAGAAAGCGCATCGTGATGATTGAGCTTTATCATCAACACCCTGCAAACATTATCTAAAGTTGCCGGCTTAATGTTCAGCACTTTTCTCGACGCCTGCACCGTGCACACAAACGGCGCATCCGGCATTTTCACCCCTGCACTTTCACAGCAGGCTCTCAGCACGGTTCTGTCAAAACCTTTATTGTGCGCCGCAAAATAATCCGCTCCATGAAATTTTTTACTGAGCTCCGTCCACAGTTCGCCAAACGTCGGCTCATCCTTCACATCATCCCATGTAATGCCGTGCACATATGAAAACAAAAAACTGCTCCGGGGCGGACGAATCAGGTAATGCGACGCATCCGTAACCCTGCCGCCCACCACTCTGACAATACCAATCGCGCAGGCGCTGTCATGCCCGTGATCCGCCGTCTCAAAATCAATCGCTATAAAAGTTTTCATATCATAAATTCAGACAAAATAATTGCTTCACAGCAGTCCAATGCTGCTTTTTCTTCTTTTACTTTTCATAGGGGGCGTGGTACATTAAATTACTGAACCCGCAATCATTCCCGCCGATTTCCTATTGAACAATAATATGCACTATTATTCAATGACCGCCGAATACTGCAAAGAAAAATAACGACAAATCTTATTTTTATTGCAGCAATGCCCTGAAAAAATCAACATAAAACGCTATAATCAACGCTAGCGCCGACAATCCGAATATGAAGAAGAAGTTTATCCTCTCTTTTTTAGAGCTGATGCTGCACAATATTCCGTTTATCAAACTGTAATCGTCTGGAGAAAGTTCTTTTTTAGCGCGAATTTTTTCAGTCAGATTTCTACTTTTAATTAATTCGGCTCTCGCATTGCTTATTTTGAATTTGTAAAGAAAGAACACAAAAAAACCGCCCACGCCCATATACCACGCAAGTTTCCCGTAGACAGGATATACAGGAATTAAAACTATGACAACACGAATCGCTATAGTCGCGATAAGACCTATAATGAAAAAAAACCACGAAGATACAGAGTCCCTGCAATTTTTATATTCTACGCAATTTTTACAAGTTTCCAACTTTAAAGCAGGATCAGGTTTTAACATTGGCAAAATTGTAATATGTCAAAGTCAAGCTTCGCCTGCAATTCTTGATACTTATGCATTGTCAAGACTTGACCCCGTTAAAAGAACCGTTACGGAGATGCAGGACGGCGCCGGAGGCGGCGAGATCGCGGTTGTGGGTAACGAAAAGCACCGCTGCGGCGCTGCGCTCAAGGAAAAGCGTCAGCGCCCTCATAACGACGGACGCGTTTTCCTCGTCAAGCTGTCCGGTGGGCTCATCGCAGAGAAGAAGTGCGGGCTCGTTCATCAGCGCCCTGAGAATCGCGAATCGCTGAAGCTCCCCGCCTGAAAGCTGGGAAGGATAATGTTCAGCGCGGTCTGAAACGCCCATCATATCAAAAAACTCTTCCGCTTTACGGCGGACGGAAATTTTATCGGCGCCGGAAATCAGAGCCGGCATCATCACGTTTTCCGAGGCTGTAAATTCCGGCAGAAAAGTCGGCTGCTGAAAAACAAAGCCCACCGACGAGTTTCTGAGACGCGCCTTCTCCTTCTCCGGCATAAGGGATGTATCTTTCCCCGAAATTATCACCTTCCCCGACGTGGGAGAATCCAGAAGCCCCGCGAGGTTCAGAAGCGTCGTCTTGCCGCTCCCGGAAGGACCCAGAAGATATGTGAAAGAAGATTTACCGAGAGAAAAAGAAACATCCGACAAAGCCTTCACCTCGAGCTCCGTGCCGGAAGAATAAACTTTCCCCGCGTTTTCAAAAACGAGAATATCACTCATAACGCAGTATCACCGCCGGAGAAAGTTTACCCGCCTGCCGTGACGGGATATATGAAGCCAGAAAAATCAAAATCATACTCCCCGCGTTCACTAAGGCAAAATCCGAAAAGCTCATTATCACGGGAAGTTTGTTCATATAATAAATAGAAGCCGGAATCTCTATAAACTCATATCTTTGCAAAAGAAGGCAAGCCGCGACGGCGGCGATGTTGCCTATCATCAGGCCCGCGGCGCCGCTCATAACTCCCTGATACACAAAAATTTTTTCTATAAACGCGCTGTCAGCGCCGAGGGCTTTGAGCACGCCTATGTCCCGCACTTTCTCTATCGTCTGCAGAAGAAGGCTGGATATTATGTTGAAGACCGCCACCATGACGATGAGGCTCAGTATTATGAACATCGTTTTTTTCTCAAGCTCAAGCGCCGCGAAAAGCGTACGGTTTATTTCCTTCCATGTCCGCACCCACAGCCTCACGTCGAGAGCTTCGCGTATTGCCGAGGCCACTTCATCCGCGTGGTCGGCGTTTTCAACGGCTATCTCAAAACCCGTCGCCGCGTCGGGGAGACCGTAAAGCTCCCTCATCCCCGCTATGTTTATGTAAACGAGGTTCATATCGTATTCCCACATGCCCGAGGTGAAAACCCCCGAAACCTTAAACTCCTTCACCCTTCCGCCGGAAAGGGACGATGTGTCAGCCGGAGGCACGGTGAGAAAGACGCTATCCCCCGGCGCCAGCGCGTAGCTTGCCGCCAGCTCCGCGCCTATAAATATGCTGTCTTCATTCAATGAATATTGCCCTTTCATCACCTGTTTTTCAAGTGTTGACACTTTTTTCTGAAGCTCCGGAGCTATGCCCTTGACCATCACGCCCTGCGACCGGCCTCTTTTTGTAAAAACCGACTGGTTCAGCAGATAAGGCGCAAAGGCCTTCACATCTTTGATCGTCATGATCTTATCGGAAACAGACTTCCTGTCCTCTTTATCAAATCTTTGCGGGAAAAGAATGTTCACCGCACTGGATGTGGATAAAAACTTGTTTTTTAAATCCGTGTGAAAGCCGTTCATGACGGAAAGCGTTATCAGAAGAGCCGCCGCGCCTATGGCTATTCCCGACACGGATATGATGGATGAAAGAAGCAGAAAAACCTCTTTCCGTCTGGAAAAAAGATAACGGAGCGCTATTTCAAACTGCAGAGTCACTTCTTTTTAAGCTGCGGAAATATAATGACGTCTTTAACCGACGAGCTTTTTATCAGCACCATGACAAGCCGGTCTATCCCTATCCCCAGCCCGCCCGCGGGAGGCATGCCGTATTCCAGCGCCTCAAGAAAATCCTCGTCTATGTTCTTCCCGGGGGCGTTTTTGGCCTGCGCCTCGAAATGCTCCCTCTGTTTAACGGGATCGTTGAGCTCCGAATAAGCGTTGGCTATTTCCATGCCGTTCATATAAAGCTCGAACCTGTCGGCCGTTTTCGTGCCGGGCTTGGGTTTTGCCAGAGGAGAAAACTCCTCCGGAAAATCATGCATAAAAACCGGTTCCATAACGCCGTCAAGAAGAATACCCTCTGAAATATTCTCAAATATCTTTGCCGGTGAAGCGTCCTTTTCGCATTCAATGTTCAGCTTTGCGGCGGTTTCGGAAAGAAAAGCTCTTTCAAGATTACCCTCAAAATCAATGCCGGTTTTTTCTTTAAGCGCCTCAAAAATGGCTATTCTGCGGAAGGGTTTATTTAAATCAATGGCCGGTTCTTCCCCGGGGAAAGCCTTCAAAGCGGCATCCTTTATCAATTCCTCACAAAGATCCATCATCCCCCGGCAATCCGAATAGGCCTCGTAAAGTTCAAGCATTGTAAATTCGGGATTGTGCCTCGTGGATATGCCCTCGTTTCTGAAATTGCGCCCCATCTCGTACACCCTGTCGTATCCGGCGACGAGAAGCCTTTTCAGATAAAGCTCGGGAGCTATTCTGAGGTTCAAATCCAGACCAAGAGCGTTGTGATGAGTTTTAAAGGGCTCGGCCTCGGCGCCGCCGGCGATGCCGTGAAGTATGGGCGTTTCCACCTCCATAAATTCCCTGTCGTCGAGAAATTTTCTTATGCCTGAAACAACGCGGCTGCGGGCATTGAAGTTATTGCGTGAGCGCTCGTTGGTGAGGATGTCAAGATAACGTTTGCGGAGTATCTGTTCCTCGTCTTTGAGGCCGTGCCATTTTTCGGGAAGCGGCCTCGCAGACTTGCTCAGAAAAGTGAATTTTTTAACGTGCAATGTTGTTTCACCCATTTTTGTCTTAAACACAAAGCCGCTCACATTGGCAAAATCACCTATATCCGTTTTTTTGAAAACCTTGAAATCGTCGGGGACTTCATCCCTTCTGATATATATCTGCATTTTATTTCCGTTGGAAAATAACTCCGCGAACGCGGCTTTG
>SWCC01000770.1_pt1 | contig 10384 bp, 7 predicted proteins | sample 4692971 | NCBI WGS metagenome assembly SWCC01 (sample SAMN10267277, study PRJNA491770) | bioreactor metagenome | isolation source: DHS bioreactor inoculated with subseafloor sediment | place: Japan: off Shimokita Peninsula | collected 2006-08 | reverse complement strand
CAGTGCAACGCTCCAATGCGCGCTGCCAGCCAACATCGACAGACACAGTGTCCTATTCGGCTGGCCGCGAGGCTCCGTGGCGCGACACGTGTGCTGTCGCCGTACGCCTCGTTGGCCAGGAAACCTGGAGCGTTGTGCCCATTCCCGTGGTGATCCAACCGAAGGACCCACAAGCGATTCTTAACCCGTCGAGCCGTACGATCACGCCTGGCCAGAGGGATTCTGTCGACATCCTTGCCGAGTTGCTGACGTGGGAGGGTGGCCGTGTGGGCAGCGTGAGAGATCTGTCTTTCTCCACGGCGTATACGGGATCCGGCTTTGTCGTGAGCCAAGCGGGTTCGGCGGTGTCGATCCAGGCTGTCGCCGGAGCAAAGCCTGGAACGCGCGAGACGGTGAAGGTCTCGACGGGCGCGTATGGCGGCCTGACGGCCACAATCAACCTTGTGGTGGGCGCCGCCCTCGATCAACGACCAAAGGGAGCGACGTTCAGCGCCCAATGCGACGTCAGCAGGGGACCATCGTGCCTAGTTTCGGTCGTGGGCCTATCGACGGAGTTCGACCCGTACGCAGGCGCACCTGGCGCGGGCCTACGCCTCGACTCGGTTGGCACGAATGGCACCGTGACATGCGCCGCGGCGGCGGTGACGGCGGCATCTGATAGTCAACTCGTGGCGAACTGGCCACCCGGACAGCGCCCCGTGGGCGGCGAATGCGTTGTCGACTTCACGGTGACGGATGCGCAAGGAGGCCGAGGCCCAGGCCAGGTGAGAATTGACATTCTTGGGTTTCCACAGACGCCTGCGAGCATCACTACCGCTTCCTACACTGGAACGTCAGTCACCCTCTCCGTTGCTTTGGGTCAGGCCACCCAAGCACATCCCTCCATCACGGGAGTCGCGCTGTATGAATCGGGAATCGCTGTGAATGCCGCGTGTCAAGCCTCCGGCCCCGCGTCCCAAACGTGCGTAATCGACGGACTCACGAATGGCGGAAAGCATGTGTACACGGCACGTGCTATCAACGCGGTGGGTGAGTCGCTCGACACCACCGCCGTCACCACGTGGGCTTACGTCGCGCCGTCCGTTACGGCTCTTACGGCCGCGACGGCGTACGATCCCCTCCACACCACCGCTGGACAGGGCGTGGTCACGCTGACAGTCGGGGGAGATAACGATATTGACTACTTCGTGGTCGACAATAGCGGTGCGACGATCGCTCGAACCGGAGCCATCTCGCACGCGGAGACGACGCTTCCCGTGGGTAACCAAATCCTCAGTGTGACCCCGGTCAGTAAGTTCCGTCCCCCCATCGCCGGAGACAATAGGGGCAGTGCCTTTACTGTCCCCGTCGTGGTTGCTGGAAGCCCGCTGTATTCAGGTGCGGCATCGGCGCCATCGACGGGCACCACGGTCACGATCGAGAGCCCGCCGTTGCAGTCAAACTACTCGACCTTGCCTCAACACCAAGTCTGGATGGCGTGGAGCTTTGGCACGCCGTCATGCACGATGACGATGGCAGGCGACATCGCCGTGAGCGGCGGCGACGTGTCCACGTCGACAACACCGACCATCGCGGGGTTGTCCCCCAACACCGTCTATAAGGTGTCAGTGTGCGGCACCAACGGGTACGGGACCGTCGTGGCAAGCGCAGGCGCGGTCTTTACGTGGGTTTCGGTCGACGGCCCTGAAGGACCCATCACGTACTCGATCAACCCAGACTCCCAGGGATCCTCGACGAGTCAGTCATACGTGCTCGATGGGCAACCTGCGGTTCCCCCTCTCGCAAACTACGTGGCGATCTATTGGTATGAAGGCGCGCGCGGCAACGGCACGCTGCAATTGAACTCGGGATCCGTCCAATCGATTACCGTGAGGTATTGCCGCATTGGGTACGAGGACAAGTGCGGAACGCCCACTCCTGTCACACCTGCCAGCGGACAACCAGGCACCACCGTCGACGTCTCGGTGATTGGCACGTGCACGGATGCGCCGCTACCCGCGGACGTCAACATCAGCGGCCCAGCCGCGGGCGCGGCTACGATCACGCCGAACGCCACCTGGCCCAGCGCCACCTACACGATCACGTGGGCCGCGCCGTTCGATGCACTTCACTCGACCACCCTCATCCGGCCAATGTGTACTGACCCTGGTATCCCTGGTGGAGGTCCTCCGGAGCCCTCGCCATGATGCGTGTCACGCCCGCGCGGCTCCCTGCGACCATGGCAGTCAACAGTGAAGGACAACAATGACGATCTCCACCGAGCAGGCTCAGTGGTACGCGGAGACGTTCGCGGTGCTCGCCGACAACGTCGAGCAGGCCATCATCGGCAAGCGGCACGTCATCGAGCTCGTGCTTGCCACCACGCTCACTGGTGGGCACGTCTTGCTCGAGGACGTGCCAGGAACCGGAAAGACTGCGCTAGCTAAGGCTCTCGCTCAGACCATCAAGGGTGTTCACTCGCGGATCCAGTTCACGCCCGATCTCCTCCCTAGCGACGTCACTGGCTCCTCTGTGTGGGACCAAAAGGCAGGCGAGTTTGTGTGGCACGCGGGCCCCATCTTCACCAATGTGCTGCTCGCCGATGAGATCAACCGCGCAAGCCCCAAGACGCAATCGGCGATGCTCGAGGTGATGGAAGAAGGACACGTCACCTCCGACGGCACCACACGCCCCGTTGGCAAGCCTTTTGTAGTCATCGCTACCCAAAACCCCATAGAGCAGGCAGGCACATATCGCCTTCCTGAGGCTCAACTCGACCGCTTTATGATCAAGACGTCAATCGGCTATCCGGACGCGGCGGCAACTGCACGCATCCTGCAGGGGATCGCGGCTGGGCCAGTGGATTTGCCCGCCGCTGTTGACCTCGACACCATGCTCACCCTCCATGAGCTCAGTCTCGGCGTTCACATGAATCCCCTGGTATCCGACTACATCATGAGGCTCGTCGACGCGACACGGCGGGCGAGCGAGGTGCGGCTGGGAGTGTCCGTGCGTGGCACCATTTCTCTCGCCAAACTTGCACTCACGTGGGCGGCGTCAAGGGGACGCACCTTCGTGACTCCCGACGACATCAGGGACCTTGCGATCCCCGCCCTTTCGCACCGCATCATCCTCGAGCCCGAGGCAGAGTTTGATGGGGTGACAACGATCGATGTCGTGGGCCAGGTATTGCTCGACGTACCGGCCCCAGCGGAGAACGGCGCCGGTTGATCTCGTGAACGACAAGGCCGAGTCCCGCTACAATGCCACCGCGACGTTCACTGCAACCCGGACTCGCGGCGCTACCGTCACGCGGTACGTCAACGAGCGAACCGGCTTCGCAGTGGGCGTGGATGCCGGACGGCGCACTTTGGGTAGGGCCGGTGGGGCCATTGGCAGGGCGTGGCGAGCCGTCGCGGAAACTGTGAGCCCCGTGGGCTGGCTCTTGCTGTGCGTGGGTGCTTGCGGCCTCATCGCCGGCCTGCGGTGGGGGTGGGCAGAGGCATGGGTTGTGGCGATTGCCTCTCTTACCCTGTTGCTCATCGCTGTTCCGTTCATGCTGGGAAAGTCGGCGTTCACCGTGGCACTCGAGTTCGATCGGGATCGCGTGGTCGCGGGCGCCGAGCTCTCGGCTCAGTTGGGCGTTGTCAACCAAGGAGAGGGAGTTGCGCTCCCCGTATTGCTCGACATCCCGGTGGGAAAGGGTTTGGTCGAGGCGCACGTGCCACTGTTGCGTCCTGGCGCCACTCACATGGAAGACATCACGATCTCCGCACCCAAGCGCGGAATCATCACCGTGGGGCCCATGACGATCGGGCGCGGAGATCCCTTGGGCGTGTTCCGCCGCGACCACACCTGGCCGGGCGTCCAAACGATCTACGTTCACCCGGTCACGGCCGTCGTTCCTTCCGCCAGTGCCGGACTCATGCGCGACATCGAGGGCGCCGTCACCAAGACCATCGTGGACTCGGACCTTTCATTCCACGCGATTCGTGACTATGTGCCTGGAGACGCCCGCCGCAGCGTCCACTGGCGATCCACCGCAAAGACCGGCGACTTGATGGTGCGCCAATACGAGGAAACCCGACGGTCACGCATCGCCATCGTCATGGACCTGGGCCTCGCGTGCTACACGACCGACGCCGAGTTCGAGCTTGGAGTAAGTGCCGCGTCCTCACTAGGTCTCCAGGCGGTGCGAGAGGGTCGCGAAGTAGTGATCGCCGCCAGTGCCGAAATCCCCGAGCATGCCCGTGGAGCCGTTCACTCTATTCGCTGGCTCCCTACCCTCACCCCACGCGCCATGCTGGACGCGATGAGCGCAGTGGAGGCGAGCGAGCATGTCATGGGGCTCGAGCAGGTATGCGCGATGACGAGCCAGGAGGTGCCCCAACTGTCGCTCGTGTTCCTTGTCACCGGCGCCACCGTGCCGATGAAGCGACTGCGCCAAAGCGCCGTCGCATTCCCAGCAGACGTCACCGTCGTCGCCGTGCGGTGCGAGCCTGGATCGGAGCCGACCGTCAAGACTGCGCGCGAACTGCGGGTGATGACCATCGGAATGCTCCATGATTTGGGGCACCTCATGGTGAGGGCGTCCGCATGATCCCGATCGAAGGCCAGGATGCCCGTGGCCGCCTCGTCCAGCCAATGTGGGCGATGAGCGCGATTGTTGCGTCCGTCGCCCTTGCTGTTTGCGCTGCGTGGCCCATCTATGGCACGACGCGTGTCATCGCCGTCGCCGCCGGCGGGCTGGTCATCGGTGCCTTGTCGGTGCTTGGAGCAAAGGCACGGCAGTGGCGATGGTGGTCGGCTGCCGGGTTGGCCTTCGGCGGATACGTGATCGCTGTCGTTCCGCTCGCCGAACCGTCCGCGATGACAGACCCCGGTCGCGTTGGGCGTGCCGTCATCAACGGTGTTGCCGGGATCATATTTGGGTGGAAGCAGCTCCTGACAGTGAGCACCCCGGCTGGCAGTTACCAGGGAGTTCTTGTTCCATTCCTGGTCGTGATCCTCGTGGGCGTCCTTGCCGCGACGGCCTTGGCCACCTCTGGGAAACGTGCGGCGCCATGGGCTGTCATTCCGATGCTTGCCATGGTGGTTTTTGGTGCAGCATTTGGATCTGAGGCGACGGGACCGGACGTCGAGATCGGGCCGGTGACGCTGCCTGCGCCGTGGCATGTCACGGTGGGTGGGCTAGCCGTGATGGTGAATGCGACGTGGCTGATGGGGCGTGCACGCATGACCCGCAATGCTGCCCTGAAGCTTTCCCGATCGGGAGCAAGCCCCGTGCGCCAGTCGCGAGAGTCACGGGCACTCCAAGCGCGTCGGCACATAATAGCCGGTGCACTTGTGGCCATGGCGCTGGGGGCCGGGGTCGCGGCCGCGCCCGTCGCCGCATCGCTTGGGCCCCGGACCGCCCTTCGAGACGCAGTCGATCCAGTGCTCATGCTCGAGCGTCAACCGAGCCCGCTATCGAGCTACCGGCAATACTTCACGGGCGGCGGTTACTCCGCTGAGCTTTTCTCCGTCGCGGGGGCAGAGGGCGTCGATCGCATTCGCATCGCCGCCCTCGATAGTTACGACGGTCGCACCTTCCATGTGGGCGACTCGACGGGGTCCGCGACCTTTTCGAGAGAGCCCCTCGTTCAAGACGCACAGGTTCTCATCACCATAGGACCCGGATATACCGGCGTCTGGGTGCCCGTTGTCAGCGCGCATGGTGGGGCACCGCACTTTGAGGGGCCGCGCGCCGAAGAATTGGCCGATGCCTATTTCGGGAGCAGCTCCCTCAACGCGGGCGTCGTGGTTACGAGCGATTCAGCGAATGGCGTCGGCCTTCGGGCCGGCGATAGTTATGGGGTGGCGATCGATGACGCCATGGAGGATTTTGCTTCGTTCTCCTCCACCATCGGCCACGACCCCCTCATCGCGTCGGAAGACGTCCCTGGGCTCGCCAGCTGGGTAGAAGCCCAAGACAAGGGCCGCACGGGCGCAGACCTCGCGGCTCTGGTGACACTCTTGCGCGAGCGCGGATATCTCAGTCACTCGAGCCAAAACGATGTCACGAGCGGGTCCTGGATCAGGTACCTTTCCGCAAATTCTAGCTACGTCTTCACACCCTCGCGTTCTGGTCACTCGGCTGCAAGAATTGACGAAGTGTTTCTCGCGATGCTCGAACAGGAACGCCGAGCCGGGCAGCAAGCATCGGCACCCCTCCTGGTTGCCGGGGTGGGAGATGACGAACAATTCGCCACCGCAGGCGCCCTGCTCGCGCGGTACTTGGGATTCGAATCGCGCGTGGTCTTAGGTGTGCGCGTGGGCGAGACTCCCGAAGGCGCAGGGGTGCCCTCGTGCCACGTTGTTTGTACAGGAGCCAACGTCACCGCTTGGGCCGAAGCGCGTAGTGCCGGCGGAGCCTGGGTAGCGCTCGACATGACTCCTCAACACCAGATAGTTCCCAATCGCATTAAGGCCGGAGAGCGGCCGCCCGAGAACCCCACTGAGGTGGTGCAACAGGGTTCAAAGGTTCTCGAGCCCCCTTCCTCTCAATCCGACGCCACCGAGTCGACTAACCCTGATCCGCCTGTCGAGTCAACACCGCGGCGCTCTACAGTGGCCACATTGGTCACGTTCCTCACGGGAGCTCTGGCCTTGACCCTTGTGGTGCTGCCACTCTTGGTGTTCCCTGTGATGAAGTCGATCCGGCGACGTTGGCGGCGTCACGGGAGGGCCGCTGAAGTGGCGATGGTGGGCGCGTGGGAAGAGCTTCTTGACACCTACACCGATCTTGGTTTTGAGCTTCCTCGTGGATTGACCCGCGCCGAACTGGCCGACGTTCTCGAACGACCGGCCGCCATGGCGCTAGCCTCTCAGGTCGACGAGGCGGTGTTTGGGGAGCGTTCCCCCACCGGCGAGGCCGCGACCGCGGCGTGGGACATCTTTGCTGCCGAGAGGCGTGCCGTGGGTGCCGAAGTCACGATGACGCGTCGGGCTCGCGCCGTGATGACACCGTCTTCTTTTTTGCGTACCCTCCGCGTTCACCGTCAGAAGCGGCTCGATCCGCGCCTCACCGGGAGGATCCGCTATGAACTCTGATGGCTCGCCAGAGACGGCGCTCCTTGTCGTTGTGGCGCTCATCGGCGGAGCCCTGGGCATCGGCATGTACGTGTGGTACTCCTTGGCGCTCTCTCACCTGTTCCCGAAACTGGGCTCGCCGTCGGTCAAGGGCCTGATACCGATCGCTAACGAGGCCGAGATCTTTGTGCTAGGCGGAGTGCCCGCATGGTCCGTGGTTTTCTACTTTGTTCCCGTGCTGAACCTCTACGCCATCGTGCTTCGGATCAAGGCCACCCGTCGCATCAATGACGCGTTTGGACGTGGCGCGGGCATGACCGCCCTGTCCGTTCTGTTCGCCCCGTTGTGGGCCACGATGCTGGCCTCGTCGCTTCCCCTCACGGTGGCAGGGAGGATCGCACCTATGACGCGATCCGGAGTCCCGATCGCCCCTGGAACCTCGCCATTTCAGGTTCCGGTGCTGGACGGCACGGCACGCGGCGCGCAGGATGCTCACCTCCGCACGGCGCGAGCGGGGTTGGCCGAAGTCACCGACACCGATTCCGAGAGGCCGTCAACCACGCCAGTCCCTTCAAGCCCGCTCGGGGCTTCCGCGGCGCAGTCAGTGACCCCCCAGCCACCGCCACCATGGGCGCAACAGCGCATCTCTCCATACCTCGACAGGCCGACGGGTTCGGCGGCGGCTCCGGCTCCGGCTCCGGCTCCGGCTCCGGCTCCGGCTCCGGCTCCGGCTCCGGCTCCGACCATTCGTCCCGATGCGGTTGGGGACGTGGCGCCGCCCCCGCCACAGCCTCCCCCTCCCCCACCACCACCACCGTCGACACCCGCACCCGCACCCGCACCCGCACCCGCACCCGCACCCGCACCCGCACCCGCACCCGCACCCGCACCCGATCAGGAGACCACTGATCACAGCGATGGCGATGGCGATGGCGATGGCGATGGCGAGACGATCATGGTTGACCGACGGCCCACTACCACGTGGATCCTTGCCGTGGAAGAACTCGGAAGTTTCCCGATCGCAGGAGAGCACGTAGTGATTGGGCGCAAGCCCCCCGCCATCGACGGCGTTCACGTGCTCGAGATCCCTGACACCACGCGGACGCTATCCAAGGTCCACGCCCAACTCGACCTGGTCGACGGCGAGTGGGTCATCACGGATCTCAACTCCACCAATGGCATCGTGACCGTGGATACTGAAGGCACCGAACGCCTCCTGGGGCCAGGTGAAGCCGTCACCGTGGAAAAGGCCTTCATTCTTGGCAAGGTGACCATGTCAATCGACCGAGAAGGCACCGCACCATGAGCACGCTGACCGTAGCGGGAATCCACTTGTCGGTGGCAGCCCTCACAGACCCGGGCCTGCAGAGGCCCGTCAACGAGGACTCGTTCCTGGCGGACGGCCCTGCGTTTGTCGTCGCCGATGGGATGGGCGGCTATGAGCGGGGAGAATTGGCGAGTGCCGCCGTGGTCAAGGCCTTCAGCATCCAGCTCCACGGGGACCGTTTCGGCGAGGTTGCCGAGGTGCACGCTGCGCTGCTCGACGCCGATGACAGGGTGGCGGATGTCGCGAGGGGCACCACACTAGGCTCCGGGTCGACGGCCACTGGCGCAGTATTGGTGTCGCATGAGGGCAAGCCGTTTTGGCTGATCTTCAACGTGGGTGATTCCCGCGTCTATCGGCACCGCGGTAGCGAACTAGAGCAACTCACGGTGGATCATTCGCTAGGCAGGGAACTGGTCGACGCAGGCAAGATGGCCGCCTCTGAGCTCGCCACATTCAAGGATCGCAACATCATCACGCGCGCTATCGGCGCACGCGATAGCCTCGCGGATAGTTGGCTCATCCCCGTCGTCAATGGCGAGCGGCTCCTCTTGTGTTCGGATGGCCTCTACGGTGAGTTGGACGACGAGTCCATTCGCGCCATCCTGACCATGAACGGCCGGCCCGAGACCGTCGCCCGGGTTCTCGTCGACCACGCCAACGCACGGGGTGGGCGGGACAACATCACCGTGGTGGTGATCGACATCGTGTCAGGTGGAGCGAACCTCAACGGCGAAAGCCCCACGGGTAGGAGTAGTTCACGACCCGACAACGATACGAATTCGGTGTAGGTGTGTCCATGGAGCATCGGGAGCCAGAGCCACGCCACACGGCGAGCGACCAGAACGCGCAGTCCACTGACCCGCCGCCTACACACGAGGACGACCTCAACGGCGGAGACGGCGACACCCTCGTGGTCAACCGCGGTTCGACCGTGACAGACCCAGACGACTCCGACTTGACCGTGATGGTTGCGCGACACTCCGACGACGAGGCGGGACCTACGATCGTCGTCCGCAGGGCACAAGGCGCCACCCGCAAAGATGGCCACGCACATCCAGCCACAAGAGAGTCAATCGGACAGCGCAGGCGGGGACTCGCTACGCCTCCTGTGCCGCCTGGATTTGCTCCGCGAGGTTTCGAGGGGTCTGGCGCTGGAGCGAGGGAACGTTACCGTCCTCGTGCCATCCCCACACCGCCCCCGGGCTCTTCCGCAGCCGTGACGAGTCCAGCGGCCTCAAGGGAGGGGTCAGCCTCGATGCCTTCGGTTGCGAGGCGTACACGCGTCACCGCGCGGCTCGCGATGGCCCTGTTTGCGACGGCCTGCGTTGTGTCGGTCGTGGGCCTGACCCTGATCGCACTCGCCGTCTTCTCGTAGTCTTTGTGTGAGGATGCAACCGTCACAGATCGCCCGATGTTCGGCGCAAGATCTGCGTAGCACGACCAAAGGGGAGGGGGTAGCTTGATGACTGAGCCCCTTCTCCCCGACGCCAACAGCCCTCCATTGGAGAGTCAGGAGCACGTTCCTTCTGCTGGCGGGTTGCCAATCCCGCCGCGGCGGACACCGCTGAATGCCGCGCTCTGGGCAATCGCGATCGGCGGTGCGGTGTACGTGGTGGGATCGCTCACTCACACCTTGGGGCTCAGTGCTACCTCCGTGTCACACAAACCCTTTGTGGACATCCCCGTGGTCCAACCCGCGGGTGCATTGGGCGCTTTGCCCCTCGACCGTGCGGAAGGGTACGCGGCGGGCTTCGAGCCACGCAAAGACGCCCACGGCACCTATCTCGAATCGAGCCAGGACCTTGCACGGGTCTTTTGGGGCTGAAATCGGGTGGGGAGACCTGGCCCAGCCCGATCCAAACTCACGGTGCACTCATGATCCCGACGATGAGCGCAAGACACTCGCGTGGTTTTGCGATGCTGAGCCCTATCTCATTCACCTCAACAGGAGCGCCGTGGCGATGCCCACTGCACTCTACGAAAGCTCTCTCGTCGATGTGATCAAGC
>SWCC01000157.1_pt1 | contig 10388 bp, 11 predicted proteins | sample 4692971 | NCBI WGS metagenome assembly SWCC01 (sample SAMN10267277, study PRJNA491770) | bioreactor metagenome | isolation source: DHS bioreactor inoculated with subseafloor sediment | place: Japan: off Shimokita Peninsula | collected 2006-08 | reverse complement strand
AGACTTAAATAAGTCCGCCTCCTATGTTATTAGAACATATCCCTCATCTTTATAAGAGCCGGACCCAGCAATACGATGAAAAGGCTGGGGAAGATAAAGAATATCAACGGAAAAAGCATTTTAACCGGAGCTTTTAGTGCGGTTTCCTGAGCCCTTTGCCTTCTCTTGACCCTAATGTTGTCCGCTTGAATTCTCAGTATCTTGCCAATGCTAACTCCCATCTGCTCCGCTTGTATAATGGATGAAATGAATACCTGCAGGTCTGGAAGGTCGCAACGGTCCGACATGTCGTTCAATGCCTGCCTACGAGTTTTCCCTATGGAAATTTCCTTAACAGCCTTTCCAAATTCCTTCGTCATCTCATTTACGCCCTTTGACGCCACCTTTTCCATTGCTCCGTCAAAGCTCAGACCTGCCTCAACGCTTACGGTCAAAAGATCCAATATGTCCGGGAGCTGCTGAGTCATCTTTATCTTCCTCTCCCTTATTCTGCTTTTTAAAAATATGTTGGGAAGCATATTTGCGATGAGCAATACAATCAGAAACACCAAGATTTTCATCGTACCTGTTTCGATATATTTCATGAATAAGAAATAGTAAGCGGACGGCAATGCCAAAAGCACAAGACCCCTCAATGCCATCCAACTTGTCACTCCCAAATGGAGCGGATAGTCGGCCGCCTTCAGCTTTTTATCTATCCCTTCAACCGTTCCTCTCGGCGTTATTCTTTTTGTAGACTGTGCAATCTTTTCTTTCATAGGAACAATAACACGCTCTTCAAAGGATATTTTTTTTCTATCCCCAAGAATGATTTCATGTGGTCCCACGGTATCATTAAGCATTTCAAGACGATGCTTCACCTGAAGGCGCTTCCAGAAAAACACCGTAACAAAAAGGGTAAAAAGCATGCCCAATGACATGAATATTAAGCTGGAAAGTATATAAACCATTTTCACCCCTCCTAAAATTTTATGTTGATTACACGCCGAATAAATATGAAACCAAGCAACTGTCCTATGACGCCCAATATAAGCAGGCGCTGTCCAAAACTATCGGTGAATAAAAGCTTTATGTTTTCAGGACTGTTTAGATACATGGAAACTGCAAGAAAAATCGGCGCCGCAGAAGCAATAATTCCCGAAAGCCTTCCCTGGGCCGTAAGAGCCCTTACCTCTCCTTTTAATTGGATTCGTTGGCGTATGGTTCCGGATATGTTGTCGAGTATTTCAGCCAAATTCCCACCTATCTGCCTTTGAATTTTAACCGCAGTAACGGCAAGCTCTAAATCTTCCAACGGAACCCTGACCAACATCTTATCCAAGGAATCATCCATTGACAAACCGTATGCGGTCTCCTTTACAACGCTCCTGAATTCCCCACTAATCGGTTTCGGCATTTCCTTTCCCACCGTCTCCATTGCTTGATTGAAGCTGTATCCGGCTCTGAGGGAACTGGCCATCATATCAAGAGCATCGCCAAGTTGTTCATTTATTGTTTCCAAACGTTTCTTAATTCTCATACCTATTATTATTCGAACCATTATGAATATTGCCGGTGCCATGAAAAGGCTAAACCACACATTTTTAGTTAAAAATATTGCGATAAAATATGCAACCGCTGCAGAAGAAAATATGAACAGCAACAGCTCTTCCCCTCTTATGGGTATATCGGCGCGCTCCAAATCATGCTCCATGCGAACACGCAAACGCTCGAGCAAGAGCATCCTGACAAGCGCCTTTCCAACGTTTCTTACAAAGAGTTGAATGCCATTTCTGTTCAATTTGAATTCCCGTTTCTCTTTTTTGCTTTCTTCCCATTTGAAAAATTTCTCAAGCCTTGCTATAGGCTTGCTTTCAACCCTTGCTCCGCTTGCCATGATGACAATAAAAACCAAGTCTACAAATATAATTGCCAACAATGCCCAAATCATATACTCACCACCATTTCATCAGCTGAACCATTCCTCCTGAACCCTGATGCCAGAGTCCGAAATCTTATTTACAAACTTTGGTCTTATTCCCGTAAAATCGAGGCTCCCTTTTATCATGCCCTCCTCATCTTTACCAGTAACCTTGTAAGCGAAAATATCCTGTAAGGTAACAACATTTCCTTCCATGCCCTGCACCTCGGTGACATTGGTTATTCTCCTGCTGCCGTCCTTGAACCGGCTTTGATATACTATCAAGTCTATTGCAGAAGCAATTTGTTCTCTTACAGCCGGAAGGGGGATTTCCAAACCCGCCATCAAAACCATAGTCTCCAACCTTGTAAGCATATCCCTTGACGAGTTGGCGTGTCCAGTCGTAAGAGACCCGTCATGACCTGTGTTCATGGCCTGAAGCATATCAAGAGCCTCTCCTGTTCTGACCTCTCCTACGACAATCCTGTCAGGGCGCATCCTAAGGCTATTCCTTACCAAGTCCCTTACCGTAATCTGCCCCTTGCCCTCAATATTAGGAGGTCTCGTTTCCATCCTTACAAGATGCTCCTGATGAAGCTGAAGCTCTGCTGCATCTTCAATGGTAACAATGCGTTCCTCTTCCGGTATGAAACAAGACAAGACATTCAATGTAGTCGTTTTTCCGCTTCCTGTTCCGCCTGACACTACAATATTGAGTCGAGCTTCTACACATGCCTTTAAAAAACTGGCAACCTGAGCCGATATAGTTCCAAAATCAATTAAATCCCTGATTGTATATGGCTCTGTCGCGAATTTTCTTATTGTCAGAATCGGACCATCAAGCGCCAGCGGATGAATAACGGCATTAACGCGGGATCCATCCGGGAGCCTTGCGTCAACCATGGGAGAAGACTCGTCAATTCGCCTTCCAAGGGGTGAAACAATTTTTTCAATTATATGAAGAACGTGCTCATCATCCTTGAAAACAACGGATGTCTTTTCTATTTTGCCTTCACGCTCGACATATACGTTTCCATGGCCATTTACCATAATTTCTGTAACCTTTTCATCTTTGATAAGGGGCGTTATGGGTCCGTATCCAACAATTTCGTTCATGGTTTCAGAAATGATTTTTTCCTTCTGTCTGCGTGTAATGAATGTGTCCTCTTCCTTTAGAATGTCATCAAGTATGCATGTTAGGCTTTCCTTTATCTTCAATTTATCAATGGATTCATTTTCAGATTTTTCCATGAGTCTTTTTTGAATTTTTTCTTTTAAACCGTCATTTTCCCCTTTGAAATCATTTCTATTCTTCTGTATACTTTCATTTGATTCGTCCTTAAATGATGAACCGTTTTTTTCTTTTTCAATTCGTTCCAATAGAGACATATTCCGACCCCCCTATTTCCCAATCCATTTGCCAAGCATTGATTTCTTTTCATCTTTCCCCATTATGTCATCCACGATATTATAGATGCTTTTTGTTACCGGGCTTCCCGGATTATTGAGAACAAACGGCTTGCCCTTGTTCACCGCGTCAATAATAGTGCGGCTATCCTCGGGCACTATATGAGATATTTTCTTTTCTGTTGTTTTTTCCAAGTCGGCCACATTTATTCCAAAATTACGATGGTATCTGTTAAGAACCAGCTTTATCTTGTCGTCTCTATAGTTTAAGGTTTTCATAACATGAAGTCCCGACTTCACATTCTTTATTGTAGGCAAATCCAGTGTCGTCAACAGCATTATGCTATCGGACAGGTCGAGAGTGGCTAGGTTGACATCATGAAAGGCCGGAGCCATGTCTACAACAATATACTTGTAGCTTTCTTTCAATGTGCGCAATATTCTCTGAACATTGCCGCCCGTGACAAACTCAGCGTATTCAGGTCTTGAGGGAGCAGGCAAAACCCTCACTCCGGAATCATGGAGAATCATATAGTCTTCCAGAAGCTCCTTGTCAAGGCTCTGAATGTCTTTAACCAATTCCATCACGGTACGCTCCGGATAAAGATTCAGCATTACAGAGACATCCCCGAACTGCAAATCCAAGTCAACCAAGGCAACCCTATCTTCTGTTTTCTGTGCCAATGCCGTGGCTATATTGGTAGCTATTGTGCTCTTTCCAACCCCTCCCTTAGTGCTAAAAACAGAGACTATTTTGGGCTTTGTTTCATCCTCCTTGTGCTTTCTTCCGTAGAGGACTTCCCTTCTTTTCACGTCCTTGTCATACAAATCCAAAATAGTTTCAATGTAGACATCGGCCGATGCGGGCTTTACAATGTAATCCCTCGCACCGTCGCTCATGGCCTTCTTAAGGTTTTTCTTGCCTCCCTTATCGAAGGTGACTATGACCAGAACATTCGGAATTGTGGCTGTCAAAATTTCCGTTGGAGTGACATTCTTTATTCCGGGCATATTTATGTCCATCAGAACAACATCAGGTTTTACATTCTTTGCCAATTTAACGGTCGATATGCCTTCGGAACATTCGCCAACAATTCGGATTCGTTCCTCGTGGCTTAGCGCAACACGTATATTTTCAATGTCTTTTTCATTTTGATCCGCTATCAACACATTCACTTTATGTTCCATATACACCTCTCCGTTTCTCGCGACTTGTATTGGTCATCTTCTCAAAGGTACAATATCATTTGTTATGGTACCTTTTGTTTCAATTTCATTATCAGCATCGGGGTGTCTCAATGCTACCCTTATTTCTCCCGTTTGATCCGCTTGAAACAGACTTTCTATTTCTGACGCATCAACTGCTAAAGTCAGCAATCGGCTCTGCGCCTGTTCCTCAGCTGCATCATCGGCTGCTTTTTTCATTTCTATGGAATTCAATTTGTCAATTGACAAAACCAATACGTTTTCAATGAAAATTTTTGTTGCCGGTGGATATATAACATCATCCTTTTCTCTCTCTTCAACATTAACCAGCAAATCCACATGGTCTCCAGGCGTAACCATATCCGATATGCCTGCTACAAGATTCACCTGTATGGTCATGGCCCTCTTTTCTGGAGGTATGTTGTATGAGAACCTCAATGCCTCCAAATCAAAGAGGCGACTCGCAAGAATTTGTTCTTCAGCGAGGATGCGTTCCATTGTGTATTTGCCGACTATTCCTGTGTTGTCTGTCATTGCCTCTGGATGAACGTATTTCTTATCGATTTCCTTGTAGTCAATCATGGCGTCGGTGACCTTGACCTTTGCCGGTATGGTCTCCTTCGCGACCCAAACCTCTTCATAGGTTATCTGCTTCTCCTCCGGTTTAAGCGAATCAAGATACTTATATATTCCGAAGGTCGTTATCGCCGCAAGAAGCACGGCAAAAATTATTATGCGCTTATCAAGTTTCATTCAATCCCCCCCTTTTTTTTACGGTCATTCAACCAGATTAATTGCATAAATTCTAGTATCTCCGATATTCAAATTGACATGCCCATTGACAATCACACGTTCATCCTCGCCCACTATTTCTCCTAAAATAGCTTTACTGCTAGTATCGAATCCAATAACTCGCACAAGAGCAAATGCTTGTATCTTATGTTCATTCTTTCCGTTTGTACCAACAAACGTATCTACAACCGGGCAAATAATGTATTCATCCGCCTCAAGATAATATTTACTATTCGAATCTATCAACTCTTCAACAGCACTTCTCACCGGTCCCACTCCAAGACCTGTTTCCGAATCGATTATTCCATCTTCGTTTTCCGTTATCTCGTCATATATGCTATAAGTGTTAGTACATCCTTCTAGGATATTCTCATTGACTTCATCTTTTCCGGTTTTATCAAGGGTAACGAGATAGTAATTGCCACTTATTCCGTCTCCTGAATCCAGTTCCAAAGTTATAGGCATTGTCCCGCCACCAGCTAAAGCGGTATAAGATGTCCAAGCATTTTCGTCTATACCAAACGGCCTGAGTCCAGGCAATCTATCTGGCGAACCGAATATTGCCGCAGCTTTGGTGTTTACTGCCATTTGATCCATTCCAAAAATTCCTGCAAAATATGTGGGGAAATCCTCATGTGCCGACACTACTATCTTATGATTCTTGATTGTTCCCACATCCGGAAAACTTATATCAGGATCCTCAATTGTTGCATTATTCATGTTACTTTGAATATTCTTTTCAAAAATTTTTTTCGCAATATCCTTCGCAGCATCAGTATCCGTCAAAGCCTGAGCTCCCGCAAGAGCCGCAGCATCGCACGCATTTTGAAGTCTGCTCTTTCTTACTGCCGCATTGCCAAAATCTACAGCAAGAGCAGCAAATCCTATTATGACAACCATTGCTATAACAACCATAATCATGGCTATTCCTTTTTCATTTCTCAATCTTTCCGACATCACTAACACCTCCTATTCGACTCTCATCTCAGCCCTGGCATACAATGCTATTTTTCCATCTGCGGTGCCATCGGATTTGTCAATCATCGGACCGACTATTGGCATAATCAATTCAAGATTATGCTTTACCGTTACAATTATGTTACCCACCGAGGTAGAATCATCGATTAAAACCTCAACCGTTCCGACAGATTCTGTCATTTTATCAATATGACCTACTGCATCGAAATCCTTATCCACTATAGAATATCTTGCACCCTCTCTGGCCGCATTTGACAAAATATTATATGTAAAATAAACTCTTCCGAATTCTATTATTCCAAAAATGAGTAAAAAAAGCAGAGGCAGAACGAAAATCGTCTCCACCATTGCCTGCCCTTTTTTGTTTTTAAATAATCTATGAGTTCTCATAACTCCACCCGCTTCCAAGCGTTTAAAATATATAAGTCAATAAATTTTTTTCATTCCGAAACGGCTTCCCGAAACTTTTCATTGGCATAATCCGTTTTACTCTTAACATTCCCTCCAAAAGAGACAAATGCGCCCAACGCAACAAGCATAATCAACAACACCAATAATAAATATTCCACCATGGCTTGTCCATCCATGTTTTTAATTTCCGTATTTCTATTCATATTTCGCCTCATTCTGCAATACATATGCAGGCCCGCTTTAATCGCGGACCTGCATTCCAGCAACTCACCTGACCATATACACGCAAGTAGCACCAATTGCTGTACCTGCTTTATTAGCTTGCGTATTAGTATTATTACCTACTATTATAAATCCAGCCACTGCAACCAGTGCAATTACTACTACAAGGAGTATGTACTCCACCATGCCCTGCCCTTTCTCGTTTCTAAAAGCCCTTTTCAATGAGTTCATTATTCTGTCAAACATTTTTAACTCTCCTTTCATTCTCTTAGATTGTTGTTGGTTGATTTATGCAAAAAGCAACCCCACTTATCCCCGGGATTGCTTCAGCTTCGGTTATATGTCCAAATCACTTCGGACGCTTTCACCTTTATATGTGTAAGCTGTATTTAGTTGTAGAAAAGCAAAAACCGACCCTGACAATTCTTCTGATCGGTTGCACTACTCACTCCATATCCCTCAAGTGCCCATATACGACGGATACATCATTGTTTTCTATTTTATTGTTTTTTTTCTTTTTAACACCTAAACTGTTATGAATTTCTCTATTTTCATCTTGTTTCATATTTATATCCATAATATCCGATGAAAAACAAATTTCTTTGGTTTTTTTAAATAATGAACACAAAAGAGCCTCCGCATCATGCGGAGACCCTTTATATTTCATTGCTTTAAAATTATACTGTTTTTGGTCCTTTTCCAGACTTCATCCTATTGTTTTCATTCAGAATCTTCTTCCTGAGTCTCAAAGCATCTGGCGTCACTTCTACAAGTTCGTCTATCTCAATGAACTCCAATGCCTCTTCCAATGTGAATTTCTTTGGATTCTGAAGCTTTATGGCATCATCGCTTCCAGAAGCCCTAGTATTCGTCAGCTTCTTGTTTTTGCATGGATTGACAACCATATCATCCTGGCGACTGTTCATTCCGATAATCATGCCTTCATATACCTCTGTGGCAGGATCAACGAATATGGTAGATCTTTTCCCAAGATTAAACAATGAATACGCCATCGTAGCTCCTCTAAGCTGAGCTATAAGAACACCATTCTTTCTTCCCGGAATTTCTCCGAAGTAAGGCTGGTAATCTTGGAAAGAACGCACCATAGTGCCCTCACCCCTCGTATCATTTATAAATTCACTTCTGAAACCCAAGAGTCCCCTTGTAGGAACGGCAAACTCAAGTTTTGCATATCCATTTTCCGAGGTCATTGCAAGCATTGCACCCTTACGTTCATTGAGTTTTGAAATGACGGTTCCACTATAATTTTCAGGAACTGTAGCAAGAACCTTCTCAACTGGTTCTGAACGGACGCCATTAATGTTTCTCATGAGAACTTGGGGTTTAGATACTGACATCTCGTACTTTTCCCTTCTCATGTTTTCAAGAAGTATGGAAAGATGGAGTTCGCCTCTTCCGGATACGACAAATCCGTCTTTTCCCTCAAGTTCCTCAACTCTTAGACCAACATTTACTTCAAGCTCCCTATCGAGACGTGCCTTCAGATGCCTAGATGTAAGATATTTTCCGCTCTGTCCGCAAAACGGGGAGTCATTTACATAAAAATTCATAGAAAGCGTAGGTTCTTCAATCTCAATCATTTCGAGAGGCTCAACTGCTCCTGTCATACAGATTGTTTCACCAATGGATATATCCGACATTCCGGACAATACGACGATTTCGCCACTTCCCGCTTCATCTGTCTCAACACGCTTGAGTCCTTCATTAATATACAGATTTACAATCTTGGCCTGTTTGACACTTCCATCCCTTTTGGCGACTGATACGGTTTGTCCCTTTTTTATGGTTCCTTTTCTTATGCGGCCAATTCCAAGACGACCCACATAGTCGTCATAGTCAAGCGACGATATTTGGATTTGCAAAGGCTCATCATCCCTATCTGGATACGCCTCTACGTGTGATTGAATCAATTCGAAAAGAGGATCCAAATTATCGCTTTCATCTGCCATATCCATCTTTGCTACGCCTTCCCTTGCAACTCCGAAAATAATCGGGAAATCCAATTGTTCATCGGTTGCCCCCAAGTCGGCGAAAAGATCGAAAGCCATGTCTACAACTTCTTCGGCTCGCTGATCCTTTTTGTCTATCTTGTTGATAAAAAGAATCGGTTTGAGTCCGTGCTCCAACGACTTTTTAAGCACAAAGCGAGTTTGCGGCATTGGTCCCTCACTTGAATCTACAAGCAAGATTGCTGTATCAACCGTTTTAATAATCCGCTCCACTTCCGAAGAAAAATCGGCATGTCCCGGTGTGTCTACAATATTAATTTTCACGCCTTCATGTTCGATGGCGCAATTTTTTGAGTAAATTGTGATGCCACGTTCCCGTTCCAGATCGTTACTGTCCATGATGCAGTCTCTGACTTCCTCATTGTCCCTAAAAACGTTACTCTGTTTCAAGAGCGCGTCAACCAGGGTTGATTTGCCAGCATCTACGTGGGCTATCACTGCTATGTTAATAATCTTTTGCTTCATAATTTCCTTCCTTCTAGTGCTTTTAGTTATAGTCAACTCTTGAATTATACACTTTAATGGTACTGTGTGCAAATTATTTAAACCTTAATGCTATTTTCAGTTTAAATTGTATCAATATCCATTCGATGCAATGCTTCTATCAGCTTCGGCACTACCTGCTTTTTCCGTGAAATCACATTACGCACAAACATGCCTTGGCTCTCATTTACATCAAATGCTTTCTTTATTGCTCCTGTAAATTCAGTTTTAAACAAAAGCGTTGATCCTTCATTAATTATGTCTGTAATCACCAAGAGTGTTATCAAATAATTATTCTTATCATGTTCCTTTTGCATAAACCCAAGAATTTCATCTTTTCTATCCATAACACCTTCCACATCCATTGTAAGGACCTGACTAACGCCTATTTCTCGGTTCTTATATTCAAATGTTTTAAAATCTCGATAGAATATTTCTTCTATCGACAACCCTTCCAAAGAAGTTCCTACTTTAAACATTTCTTTTGCATAGCTGTCCATGTCTATATGCAGTATCTCGTTTAATTCAAGAGCCACTTCCCTGTCAATGATTGTAGTCGTAGGTGATTTGAAATTTAAAGTATCCGATATTATACCTGATAGAAGCAATCCTGCTATTTCTCTTTCGGGCATAAATCCAGATTCACGGTATATCTTATATACAATTGTACATGTACTTCCAACCGGCATATTCCTAAACGATATAGGCATGTTTGTTCGAATACTCCCAATCTTATGATGGTCTACAACCTCCATAATTTCCGCCTCTTCAATACCGGGGGCACTTTGAGAATATTCATTATGATCAACCATTATAACTTGCTTTCGCTGGGGATTCATCAATTGACTTCTGCCAATAAAGCCTAAAAATTTACTCTTTTGATCTACTACCGGATAGAAAGTATGTCTATGCTCGCGGATTTTCTTATATACATCCTCAAGATATTCATATTCTTTTAG
>SWCC01018170.1_pt3 | contig 10409 bp, 5 predicted proteins | sample 4692971 | NCBI WGS metagenome assembly SWCC01 (sample SAMN10267277, study PRJNA491770) | bioreactor metagenome | isolation source: DHS bioreactor inoculated with subseafloor sediment | place: Japan: off Shimokita Peninsula | collected 2006-08 | reverse complement strand
ATGGTGGCTTCAACGATTGCGGTACAGCCATTGCCATCCGTTACCGTCACAGAATAGGTCCCGGCAATCAATCCGCTGATATCCTCTGTTATTGCGCCATTGCTCCAGGCATAGGTGTAAGGTGATGTCCCACCGATAACCGACAGGTCTATCGAACCCGTTGCATCGCCATAACACAATACGTCAACCTGGGTGGTTGTGGCTGTAGGTCGTTCATTCACCGTCACCGTAATAGGCACCCTTGGCCCAATGCACGCCCCAGACAATCCTTCAGCCACATAGTAGGTGAAGGTTCCCGGGGTTGTCGTGACAGGTGTGATACTTGTTTGCGAGCTACCACCCGTGGGAACAGTATAATAATATAAGGTGTATGAGGAATTACTTGGGGTTGCCGTCAACAGAGCGGCTTGTTCATCCTGACAATACACAACCGGGGTTACAATTGTTGGAGTTGAGTTAAGCGTTGTAACATTTATTGTAAATGTATAAGAACATACTCCTTCTTCAGGCGGGGCAGAAACTCCCGGAGGAACCCCTTTATAATTAGTTGTTCCTGAAGTTGCAGGGAATGGATTATTAATATCGTATTCTATGGTCCAAATATTATTATAAAACCTTGTTCCCAGTGGGAAAAAACCGGAAACATCCGTAACAAGAATAGTAGAACCAGTGTTGCAGTAATCAAATACAGGAGTGGTGGGTGTCGTGCCACAATTTGCCCCGAAATAGGCAGCTGCATCAACGGGAATTACAATGGGGTCAGAAATTGCCACGCCATCGCATTGACCAACATCCTGATAACCCTGAATGAGTGAAGAACTGACTGGAACACCAGAAACTGCGCCAACCCCACCTATCGTGCCGTCAACAGAAACTAGAAAAGGGCAACCCGTGGCAAGAGCAAGCATTTGGCAATCATCGGTAACCTTTAGGGTGAAAGTTAAAGTAGCAAGCCTGGTACCTGCATCTGGTGGGATAGGTAAGGTTCCCAAATTCCAAACAATAGAACCGTTTGCGCCTTCTGAAGCATTATATTCCGGTGCTGCGCAACCTATCAAAGAAATATTCTGACAGGATACAGAATGGAATTCTGTCGTATAGGGTAGAGGTAAAACCAATCTGCCATTATTGATTGATTCCGAACCCAGATTTGCAATATCAACGGTATATTCAATAATATCTCCTGGAGCTACATTAGGTCCACCGGGATAGGTATAAGGGATTGTGTTCACTTTAACAACCTTATTGATGCCTTCGATTTCAGGACGGTAGGCATCAACAGACATGGCAACACAGAAGATAATATAAGTATCTTGTGTTGTACCATAGCGGAAGGTCGTTGAAGTTTGATTATTAGCGATTATTGCGTTGTCATCATTTGGAATGTCAAACATTGCAATATCCAGTCCTGTATTGTTTAAAAGATTGGGATTACGTGGATTTCCTCCGGTAAATATAGAACTGTTAAAAAAGTTTGGAGGAGTTGCATCGCCTGTATTTCCTCCATGATCCAGCTTGGTCCAGTTCGAACCGGAATTCAATGGCAGAATGTCAAAATAGTCGCCGTCGATAGTTCTGTCTCCTTCACCAGCTATCATACCCATTTTCATATTTACGGCACCAGTTTGGGTGGTATTGAAACCTGAAACAGGCAATAGAGCATTGATTACTTGACCGCCAGGCACATATGCATAACCATCAAATAGGGTTATATCGCGCCAGTTCATGGCTGAGTTTTCATATACTACAACCATGCCCCAACCACCGTAATATCCAGTACCGCCGCCATTGCCTTCTACCAAGGCTATGTCGCCAACAGTATAGCTTCCCAAACCATGTGCTTTAACATAATCAGTAACTTCGGCATAGGCTGCGTACATATTACCATATTCATCGCTTGGATAAAAAATATCTGTTCCATTTGCGGTAACTGTCTCATAAGCACTGCTGCCATGTTTTAGTTTTACCTGTAATTTGTTTAATGTTTTTCCACCAAAAGTAACGTTTGCCCGAAAATCACTGTCAATGGTATTGTTTTCAGTACTTTTTCGCAAGCTATTAACGGTAATGGAAGTTGCGCCGGTATTGATAACGTAAGGTGTATTGAGCGTAACCATTCGCCAATCTTCTACCAACCAAGTACCTCCTTCAGAGGAATATGTCAAAGCATTGACAGACCCACCACCTACCTGCACAGTAAGAGATGTTGCATTATTGCTAGTGGTTACGAAAGTAAATTTAACCGGGTCACCGGATGTTGGTGTAAATGTGTAGGTCGCAATGCGGGTGCTACTTACGGTAGTTTGATCTATTATTAACGTATATCCATTTACACCATTTCCATTTGAATAGTCATTTGCCCCCCCCCCCAATTGTAAAAGTAGGTGGACTGACACCTCCGTTATGTGCCCTACCAGTCCAGTATAAACCAGCATAAACAATGTCGGAACACGCAGGGACGGCATTATTTTCCTCTGAAAGCTGCAAAGTAGCTGACGAAGAGTTGAGGGTATTGGCATCGCCATCAACATCCACATAGACCATAGTGTTATTACTGTTTGCTGCATCATCATCATAGGATTGCAGAGTCAGGTTGGTATTTCCCATCAATGTAAAATCACCCTTGATGCTGTAGATGGTCTGCGATGGAGAATACACAGAAGTGCGTTGGGTAAACGCTTCAACCGTTTGCGAAAAAACGCTATTTGTGCAAACAAACATAAACGTTGCCATTCCAAAGACAGCAGCGAACAATTTTTTGCCTGATGAAAAGTATATTTTTTTCATGATTTCCTGATTTACGGGTGAATTATTGGGGAATAGAAAGGCTATATATTACAGTAATCTGTGAGGAAGTGCCCTGTATGATTCCCTCAATTATTGAGGCAAGGCAAGCATCGGAACTTCCACCACATTCATCATAGGCAAATACCAGAAACAGGTATTTCAGATCCGTTAATCCCTGCAATTGGTCTGCATCGATGGAAGCGGGTAAATCGCTTGCCGAGTTTGCTGTAATCCTGATCAGTTCAATCTGACTTAGTTCAGGAATATTTTCATAAAGCATACTTATTGATGTAGCATTGCAAATGGCCACAACCGGCTCTCCTTCTCCATAGGTGGTAATTTCACCCTGGGTCAGGTAAGCTGTTGGGTGTATGTCGGCTACCAGACTTTGCAAATGCGCGGCTGCCGGAGGGTCCAGAGTTTGCATGGCGCTTTGATAACTCATTATGGTTTGCGCATTAATGCCTGAGAAGAACAGCAACCCGAGAATCAGGGTTAAGAACGATTTATTCACACGTGATCGAAATGCTCCCTTTTTCGGGATTAATCTGTCACTGCAATTTTCAGTAAGGCCGGTTTTTGCTTTCATAGCGGTTGGTTTTTTTATTGATTATTTCTTAAGTTTTTTTACTGGAAGTGGGGATGAAAACCATTCTAAAGCCTTACAAGGCAGCATCTCTTTTAGGGAAATGAGCGTTGGCATTTAACATAAGTAAAATGCAAAATACCAGGGACACGAGATCCTTGGCACTGAAGCTTGGGGTAATGGTTTTCATGATATGAAGATTTGTTTATGCTTTGTTGTGTTCTATTTAAAAATCCTGGGCGGAGGACTCTCCGTCTAATTCACATTATTCACATTAGTATATTTAGTCACAGCGCTTCTAGCTGTCTTTCAATGCTTTACATCAATATTCGCTAACTTCCTCAGGGCTATTGTTCTATAGCCGGCTACACATATTCTGGTTATACAAAAGTATTTCGTAAAATCCCGGAAATCAATACGGTTTATTACTACTTTTTTACATGGACGAGGTATAATGCCTATGGGTATAAATACGTAGTGACATTTTTTATCCCTTCTTTATCAGATCATTAGCATGTATCTTAAAAATTTCATATTAGAGTTATTAATATATTTTACAATGCTCCTGAAATGCGCTACACAAGGGAACTTTAGATTTATAGCAAGGCTTTATGTTTATATCCCATTTGATAGGATTGAACCAAATAGTCAGCAACTGGAAAAACACCACGTATAAGCCTCATGCCAATGATGACAATCCTCCGTTTAATTTAATAGCCTGCAAAGCGTGGTATAGGGTCTGACAGATTGCCCCAAAAAGTTGCAGCAGGACCTGTAAACAAGTCCTGCTGCGGGAAAACAAATATAAAGGAAACTAAGGGGGCAATTTAAGCCAGGTGAAGCATCACCAGGCAATATTTTTAGCGTTTAGGCTATCATTATAAGGCCTTACCCTCACCACCGCAAATATCAAAGAAATCAGCATTAAAGTCTTTGATGGAAAGTTTCTGGCCTTTTTTGTAAACATCCAAAGGCTGTTGGGCTTTCAGGTCTTCTGATTCAACCACACCGGTAATTTTTATTTCGGTACGACGGTTGTCCTGATGCTCCTGGTCGGTACATTCCACACCATCCGAGCAACGGTTTACCAACTTATTCTCACCATAACCTTTGGCAGTAATGCGCTTGTTGGATATTCCCTTTGTGATGATGTATTCAACCGCTGAGGTTGCCCTGCGGTCAGAAAGGCGTTCGTTGTATTTGAAACTACCTCTTGAGTCGGTGTGTGAACCGAGTTCAACTATAATGTCAGGATTATCGTTGAGGAAGGTAACCACCTTATCCAGTTCAACAGCGGCATCGGGACGAATGTTCCATTTGTCAAAGTCGTAGTAAATATTTTCCAGACGGAAGATCTGATCAACTTTATATTTTCCAAGCAGCAGGTCGCGATTGTCAATTCCTTTAACTTTGGTTTTAGGTTCAATGGCAAGATTAAGGCAATCTGAAGAATATCCATTTTTCATTCCTTTCATGGCAAACGAATCACCTGGTTTTGCCCATAATTCATAACGGCCTTTATCATCTGTTTTGAGCACAACAACTTCATTGGTTTGCAGATTCAGGGCGAAAACAGTGCTGTTGGGCAATATTTCGAGTGATTCTTTATCTTTCACATATCCGGCAATCAGCACAGAATCAGGCAGGCGCTCCTTTATGGTAATGAGATAAATATCATCTTCCCCAACGCCACCGCTGCGGTTTGAGCTGATCATTCCCTCTTTATCGTTGGCATTGATAACAATGCCAAAATCATCTGCGGGAGAGTTTACAGGGGCTTTCAGGTTCTCTGGTTTTGAGAAGGTGCCATCACCAATATCAGATTTATAAACATCGAGGCTTCCCAGTCCGGGTAAACCATCGGAGGAGAAATAAAGGACTTTGTCTTCATGAATGTATGGAAACATTTCATTACCAAAAGTATTGATAACTGCGCCCAGATTTTCGGCAGGGCCCCAGCCTTCATCGGTTTTCTTAACCCTGTAAATATCGGTTCCACCTAAGCCACCTGGCATATCAGAAACAAAAAAGAGGATTTTCCCATCTGTTGTCAACGCAGGATGGCCCACCGAATAGGCTTCACTGTTGAGGTAAAATGGTTCAGGCTCGCTCCATTTATTGTCGCCTTCATTTTTACTGGAATAGATTTTCAGTTTATTGGTATAATAGCGGGTTGAGTCAAGTTCTCCTGATTTGCGGGTAACGCGGGTAAAGTAAACGGTATTAAAATCGCTTGAAAAACTGGCAGGTCCATCGTGGTAAGGCTGACTTAGGCTTGCTGCATAAAGTGAAGGTGAACCAGGAAGCGGGAAGTCATTGCCATCCTGTTTCTTCAAGGGTGCATAGAATAAGTCAAGGTAAAAAGCACCTGTCCAACCATAGCGTTTTTCACCGCTACGAGACATCCTGTCGCTGGTAAAAATTACACCATCCTTACCATAAACCGGCGAAAAATCGGCATAAGGCGTATTGAGTGACTCAGCATTTAATAGCTCATAATCAAGTTCGGGTTCTTCCCACTTCTTGACTTCCAGGCTGTATTGCGCAAAAAGCTCACCCCGTGGATCGTTGGGATTTAATTGGGCATATCTGTGAAAAATTTCAGCTGCTTCTTCATATTTACCCATGCTACGTAAACTTTGGGCATAGTTGAAATACAAATCAGGCGTGGTGGAATCAATCACGGTAGCATTGCTATACCAACGGGCTGCTTCATCAAAATTACCTGTAAGCCGGTGACAGTCGCCCAGCTTTTGCATCGCATAAGCCGCGTGTTTGTTATTTTTCGAAGCGAGCTTTTCATAAAAAGGTATCGCTTTTGCATAATTGAAGGCGGTAAACAGCCGGTCGGCTTTGGCTTTTTGGGCAAAGCCCTGTGTTCCTGCAATGAGCAGGGATGCCATCAATAAAACCAAGTACTTTGTTCTCATATCTTTAAACTTAAATTTGAAAAAACCAGATCTTTCAGTAGTACTATGAAACTTTACCCTAGAAATAACGTGGAGTAAGCAAACGTGGTTTGAACAGGTTCATATCGTGCGAAATCATGATTTCATGTGAACCTTGCTGATGGGTTTTCATTTCATTCAGATAGGCATCATAGGAATAACCAACTCTCCAGTTTTCGCCGATATTAAGTTCAACCATAAATACAATGGCATTCTTGTTGGTGATGGCATTGCGATTGGTACGGTATGAAGCGCCCAGCCAGATAACATTGTTTAAAAGGAAACTTGCATTTAAATCGACGTTGAGCGGGGCATCCTGTGTATATTTCACCATCATTCCCGGACGGAATACTACTTTATCGCCCATTGGAAATGCGGCACCGGCAATGCCATAGAAGTGACGTGCAAGCGTGGCATAAGTGCTTAAGCCGTTTTCAAAATCAACCTTGCCGTACTGGCTTTCAAACAATTGCTTTGATGAAACACCCAGATAAAAGGATTTGGTATAATAGTAGATCCCGAAATTGGCATCAGGTTGAATTTTGTTTTTGGGGCGGCTAAGGGTGGATGGATCATCGTCATCCCTCAATTCCAAAGCATTCCAATCCACATTCACCTGATTGAAACCTGCCTGCAAACCCAATGATAAAATACCGCTGAGTAATTTAACACGATAGGCATAGTTTCCCATAAAACCTACGTCGGTAAAGGGGCCGGTTTGATCGGCATAAACGTACATACCCAGAGCCACGTTTTCGTTACGCAACGGTGAATGGGCACTGAATGTAAAGGTGCGTGGCGCGCCATCCCCAAATCCAACCCATTGGTAGCGGTTTAAAAGGGTCATGGTGAGCACATCACGGCTACCAGAGTATGCAGGGTTAATTACTAACCTGTTGAACATAAACTGACTATACAATGCATCGCGTTGTGCAGAAGCAGCTAAAGTTACCAGGAACAGTCCGATGATAATGATTGACTTTTTCATTGTAGTGGCTGTTATATTGTTCTTATTCATTTGTTTCGTTTATTTCCAGTTTTTCCATACTGTCGGGGCTTTTACTGCCCCGACAGATGGAAATTGCTGGTTATTATTTACTACTGCCATGAATGATGACCCAACCAGTGTAGATCTTGTTTATGGCTCTAAGTTTTACGATGTAATAATAAGTGGCATCGGGTAATTTTTTACCAAACTGGTTGGTGCCATCCCATACAACCGTTGTGTTGTTGTATCCGGTAAATTCTCTTACCTGATCGCCCCAGCGGTTGAAAATCAATACCTCATTGTCAGAATATTCTTCAATTCCATCAATGATCCAGCCATCGTTCCTGCCATCACCGTTAGGTGTGATTCCATTGTAGATTACAACTTCGGGACGAGCATCATCAGGAACAACAGTAATTACTGCAATTGCTGTATCTGAAATTGCGATTCCATTGATGTCATAAAGGATGTAGGTAAACTGATCATCACCTGTGAAATCAGTAGCAGGAGTGTAGGTTATGGTCATGTCCTCATGAAGGTCAAGACTTCCATTGGATGTGGGAGCTAAAATCTGAATGGCAGCGACAACACCCTCAACATCAGGAATAATGTCATTCTCCATGTTGTTCATCAGTTTTGAGGTATTAACCAATGTGCTGTAGCTGTCGTTTACGGCCACCAGATAGATTAACTGTGGATTTCCACCGTTAATGGTAATGGTTACCACTGCTTCGTCGCACAATCCGCTCAAATCACAAACACTGTATGTAAAGGTATCTGTACCGGTATAGTCAGTATTTGGTGTGTACATAATACTACCAGTCTGTGGGTCAACCATGGTGAAACCATTGGCAGGATCACTAACCACGGTTACTGTGGTTGGGTCAATGTTCTCGTCGCAATCGGTATCATTAAGCAACACGGCAATGTTTACAGGAACATTCATGTCAGTAGTTGCCTGATCGTCATTGGCTGTAGGGCCGGCAGTTACGGTCAATTGCATTTCACATTCGGCCACATTGCCATGGATGTCGGTAACAATCCAGGTAATGGTATGAACACCTGCAGGATAGGTTCCACTAGCATTTCCGGTATTTGTGTAGCTGTTAACCACATTTTCAATACCGCAATTGTCAGAAACTTCAGGTTCAGGAATTTCAACCATCGCGTTGCAGTCAGCACCAGCAACTACCGTCATATCCTCAGGACATGTAATTACCGGTAGCTCGGTATCGGTAACCGTGATGGTCATTTCGCAGGTAGCTGTCAAGCCGTGGATATCGGTAACCGTCCAGGTAATGTTGGTTGTTCCAACAGGATAAACTCCGCTGGCATCAGCACTTCCGTTATAGCTGTTCACGATGCTCTCGATGCCGCAATTGTCAGAAACTTCTGGTTGAGGTACGGTTACATTGGCTTCACAAACACCAGGATCGGTATTTACAGCCATATTCCCGGGACAAGTAATAACAGGGGCTTCGTTGTCGGTTACGGTGATGTTCATGCTGCATTCAGCAATCAAACCGTGGATGTCGGTAACAATCCAGGTAACTACAGTTGTACCAACCGGATAAACTCCGCTTGCATTGTCAGTTCCATTGAAGCTGTTCACCATGTTTTCAATGCCGCAGTTGTCAGAAACTTCTGGCTGAGGCACGATGACATTGGCTTCACAAACACCAGGATCGGTATTTACAGCCATATCCTCAGGACAGTCAATTACAGGGGCTTCGTTATCAGTAACGGTAATGTTCATGCTACATTCAGCAGTCATTCCGTGAATATCGGTAACAGTCCAGGTAACAACCGTTGTACCAACCGGATAAACTCCGCTTGCATTATCAGTTCCATTGAAACTGTTTACTATGTTTTCAATGCCGCAGTTATCAGAAGCCTCTGGCTGAGGAACAGTTACATTGGCTTCACAAACACCTGCATCAGTATTTACGGCCATATCTTCAGGACAAACAATTACAGGAGCTTCATTGTCAACAACTGTAATGTTCATGCTGCATGTGCTGATATTGCCCGACTCATCAACAACAGTCCAGGTTACTTCAGTAGTTCCAACAGGATATACTGCTGAAGCATTGTTTGTCTGGGTATATGAATTGGTAAAGGAAGCAACGCCGCAATTATCAATAACTTCAGGTTGAGGAACGGTTACATAGGCTTCACAAACACCGGGATCATTATTTACAGTGATATCCTCAGGGCAAGTGATTTGTGGGTCTTCGTTGTCAATAACGGTTATGGTCATCTGGCAGGTGGAAGCATTTCCACAAGCATCGGTGGCTGTAAATACGACAACGGTGGTACCGGTTTCGTAATAACCGCTTGCAATGGCTGTACCTGTATAATCATTTACAAGGGTAACCCCGCTGCAATCATCATCGGTATTTGGTATAGGCACCTGCACGTAAGCACCACAAGTTCCGTTATCGGTGTTTACCGTAATGTTTTGTGGGCAAACAAGTGATGGGGCCTGAGTATCTTCAATAGTGAAGGTAGCAGAAGTGGTTGCTGTGTTGCCACAATCATCGGTTGCTGTCCAGATTACGGTAGCTGCACCGGTAGCTCCACAAAGGTTACTTAAACCTGAGAAGTTATTGGTAATGCTTACTTCGCCACAGTTATCATCGGCTGCTACGTTTGCTAACCAATTTTCAAGCGCTGAAGTATTTCCATTGCCGTCACATTCAACCGTGAGGTTTTCAGGTACAATGGTGAAGAAAGGAGCAGTTTCGTCAATCACCGTGAAGGTTGCACTGGTGGTGGTGGTGTTGCCACAATCATCCGTTGCTGTCCAGGTTACGGTGGCTGCGCCGGTATTTCCACAAAGGTTGCTCAGTCCTGAGAAATCATTGGTGATTTCAACAGCACCACACATATCGGTTGCTTCAACATCATTCAACCAGTTCTCAATGGCTTGTCCATTGGCTGCTTCATCACATTCAACCGTCATATTCTCAGGTACAAGTGTGAAGACAGGGGCTGTTTCATCAACAATGGTAAAGGTTGCGCTAACACTTGTGCTGTTGTTGCAATCGGCGGTTGGATGTGATGCATCACATGCAACCGTCGATTTCTCCGGTACAAG
>SWCC01000301.1_pt1 | contig 10413 bp, 10 predicted proteins | sample 4692971 | NCBI WGS metagenome assembly SWCC01 (sample SAMN10267277, study PRJNA491770) | bioreactor metagenome | isolation source: DHS bioreactor inoculated with subseafloor sediment | place: Japan: off Shimokita Peninsula | collected 2006-08 | reverse complement strand
CACCTTTGTGAAGCGCCTTCCCCAACGGATGTGGTTCCGGCTTGTGTTGTTTGCCGGTGGGGCCCTCCTGGTGGTGGGCGTGGCATCGGCCGCTGGACCGTATTTGCCAAGCGCCGTCTCGGTGGACTTTGGCCAGGACGCGGCCATGCGCATCCTGCAGATTCTGGCCACGTCAATGCTGGCCGTCACCACGTTCTCGCTCACCGCGATGATCTCCGCGTATGCGGGCGCCGCACAGGGCACCACTCCCCGCGCGACCCAGCTGCTGGTCGCAGACCGTACGTCGCAAAACGCGCTGTCAACATTCCTTGGATCGTTCGTGTTCTCGATCGTGGGGATCATCGCGCTCAGCACGGACTCATTCACCGAGCAGGGGAGGTCGGTGCTGTTCCTTGGCACGCTCGCCGTGATCGCGCTGGTGGTGGGCACGCTCTTGCGCTGGATCCATCACCTCACCGGTTTTGGCAGGGTGCCCGATGTTATTGACAGGGTCGAGGGCGCGGCGAGCAGCGCCATACGTGTCTACGCTCGCTCTCCCCACGTGGGTGGGGTGGCTCCCGTAGCGGTGCCCGATGGGAGCCGCGCCGTGCTCTCGGAGCGCGTGGGCTACGTGACCGGCGTGGACTTCGGGCGGCTACAAAGCATCGCCGACGCTGCCGGGGCGACCGTTCACGTGGACGCCTTGCCGGGCGCATTTGTGGGACGAGGGACGTCGTTGGCACGAGTGGTGGGGGCCCTTGATGACGAGGCAGCCGCGGGGGTGGGGCGGGCCTTCCGGGTGGAGAAGCATCGGACGTACGAGCAGGATCCTCGGCTTGGCCTCATCGCGCTCGCGGAGATCGGGTCGCGCGCGTTGTCCCCCGCCGTCAATGACCCCGGTACCGCGATTGTGGTGCTGGGGGCGGTGGAGCGCGTGGTCACTGAACTACTGACGGAGGAGGGTGCCGACAGCGCGCCCCTGTTCCCACGGGTGCACGTGCCAGCGCTATCGCTAGGAGACCTGGTCGAGGATGCGTTCAGGCCACTCGCGCGGGATGGCGCCGGCATGGTAGAGGTGGCGCTGCGCATGCAGAAGGCGTTGGGACACCTGGCGCGCGTCGCTACGGGGGACGATGAGCGCGAGGTGTTCCTCGCGGCATCGGTACGGGCGTGCGCTCGGGCCGTGCGGGTGCTGGCAGATCCCGGCGATGTGGCGTTGGTAGAGGCCGCTGCGGATGAGGTGCGTGCCACGCGGCGCTAGGTAGTGTCGGCCTGGCCGTAGGGGACCCTGGTCGCAATCAATTCGACCCCGCCAAACGGTGTCCCGAGTGAGACACTTGTAGGACAGATGTCCGTCTAGCCATGGCTCGCCTGGCAGAGCCAGAAACCGAACTCGCGCGTGGCCGCCAGGGTTCGCCTCGCGCCGACGTGAGGATGTGGACTCGTGAATACCGAACAGTTCGAGAAGATGAAGACAGGCAAGGGCTTTATCGCGGCGCTCGACCAGAGTGGTGGAAGCACTCCCAAGGCGCTGGCGCTGTATGGCGTGGACGAGAGCGCGTTTGCGAATGATGCCCAGATGTTTGATCTGGTGCACCAGATGCGCAGCCGGATCATCACCAGCCCCGCGTTCAACGGCGACAGGATCCTGGGCGCGATCCTGTTCGAGATGACCATGGACCGCGAGGTCGAGGGCAAGGGCACCGCCGAGTACCTGTGGGAAGACAAGCACGTGGTCCCGTTCTTGAAAGTCGACAAGGGCTTGGCCGACGAGGTTGATGGCGCGCAGGTCATGAAGCCGATGCCCGACCTGGCGCACGTTCTGGACCGGGCCAAGGCCCACGGCGTCTTTGGCACCAAGATGCGATCCGTCATCAAACTAGCCAACGAGGCCGGCATCAAGGCCGTGGTGGACCAGCAGTTTGAGGTGGGTCGCCACGTCCTTGCCGCCGGGTTGGTGCCGATCATCGAGCCTGAGGTTGATATTCATAGCCCCCAGAAGGCCGATGCCGAGGAGCTTCTCAAGGCGAAATTGCTTTCAGCCTTGGATGAGTTGGAAGCAGATCAGCACGTGATGTTGAAGGTCAGCCTGCCAGAGGCAGACGGCTTCCACACCGAACTCATGGAGCACCCAAACGTGCTGCGGGTGGTCGCCCTGTCAGGTGGCTACACCCGTGAGGATGCCAACGTGCGGTTGTTCCGCAACCACGGTCTGATCGCCAGCTTCTCCCGCGCACTGACGGAGGGCCTGACCGCCCAACAGAGCAAGGGCGATTTTGACAATGCGCTCAACGACGCGATCGAGAGCATCTACGAGGCATCGAACACCTGAGCATCGGGCTCGATGTCCACGCCTGGCGCGCGGCTAGGGTGTGGGCATGAATGAGAGCGTTGGCAAGCGAGTAGTGCTGGTGCATGGCGCCACATCGGGGCCCTGGGTTTTCGATGGATGGGCCGAGTTTTGGCCCGGCGACGACGTGCGCGTGCCCGATCTGCAGGACGGGCTCGACGTCGCCAATGCCACGATGTCCGACTACGCGGACAGGGTGGTGGCGGCTGCGGGTGACCAGGATGCGAGTGACCACGGTGGCGCCGACCGGCCGCTGGTCCTGTGCGGCTGGAGCATGGGCGGTTTGGTGGCGATGATGGCCGCCCTGCGCTGCAAGCCCGCTGCGCTCGTACTGATCGAGCCGAGCGTTTCCAAGGAGATCGACGGGGGTGACCCCCACTGGCCGCTGGAACAGGGAACGTACGAATCCGCGTCCACCTATGGCCCGTCGGTCGCTGGAATGCAGCATCGGCCGGAGTCGCTGTTAGCCAGGGGTGAACGCAAGCGCGGCATCAGCATCCCTGGCTTCGACTGTCCCGTGCTGGTGATCGCCGGCCCCGACTTTGGCGATACTCGCGGCGCTCCGGTGGCCAACTACTACCGCGCCAAGCTCTTGGAGTTCCCCACGCTGAGCCACTTCCAGCTGGTGGTGCACCCGTGGGTTCGCGAGGCGGTGGCGGAGTGGGTGAACTCGGTCGTTCCTGGCTGAGTGCGGTCGATTCCCCGCCCAACCACCGGCCGGACAGGTACCCTCTGGGAAGGACAACGCGCGCTTCAAGGGGACTTCCATGACCACTCCGCCGTCGGAACCTCGGGGCGAGGTGCAGGGCCCGCCGCAACCCGGATGGTTGCCGGATCGCGCGCGAAGTGACCTCGAGCGCTACTGGAATGGCTGGGACTGGACCCACCACACCCGCGAGTTGGGGACCCAGACGGCCTACGCGCCCGCCACATCGCCGTCAGGGGTCGAGGGCCGCCGCCCTCCATCCATCCGGCGGTGGATCATGGCGCTCGCATTGACGGCCGTGGTCACGCTGGCAGTAGGCGCATACACGGGCCTCCTCCCCACCGGCGCGACTCTCACCTCAAATGATGCCGTGGGTGTCCCTGAGGCTGCGGACCTTGAGTACCCCGTCTTTGGCTCCGATTCCACGGTCATTCACCTGGCGACAGGCATGGTGGTCCAACAGGAATCTATCGACGTCACCTGGCTTCTAGCCTCGGGTGACGACGTGGTGGCCCAGGTGGACGATGCCATGCGCGAGGCCCTGGCACAGAACCCGTACGTCTTTGTGTCCGGTTGGCGCGTCCGAGTGGAGCCTGCACGGGCGAGCGTTCTCCCCGATTACATCTATCCGCCCGACGAGGCCGAACGGCGTCGGGTCGCTACCGCGAGTGCCGTGGCGGCCATCCTCGCCGATCCCGCGCTCAAAGCCTTACCCGATGCCCGCACCGTCGTGGGCGCGCTGCACGATGCCGTGTTGCGTGTCGGCTCTTACGACAGTGAGGTGGGTGCCTCTATCGAGGCGGGCGAGCGACCCGAGACATCGGCCAGTGTGGCGCAGTCGCAAGAGGCGTACGGGATTCTCGTGGGAAGATCCGCAGTCTGCAACGGGTATGCGCAGACCTTTCAACTACTCGCTGCGGCATCGGGCATAACCTCGGTAGTGGTGACGGGCGAGGCTAACGGCGGCGTCACCACGGGTGCCCATGCGTGGAACCGCGTCTTGATTGACGGGGAGTGGCTCGTGGTCGACACCACGTGGGACGACGCTCAGGACGCGCTACCGCGCCGCGACTACCTCCTCTTGAATCCCGACGACATGCTCCTGAGAACACGCGTTGCGAACAACTCTTGGGTGGTTGACGCGAACATGGGGATGTTTCAGTAGCGGGGCTCTGTCTATGGCCCTGGAAGTGATCGCGTTCGATCGGTGAACGTCGCGCCTACCGAGTCGACGTTGTACTTTGACTCGTCAGCCGGGCCGATCACCTTTTGAAGGTCAGCACCATGGCATCTCTCTCTCACAAACTGGCGCAACCGGAGTCCACACGATCCCGGCTTACTCGTCGATCACGCCCAGCTTCACGTAGTACTCACGGGGCAACGGCATCTTGACCTTGGTGTGGTCGAAATCTGCGACGTCGAATGGCTCGGCCCACAGCCCCAGGCGCGGGACTACGCTGCTGCACGTCTCCCAGTCCGACGTGAACTCATCGAATGCCTCAATGGCCCCACTGGGCGTCCGGGCGAAAGTCCACGTATATAGCCCAGACCTCGCACCGTTGAGTCCGAGACCCCAGCCGCCGCAAACAACTACGGTTGCCGAGTTAGTATCCGGGTGCTCTTCGATCTTGATGATGGTGCCTATCGAGGCGTAAGAGGTGTACCTCAAAACTCGGTCGGGCCTCGCACTCTCTAGCTGCGGGTCTAGGGCGCGTGATGCCCACGCAACCTCGTGTGCAAGGTCGTACCCGACGGCTGCGATGAGGTCTGGATCCGAAAAGTCCCCATTTCCAGTCGCCAACGACATCTCAATCTCCGCGTGCCGGTAGACCTGGCCCCATTCGGAGTCCTCGAGGGGGCCGCTGGGCTTGCCGTCGGGCCACACTACCGAGCGCTCTTCCAGATGACTCGCTGACTCTGAACAGCCGGCCAGGAGAAACGCCAAGGAAATGGCTAGGAGTGAGATAACTCGAGCGCGCCGGGACGGTTCGCTGGCTGCGCCACTGCTAGTGCTCGCCATTCCATACTCCCCTTTTGTGATGCGAGAGGTACTCATCCTCGAAACCGTTGAGCCACATTTGCTTAGTTGAGATACCAGGTCCGGTCTCGACTTTGACATCCATGAGTGAGAGCGTCGGGTCATGCTCAAGTCGCGAGACTTGCGACGTGATGATGCTCGCTCCAGTGAGGCTCGAGACCTCAGCCATTTCGATGGCGAGCCTTTCGTTGTTCACCACAATGCCCTCGAAGCCCCCGGCTACCGCCGAACCCGCTTGGCCGACAGCCAAGCTTCCTAGCGCGCCAAGGTCGGGCACAGGAGCGACGCTCCACAACACATCCATGACGGCGATCTGCTGCCTCAGGCTCACATCATCCAACCGGCCTAGCAGGACGGCGACTCCATCAACCGCGCCATCGAAAGCAGCCTGAAGTTTCGTGTACCGGCCCAGTCCGAAGTTCCACGACTGGAAGGTCCCTCCAGCTTCGGCGTCGTGAAGCAGAAGGTCTTGGGTGTGCGAGATGCCCGACCGCAGTGCGGCAAAGCCATCCGGAGTGTTGCCAATGTGCCCCATGACTTCACCCAACGCATCGTCGTCAAAATGCGGCACGGTGAACAGTCCCTCACGGCCTGCGATGGCCAGACCGTGTTCTAAGTTGCCGTCAACCTCACCGGTAGTCCAAAGCGTGGGTTCGATGAAGGCCATGATCCCCGCCAACGTTAAGCCGAGTGACCTTCCGGCCGCATCAGACATGTCGCCGGGCCTGATCGATTCCAGCCCACGTTCGAGTCCATTGACCACCTTGACGGCAAGATCACACTGGAGGTCCCACGTCGCGGTGTTGGGAGGTCCGTCCAGGAACCCACCGCTAGCGTGCATCGACCCCTCCCACAGCGCGCCAACGCCAGCCATGCCGTCTGACTCCCACGACCGCTCGCCAAACCAATACTCGATGCGCGCATTTCCGGCGCCCGGTGCGTCTGGGCCACCGTCCGAGGTTGCAAGCCATACGGGGTCTAGGGCGCCATCCGTCAACCACTCAAATGCCGCGTCCGGGTAAAGTCCGAGCGTCGCGAAGACGCGAGCCATCGGATCGTTCCCCGTGGTCTTCCAGTCTCCTAGCCCGTCGTTTTCAAGGAACACTGTTTGCCCGAGCGGTGTCAACGCCGGCTTTTCAACCAATACCGCGCCGGGGCCAAACCCCTGAGGGCCCCGCTCCCATTCATCAAGGATGTTGGCTGTCGTGACAGTAAGGCCCTCGCCCATCGGGGAGTTAGCCGAATCGTTAAAGAGGTACGTGACCGCATCGAGGCCTGACGCCTGGTTGACGTCGGTGAAGAGCCCGTGGGCGAATGACGATGCCTCGGCAACCGTCCAGCACGCCGATCCAACAGAAAGCGACTCTCTGATCGCACTCGCGGCAACCTGGAGCTTCTCCAATTCCTCAAGGTCACGCGGGCTGATCGTGTCTGCGAGCCCTGTCAGCAGCAGGCGTGCTTCCTCACCGCCCACCCGCAACCAGAACTCACTGGCCAAGATCGGGTCTGAGGCGGTCTTCGACATGAACTCCGTGAACTGGGCGATCTCTTCATCTGACGCGTCACCGTGAGCGACCTTGGCGGCCAGCTCTGTGTATTCGATGATGAGCGCCATGCGTGCACCGCGGATGTCCGCGACGGACTTGGCATCGCCGTAGAGGTCCTGAAGGGCCGCCCACTTGCTTTCCTCGCCCAACGGAGAGTAGTTGCTCAGTCCCGACGTGCAGGAGACGTCGGCATCGTGACGTTCCTTCTCAAGTTCGGACAAACTGCGGAACCCCTGGGGGATATCGTCCTCGTACGCCTGAATTCTTTCTTGGAATGTGGGCGTCGACGTGACTTCGTACGGCACGTGAGAGTAGGCGGTCAGCATTGTCTGGGCCATGCTGATGGAGGAGATGGCAGTATCGGCACGCGCCGTGATCGACTCCAAGGAGGCGCGGTAATCCTCGGAAGCGTCCGCCCACGGTTGCGCCGCGAGCGCCGCCGCGTCGAGCATCGGGAACACCTTGCCAAGACGCTCTCTCCACGCAACAGCAGAAGACGACTGCCACGACATTGAGGCGGCGCTGTTGAGAATGTCGCTCAGACCAGCGGATACCTCCGCCGCCTTTGTCACCCGCACGTCTTGGCTGACTTTGAACCCGCTGATCTCTTGCAGATTGCCGTGGCCAGGGTTTTGCTGGGAGGGACTCATCAGAACAGCCCTGTATTGACACGGCCGCTGCCGCCCGATGCGAGCCCGACATCCTGCGCAGTCAACGTGGTATTGACCGTCACTGCCATTGCGGCCAGGTCGCGCAGTTCAGTTTCGATGAGCAACGACCGCAGTTCGAAATGGTCGTTTGCGGCCTCGGCTGCGGTGGCGACGTCGGGGGACCCGCAGCCTGACATCGCAGCGACGTTGAGAAACGGATAGCGGTTGACCTTATCGGCAAGCGCGTTCAATTGCGCCGCCAAGTACCTCAGGTCTTCCCCGGTGACTTGCAATACAGCGGACAAGAGGCCCCCCTCGGTGCGATCGTGGCTTTCAAGCGAGTTTATCGACGGGCTTGAGCGTGCGCCGCTGGTCCCCAAAAACTGTGGATAACTCGCCGCGGGTCCCTAGCCCTTGCGTGCCGGGTCGGTCCATTTGTGTTCGTTGTCGCGGGTGGTCAGGTAGTCCGCGATCTGGTTGTCGGGGATGAGGTAGTTGTCGATGCCGTCGCCGTCTGGGTCCAGGATCGTCTTCTGGTTGCCACCGCCCTGGGAGCCGGTGATGCAGTTGCCGTTGAGGTCGCAATCCACCAAGTGCGTGTGGGGGTTGTAGACGTGCACGGTGGTGCTGTTCGACGTGGTGGTTGCCGTGCCAGGCGCGTCACGCCACGTCGCACCCGCGTTGGTGGAGAACTCGCCCCTCCACGTGGTGGTCAAGGTGAACGTGGTGCGATGCTCGGGAGTGCGAGGGAAAGTGAACGGTTCGCCGCCTTGGTTGTGAAGCTTGCCAGGGCTAGTCGAGGTCCACACCGTGCCATCCGTATTAGTCCACGTGTACTGGGTGGCCACCGCACGAATGGTGACGGGTGTGCCCATAAGAGTGACGTCCAACGTGCGCGGGTTGGTGTCCACCACGAGGTTGACGCCTAACTCTGCGATGGCGAAGCCGGCCGATGGTTGTGTCACGTACGTATTGGGCGCGATCGGCATCGTGGCCCACGCCCGCTCCACCTGGGCTAAGAGAAGGTCCCCGGCGCACTGCTGGCTGCCAGCAATCTCCCACGGTCCGTAAGTGCCCGAATCCTCACGGCTGACCCACCACGGGTCAAGTGGGATCGTGCCATCCGGGCAAATATCGAGCGGCCGGAAGGGCTCACCCGTGCAATCCGGGATCGAAGGATTCCACGACTTCTTGAAGGTCGCTGAACCCACTTGACCAACGCGAGTGAACGTCACCCACTCCGAGCAGATCGCATGACGCTGCCACCGATCACCACTCGCAGATGCTGAAACGGGAGCGCCCTGAGAGGCGGCTTGGGAGTCGCTTAATTCGATGACTGCCTCGTGGTCGCCTTCGTCTTGGTTCCTCGTATCCGATCCGATCATTGGGAGAAGCATCGGCAACAGAACGGAAATGGTCGAGATCAGTCGACGTGCCCGCGACACGCTACCCATCATCGAAAGAGAACTCCACCGCGTAGACGCGCCAAGTCCCGTCGTCAAACCGCATCTTCAAACCCACATCACCGGTGCCTCCCCGGCCGGTTCCAAGTTGCTCACCGTCGGGTCCCAGGGTCGTGGCATCCGTCAGGGCAAACCGTTGCGCGACGTAGGTGAACCCGTCGTCTCGCAAACCTCCACGACCAAGGACATCGGGGAAAGAGAACAGCCCGCCCTCACTATGCGCACCCACTTCGGCAGTCTCGACTGCATTTACGAGGGCGCTCGCGCAGTACTGACACTCTTCAGCGCTAAGGGTGCGGTACAGATTCAGGTCAGCGCCGTCGACAAACAGCTCCGTGTAGGCCCCCACAAAGAACTTCGCAAAGTTGCTCGCACTCAGGAAGTCTTCGCCTTGAGCGTCCTCGGGTATCAACGCGAGCAGTTCGTCCTCACTCAGCGCGGTGGGCGAGGGCGACGGGCTGGGAGACGGAGTCTCACTCACCACCACCGGGCTCGGCGAAGGCGACGCCGTGGGCGCGGGATCGCCCGTGCATGCGGACAGAGATACAGTTGCGCCCCCCAAGAGGACTGCCACCGCCAAAAAACGCGACAGTCGAGCCATGTCCCAGACCCTACCGAAACCACCCAAACCCCGCGACCGGAAGCATCGGCCCTGTGGAAAACATCGGCCGGGCACGCGCATGCCGCCCTGCAACTGGCGCCCAACGCGAAACCTAGCGAGTGCGATCAGTTCCCACTGTTGCTGAACGTGAACTCCACCACTGCGTCGGGGTCGACGCTCGTGATGATGGACCTATAGAAGGTCTCAGACTGATCCTTGAGTACGTCGGTATTCGCACGCAGATACTGCTGTTGCGCGTTCTCGTCCAGAACGTCGTTGACGATGTCGAGCGTGTCAATGTCCTCGGTCACCCAACTCAGGACGCCGTTGTTCTCTGCGGCCACTTTGAAGTCAAGGTTGTCGTACCCAATGAAGATGAACTTGGGAATGGTGACGCGGTACATGTGCTCGCCGGTGGGCGTCACGGTCACGCCCGCGCCGTCGATGCCCAATTTGCCGTTGAAGGAATACTGGATGAAGGTGACCCTGTCACTTCCAGGGACCTTAATGCCAAGCACCTCGCTGTTGGAGCGGCTCTCGGTGATGCCCTGAATCCCCAGGCTCACAAGGGCCACCTGTTCCACACGGTCCACGGCATTGATGACCTGCGAGTCACTTGACTCCTCGCGCTGGCCGAACAGGTCAAAGCTGGGAAATTTGACGGCACCCCACAGGCCCACCAACGCCCCGCCGACCAAGCACACCACGGCAACAGCCGCACCCGCGGCCACGATTTTTCGTGAGTCAGTCTTCATGGGTCTTCCACTTCCTCATCGCGACGTGCGCCGCGCTAGCCCGTTGTAGCTCGTGCTCACCCGCCCGCGCGCCGATGAGCGGGCTCTTCCAGACTACCGGGCCGTCGCAGGGAGGCAGCGACGACGGTGGGGACAACAGGCTCACTAGCCACCACCCCGTCATTACGTACTCGTGATATCCTCGGCATATTACTCGAACGGAATGAGACGATCGTGGCGCATGGGAGACTTCGCTCTACCGAGGATCTCGGTCGCGCAGTGAGACATGCACGCATCACCGCCGGCCTCACCCAAGTGGAACTCGCGGAGCAGCTCGAAGTCTCG
>SWCC01011364.1_pt2 | contig 10417 bp, 10 predicted proteins | sample 4692971 | NCBI WGS metagenome assembly SWCC01 (sample SAMN10267277, study PRJNA491770) | bioreactor metagenome | isolation source: DHS bioreactor inoculated with subseafloor sediment | place: Japan: off Shimokita Peninsula | collected 2006-08 | reverse complement strand
GTCGGTGGGTGATTTTATGCTGGGGCCGTTGTCCCCGGATACTACCTATCGGTTCATTTTCACCAGGCGTCAGTACGGCAAGGAAGACGCCCCGGCTATCTCTTGTGTGATGAGTCAGCGGGTTGTCTTCTACTCGGATCTCAAGCAGTGGAAACCGGAATTGCTGGAGCCGCTGAAGATGAATGAATACGATTGCCTGAGCCTGAAAGATGACACCCTGTACATCGACCCGAATGTGGTCGACACATCCCTCAAGCGGGAAGAAGGTACGGGTGCCTTTTAGCAAGTTTCGCAGACCGGGCGGAACTTCGGCTCACGCCGGCTGCGATTGCTTTTCTCACTCAACTCAGGGCCATTCGGCAGACTGGTAGGCTATGTTTGGTTTTGTCAGGGTCATGGGCCGGGGTGTCCTGCAGTATGTTCTGGTGGCGCTGGCGGCCACATTTATTATCTCCACACTCATTTCCATCGGCTCCGAGGAGGTGTCCTACCTCTCGTGGCTGGGGGGCGACTCCCAGAGTGATGATGGCCGCACCAGTTCTTTGGGTGGCGATGTTCCCATAGCCCTCTGGAAGCGTCTGCCGGTGTCGCTGTTTCTGGTCGTCTGGTCTCTGTTTTTCAGTCTCGTAACCTCAGTAGGCATTGCGTATCTGCTGTTTCGGTACCGCTATTCCCGATTGCTGCGCGCCGCGGCGATACTTCTGGACATCTCGTCCAACCTGCCGGTATTCCTTATCAGCATTCTGGCTCTGCTGGCCATGTTCGCCGTCTTCGGCAGTGACTACAGCACCAATGTCCTGGTGAAACTGATTGTGGGTGGAATTATTCTGGCTTTTGGCGACGGTTGCCTTTCCACGATGGTTCGGGAGTTCAAAATTACATTCGAGCGTCTGGCGGGGAAGAGATATATCGTAGCCTGCCGTATTCGCAAGATTAGTTATTTCGCCACGTTCGCACGCAGTTTCCTGCTGTCTTTTGTTACTATCGCCGCCAACCGGGTCGTATACCTGCTCAGCGGCATTGTCATAGTTGAATTTATATTCATGGTCCCCGGGCTCGGCTCGGCGACTATCGAGGCCTTGATCAGCGGAGGAAGAACCCGCGACCACGACCTGCTTCTGGGAATAACGCTGCTGTTTGTGACGGTGGTGTACCTGTTTCGAGTTTTAGACAGCCTGGTATCGGCGCACTACACCAAGTTCAAGGATTACACGTTTTGAACTCGCTGTTTAAAAGGATATCGAAGAGCCAACTGGCCCCTGGCGCGCGTCGGTCACAGATTGCGGACAACCTGTCGACCTACCTGTCGCTGGCGGTGGGCTGCTTTATTCTCATGTTATTCGTGGTGGGAGCTATCTTCGCGCCGGATCCGGATTGCTTTTCGTCAGACCGCAATTACGGTCCCTCGCTGCCCGGGTTCAAACAGTTGTTCGCGCCTGCCGAGGATGCTACAGTGGCCGAGACACCCCAGGAAGTTGATGTCTTTGATTTTGGCGATGAACAGGAAGAAGTGGCTCCGAAACAAGAGTACCAGGTGTCATCGGAGTTTCTCCTCGGCACCGATTCGGGTGGGTGCGATCTATTGACGAAGATCCTGCGCGGTGGACGTATCGTCTTTTTGGCCGGGGTCATATCGGTTCTATTGTCTTTGGGGTTGGGCGTTTTGATTGGCGCCATCACCGGCTTTTACACCACGAATTTCAGTCTCCGCGAGAGGCATGCACTTTCGCAGCATTTCCAGAACGCATTCGTGTCGCTGTCCAACTATACCTTGTACACCTTCAACGCCTTGCCGCGACTGGTGCTGATAATCGTGCCCATCGCCATCGTAGCTCAAATACGGATGGATGTCATGTTCCTGGCCGTGGGGGTGGCAAATTTTCCGCCTATCGCGGTGCTTGTGCGGGACAAGGTCAAGGAGATCAAGCAGCAGACCTATATCACTGTCGTGCGCGAATTGGGTATACCGGAGTGGAAGATTCTCCTCAAACACATTCTCTGGGCGCACTGCAAGCCGATTTTGATCATCTATTTTTTCATGACCTTCATTCAGGTGATCATGATCGAGGCCAATCTCGGTTATCTCGGATACGCGCTTCAGGGAAGTTGGGGGTACAACTTTCTGACATCGCACGAAGAGCTTTTCAAGGTTGGCGTCGAGCAGGCTCGGCTGTGGCAGTTCTTCATGCCGGCGCTGGCCGTGACGCTGGTGGTCGTGGCCCTGACGTTAATTATCGATGCCCTTAACAAGATATACAGGTTCTATGAAAAGTGATGCACCGTACATAATGAGCATCGAAGACCTCCGGGTGTTTTACAATACCACCTACGGTTTGGTACGGGCCGTCGACGGTTTCTCCATGTACGCCCGGCCGGGTGAAATGATCGGTATCTGCGGCCCGTCGGGCTGCGGAAAAACGACGTCGTTTCTGACCCTGCTTGGGATTGCCAGGGGGGTGCCGGGGGTAGTGTCGGGTAGGGCGGTGTACCGCGGCCAGAACCTGCTGACCGATTTGGGGAATTACGTCTGGAGAGAGACAACTTCCGACGGGGATATTATCAAAAAGGATTTTGTCGGCTGGGACAAACATTATGCCGGCTTGATCGAACCGTACCTGAGCACCGATCTTTACATGGTGTTTCAGGAGCCGCGCCAGTCGCTGGACCCTTACCTTAAGGTGGGTGACCAACTCATGCAGGTCCTGTCGGAGACAGGCGGACTGTCCGGCAACGAACGTACCGAGAAAGCAAAAAGCCTGTTGCATCGCCTGGGTTTTCGCAATCCGACCGCCATGTGTGACAAGTATCCTTTCCAGTTGAGCGGTGGGGAATGCCAGCGTATGGTGCTGGCCGTAGCGCTGGCGGTGCAGCCGAAAGTGATTATTGCCGACGAGCTGACCAATGGTGTTGATTACGCCACCCAGGTGCTGCTTTTCGATGTCCTCCGGCAGGAGATGCGCCAGCGCGAGGTCACGGTAATTCTGATTTCACACGAATTGGTGACCCTGGTGTCGCAGTGCGACAGCATCGTCTTTTTCGACGGTTCTACCACTTGTGAAATCATGCCGAAAAGTAAGATTCTGGAGAAAGATTTCCACCAATCCCATCCCACCACCATCCATCTTATACAGGATGCATTCAATATCCAGTTGCCGGTGCGGGTGGAGGAGCCTGAAAACGGTGACTCGCTCGACAGCGGCGTGGGGCAGTTGCGGCAGATTGACGAGGGCCACTGGGTGCTGGGGGATAGACCATGATTATTGAACTAAAAAAAGTCAGCAAGGCTTATGGGGCGGTGTCGGTGGTCGACGAGGTCTCTATCCGCATCAGCAAAGGGGAGAGAGTGGGGATAATAGGCCACACCGGATGCGGCAAGACCACCCTGGCGCTCATCTTGGGTGGGCTGTTGCGGCCGTCATCGGGTAGTCTGACTGTGTCTGAAAACGGATCACCGGTCCCGGAGCGCAGGGCGCACCGGCTGATTCGCACTCAAACGAGGATGATTTTCCAGGACCCGGAAGCGGTCTTCAATCCGGGGGTTGAGAATCAAGAATCTGTTCTATGAAGCGCTAATGGTCACCCGGAAATGGGACCGTCAGCAGACCCGCGAGAACTGCCTGAAACACTTCGCCAGTCTGGGATTGCCGGTCCGGGTCTGGAACAGCCTGCCCACCCTGCTAAGCTACGGGCAGAAAGCAAGGCTCAATGTGTTGCGAAGTGTCCTGACCGATCCCAATATCCTCATTGCCGATGAGCCTTTTGTCGGTATGGATGTGACGACCAAAAAGAAAGTGAAGCAGTTCATTGTCGATCATATTATCCGGAAGCAGAAGGGTTTGGTGATGATCACTCACGACTATTCCACTCTGGAGGAATTGATTGACCGAGTCTACGTGATGGATATGGGCAAAATTGTCGACAGTCTGCCGGTGGCGAAGCTTTTTGGAGGAAAGGATCTCAGTTCGCACGCGGCCAATCTCATGGAGAGTCAGCTTCTCTTCCGGGGGCTGAGTGGTCCGGCTTAGCCGTGATGTTGGTGTAAAACGTTATGCCTGACATTTTTAGCTTGACTCTTTTTGACCGGTGAGTTTATATTTAATAATTCATATTAAATGCAGCGAACAAAGATATCATAGTCACGAAAACAGATTTTCCCAGGCTGAATCAGTTGGCCGGTTTTCCGGCGAGTGTTTTTCTGGTTTGACCTGGCACCCGAATTATTAAAGGGCTGGCCAATATGGATATCTCGGCGTTCTCGAAAAAAACCAAGTCAGTAATCAAGATTTCACAGGAGATTTGCCGCGAGTTTCGGCACGAGGAAATTCTGCCGGAGCACCTGTTCCTGGCACTGATCAGGAGCGGTTACGTTACCGGTGTGCTTAAGCAGGCGGACAAGTCCCCTAACTTCCTAACCGAGCAGGTAGAGAAAGTGCTCAAGACTCTGCCCCTGAGCGAAAGTTTTTCGCCCAGCGCTTCGGTGGAATACCAGTCGTGCCTTCTGCGAGCCTCCGACGAAAGGGAATCTCTCAAGGACAGTGAGGTGGAACCGATTCACATCCTGTTGGGCCTTCTCGACTCGGAAACAACTATTGACGAAGAGTTCCGCAAGAACATCATGTTGACCAAGAGCGTCGTTTATGACGCTCTGTCCGAAGTCAAGATGGTGGCCAAGATTTCCGATGCTGAGGGGGGTGTCGAGGGTGAAGCGCCGCTCCTGAATTACTGTCGTGATATGATCGAGATGGCGCGCTCCGGCGAACTTGACCCGGTGGTCGGCCGCGAGGACGATATCAAGCAAGTGATGGAAATTCTCCTGCGCCGCCGCAAGAACAACCCGGTGGTTATCGGCGAACCGGGCGTGGGCAAGACCGCTATTATCGAGGGCCTGGCGCAAAATGTAGTGGCCGGGACCGTCCCCAAGCATCTCAAGGGCCTGAAAATCCTGAGTCTGGACCTCGCCCAGATGGTAGCCGGAGCGAAATACAAGGGGGAGTTCGAAGAGCGGATGAACAACCTGATCTCGGACCTCGCCAAGATCAAAAAGCCGGTAGCCCTGTTTATCGATGAAATCCACAGCATCATCAGCACCGGTGGTGGCGGCGGCGGGATGGATGCCGCTCACATTCTCAAGCCGGCCCTGGCCCGTGGCCGGATTCAGATGATCGGAGCCACCACCACTGACGAGTTCAAAAAACACCTCGAAAAGGACAAGGCCCTCACCCGTCGTTTCCAGAGAGTGATCCTGGCGGAGCCGGATATCGACCAGTCGGTGCAGATTCTCAATGGCATCAAGGTCAAGTACGAGGAGCATCACAGCCTGAAATATTCCGACGAGGCGATCAAGTCGGCCGTGACCCTCTCCAAACGGTATATGACCGACCGGCAGCTTCCCGACAAGGCAATAGACTTGCTGGATCAGTCAGCGGCTACGTATAACGTTAACAGGGAAAGGTTCTTCGACGAAAAACAGACCATTCTGACTGAAATAGATGAAATGGAGAAAAAACTGTCCTCCGGTTCAACCGATATGGATGAACTGAAGAAAGCCGTGGATCAACTCTCCGAGAGAGTGGCCGAAATTGAAAGCACGTTTGCCTATCGTGATTATCAGGGGAAACAATCAGCATGAGTGATGATATCAAAGCCAGACTGACAGAACTGAAAGAGCGTCTCAACCGCACCAGTGACTTGGTGGGTGATGCCGAAGTGATGCTTGAAGAGGCCGAGATTGCGATGACTATCGAGAAAATCACCGGCATACCGGTTGCCAAGATGGTCGGCGATGAAAAGCAGAAGATAATGGAGATGGAGCAGATTCTCAAGGAACGCCTGATAGGTCAGGACGGTGCCATTGAGACTATTGCCGAGGCGGTCCGCAAATCGCGCGCCGGACTAAAACGGGCCAACCGGCCCATCGGTTCGTTCCTTTTCCTGGGGCCGACCGGTGTGGGGAAAACCTATCTCGCCAAGCTCCTGGCGGAGTTTTTGTTCAATGACCCTTCCTGTATGATCCGCATGGACATGTCCGAGTACATGGAAAAACACAACGTCGCCAAGATGGTCGGTGCCCCGGCGGGCTATGTCGGCTACGAAGAGGGCGGGATTCTCACCGACTATGTCCGCATGAAACCCTTCTCGGTGGTGCTTTTTGACGAGATCGAGAAAGCGCACCCCGACGTCTTCAACATCCTGCTTCAGGTGATGGATGACGGCCGGCTAACCGATGGTCAGGGCCGGACAATTGATTTTTCCAATACCCTGGTCATACTGACCTCCAACTACGGCGCCGAATACATCATCGACTGTGTCCGGGAGAAAAAGGCGGTGGACAAGGATCAACTGTTCAACCTCCTGCTCGGGAAATTCAAACAGGAACTACTCAACCGGCTCAGCGAACTGATTGTCTTTATGCCCCTGATGGATGACAGCGTTAAGATAATCGTCAAGAATGAAGTAAAAGATATTCTGAAGCTGATCGCGGATAAAAACATCAAATTCACCTTGACCGATGCGGCGATTACCAAGCTGGCAGCCGACGGCTACTCCTTTGAGCTCGGTGCCCGACCTATCCAGCGTGAGATCGACCGGCACCTGGCCGTGCCGCTTTCGGTGAAATTGATAAACGAAGAAGTTATGCCCGGCGACACCGTGATTTTCGATGTTGTCGATGATTCGTATGAATTCAAGAAACAGTAAATATCTCTAATAAGGAGGTAATAGTGTTAGACATTATTGGTGGGCGCGAGAAAAAAGACCGAAGTGACAGTCGCCCGGTGGAATTGTTACCCTCCAACAAAACTCTGTATCTGGACAAGCTCAACAACGAGGAGGAGCCGGATACAACTCCGGCGAAATGCGTGAATGTCGATCAGGTGTTCAAGCGTTTTCAACCCTCGGTGGAAGTCCAGCTCGAGACGGCGGAAGGTGAAGAGCAAGCCGGTATGTTCGATCTGAACACCCTGGCGGATTTTCAGGCTGACAACCTCGTGGGCAAGAATGAACTGCTGACCAAGACGTTCAACGAGGCCGAGGTTCTCAAGGACCTGGTCAAGCAGCTGGGCAAGAACAAGGCCCTGCTCAAAGCACTGAAGGATCCCGAAAAAAAGGCATCGTTTTTGAAATTCCTGGACTCTAATATCAAGCGTCTGGGCTAACCCTGAAACCGAGATGAGGTAATATAAATGGCTGACGAAAACCAACAGGCTCCAGGTCAGGAAGCCCAGCAGCCGGTAGTTGATGTCAAGGTTCTCGACGACGAGATCAAGGACATCATCGGCACCGGGTTCGGGAGTGACTACTCCAAGCTGGCTTCTTTACTGCCATCGTTCACAGCTTCCAACGGCTCAAAAATGCACGGTGTTGAGTGGCTTAACCCGGGCAAGGCCAAACAGCGGGAACGGTTCCTGAAGGAAAAGGACTACACCAAAGCCAGAGGCAATCTTAAACAGCGTCTCAGCTTGTGGAAGGAATTGCTGGAAGGCTCCAGCGATCCGGATGGTCTCATCCAGTCGCTCAACGAGCGGGTGGGCAAATTGGATAAGAACTTCAAGGCCAACATGAGCAATGTCTATGAGACGATCCGGCCGTTCGAGGTCACCTATCGCGGCATTGCCAACTTCTTCAGCAACTGCAAGAAAGACCCCGACGAGGCGGTCGATGTGTTTTTCACCAACCTCAAAGGTGAGGACCTGGTCGATCCGGACGAACCGGAAAGATTTGAGAAAGTCACCTCGGAAATCTCCACTCTGTTCCGACAGTTCTCCATTGATGAAGCTTATTCGTTGATGGTGGTTCCCGGCTATCTGGGCAACGTGCAGAAAATTGACAACGTCGCGCGCCAGATCGGCTACGCCAACAAGGTGCACGTGATTACCGACATGGAGGATTTCGAATCCTACGAAGAGGCCAAGGACATGCTCAGCGACGAAACCTTCAAGGGTCTGGCCTCGACCGAAGAGTACAAGCAGTACATGTCGGTCTGCACCAACTATATGCTGGGCCGCAAGAAGAACGAATTCGAGGAAGAGGACGTCTGGATTCCACCGTCCACGGCGGTGGCCGGACTGATTTTCCGCAACGATTCCGAGGTCGGTATCCAGCAGCCCTCGGCCGGCTACGACCACGGCAAGATTGCCGATGTCGAGAATTCGCGATTCAAGCTGAACCAGCCAACAGCGTCGGAATTGGTCAAAAAGAACGTCGTCCCCACCCTGTACTGGGACGGCTCCGTGCGTACAATGGGGCACACCACGCTGTACAACGGCGAGACGTTCAACAACTACTCGATTCGTCGTACCTATGACTACATCTACAAGACCATCCGGCACTACATTAACAAGCAGACCTTCAAGGTTGTCGATGAGAAATATCTCACGACGATCAAGACGGATCTGCTGAAGTTCATGAACTACCTGAAGAAGAACAAAGACGTCCTGCAGGATTTCTCGCTGGAGGTTTTTGCTGACGACGAAATGCGCAAGGCCCAGCAGGTTGACATCAATGTTACGCTTAATCCCAAGTACCCGGCTCTGGCTTTCAATATCGCATTGCGAACCTGGAAAGAAGGCGAAACAGTTAATGTGGATGATAAGTAACTTATAAGGGAAAGGATTAGTTATGGCAAGGCAACCTTACCTTGAAATCAATGGTGTCGAATATGATCACGTGTATTCGGTCAAGTATTCGGTGTACACCAGCCGTGATGAGCGTGGTGCCCCCACCTCGGCTCCGCGCGCCGGGCTGATCAAGGTCACCCGCCAGTCGGACGGGAAACAGGATATCGCAGCTTGGGCCGCCAAGAGCGGCGAGGGGAACTGGAAGGACGGCAAGGTCACTTTCAAAAGCCCCAAGGGCGAGGACTGGAAAACAATTACCTGGACTAAGGGCTACCTGGTTTACTACGAAGAGGAGCTGCCCCATACGCAGAAACAGCCCAACGACCAGATAGCCGAGTATTTCGAAATCTCGGCCACCATAGTTACTATTGCCGACGAGCCTGTAAATAACGAATGGCAGTTGGCGTAATCTGACTTGAGGAACGAGGGGGCCCAGGCCCCCTCGTTATCACGGCAATGATTCAGACAGTCGCGAAAGCATCGATAAAAATAGACGGCAAGGACCTGGCCTATCCTCTCAACTCGCTGACGCTGGACGAGCGGGTCAACGACCACTGCGTTCTTAAGATACAGTGCAGTATCCCGTTGCCGGGCGCGGGGGATAAGGAAGTCTTTGTCGAATCGGGGAACATCTTCGATATGCTGGGCAAGCAGGTGAAGATTTCGTTCTCGTCAGACCAGGTGACGTTCGAGGTCGGCAAGGCTCATGAGTTTATCGGCATCATCACCAACGTCGATCTCGACAACGACATCGACAAACTCAATCAGTTTACGATCACCGCCTGTGATCCGACCTTCGTTATGTCCGCCACGACCTGTTCCAACTATTATCGGGAAACGAAAGCCAGCGATATCATTTCACAGCTACTCAACAAGCACAGCATTCCCATAAACAAGATTAACCTGACGAATGATCGCCAGTTCCAATTCTACTACCATTCGAACGAGTCGGATTATGATTTCATTCGCCGATTGGCTGCCGTGGGCGGGAGTCTGATCTGGTATGACGGCAGCAAGGTGAGTGTCTGTCCGCCGTCACCTTCGAGTCCCGTAAATCTCGACTGGCAGGGCTCGCTGGGCTCTCTTTCGGTCAAGCTCAACTGCGTGCCGCTGAAGTTTCAGGGTTCGTCGTTCAATTACAACGAAAAGGACCCGTTCGAATTCGAAACCCGCGGTGATCCCAGCACGAGTCTGTCGGGTATCGCCAGCCGCGCGCAAAAGTGTTCCAAGGAGATGTTCCCGCTGTCGGCCCATGTCGGCCTCACCGAGGTATTCCCCAGTTTCAGTGATCTCTCCAACCAGTTGACCAGCCTGCAAAATGCGCAGATGAACCGGCTCCTGGTGGCCGTGGGGGAGACCAATATTCCGACTGTCACCGTTGGCCGGTGTGTTAATATCAGCAAACTCTCCGAGGTAAACGGCAAGTATATGGTAACCCGCGTGGAGCACCATCTGAGCGGAAACAGCGTGTATAATAACAAGTTTTACTCATCGCCTATTGAGACGGTCTGTGGCGACCGACCGGCGATCAGTAAAGCTCTCCCGGAGTTGAGCGTTGTCACCGGTATCGTGACCGACAACAATGATCCCGAAAAGGGCGGCCGGGTAAAGGTGAAATTTAACACGGCTACACTGGGCGAGGATACCGACTGGGCCCGGTGCGCCGCCCCGCATGCCGGCGGTGATCACAGTTTTTACATCATACCGGAAATCGGCGACGAAGTGGTAGTTGCATTCGAGGACAACGACCCCAGCCAGCCGATTGTCCTGGGCTCGATCTTTAACAACAGTGCACCCCCTGA